>Ga0137412_10000941_pt1 | contig 21781 bp, 18 predicted proteins | sample CZODoug2_1_16fun_FD_122160 | JGI IMG/M metagenome (GOLD analysis project Ga0137412, IMG submission 122160) | Vadose zone soil fungal communities from Angelo Coast Range Reserve, California, USA - CZODoug2_1_16fungal (Hybrid Assembly) | ecosystem: Environmental > Terrestrial > Soil > Vadose zone... | reverse complement strand
GATCCGCGCCGTCGGCGTCGCGCTAGGGCGTGCACGGGAGGCCCCGAAGCCGCCGGAGGTTGGCTCAGCGGGTAATCAGTGGGGGACCAGTCCGGGTTGGCAGGTGCCGGTTCGATTCGCGGAGCTTGCCGAGCCGCTGCGGCCGAAGGATCATGCATCGCTACTCGCGCCCGTCCTGCCGTCCAGACACTCGCCGATTCGCGCGTCGGGTGATGTCAACCAGAGTGTGTTCCTGGCCGCCGTTCCCGAGCCGATGGTCGCCAGGCTGACTAAGTTGTTCGCCGGCCAAGTCGCGCACCTCGTCGAATCGATCACCCGGACCACAGGCGGAAGTCTTGTCGATGATGCAGCCGAAGAGCTCATTCTGCAGCGGACCGACATCGGTCCGGCCCTCAAGAAGACGTTGCTGAACGCGCGCCGCGGTCAAGGGGTATTCCGGGTAAATGTGGAGCAGATCGAGCGGAAGTGCCGCGTGACGGGACTCCTGGATCGGCGGCACCTTCGAGCCAGACACATCAAACCCTGGTGCATTTGCGACGACCGGGAGAAGGTCGATGGAGGCAACGGATTGCTGCTGTCACCTCATGTCGATCACCTCTTTGACAGAGGGTACATCTCCTTTGCGGATCCTGGTGAACTACTGGTCTCGAAAGAGCTGAATCAGGCAGTCCTCACGAGTTGGGGCCTCGCACTGCCGCGGAGTGTCGGACCGTTTAGCCCGGAGCAGTGTCGGTATCTTGAATATCATCGCGTCCACGTCTTCGGAAAGGCGAACGGCGGCCGGCGGGGAGGACCTGAAGAACCCGAGGTGGTCGTGATTGGAGAGCCGGTGGTGGTGCGACCGGAATAGCCCGCGTCAGCCGGCACGCTGGGCGCTTGCTATGGTAATGCGCAGCACCTCGAGCCCCTCGATGCCGCCTTCAAGCTGGTCGCCGGGTTTGACCGGGCCGACACCCGCCGGCGTACCGCAAAAAATGAGGACGCCAGGCTTGAGCTCATAGAATGTCGATAGCTCCGCGATGATGTGTGGCACATCCCACAGCATCTGCCTCACATCCGACTCCTGCCACAGTTCTCCGTTCACGCTGAGCCAGATGCGTCCCTGCGACACGTGGCCCTGCCCCCTTCCAGCCGTGTGGCCATTCGCGCTCCGCGAAGCGGGCACATGGAGGCCGGTATGAGAGGCGCGGTTGCAGTTCAGTGAGACTCATCGGTCGCGAGGCATCGAACAGTTCACACCATGCCCGCTTTTCTTCGATGTAGAGTGACGCGCGTGTCCTCCGTAGGGTGGAACATAATGCGCGAGTTTGACTTAATACATGCGTCTCCGGCGCTGGCGTCATAAGGGATGTCGGCCGAACCATGATGCTCACATCGCTGCTCTGCGAAGCGCGCATCTGGCCGGTAGTCTGGCGCCGCAGACTCGCCTACTGGCTGGTCGGCGAGAAGGAAAACCTGGCGTTCCTTGTGATGCTCGGGCTGCCGATCCTTGGTGTGGCGGGCATCATCTATTTTGCCTACGTGGACGGAACGCGCATCGAGCCTGCACGCATTCAGGCCGTGCAGCGGGAAGCAACACGCGCGCGGCGGCGCGAAATTGATCTGCAATGCCTCGCCGAGAACATCTATTTCGAAGCTCGCGGCGAGCCGCTCGCAGGCCAGTACGCGGTTGCCGAAGTCACCTTGAATCGGACATGGACCCAGAACTTCCCGCACACGATCTGCGAAGTGGTTCACGAGACTCGGTGGGATCCGAACCGTCGCCGGCATGTTGCAGACTTCTCATGGACGGAGCTCGGCGCGCTGTCCCCGCCGGACGGGCCTGCCTGGAAGCAGGCGATGGCGGTGGCGAGCACGGTGTACGATGACCTGAACACGCCGGTTGTGCCCGGTGCGTTGTTCTATCACGCGACGAGCGTCCGGCCCGGATGGTCGAGGAACAGAAGAACCGTCGCGACGATCGGCAATCACATTTTCTACCAATGAGAGTCCCGCAGAGGGCGCAGCTCGATCACGAGGCCCTCCGCAATCTCAACACGAGACTCACGGAACCTGTTGCAAAACAGGAAGCGCGCGCTCATCGCCGAATTCACGCGTCGCGCTTATACTCAGCCTCATTATGAGTGACCTCCTGGACGCTGCGGCGCGACGGGCGAGCCGCTATCTCGAGTCTCTCGATACTCGCTCCGTTGCGCCCGCCAAGGAGGCGATCGCGGCACTCGTCAAATTCGAACGGGGGTTTCCCGAGCATACGTCCAGCGCCGAGGCGGTACTTGCCGAATTGGATGAAATCGGTTCGCCGGCCACGATGGCCTCGGCCGGCGGACGATTTTTCGGTTTCGTGATTGGCGGCTCGCTCCCAGTGACGGTGGCGGCAAACTGGCTGGCGGCCGCGTGGGACCAAAACGCGGGTCTGGTCATCACCTCACCCGCCAACGCCGCGCTCGAGACCGTCGCGCTGCGCTGGCTAAAGGATATTTTCCATCTGCCCGTGCAGAGCGCCGGTGGGTTTGTCACCTGTGCGACGGCGGCGAACTTTGCAGCGCTCGCCGCTGCGCGACACACATTGCTTCGCCGCGTTGGTTGGGATGTTGAAGCGCAAGGGCTATTTGGTGCACCGCCGCTCACGCTCGTGGTCGGCGAAGAGGTACATGCGAGCGTGCAGAAGGCGCTCGCCCTGGTCGGCTTCGGGCGCGAAAGGGTCGTACGCGTGCCCGTCGACACACAAGGACGGATGCGCGTCGACGCGTTGCCGTCCGTTGACGAGCGGACCATAGTGTGCGTGCAGGCGGGCAACGTAAACACCGGCTCTTTCGATCCTATTTCCGAAATTTGCGGGCGTGCTCACTCGCAAGGCGCCTGGGTGCATATCGATGGCGCTTTCGGTCTGTGGGCGGCGGCCGCGCCGGCGCGAGCGCATTTGGTCCACGGCATCGAAGACGCGGACTCCTGGGCCATCGACGCTCACAAGTGGCTCAATGTGCCCTACGACAGCGGCGTGGTATTCACGCGCGACGCTGATGCTCTACGGACGGCGATGTCCGTCGGCGGCGCGTATCTGTTACAGGACGAATACCGTATCCCTTATCAATATACGCCCGATTTCTCACGCCGCGCCCGCGGCATCGAAGTGTGGGCCGCGTTGCGGCAACTTGGCCGCTCAGGTCTCACCGATCTGATCGAACGCACCTGCCGCCACGCCGGACGATTTGCCGAGGGGCTCGTAGCTGCAGGCTACCGCGTGTTAAACGACGTCGTGCTCAACCAGGTCCTGGTATCGTTCGGGAGCTCGGAGCGCACGCGCGAGGTGATTGCACGGGTGCAGGACGAAGGCACCTGTTGGTGCGGCGGCACGGTCTGGCAGGGCCACACCGCGATGCGCATCAGTGTGTCCTCATGGGCAACGACCGAGGCGGATGTGGAGCGCAGTCTTGCGGCTATTCTGCGTGCGGCTGGGTCTTGAGTCGACGGCGTCCGGATGGGCGCGATGGGCCCGAAGACCGTCTGCCCGGTATTTCGCACAACACCAATCAGGGGACGCCATGAAAACGAGCCTCACCGCCACCCTCACCGCCCTTCTCCTCACCGTGAGCAGCGGCCTTGGCGCCGAAGACGCCCCCAAGCCCCTTTACCCGCAGTACCCCAGCGAAACCCCGACCAATTTCACACCCGTCAGCGACACCTGGGACTACAACCTTCGGGACGTCATGATCCCCATGCGCGATGGCGTGAAGCTCCACACCATCATCCTGGTGCCCAAGGGCGCATCGCGCGCCGGCATGCTGCTCACGCGCACGCCCTACGAGGCCAAGACACTCACCGGCCACACGCACAGCGGGCACCTGGGCCCCATGCTGCAGGGCTACGACAACGCCACCGACGTGATCCTCGAGGACGGCTACATCCGCGTGGTACAGGACGTACGCGGTAAGTACGGCTCGGAGGGCGACTACGTAATGAACCGCCCGGTGCATGGCCCGCAGAACCCGACGCCGGTGGACGATGCCACCGACACCTACGACACCATCGAGTGGCTGGTGAAAAACGTGCCCGAGAGCAACGGCAAGGTGGGAACGCTGGGCATTTCGTATGACGGCTTCGAGCCGCTGATGGCTCTCATCAATCCGCACCCGGCGCTGAAGGTTTCCGTGCCCATGAACCCGATGGTGGATGGCTGGATGGGTGATGACTGGTTTCACTTCGGCGCCTTCCGCCAGCAGAACATGCAGTACATCTACGAGCAGGTGGCGAGCCGCGACAACATCATCAAGTGGTGGTCGAGCTATCACGACGACTACGATCTGTTTTTGCAGGCGGGTTCGGCCGGTGAGCTGGGGCGCAGCCATGGCATGCAGCAGATCGGCTTCTGGAACAGGATCGTGGCGCATCCGGACTACGATGCCTTCTGGAGCGACCAGGCAGTGGACAAGCTGCTGGCCACACAGCCGCTCAAGATCCCGGTAATGCTGGTTCACAGTTTGTGGGATGCCGAGGACAGCTACGGCGCCATCGCTGTGTACAAGGCGATCAAGCCCAAGGATGTGAAGGGCAACATGGTCAAGCTGGTGCTCGGGCCGTGGTATCACGGCCAAGCCATCGATGAGGGCAGCACCCTGGGCAACCTGCGCTTCGGAAGCGACACCTCACGCTGGTTCCGCGAGCACGTGCTGCGGCCGTTCCTGGCGCAATACCTGAAGGACGGGGCGCCCGAGGCGGATGTGGCCACGGTTACCGCGTTCGAAACCGGCACCAATGAATGGCGGCGCCTCGACCGCTGGCCTGCAAGCTGCGAGAGCGGCTGCGCTCACTCGACTAAAGCGCTGTACCTGCTGCCAGGCAACAAGCTAGGGTTCGAGGCGGCGGCCGGTGGGGAGGCTTTCACCGAGTACGTCTCGGATCCGGCGCACCCAGTGCCTTTCCGTGCGCGGCCCATTCAGCAGGTCGGCTACGCGCCGGGGCAGACCTGGCAGCAATGGCTGACCGATGATCAGCGCGAGGCATCCGGCCGGACCGATGTCATCACCTTCACCTCGGCGGTGCTGACCAAGCCCCTGAAGATCAGCGGCCAGCCGGTCGTGCACCTGGTTGCGTCCACCAGCGGCGCGGACAGCGACTGGGTGGTCAAGCTCATCGATGTGTATCCGGATGAGGTGTACGCGCAACCGGAGATGGGCGGCTATCAGCTGGCCGTCGGCATGGACATTGTGCGTGGGCGGTATCGGGAAGGCTTCGTCACGCCCAAGCCCATCAAGGCCAACACGCCGCTCGCCTATGAGTTCAAGCTCCCGCCGAACAATCACGTTTTCCTGCCGGGGCACCGCTTGATGGTGCAGGTGCAGTCGAGTTGGTTCCCACTGTACGACCGTAATCCGCAGACCTTTGTGCCCAACATCTTGCTCGCCAAGCCCGAGGATTACCGCAAGGCCACACAGCGCGTGTATCACTCCGCCAAGGAAGCTTCCTACATCGCGCTGCCGGTCGTGGAGAACTGAAAGCCAGGTCCGTGACTGACTTCATTTTCGTGGAGAGGCTGGAGCTAGGCGGCAGCGGCCCCCGGGTCGGCGTTAAAGACTCGATCGACATCGCCGGCTCTCCGACCCGCATGGCAAGCGCTTGTTTGGCTGACGCGCCCCCGGCGACGCAGCACGCCGCAGTCGTTCGTGCGCTCCTGGACGCCGGCTGCCGCATCGTGGGCAAGACGAACATGCATGAGCTTGCCTACGGGGTGACCGGCGTCAATCGCTGGAGCGGCACGCCGGTGAATCCGCGAGCGCCAGGGAGGGTGCCCGGCGGGTCCTCGAGCGGGTCGGCGGTCGCAGTTGCGGCGGAACTCGTGGATTTTGCGCTCGGCACCGACACGGGAGGCTCCATCCGCATACCCGCCGCATGTTGCGGCACGTACGGGCTGAAGCCATCATATGGCAGGGTCAGCCGATCCGGAGTCCACCCGGCAGTCTCGACGCTCGACTGTGTCGGTCCGCTGGCGCGTGACCTGCCGATGATCGAACGCGCCATGACGCTGATCGATCCATCGTTCCGGCCTAAGGCCACACCAACGCGCGCAACGGTAGGGTGGGTTCAGGTCGAGGCCAACCCCGAGGTGATTGCGGCGGCGCGGAGCGCGCTTGCGGCGGCGGATATCACCGTGCGGTCCCTGTCACTGCAGTCGCTGGCGGCGGCGTTTGCCGCGGGGCTCGCGATCATCGGCGCTGAGAACTGGGCGGCGTTCGGCCACCTCATCGAGTGCGAAAAGCTCGGTGCGGATGTCCGCACCCGTCTGCTGGCCGCGCGCGCGATTTCTTCGGCCGAGGTCGCAGCCGCCGAAGCCGTGCGGGGCAGCTTTCGGGCAGAGATCGACGAGGCGCTGACCCACGTGGACGCGCTCGCCTTACCGACACTGCCGGATCTTCCGTTGAGTCTGGCCGCCGCCGCCGATGCCCCCACGGCACTGCACTCGAGCGCATTCGTGCGGCCGTTCAACCTGTCCGGCCACCCCGCCTTGACGCTACCGATTGCGGTGCAGGGATTGCCAGCAGGGTTGCAGCTGGTGGGTCGTGCTCGTGAGGATGAGGCTCTATGCGCGCTGGCGGCGATCCTCGTCGGTGAGATAGTGAGGTCCTGACTTGGATAGCCGCCGCGCAACCGCCACGGTGAGTCCGGATCTCGATTACGCAGCCCGGCTTGCCTCCGCAGCGAGCGAACGTTCACGCGTCGAACTCACCGCCGCGTGGATCCTGAGCGTCTTCGATGGGTTTTACGAGGAGTTCGTGAAACTGACATGGGCGGCAAAGGCGGCGTTCGAGACCCGCGATCACCCCACGGCAGTTGCCAATGCCAGGAGGCGCCTCGGGCTGTACAACGCCACGGTCTACCCACTGGCCGAGGAGCTGCAGAGTGCCTTTCCGCAGTTGAAGGAGCGCGAGCCGCTCTGGACGGAAGTCGAAGCCGTCTATCGGGCCGCCGTTCACGGCCGTTACGAAGCGGATCTCGCCGTCGCCTATCTTCACTCTGCGCAGCGACGCGTCCATCACGGCGAGTGGAAGCCGGTCGAATATGGCTTCGAGGGGGCGCGCCAGGTCGTACCGCCGGAAAGCACCGTCCACGAACGCTTCGCCTGCTCCTGGCCTCTCGCCCCCCTGGTCATTCAGAGAGCGTTGCAGGTCGCAGAGCTCGCCGTGCCTTTTTGCGATCCCGCGGGCGATGCCGAGCTGATCGCCCGCCGGGTGAACGACGTGCTCGCCGTCCGCAGCGGCGCCGGACTGAGAGCTATCGAGATGGTCCGTGGCGGGTTCTTCCGCAACCGGGGAGCCTACCTGGTGGGCCGCCTGGTACTGAAAGGCGCGGAGCTGAAACCCTTGGTCATTGCCCTGCTGAACGAAGAAGGAGGCGTTCGCGCCGAGGCTGTGCTACACGCAGTCCCGCACGTTCACAACCTCTGTAGCTCCACCGAGGCGCCATTTCAGGTCACGAATCGGAACTACCACGAGCTCAGCGCCTTCCTTCACAGCATCATGCCTCGCAGGCCGCTCGGGCTGCACTATTCGACGATCGGGTACTACCACTACAGCAAGGTGGCGGTGATGAACGAGGTCCGCCGCCGGCTGGTCCACGATCGCGAACTACTCGGAGTGGCCCCCGGCAGCCCCGGCACCGTCACCATCGCCTTCACCTCGCCGCACTCGGATTACGTCCTGAAGGTGATTCGCGACCGGCCGACGAGCGGCTACAAGTGGGACAATTTCGACGGAGTCGATGCCGTGCTCGCCAAGTACAAACGCGTGCACGAAATCAACCGCACCGGCAGCATGCTCGACAACATTGTGTACTACAACCTAAAGCTGGAGCGTTCATGGTTTGAAGCCGCACTGGCGGACGAGCTGCTGGATTCGGTGAGCAACTGCGTGCAGCTGCGGGAGGGGGCGCTGATATTCAAATACGTGATCGCGCAGCGCAAGCTCACCCCGCTGAATGTGTTCCTTGAAAGCGCGCCCGCGGACAAGGCCGAGCGGGCGATGATCAACCTGGGATTTTGTATCCGCAATAACGCGGCGGCGAACGTCTTCAACAAGGACTTTGATACCCGCAACTACGGCGTGAGCCGTTACCTCAAGATCTACCTCTACGATTACGACGCCGTGGAAGCGCTGACCGACGTGAAGGTACGGACCAACCGCGATCGCTGCGACGGCGAGGAGGACGTTCCCGCCTGGTTCTTCGAGCCGGGCGTGACCTTTTTGCCTGAGGAGATCGAAGCGGGCCTGCGGGTGCGCAGCCGCGGGCTGCGTCGCGTGTTCCGGGCCGCGCATGCGGATCTCATGAGTGTCGAATACTGGGAGGGGCTGCAGCAGGCGCTGCGCGCGGGGAAGGTACCGGGCATACACACATTTCCCGATTCCTGCCATCTCGCGGATTTTGGCGCGGAGACGATCCCCACGGAATGAGGCAAGCTCGGAATATCGCGACACCGCGGTTTTGCGGAAGGCGAGGGCCTTGAATTCAAAGGATATCTGACGCGTTTGACTCTTGGGGCGCTCGGCGGCCGCTGCCGATCGTGTTACATAAGCTGTACCGCTCGATTACCTGTCGCCAATTCTGCGACACAGTTGTCGCCCATAGAGCGATGCGGGCCATCGTTCGCGGCCACAAGGTGCGACAAAATCCGACCGGTGCGGCGCATGAATTGAGGAAGGAAGGCGTGGCTGGCGAAATCAAAGTGTCGACGTCCGACGACATCTGGCATCTGAGCATCGAGGACCTACTGGCTCCGGCGACGGAACCGGCGCGAACTGCCGGTCAGGGTCCCTTCGTCCTCAACCTGAGGACGTCCACGGCCACGATCGGTTCGCCGCCCAAAGGACTGCTGCCCTTCGATCGACTCCATGTGTACCAGCTCATGCGCAGTCACGATGGTCAGCCGCAGTTTCAGCTCCGCCTGGGTATCATCGAATCCGAGCTGGAAGCCGACACGCTCCTCTCGATGGTGCGTGAACACTATCCGGGTGCGATCAAGGAACGGGCCGAAGACGACGACAAGGCCGCGATCGCGCGTGCAGCGTGCCCCGCTGAGCCGGCAAAACCGGCGAAGGTGGTTACGGAAGCGAAAGCACCTGTCGTTCAAGTGCCGAAGAAGGTCGCCCCACCAACGGCACGACAGGCCGCACCCAAGCCAGCAGAGCATGGTCGATTGGACATCGATGAGCTGTTGGCAGCGGATGACGACAAGGGCGCGGTTGCGCGTGCAGCGTGCCCTGCTGAGCCGGCAAAACCCGCGAGGGCGGTTGCGGAGGCTAAGGCGGCGGCAGCTTCAGAGCCGAAGAAGGCGCCCCCGCTAGCAGCACGACAGCCCACCCCGCCAGCAGCACGACAGGCCATCCGGCGGGCGGCACGGCCGGCGGCACCGAAGCCAGCAGAGCACAGTCAATGGGACATCGATGAGCTGCTGCCGGGGCTCGCCGCAGCAGTGCGCCCGCCTGGGGGCGAGCTGAAGCCGCCGACTCGCACAGCGTCCAAAGGCGAGGGCAAGCCACCCAAGGTGTCCACCCCACGCCGCTCCGCAAAAGCCCAGGTACCACATTCCGCGGCGGCGCCGCGCGCGAGACCGGGCGCACAGTCTCGCCCGACTCCTGCGCTGGAGGAGACGCGACAGTCTCAGGCTTCTCGGGGCGTCACCAAGACGCCTCCTGTTGAACGGCAGGAACCACTATCGCTCGCACCCGATCGAGTGCCGACCGAGCCGCGCGAGCATGTCAATCCAGCACGGCCGGTCGCGAAGCCCGCGCAGCTACCCGTCGATGTCGCCTACGACGCAACGCGGGCTGAAAGAGCGCCAACGAGCGCATTTGTCGAGGAAATCGAGTCAGACTCGAATGCTATAACCGATCAAGTCGAGGTGCTCAGCCTAAGGATCGAGCGGCAAATCGGTGCCGCTACGAAAGCACCGCTGCCGCCGGCTAGCGCGAGCAGCAGTGAGTCTTCGATCGAGCAGAAGCCTCTCGACGTTCCGGAGCTCGCAGATGCGCGACCGGCACCGGACTCGCGGCGCCTCGATCCTGCTGCCCCGAGCGAGCCCAAACCGCTCATCAGTGCTGACGCTCCGGCGGCTGCTGTCCATGCAAATCTACCCGTCGCATCCGGGGCGAGCGCGAACGCGCCGCAGAGCGATGTGAACGCGTCTGTGGCGGCTGCGCCGCCCGCCGCTTCGCGCGAGCTGATTGCCCCCGAGCCGGTTAGCCCGATCCCGCCGCCGCGCGCCGCCCAGTCCGCGAGCGCGCAGGCAGGCGCTCCGGTGATGGACAGTAGTGAAACGGTTCGTACGCTTGCGCCCCTCGAGCTCGGGGACGGCGAGGCCTCTTGCTGGTTCGCTATTCAGCTCATGCTCCGCGAAGAGCCGATCGACACCGAGCAGGTGCCGAGCCTCGGCATATTCGCCGAATATAGGCTGTACTCGGTTACGGGGCTCGAGCAGGACCGCGTGAGGCACGTGCTGCGCGTCGGCTTCTTCTCGAGCGAACTCGCGGCGCAAGCGGTTGCGGGCTATCTCGTGGGCTACTTCGACTCGCCGGTTGTCAAGCGCGTAAGCAACGCAGAACGCGAGCGCTTCGCGGACACAGGCGTCACGGCCCACAAGGCTGTCGGCGCGTCAGGCGTACACGCCGTGATTGAATTGGCGACGCCGGCGCCTGTGCCACGGTGCCGCGTCGACGCGGCGCCCTCGGACAGCAGCAAGGGCGCCGCGCTCGAAGCAACGTCGCTCTGGTCTCGCCTGCTCGCGCCGCGCACCCGGTGAAATGGCGAATTCGCGCCACTCTACGGCGGCAAGCGCTGCAGAATAGGGCTAGCAGGTACCACTGCTTTTTCGGCAAGGCGCATCGCCAGCCGAGACAATTTCCGCTCGCCGAGCGGGCCCGGCTTCTGCGCCATCGCCTGCACTCCAAGCGGTGATTGCATTTCGTTCCGATGGAGCGTAGCGTGCACATGTAGTAAGTGCAATAGGTAGAGTATGGCGACACTCAAGGGGAAGCAGATCATCACGAACGTCTACCTGGATCCCGACGTCTACACTGCCCTCAAGAAGTTGAGCGAGTCTACGGGGGCGCCTATGGCTCACTACCTACGCGTGGGCGTGCAGAAGGTTCTCACCGCGCATGGCATCAAAATTAGCCGGCGGAAGGAGAAGTGATGGACGCTGACGCGATCCGCGCACCATTGGCCTGAGCAGCAGCCCCGCTGCGGCCGTGCCAAGGGCAGTGGGCGCGGCTATCCGGGCCAAACTGGATCAGAGCCCCCTGTCTGTCAGCTCCTGCCGCAGCCATTCGGGCAGCTGCACCCGGTCGCGGAAGTGCCAGCTATCTCCGCAGGCGCCGCAAACGACGGTCTTTCCGTCTGCTTCCGTGTGGCCGCCCGCAGTGCGGCGAAACTCTTCTCTAAGCTGCAGAGAGGTAATGTGCTGGCAGTGATGGCAGGTTGTTCGCGTCATTTTTTTAGTAAGGTACTCGCCTTGGATGGCTGTTCCAATTAGGGTGATTTCGAAGAGGGTAGGGAATAGGCGTAGGCCGCCCGACGATTACTGAGGCGATCGACGAACGGCGCGCGCAGGAGCAGCAGCGTACCCTGGCTCGAGCCTTGCGACGGTTCTGTTATGTGGAAACGAGGCTCAGCTTATGACAGGCAGGACACTCCACGAACTTCAAGAGTTCAAGCTCGAACCATGAGCGGCCACACTCGCAACGCATCTTGTATACACGTTGCGCGGTGACCGTACCCAGTTCCTCTTCGTGGACTTCTATCCCGCTGTCCGTTGCGGTCTGCGGTGGCGCAACGCTGGGGCCTATTTGTCGGCCGGCATGGCGGAAGTTGCCAGGGTAGGTGGTCCGTTGGCTCACGACCAGTCCCCACTGTTTTGGTGCCTCGCGCGGGACGGTGGCGTGATGGCAAGCGATCCAAAGCGCCGGCATCGAGGCGACCTACTGAGAGTACAGTAGTTCCGGTTCCGTGAATGTCAAATGCCGAGCGCGATACAAGCCTTAGCTGATGCTGGGCGTCACGCTGGAACCCCTGATTTCTTGCTTGAAACCGCTGCAAGACCGGTTTTCTCGAAAGTGGTTGCGGGGGCGTGCTTCCGACGGCCCTGCACGGTCGACGGCGTAAGATTCTCTAAAACGGTCAGGCGCCGTGCCATGACATCGCCAGTGCGAAGCGGTTTCTGCCCACGGCGTTACGTGGCAGGAGCCCTCTGCGCTCTCCTGCTCTTGTCCAGGTCGTCGTGGTCAGAATCCGTCCCCGACGCGAAGCCTCTCACCGCAATTCTCCTCATCGCGCGAGGCGACCTGCCCGATTCGAATTTCGCGGACTCGGTTGTGCTCGTGATGAACAACCTCGGTCCCGCCCCGGTCGGCATCATCATCAACAGGCCGATGCCGATTCCTGTCTCGCGTCTCTTTCCCGATCTCAAGCGCCTCGCGAAGGTGCGCGACAAGGTGTACTTCGGCGGACCCGTTGACTTCGGGTCCGTGTGGTTCCTGTTTCGCGCCGCCGCGCCGCCGGAGCACGCGATCCAAGCCTGTGACGGAGTCTACTTGAGCGCGGACCGGCAGCTGCTGCTCCAGCTGCTTGGCCGCGACAATCCCGTGGACAGTCTGCGGATTTTCTTCGGCCACGCCGGCTGGGCGCCGGGTCAGCTTGAGGCCGAGATCGCGCGACGCGACTGGATTCTCAAGCGCGCCGAGATGGAGGCGATCTTCAGCGACAAGTCCGAGCACCCCTGGCCCTCGCCGCGGGCCCCAAAGCGCGGCACTTAGCGACCCGCATCCGGTCGATATCTGACGTTGTCGACGGGAAAATCCGTGCGGCACTGAGCGCTCGCACCTCGATGACCACGATTCCGCAGATTTTCGTTGCGGGCGAATTTATCGGCGCGTGCACCGATGTCTTCAATGCACACAAGGCCGGCCGGCTTCCGGCTCTTCTCGATAAGGGTGGCGTCTTGTACGACCGGACCGTGCATGTTGACCGGTACTCGTTCTTGCCGTCCTGGTTGCATCCGCGTTGACCCTACGACGAGCGCCGCGCCGGTTCATGCGGAGCGGCGGGGAGTGCTCGTAAGCATTTGGAGCACCTCCAGGCTCGATTTCGGTCCAGCCCAAGAACACGCTGGGCGGCGCAGCCGCAATCGCGGAGTCGCTCGTGTTCGTTGCAGATGCAATTCGACTGCACATCCCTGAAATCGCCACACCTCAGTGGCGTGCTTCAATTGGAACATAGGCCCGCGGATGCTTGTCGGACGCCGTGCGGGCGATCCTGGATCCCCCGACTGACGTGACGGTGGTCGATGTCGACGCTTATGCGAGCCGCTCAAACTCCTGGTAGACAGATCGGTCTACCATTTATAGTACGCTTATGCGTCGTCCTGAACAGCCCAAGCCGTTTCAGTCGGTGTCCGCACGCGACCGCATCGACACCGCGGCTTATGAGCTGTTTTCGCGCCACGGCGTTCGGGCTGTGGGGGTAAACGCCGTTATCGCCCGTTCCGGGGTGGCGAAGAGGACGCTCTATTTGCACTACCCTTCGAAACAAAAGCTCGTGCTTGCCTTCCTTCGGCGACGCGAGGAGCTTTGGACTCGAGCATGGCTGCAGGAGAGCGTTGAGCGTCGCGCGGGCTCGCCTGCCGCGCGATTGCTTGCTGTCTTCGATGTCTTTGACAGCTGGTTTCGCCGGTCCGCGTTTGAGGGTTGCGCATTCATAAGAGTCCTGCTCGAGCACGATGATCGGGCGCATCCGATTCGAAAGTCGGCTGAAGGTCATGTCCGAGCGGTTCGTGATTTCCTCAGGCAGCTGGCTCGAGAGGCGCGCGTGCGTGACCCGGATGGTTTCGCACGGCAATGGCAGATCCTGATGATGGGCAGCATCATCGCCGCCTATGCGGGCGACCGGAACGCTGCACGCCGCGCAAGGAAGTTAGGGATTGTGCTGCTCGCCGACGCGAGTACTGGTTCGCGAGGCCGCGCTCACCGATGACAAGCCTCACCACCGAGAATACGAGGCGGGCCGCGCTGCTGGAAAGCCAGCGCCGCCTACTCGACCGGATTGCCAGCGGTGCGCCACTTCGGGAGACCCTCGAGATGCTGGTTGAGCTGATCGAACAACAGGCGAGCGGCATGCGCGCCGCGGTGCTGCTCGCGGACTCGGCGCAGCAGCAGCTCGCCTTCGTAGCGGCACCGAGCATTCCGGAAGACTACAAGGTCGGCATCGAGCCGTACCTGCGCATCGGGCCGGATATGGGATCATGCGGAACCGCCGCATTTTTGCGCCAGGCGGTCTACACCCGAGATACAGCGACCGACCCGTTATGGGAGAACTGTGGCCAAATCGCAGTGCGGAACGGGTTGCGCGCCATCTGGTCGACGCCGATTCTTTCCGACGGCAACGTCGTCCTGGGCACCTTTGCCATGTACTACGGCGAGCCGCGGCTGCCTGCGGAGGAGCATATTCAGCTGATCGACATGGCCACGCAAATGGCGCGCGTCGCTATCGAAGCGAAGGGCGACGACGAAATGCTGCGTATGGTGTTCGAAGGCGCTTCGACCGGAATGCTCGTCACCGATCTCGCTGGGAAGATTGTCAGGGCGAACCAGGCTTTCGCCGAGATGCTTGGCTACACGCCGGCTGAATTGCACGGCAAGAGCATCGTGGACATCGTCCAAGGAGAAGACGGTGACGCGCTGATGCGCGAGCTGCTCTCGCTGAGCCGCCAAGAGATTGCGAGCGACCGATATTATCGCAGCAAGGACGGCAGGATCATGCGGGCGCGCGATCGCACGGCGTTGCGGCGCGATGCAGCAGACCAGCCGCGCTACGTGCTCACTCACGTCGCGAACATGGCAGAGGTTGGGAAGGATCCGCTAGAGCGACTGAGCCGGCGCGAGCGCGAAGTCCTGGAACTGGTCATCGACGGTCGCACGAGCAAGGAAATCGCTGCTCGGCTTGAGATCTCGGCGGCGAGCGTCGACACGTACCGCAGCCGCATCATGCTGAAGTTGAGCATCAAGGATATCCCGGGTCTTGTTCGATTCGCGATCCGGCGCGGCATCGCGAGCGTCTAGCGCTCGCACGCCGCAAGATTCCACTACAGCACGCCGCGAAGTCGGGTCTGCGCGGTACATATTTCACGACAGACACGGGTAACGATCCCCGCTATCGTTCCGAGCGCAGAAGCTGCTGGACCAGTTGGTCACCGGCACTAGTGGGGTCACGATAAGCAGGGAGACTGGCGCTTCGCCAAGGGAGGCCTCCGGCGATCTGCCCGCAGCGCCTTGATCTTGCTGGAGCCCGCGGCGTTCGTGGACGCCCTGACAGGTGGCTGTATATAGATACAGCAGGCATGTGCACGTGGCTTACAGTGCTGAGTGACAAGCGGCGCTGATGGTGGGACTCCGGTATGGGAACCAACCCCTCGAGCGTGGAGCTGCTTCTCGACCTGTTCGTTACCAGCACGAAGCGAGTGCCGAAGGGCGCGTACCAGGTTCGGACACACTCTGCGCTGCCTCTGGCTTTGAAGAGCCTGGTGCAGCAAGCACAGCTGAAACAACGAGCCTGGTGCGCCTGGACCGACGATAAGCACACGTGGCTCTTCACCGCTGAGATTTCCTTGGCCCTCTCGCGTGAGCGCGGCATGCCGGTCCTCGAGATCAACGACTACTCGGAACAAGGTGAACTGCGGGAAACCGGCTTCTGGACTCACGACAAGCAGGGAAGTTGGCACCGCTGCGCAGATTGATCTTTCACTTTGGGCGAACTTCAGCAACAACGGGAATGAGTCGTGCAGCTCAGGCGGCAGTTTGAGTGCTCGAGCGGACCTCGAACTGGCTGGGGGGTACCCCAAACGCCCGATGGAACATGGCCGTGAAAGCACTGGGGCTGTCGTAGCCGACTTCGAAGGCCACTTGGGTGATGGGTTGGCCGGCAGACAGTAGGGACAGTGCGTGGACGAGTCGCGCCTGCTGCCGCCAGATTGCCAATCCCATGCCCGTTTCGTTCTTGAACGCGCGCGTAAAGGTCCGGCGTCCCATCCCGGCAACCTTCGCCAATTCGTCGAGGTCGCGACCGTCTGCGGGGTTCGCGATGATGGCGCGGCAGACACGGAGCAGTCTCGGATCGGTGGGCATGCTGACGAGATAAGGGGCGCTCGGCATGCGGTCGACCTCTTCGAGCATGAGGGCTACGATCCTTCCTTCCCGGCCGTCGACGTCGTAGTTCGGATTGAATCCGACCACTTCGAGGATCAGCGCCCGTAGAAAAGGAGAGACTTCGAAAACCCGACAGCACCGTGGATCACGACCGAGCGTCGCATCTATATAGAGTGTTCTGAGGGACACGGCGCCACGGCAGGACACCTCGTGCATCATTCCGGCCGGGATCCATACGGCGCGCTGCGGCGGGACGACGGAGGTCGACTTGTCCGTGCGCACCGACATGACGCCCGAGGAGGCGTACAGGATCTGCGTCCGATCATGGAAGTGCATCGGGTCGACGAAGCCCGGCGCATACTCGTCGTCCAACGCGATGATCGGCCGAGCGATTCCGAGCAAATCGGCGCTGTGCTTCATGGCCTTAACTCGACGCCATTATGCTTTTCGTCGCAGTATGGCCAAATCACGGGGGTCCGCAAGCCGGTTGAGCCGTTCCGCCCCTGGCCCAGTCTCGGCAGTGATTGACCCTATCCGCGCAGGACTCGCTCGCGCGGTCGGCTACGATCCGGCCGTCAACATCGGATCTCGTTGCGCAACCAGAGGGTGCCTGAGATGAGCGACTCAGGGCAGAGCGATCCGGACGGGCTCGATCCAGACATACGTCGCTTCGTGACGGCGGTACAGCGGAGCTACCGGCAGTACCCCGACTTCGACACCTTGCCCCTGACCGAGCGTCGCAGGGTTGCCGAAGAGGTGCGCGCCCCGTGGCGGGCGGGTGGACCTCGGATGTGGCGCACCGTGGACACGGTGATCGCCGGCGTCCGATCGCGTATCCACATACCCGTGGAGGCGCCGGCGCTCGGTGCCATGCTCTATCTTCATGGCGGCGGGTGGACGATGTTCAGCATCGACACGCACGATCGGCTGATGCGCGAGTACGCACTGCGATCAGGTGCGATCGTCGTGGGCCTCGATTACAGTCTCTCGCCGGAAGCCAAGTTCCCGAGGGCACTCAATGAGGTGGTTGCAGCGATCGAATGGCTGCGCCGGCAGGGCGCAGCCCAGGGGATCGATCCGATGCGGCTCGCGATCGGCGGGGATTCCGCCGGCGCCAATCTTGCGGTTGCAGCCGCATTGACACTGCGCGAGCAGGCAGCGCCGGCGCTGCGAGCGTTGCTGCTCAACTACGGAGCATTCAGCCCGGAGCCCAGCGCCAGTTTTGACCGCTATGGAGGGCCGCGCTACATGCTCACGGTCGAGGAGATGCAATACTTCTGGAGCAATTACACCTCTGACCCTGCCGAACTCACCAATCCCCTGGCCGCGCCGTATCGGGCGGACCTGCGCGGCTTGCCTCCCGCATTCCTGTGCATCGCGGGCTGCGACATCCTGGCCGACAGCAACCGGGCCATGGCTGCGCGCTTCGCTGCCGCGCACGTGCCGTGCGAATCGCAACTCTATCCGGGTGCCACTCACAGTTTTCTCGAGGCAGTGTCGATCGCCCCGCTCGCGGAGCGAGCACTCGCAGACGCCGCCCGCTGGCTGCGCGAGCAGCTGACGGGGAGCTAGGCGAGGTCATGGACGCGCGGTTTGCGCCTCGCTCGCACGAGGACATCGTCAGAATCGTCGCCGACCATCCGCTCGCCTGGGTGATCTCGCGCGACTTTCAGGCGACACCACTGCCGCTGATCGCTGAGACCGATGCACCCGGCTCCATTGTGAGTCTCCTGGGACATTTCGCGCGGCGGAATCCGCAGGTCGCGGCGTTGCAGGGCAACCCTGATGCACTGATTCTTTTTCAGGGTCCTCAGGGCTATATTTCCCCGCGGCTGGTCTCGAACCCGACTTGGGCTCCAACCTGGAACTACGCGGTAGTCCGTTTCGAAGTCACGGTCGCATTTGTGCCAGATGAAATTGATGCGGCCGTTGAGCGCCTCGCCGCTCACCTGGAGCACGCGCGGCACGATCCCTGGCGGGTGGAGGAACTGGGCGGTCGGTATGACCAGCTGCGGCAGCAGATCATCGCATTTCGTGCGCACGTACGCGCCATGCGTGCCACGTTCAAGCTCGGCCAGGACGAAGAGCGCGCCACGTTCAACGAGATCGTGGCCGGGCTCGCCAACCCGCCGCTCGCGCAGCTGATGTTGGAACAGGGGAGTATCGGCCGGAGATGAATTTCGTCCAGCGCGCGGCTCTTCTCGCCATCAGTGTCGTTCCGTGCCTCAACAGCAGTTACGCTGCTGCGCCCTCGGTAGTCGGGCCGCTGCGCCAGGCGGCCCTCGAGGCCCCGGAGAGCCGCTATCGCCCCCTGCCGCGCGTCGATACGCTGCTGACCGGCGCCACGATTCTGGACGGGCTAGGCGGCCGGATCGAGCACGCTGACCTGCTGATGCGCGACGGACGAATCGTAGTGGTCGGCCACGCGCTTTCGCACGAGGGCGCGGTCGTCGTCGATGCCAGCGGTCGCTGGATTACGCCCGGCATCATCGACATTCATACTCATTATGGGACATACGTGCTGCCGCAAAGCGCCGCCGAGGCGAGTGTGTCCGACGTGCTCGAGGAGAGCGATCCGAATGTGGCCGATACCTGGATCGAGCACGCCGTGCGTCCCGGCGACCCGGCGTTCTCGCGCGCCCTGGCAAGCGGCGTCACCACTTTGCAGATCTTGCCAGGCTCCAGTGCGCTGTTCGGCGGCCGCACCGTGATCGTCAAGCCGGTGCCCGCCGTCACCCTCGATCAGATGCGTTTCCCCGGCGCGCGGCAGGGACTCAAGATGGCTTGCGGCAGCAACCCGGCCTCGAGCTTCGGCAGTCGCGGTCGGTTCCCGAACAGCCGTCAGGGGGAGATCGCCGGGGTGCGCGCCGCCTTCCTCGAGGCACAGCGCTATTTGAAGGAGTGGGAAGACTATCGGGCCGGACGCCGAGCCGATGCGCCGCGGCGCGACCTGAAGCTCGACACGCTGGCTGCAGTCATTCGGGGCGAGCTACGGGTTCACGTACATTGCTATCGAGCCGATGACATCGCGAACTGGATCTCGACGCTGGAGGAATTCGGTGTGCATCTCACCGCGGTGCATCACGCGGTGGAGGCCTACAAGATCGCACCCCTCCTGGCGCAGAAGCAGGTGTGCACGGCCGTCTGGCCGGACTGGTGGGGGTTCAAGCGCGAAGCGGAAGATGGCATCCCCGAAAACGGGGCCTTCATCGATGCCGCCGGGGGGTGCGTCGTCATGCACTCCGATATTCCGGTGCTCGGGAGCCTCCTCAATATCGAAGCGGCGAAGGCGGCGGCGGCGGGTCGTCGCGCCGGGCTCGCCATCTCCGAGGAACACGCGATCCGCTGGATCACCTCCAACGCCGCCAAGGCGTTGGGACTCGAAACGCAGGTCGGACATCTGGCATCAGGGATGAATGCCGATGTGGTCGTGTGGTCCGGTAACCCTTTCAGCATCTACAGCAAGGCGGATCTGGTGTTCATCGACGGAGCCGTTGCCTACGATCGCCACGGCCCCTCCTCGCAGCGTCCCAGTGATTTGGAGCTGGGTAGATCCCAGCAGGAACCTCCGCGGTGAGCCGCTGGCTGGTGCCGTTGCTCCTCGTGGCTTCGAGCGTCCGCGGCGAGTCGATCGCCATCACCGGCGCCGACGTCTGGACAAACACAGCCGATGCGCCGGTGAGGAATGCCACAATTGTGATCTCCGGCGGGCGGATCGTGTCGATTCAGTCCGCTCAGCCACCGCCCCCTTCGGCGCACGTGTTCGAGGCCGCCGGCCGGGTCGTGACAGCTCCGCTCGATGCAGCGGCCACGCAGATTGGCCTGGTCGAAGTGGCGGGCGCGAGCGACACTGATGACCGCGCCGTGCACGGCGGTCCACTCGGCGCGGCCTTCGATGTATCGCTTGGCGTGGATGCGAACGGCCTGACAGTCCAGCAGGCGCGTGCCGCGGGTGTCGTGCGCGCGCTGGTTTTCCCGGATCCTGCCGGCAATGGCATTTTCGCAGGCCAGGCGGCGCGTCTGAACCTCGCCGGCCGCACGGACATCGTCGAGCGCACCCGAGTGGCGCTCTTCGTGACGGCGGGCGGTGCCGCCGCTCATGTCGCGGGAGGTTCGCGCGCGGCGATCTGGGGGCAACTGCGCAACGCGCTCACCGAAGCCCGGAGCGTCGGAGCTTCGCCGAGCTCCTTCAGACCACGGGATCAGCTCCTCAATCACGCTGACATCGAAGCCCTGGTACCGGTCCTCGAGAAGCGAGTGTCCCTGGCGGTCGTCGCCGAGCGCGAGGCGGACATCCGCCAGGCGCTCGCTATAGGCAAGGATTTCGGCATTTCGATAGTCATCGTGGGCGGAGCCGAGGCCTGGCGCGCGGCCGGTTCGCTCGCAAGCCGGCGCGTACCGGTGATCCTCGATCCGCTGGACGAGTTGCCCGTGAGTTACGACAGTCTGGGTGCGCGGCGCGACAATGCGAAGATCCTCGCCGAGGCCGGTGTGACGATCGGATTCATGGTGTCGGCGCAAGGCATCTACCTGAGCTATAACGTCGGCCCCGCTCTGCGCGAAGGGGCGGGGATCGCGGTCGCGAACGGTTTGCCCTACGCGCAGGCGCTGCGCGCGATCACGCAAAATGCGGCGCGCATCTGGAGCGACCCCGTCCCCGCCGGAACCCTGGCGCCCGGCGCCGCGGCCGACCTCGTAGTGTGGGACGGCGACCCGCTGGAGCCCGCGAGCGCACCCGTGGCCGTTTTTTTGAACGGCAGCGAGATCTCTCTGCGTACGCGGCAGACGCTGCTCCGCGACCGCTATCGCCCCGCAAGCGAGGAGAGGCAGTCCGCGCCCGCAAGCCGATGAGATGCGTGGTCGCGCTCGGGTCGATCCTGATGAGCGCCGCAGCCATTGCGGCGCACGGATCCAACGCGGATGAATCGTTGCCCCTGCAACCGGCACGGCAGATCTCGATCGACGCGAACGAGGGGACGTGGTTGTCGCCGGATATCTCCCCGGACGGCGGCACGATCGTGTTCGAGTTGCTCGGCGATCTGTTCACCGTGGACACCCGCGGCGGCTCGGCTCACGCCCTCACCACCGGCATGGCATTCGATTCGCAACCGGTGTTTTCCCCCGACGGTCATGACATCGCCTTCGTCAGTGACCGGTCCGGGGCCGAGAACCTCTGGATCATCGGGGCCGACGGCTCGAATCCCCGGCAACTGACGACGCGCGAGGACAATTCGGTCTTTGCCTCGCCCGCATGGAGCGCGGACGGCAAGTCGATTTTCGTGTCGCACTATCGCTTCGAATTCAATGGCTTCGAGTTGTGGCAGGTCGACGTTGCGCACGGTGCCACGAAAGTCCTGATCCCGATGAAGAAGGATTCGGACACGCCGCGCGAGCGTCTTTCGAGCGCGCTGGGTGCATTCCCGTCGGCAGACGGTAAATTCCTCTACTTCGCGCGCCACATCGGTGAGAACGACTTCGCCAAGTTGCCGGAATGGACCATCGTACGGCGTGAGCTCGCGAGCGGCCGCGACCAGGTGCTGGTCTACGCACCACCCAGCCCGCGGCCGGATCTGCTGCTGGGCAGCGCATTCCGGCCGGCG
>Ga0137412_10000940_pt1 | contig 21786 bp, 19 predicted proteins | sample CZODoug2_1_16fun_FD_122160 | JGI IMG/M metagenome (GOLD analysis project Ga0137412, IMG submission 122160) | Vadose zone soil fungal communities from Angelo Coast Range Reserve, California, USA - CZODoug2_1_16fungal (Hybrid Assembly) | ecosystem: Environmental > Terrestrial > Soil > Vadose zone... | reverse complement strand
AACATGACGTGGCCTGTCGCCTCTATCAGTGCACTGACCGGTTTGCCTCGATCGCCGAGTTGCGACAGTACATAGCCGAACAGCACGGAGACGAAGACGATGGAAAGGATGTCGCCCTTTACGAACGCGTCGAATATCGTGGTAGGCACGATCCCCATCAAGAAAGCGACCAGGCTGCTTTCCTGAGCGTGTCCGACGTAGGCCGCCACGGCGGCGGCGTCCAGCCGGGCCGGATCGGCATTGAAACCGTCGCCGGGCCGAACCACGTTCGCGACGATCGCACCGAACAACAGCGCGAGGGTGGAGACGATTTCAAAGTACACGAGGGCCTTGCCGCCGACCCGGCCGATCTTTCTCAAGTCGCTCATGCTGCCGAGGCCGGCAACGACGGTGCAGAAAATCACCAGCCCGATGACCATTTTTATCATTCTGAGAAAGACATCGCCCAGCGGCTTCAAGGCCTGGCCCGCGTCTGGAGCGAGCCAACCGACAATCACGCCCGCCGTGATGCCTACCAGCACCTGCACATAGAGTGCCGTGTACCATGGGCCGCGCTTCATGACGGTTCGTGTTTGCACGTCAAACCTTCAACGTGGACACTGCATCGGCAATGGCACGGCCAACCTCCTGCGTACTTGCGGTGCCGCCCAGATCGGGAGTCCGGGGACCCCCGGCCAAAACCGCCTCGATCGCGGCGACGATGGACCTCGCGGCGTCGGAGTGCCCTAAATGATCGAGCATCATCGCCCCGGACCAGATTTGCCCGATAGGGTTGGCAATATTGCGTCCGAAGATGTCAGGTGCCGAGCCGTGCACCGGCTCGAACATGGACGGGTAATTCCCTTCCGGGTTAAGGTTGGCTGACGGCGCGATGCCGATGGTTCCCGTGCACGCCGCTCCGAGGTCGGAGAGGATGTCGCCGAACAGATTTGATGCGACCACGACATCGAAGCGCGACGGGCGCAGCACGAAGTGGGCCGCCAGAATATCGATGTGATAGTGATCCATGTGGATATCCGGAAACTCGTTCGCCATCAGAGCGGCGCGCGCGTCCCAAAACGGCATGGTCAGGGCTATTCCATTCGATTTCGTCGCCGACGTCAGCCTCTTTCGGTCGCGCGTGCGGGCAAGTTCGAAAGCAAAGCGTAAGATGCGGTCTACGCCGCGCCGCGAGAACACGCTTTCCTGAATGACCGTCTCGTTCTCGGTGCCTGCATGCAAGGTCTGGCCGCGATCCGAATATTCGCCTTCGGTGTTCTCGCGCACCAACATGATATCGATATCCCCTGCGACACGATCCCGCAGGGGCGATTCCACATTGGGCATCAAACGGACCGGTCGCAGATTGACGTACTGCTGGAATTGCCGGCGGATTTTCAGCAATAGCCCCCAAAGCGAAATATGGTCAGGCACGCCCTGGAAGCCCACCGCGCCTAAATATATGGCGTCGTGATGACGGATGCCGTCGAGCCCGTCGGATGGCATCATCTCCCCGGTCCGCGCGTAATACTCGCAGCCCCAGGGAAGCGCATCCCATTCGAACGAAATACCGAAGCGACGGCCGGCCTCGTCGAGAACCCGGACGCCCTCCGGAACCACTTCCTGCCCGATGCCGTCGCCGGCTATCAGCGCTATCTTATGCTTCATTTTGCCCTCCCCTTCGACCGCGTCGGACTGTGCAGGATCTTGCTGTCATTGTTATCGTGTCGCGCGCTGATCCGGCAAACTACTCTTGTCTCGCTGCAGCGGTACCCCAAAACATGTGATCTTGGAGAACACACTTCGTGAACAATATCCTTCCACAAGATCTGCGCGTCTTTATCCATGCCGCCCGCCGCGCCAGTTTCGCTGCCGCCGCCCAAGAGCTGGGTGCCTCACCGGCGTACATAAGCAAGCGAATCGCTCTGCTCGAAGGCACCTTGAAGGTAAAGTTGTTTCACCGCACCACGCGCCACGTGTCTGTGACCGAACGCGGAGAGCTGATGCTGTCGTGGGCGCAGCGGGTACTCGACGTCTATGAGCAGCTCGACGGCGCACTGGAGGAAACGCAGACCGAAATACACGGAGGACTGCGGATTGCGGCGAGTTCGGGCCTCGGGCGAAACCACGTGGCGCCCCTGCTCTCCGAATTGGTGAAGCTGCATCCCGGATTGGAAATCGACCTCGAGATACTGGATCGATCGGTGGATCTGGTCAATGAAGAGATCGACATCGACGTCCGCGTCGGCGACGTACGCGAGCATCACCTCATACCGCATCATCTCGCGCGCGGGCGGCGAATACTGTGCGCGTCGCCGGACTACATCCGAGGGCGCCGTGAGCCCGAGAGCATCGCGGATCTTGCACGTCATTCGTGCCTGCTGATCCGCGAACGCAATGAAACGTTCGGGCGATGGTCGCTACAGGGCCCGGATGGGACCCGGAATGTCCGGGTCAGCGCGGCCCTTGCCTCCAATCATGGCGACGTCATCAAACGTTGGGCGCTGGAGGGTCATGGGATCATGCTGCGCTCGTATTGGGATGTGGCGAAGAGCCTGCGCCGTGGAGAGTTGGTGCACCTGCTGCGCAAATTCTGGCAACCGGCCGACGTTTGGGCGGTCACCAAAATCAGATCGGACAATTCTGCGAAGACGAGGCTGTGCATCCGCCATCTGCGCACCCGGCTACGCTCCGGACCGTTCGCCCTCGCCGCTCCCGGCGCCGATTGAAGGATTGCGCACTTGCGTTCCTCATGAATTAAGGGCACAAGTCCAGCCATGAAGACGTATCGCATCGCCATGATCCCCGGGGACGGCATCGGTAAGGAAGTGGTTCCCGCCGGCCGTGAGGTCTTGCGGGCGCTCGGCAAAGCGCATACCTCCCTGGCTTTCGAATTTGAGGACTTCGATTGGGGCGGCGATTACTTTCGACAACACGGCGTCATGATGCCGGCGAAGGGTTTGGAGGCGCTGCGCGGCAAGGACGCGATCTTGTTCGGTTCGGCGGGCGACCCCGCCATACCGGATCACGTCACCCTATGGGGACTGCGCCTGAAGATCTGCCAGGGCTTGGACCAATACGCAAACGTCCGGCCCATCCGAATTCTGCCGGGAATCGATGCGCCGCTGAAACGCTGTCGTGCCCAGGATCTGGACTGGGTCATGGTGCGCGAGAATTCCGAGGGTGAATATTCAGGCATGGGCGGCCGCGTGCATCAAGGGCATCCCATCGAAGCCGCAACCGATGTGTCGATCCTGACCCGCGCGGGCGTGGAGCGGATCTTCAGGTTCGCATTTCGCCTCGCGCAGTCGCGCCCTCGAAAGCTGTTGACGGTGATCACCAAGAGCAACGCTCAGCGTCACGCCATGGTGATGTGGGACGAGATTGCCTTGCAAATCGCCGAGGAATTTCCACAGGTTGCCTGGGACAAAGAGCTGGTCGATGCCGCGACGGCGCGGATGGTGAATCGACCCGCATCTCTCGATACCATCGTCGCGACCAACCTGCACGCGGATATCTTGAGCGATCTCGCCGCCGCGCTGGCCGGCAGTCTGGGAATCGCACCGACCGGCAACATCGATCCAGAACGGCGCTTTCCGTCCATGTTCGAGCCGATTCACGGTTCCGCCTTCGACATCATGGGCAAGGGGCTGGCCAACCCGCTGGGGACTTTCTGGTCAGTGGTGATGATGCTCGAGCATCTGGGCGAGTTCGCCGCCGCCGCGAAGGTGATGCGGGCGATTGAACGCGTGACGGCCGATCCGGCCCTGCACACGCGTGATCTCGGCGGGACGGCGACCACGGCACAGGTGACCGCCGCAGTATGCGCGCACATCGCGAAACCCGAGATCGCCGCCGCTCCTGTCGGCGCACATGAAGCTGTCTGACGTAGCGGAGCGCTTTGGATACGCCGAACCGGCACCCTTCATTATGCATTCAAGCGCTGGAAGGACATTTCGCCCGATCGTTGAGCCGCAATTATGAAATCGCGAGTGAAACCGGCCGACCGTGAATGGGTACTCACTCGACAATATCCGCCTTCATTCCAGGCGGTGGGAGCTTCATATGCGAGTCAATTTTGGTACTGCTATCGTCATGGGAGCGCTATCGGTGGCGCCCGGCGTCGGCTTTGCGAACGGCGGCGGTTCCATGGGCGGCGGCAGCGGCCCCACCGGGTCAGCGGGAGGCAGCTTTTCACGCACACCCGAGGACCTGGCGAAGGATGCCTACAATTCTGGTGTGCATTCCATAAAAAAAGCCAAGGACTACGAATCCGATGCGGCCAAGGCCTCCAATGAGGAAAAACGCGGCAAGGCGCTCGATAAGGCCCATAAATACTATTCCGAGGCGCTTCCGAAGTTCGTCGATGCGGTTTCGCAGCAACCCGCCATGTACCAAGCCTGGAATTACATCGGCTTTGCCAACCGTCATCTGGGTAATTACGACGCGGCCTTATCAGCCTACGCCAAGGCACTCGATCTCAATCCGGCGTATCTTGATGCCGTCGAGTATCGCGCAGAGGCGTACCTTGGCTTGAATAAACTCCCCGAGGCAAAGGATGCGTACATGACCTTGTTCCGGGATTCGCGCAGCCTGGCCGATCAACTGATGACGGCAATGCGTCAGTGGACCGACGCCCGTCGCAAAGATGCTCAGGGGCTTCCTGCCGAGGACATCGAGGCATTCTCGAAATGGGTGGACGAGCGCTCCGGGGTCGCGGCACAGACCGCGTCGCTCGGAAAAGACGCGCCGTCCAATTGGAAATAAGCCTGCACGGCGGGCGAACATTCAAAGGTTCCTAGTCATCGTTATGGCTTGCGCGGCTGTGAATGCCGCGCAAGCCACAGACACTTCATCGGCTGCGGCATATGAATGGCGTTTGCCACCGGGTTTTCCGCGGCCGCTGGTGCCGAGCGACAATCCCATGTCCTCGGCGAAGCTGGAATTGGGACGCCGTCTATTCCACGACACGCGCCTGTCCTCGACGGGCCAGTTCGCCTGTGCGAGCTGTCATCGGCCTGAGCTTGCTTTCACCGATGCTAGAGCGCGTGCGGTGGGTGCAACCGGCAAGACGGTGAAACGCGCCTCCATGAGTCTCGCGAATGTTGCCTACAATCCGGCCTTCACGTGGGGCGACGCCACGGTGCGCACGCTCGAGTCGCAAATGCGCCTGCCGCTGTTCAATGAACATCCCGTGGAAATGGGCCTCAAAGGCAACGAACGTTTCGCCGTCGACACCTTGTCCGGCGATGCTGTGTATCGTGATCTCTTCATTGCCGCATTTCCGGGCGACCCGGTCGCGATTTCGGTGGATCACCTCATCAAGGCGATCGCCGCATTCGAACGCAGCCTGATCTCGGGGCGCTCGCCGTTCGATCGCTATGTATTCGATGATGACCCGCGGGCCCTTTCGGATTCCGCGAAACGCGGTATGACGCTGTTTTTCTCGACACGAGTCGGCTGCGCGCAATGCCACTCTGGCCTCAATTTTTCCGGGCCTTTGGTTTACGAGGGACACGAGCAGGGTCGTGCCATCTTCGCCAACACGGGTCTCTACGATCTGGACGGGCGCGGCAGTTATCCGCGGAGCGATCGAGGGCTGATGGACGTGTCTCACAAATCCGCGGACATGGGCAAGTTTCGCGTACCCACCTTGCGAAATGTAGCCCTCACGGCACCGTACATGCACGATGGGAGCCTGCCGAGTCTCGATGAGGTGATCGATCACTACGCGCGCGGGGGCCGGCGCTGCGGTCATGCGGATTGTGCCGGCGCGACGCGGGCCGATGACCGCCACCGTTCGCGCCGGGACCACAGGATTCGACCTTTCGCGTTGTCGAATACTGAACGCGCCGACTTGGTCGCCTTTCTCGACAGCCTGACCGATCGCGAGTTCGTCGACGACGCACGCTTTCGCTGACGACCGGCAAGCTGCTTTGGCACGCAAACCCGCCAGTCAAAGCGCTGGGATTGCGGCGCCGCGGAAACCCGTAGCCCCCCGTTGGTCACAGATGTGACCTGTGGCCCGAAGCACTGGTCTAATCAAAGCCTGTGGACTCATGTCCGTACGCGGCCGAGGGTATGCGCAATATCGTCGTCTCATACTCTCGGCGGATAACGAGCTCCCCGGGATGCGGCATTCCTCCGAGCCAAAAGCCGCGATATCATGGCGCCATGACCAGGTGCCGGGTGTGCTTTTCCCGATCGCGTACCTTCGCGCTCTTCGTTGCTGCCTGTCTGGTCGACTCGTGCCCCGCGGCGGGCGTGCTCGATCCACAGGGTCCTGTCGGATCGGCCGAACGGCTGATTCTATTCAACGCCACCGCCATCATGCTGGTCGTGGTGGTTCCGGTGATCGTGCTCACGCTGGCCTTTGCCTGGTGGTACCGCGCCTCTAACAAGCGAGCCACCTACTCGCCCGAGTGGTCCTATTCCGGTCACATCGAATTGGTGGTCTGGTCCATACCGGCGATGGTGGTGATCTTGCTCGCGGGCGTCGCATGGACCAGCTCACACCTGCTGGATCCTGCGCGCGTGCTCCAATCCGATGTGAAGCCGATCCGAATCGAGGTCGTGTCGCTGGATTGGAAATGGCTGTTCATCTATCCGGACCTTGAGATTGCGTCGATCAACGAACTCGTCGTTCCTGCCGAAACGCCCGTCGAGTTCATGCTGACCTCGGCCACCGTGATGAACTCTTTCTTCGTGCCCCAACTCGGCAGCCAGATCTACACCATGCCCGGGATGGCCACGTACCTGAACCTCATGGCGGATCGCCCCGGCGAGTACCCGGGACTGTCCGCGCAATTCAGCGGCGATGGTTTTTCCGACATGCGGTTCGTGGTGCGCGCGGTGCCTGCCGCCGATTTCCAAAGCTGGCTCGCGCGCACGCGGGACGTCGGGACGGCACTCGACGCCGATACGTACTCGCAATTGGCACTTGCCGCCGGCCCTGCGCAGGCACAAACCTACAGCAGCGTCGACCCGATGCTGTTCGAACACATCGTGCAAACCACCGCGCAGCCTCTCGCTGCGGCGCACTAGGAGGAAAGATGCTGGGTAAGCTTAGCTGGTCGGCGATCCCCTTCGATCAGCCGATTCCCATGGCGGCTTCTCTGTTCATCACTGTCGGCGTGTTCAGCCTTCTGGGTCTGGTCACCTGGAAGAAATGGTGGCCGTACCTGTGGCGCGAGTGGCTGACCAGCGTGGACCATAAGCGCATCGGTGTGATGTACGTGATGCTGGCGCTGGTGCTGTTGCTGCGCGGCTTCATCGACGCGATCATGATGCGCTCCCAGCTCGCCATCGCAGCGGGCGGCGCCCAAGGCTACCTGCCGCCCGAACACTACAACCAGATTTTTTCCGCGCACGGCACCATCATGATCTTCTTCATGGCGATGCCGCTCATGGTGGGGTTGATGAACTTCGTCGTGCCGCTGCAGCTCGGCGTGCGCGACGTGGCCTTCCCGGTGCTCAACGCCATCAGCTTCTGGTTGACCGCCTCGGGTGCGCTCCTGGTGAATATCTCGCTGGTGGTAGGCGAGTTCGCCCGCACCGGTTGGCTCGCTTATCCGCCGCTCTCCGAACTGCAATTCTCGCCCGGTGTCGGCGTCGATTATTATCTATGGGCGTTGGAGATTTCCGGCATCGGCACGCTGCTCGCCGGCATCAATCTAGTCACGACCATCTTGAAGATGCGTGCGCCCGGGATGAGCTATATGCGCATGCCGGTATTCTGCTGGACGGCGCTCGCCGCCAACATGTTGATCGTCGCCGCTTTCCCGATCTTGACCGCCACCTTCGGCATGCTGCTGCTCGACCGCTATGTCGGCATGCACTTCTTCACCAATGACGGCGGCGGCAATATGATGCTGTACATCAATCTGATCTGGGCCTGGGGCCACCCCGAGGTCTACATCCTCATCCTGCCGGCCTTCGGCGTTTTCTCCGAGGTGATCGCCACCTTCTCGGGCAAGGAGCTGTTCGGCTATCGCTCCATGGTATTGGCGACCCTCGCGATCTGCGTGCTGTCCTTCACGGTCTGGCTGCATCATTTCTTCACCATGGGCGCCGGCGCGAACGTGAATGCGTTCTTCGGCATCATGTCCATGATCATCGCCATTCCCACCGGGGCGAAGGTGTTCAACTGGCTATTCACTCTCTACCAGGGCCGCGTCCGCTTTGAGGTGCCGGTGCTGTGGGCCATCGGCTTCATGGTGACCTTTGTCATCGGCGGCTTGACCGGCGTGTTGCTGGCCGTGCCGCCGGCCGACTTCGTACTGCACAACAGTCTGTTTCTCGTGGCGCACTTTCACAACGTGATCATTGGCGGCGTTGTTTTCGGCGGCATGGCCGGCTACACCTACTGGTTCCCCAAAGCGTTCGGCTTTACGCTCGAGGAGCGCCTGGGTGCCGTCAGCTTCTGGTGCTGGCTGATCGGTTTCTACCTCGCGTTCATGCCGCTCTATATGGTCGGACTCATGGGCATGACGCGCCGTATGCAGCATTACGCGGATTTGAGCTGGCAGCCCTATCTGATCGTGGCGGAAGTGGGCGCGGTCGTCATTCTCTGCGGCATCATCGCCACCATCGCACAGCTCGTGGTCAGCATCCGCAGGCGCGAGAGCCGTCGGGACCGCAGCGGCGACCCCTGGAATGGCAGGACGCTCGAATGGTCCACCGCCTCGCCGCCGCCGGCCTACAACTTCGCCGTGTTGCCGCAAGTAGAGTCGTTGGATGCCTTCTGGGTTATGAAGCAGCGCGGACCCATGGTGCCGGCTCAACATTACGAGCCGATCGAGGTGCCTCGCAACAGCCCCAACGGATTTGTCACCGCCTTCTTCGCCGTGGTCACGGGCTTCGCCTTGATTTGGCATATCTGGTGGATGGCCATCGTGGGGCTCTTTTGCGCCGCGCTGACCTTGCTCGCCTTCGGCTGGATTGAGCGCGGCGAGGACGAAGTGTCGGGCGAGCAACTGGCCGAGGCCGAGCGCGCGCGGCTGCGCGAGGTGAGTCCCGCATGAGCGCACAAATAGGCACGGCGCATCTCCCCGGACACGGACACGGAGCGCCGACGGCGAGCAGCAGTGACGGGCCGGCGCCGATTCGAATCACCGTCGCTTACGGATTTTGGATCTTCCTGCTCTCCGACATCATCATGTTCTCGGCACTGTTCGCAGCCTATGCGGTGCTGTCCGGACAAACCGCCGGGGGACCCGCCGGCCGCGAGCTGTTCGAGTTGCGCCATGTCGGCATCGAGACGCTCTGTCTGCTGTTCTCGAGCTATACCTGCGGCCTCGGCCTGTTGGCCGTCGAGCGGCGCCAGATACGCGCTTTCTACGTGGCCTTTGCGCTCACGTTCGTGCTCGGCGCCACGTTTCTCGGGTTGGAATTGAGCGAATTCGTCGGCATGGTCGCGCAGGGTGCCGGCCCCTCGCGCAGCGCCTTTCTCTCGGCCTTTTTCAGCCTCGTCGGTCTGCACGGCGCGCACGTGACCGTCGGTCTCATATGGCTCGGCTTCTTGGTGGCGCAGACCGCGGTGCGGGGCCCGCGCGACTTCGTGCGCCGCCGGCTGCTCTGCTTCAGTCTCTTCTGGCACGCACTCGACATCATCTGGGTGGCGCTGCTGACCTTGGTTTATCTCTTGGGAGCGCATTAATGATGGAAGAACACGCAGGACATCATTCGGCGTCGGACCACGGATCGAGCGTCGAGGAGCACGAGCCCTCCGGCAGCGTCGCCACCTACACCGTGGGGCTCGGCTTCGCCTTGCTGCTCACCGCCGCATCCTTCATCGTCTCGCAAACCAACCTGCTGTGGGAGCCGGGTGTACCGGCCGGGCTTGCCGTGCTCGCCATCGCGCAGATGGGGGTTCACTTGGTATTTTTTCTCCATATCAGTACCGGTCCGGACAACACCAATAACGTGATCGCGCTTGCCTTCGGCGTCCTCATCGTCACCCTGGTCGTCAGCGGGTCGCTGTGGATCATGGCCAATCTCAACACGAACATGCTGCCCGCATCCGCCATCATGGAGATGCAGCGGTAGGCTGCGACATCATCAAATTGGTGCGCTGAGCCTCAAATCTCGTTGTTGCGGGCGAAGCGCGCAATGTGGTCCGCAGCGCGGAACGCCAGCGCCTGAATGGTCATCGTGGGCTGACCACGCCCCGACGTGACGAAGCTGCTGCCGTCGCAGAGGAACAGGTTGGCTACATCGTGGCTGCGATGGTAGCGATCGACCACGGAACTCTTGGGATCGTTGCCCATGCGACAGGTGCCGAGCAGATGCACGCCGACCGTATTGTCGACGGTTGGCAGTATCCATGACTTCTTGGCGCCGGCCGCGTCCAGTATTTGCTGCGCGTGTCCCTGCAGAAACTTTGCGATCGCCAGATCATCCGGATGATCTCGATAAGTTGCGCGCATGGCGGGAACGCCCCACGCATCCTTGAGTTGCGGATCGATGCTGACACTGTTGCTCTCGACTGCCAGCGATGTGGTGTGGCATTCGGCGATCATGGACTTTGGGAAGTCGCGCAGAGTCGCCTTGAAACCAGCGCCCCACGACGGCTTTGGCGGCGCCGATGACAATGCCCAGCCGGCCGGCGCCGGACCGAGACGCCCGTCGATGCCGCCGCCGCCGTAAAAGCCGCGCTTCGGATCCGATTCGTAGAAGTCGTGCACCAAGCGGGTGACCTGCACACTCTTGTATTCATTCAATTCGTGTTCGAACACGGCGCCGACGTCGCCGCCGCAGTTGAACATGAGGTACTTGCCAACCAGGCCGCTCGAATTGCCGAGACCATCTGAAAACCGCGCGTTGGCCGAATTTAACAGCAGGCGTGCCGTTTCCGCGCCGTTCGCTGCAAGGATGACCGCACGCGCCTTCTGAAAATGCTCGCGCTTGTCGCGGTCAAAGTAAGCGACCCCGGTAGCCCGACCGTGCTTGCCGGTGCGGACCTCAAACACGTAGCTCTGTGCGCGCACTTCGCAGCGGCCGGTCGCTTCGGCCTCGGGGATCATCGTGACGAGGCTTGATGATTTCGCCATGACTTCGCAGCCGAAGCCCTGGCAGAATCCGCAATGCGCGCAGCCCGGACGACCTCGAAACGGCTGCGACGCGATTGCCATCGGCGCGGGGAACGGGTGCAGGCCGAGTTTGCGGGCTCCGCGCTCGAGCAGCACGCCGGATGACTTCACGGGTAGCGGCGGCATGGGATAGGGTTTCGAACGCGGCGGGTCGAATGGGCTGGCGCCCGCCAGACCCGACACCCCAACCTCCCACTCAACCTTGGTGTAGTACGGCTCGAGCTCGGCGTAGTCGATGGGCCAGTCGGCGAATCCCGTGCCCGAGATCTCCCCCAGTACGCTGCGCTCGTGGAAATCAATTTCATGGAAGCGCCAATAGTTCGCGGTGAAATGCACGCTGCTGCCGCCGACCATGCGGGCGTACATGAGACTTGGAACGTCGATCACCCGCTCAGCCTTTGCCGCCGGATCCTTGCGAAATGTTTGCGGGTTTTTGACCGGGTCGTTGATAAGACCGTTCGCGTACCAATAATCCAACTCGTCGTGCTTGAAGTCGGCGGCCGAAAGCCGCGGTCCCTGTTCCAGTACCACCACGTCGAAGCCGGATTGGGACAACTCCCGCGCCAACACGCCGCCGGACGCGCCGGAACCGACGATCACGAAGTCGACCGGATGCGAGTCTTCGAACTTGCGCCCGCTCATGAGGCGCTGTTCGCGTCGTAAGGTACGAAGCCCGGGTAATCGCGATCGTAGTAGCCAAACGGCGGATTGAAGGCATGGGCGTCGTTAAAGCCTATGAGCTTCCAGCCAATCTCGTCGCGGTTGCCTCCATAACGGGGTAGCGCCAGCAGACCCAGAATGGTGAGAAACCGCACCGACCCGAAGAAACGCGACTCCTCCACGCTTTGCAGGTGCTCGATTTGCCGATCGGCCGCGAGATCGGCAAATCGCACGCCTGGAAATCGCTTGGCGACGGCCGCGGTAAATTCAGCGTAATCCGCGGTGAACTCGGCACGATGCGCGGCATAGAACCCGCCCAGAGCCCGATCGACGAAATACACGGCGCCCGCCTCGCGCGCACCGGGCGTGTCGTCGGTGGGGATGATCTGCGCGCACATCGCATCGACGTCGCGGGCCATCTCGGTGTTCAGGATTGCCAGGGATGGGGGCTTCGAGGACCGCCGCGCCAAATGTGCGTGATCCGCTGCGGCCGCGATTGCCGGCCAATTGAGCGCCAGCCAGCCAGCACCCAGCGTCTGGGCCGTGGTAGCGATGAATGAGCGTCGATTGAATTCCATGGCGTTCTTCTTTGTGCCTGGATTTGAGTATGGGCGTCGGAATTGGCGTGCGCAATATGACTGCACGCGCGAGCACCTCCGCTTTCACGGCGTCTATGTTAGATTAGGCCACCGTGAAGTTCAGCGAATTCAGCGTCGGCCAAGTCATTACGGCAGGTCCCCACACGGTCGATGAATCGTCAATCATGGACTTCGCAGCGCAGTTCGATCCACAGCCCTTTCACGCCGATAAGGCCGCGGCACACGCCGGACACTGGCATGGCCTGATTGCGAGCGGCTTTCATACCTGCAGCATTGCGATGCGTCTGGTGGTCGACCATATTTTACGGGATTCCGAGTCGTACGCATCGCCGGGGCTTGAATACGTGAAATGGCCCGCGCCCGTTCGGCCGGGCGACTCGTTGTCGCTGAAAGTACAGGTGTTGGAAGTGCGCCGGTCGCGGTCCGGCGACTACGGCATCGTTCGCTGGCAATGGCTCATGTCAAATCAACGCGGCGAAATGGTTCTCGATCTCGTTGCGACGAGTTTATTCGGCATGCGTTGAAGCGGTCAGTACGTTTCGATATGCAGCCGATGCTGCGCCAGCAATGCCGTGTTGACCGATTCCCAATCCACGCCGCGCTCGCGACACACGTCGCGAAAGGCCTCGAGCACGCCGGTTTCCATCGCCTTGAGACCGCAGACATAGACGAAGCAATTTGCATCCTGCAGCATTCGCAATACCGTATCGCCTCGTTCTCGGATCAGATCTTGCACGTAGCGTTTGGGATGATTGGCTACGCGGGAAAACGCCAAGTTGATGTCGATGAAGGTCTTCGGCAACTTCATGAGCGGACCGAAATAGGGCAGCTCTTGCGGCAGCCGAGCGCCGAAAAATAAGAGCAATTCACCGCCATCGGCCTGTGCCGCGCGGCGGCGCCGATATTCGGTCATCGCGCGCATCGGGGCTGAGCCTGTGCCGGTGCAAATCATCATGAGGGACGAGCCGGGGTGGTTCGGCATCAAGAAAGTCGCGCCGTAGGGCCCCACGACTTGAACCCGATCGCCGACTTTCAGAGCGCACAGGTAGTTGGATCCGACGCCGTTGACGGTATTGCCATGATGGTCATGGGTCACGCGTTTCACGGTCAAAGCGAGGTTGTTATGTCCCGAACGCTCACCGTCGCGGGGACTGGCCACCGAGTACAGGCGCACGTAGTGAGGTTTTCCGGATGCGTCGACGCCGGGCGGCACGACGCCGATGGTTTGGCCTTCGAGCACCGGAAATGACGCAGGCCCAAAATCAAGTACCAGGTGGCGTACGTCCGCCGATGCGCCCTCGCCCGTGAGGCTGAGATTGCCGGCGATGGTCGCGGTCACCGGCTTGGCGGGGGTGTAGAGATTGAGGCACGGCTCGGCGGCCGAATGCGGCGCTTTTGTGGCGGGTCCTTGACCCGCCGACGCGAGTTGCGTCAGTTCGCGGACCTCGGCGGGAATTTCATCATGCGCGGACGCCGGGATCGGCTGGGCAGGCGGCAACGTGTCCCAGCTGAGCTGCTCCTCCAGCGTGAACGGCGACGTTCTTGCGACGTCCCGCCAGTTGTCGATCGCGCCGGTGGGACACGGCGGCACGCAGGCGCCGCAGCCATTGCAGACGTTGAAATCGACGACATAGTTGCGCGAATCATGGGTGATCGCATTGATGGGACAGGTCGCTTCACAGGTATTGCAGCGTATGCAGATCTCTGGGTCGATCACATGCTGACGGGCAAACTTGTTGGAGGGGACCGCGGACATTCGCCGAATCTCTCAGTTAAACCGGACGTACTCGAAATCCGACGGCTGTCGATTGATGCTCACGGCCGGCGGCGCAATCCAATTCGCGAACTTGCCGCGTTCCGTCACTCGACCCATCAAGGAGGCGACGAACGCACGATCCTCAGGGGTCGCCAGCCACTCGCGCTGCCTGGCCGACCATTCATCCTTGCTGACGACTCGGCCGTCCGGAGATACATGGACTCCGGCCAACGCGCCGATTTGCCGATGAAAGGCTTTGTGCGGCACCTCCAGCCGTTGCGAAACGCCCGCCTTTTCGATGACGCGATTCCAGCGCTGAATCCCCGCCACCGAATCCCTAATGTAATCGTCGCGCAAGACTTCGTTCAAGGCGTTGAGCATGGGCGCCTCCTTCTCGACCAAGCGGTCGCCATGGACTTCCAATACCTTGTATGTCTGTCCCTTCAGGATATGGTCGTCGGGGCGCTTATTTTCTTCGAACCTCCCCTTGAGTCCGGAGCTGTAAAAGGTCGCCGCGTTGCTCGATTGGTCCGCGCCGAATAAATCGATGGTCACGCTGTAATGAAAATTGAGATAGCGCTGAATGGTCGGAAGATCGATCACGCCGGCCGCGCGCAGTTTTTCCGGATCATCGGTTTTCAGCTGATTCATGACTTCGCAGGTGCGCTGTACGACGCGCGACACGCCGCTCTCGCCGACGAACATGTGGTGCGCTTCCTCGGTCAGCATGAACTTCGTGGTGCGCGCGAGAGGATCGAAGCTGCTTTCCGCCAAGGCGTTCAACTGGAACTTGCCGTCGCGGTCGGTGAAATAGGTGAACATGAACAGCGACAGCCAATCCGGCGTGCGCTCGTTGAACGCGCCTAGAATGCGCGGATTGTCGACGTCGCCGCTGCGGCGCTCCAACAGGGCTTCCGCCTCCTCGCGTCCATCGCGACCGAAGTAGCGGTGCAGCAGATAGACCATGGCCCAGAGATGGCGGCCTTCTTCGACGTTGATTTGGAACAAGTTGCGCAAATCGTACAGCGAGGGCGCGGTCAGGCCGAGATGGCGTTGTTGTTCGACCGACGCGGGCTCGGTGTCGCCTTGAGTGACGATGATGCGCCGGAGATTCGCGCGATGTTCGCCCGGCACGTCTTGCCAGACGTCGGCGCCGAGATGATCGCCAAAGTGGATCTTGCGATTTTGTTCCTTTGGATTGAGAAATATTCCCCACCGATAGTCGGGCATTTTCACGTGCCCAAATTGCGCCCACCCTTGCGGATCGACGCTGATGGCCGTGCGCAAGTAGACATCGAAATTGAGCGACCCCTCGGGGCCCATGTCTTTCCACCAGTTGATGAACTCGGGCTGCCAGTGCTCGAGTGCCCGCTGCAGGGTCTTGTCGCTCGTCAGGTCGACATTGTTGGGAATCTTGTCGTCGTAATTGATGCTCATGGGGTTCCTGTGGGTACTGAAAGCGGCTGCGATCAGACGCGATCCCAGTTGAATTTGGCCTTGTTGCCGGTGCCGAATACTTTCAGGGCGCCGTGGTCGCCGACGGCATTGGGGCGAATGAAAATCCAGTTTTGCCAGGCCGAGAGACGCGCAAAAATACGAGATTCCATGGTCTCGCAGACGCCGAAGCGCAGATTCGCTTCCATGCCGGTGAGCGCATCCGGCGACATGCTGGCGCGCTCCTCGAGGACCATGCGAATCTCATCCTGCCAGTCGATTTGATCGGGGGTCGCCGTGACCAGTCCCAGCGCGAGCGCCGCGGAAGGCGATAGCTTCTGTCCGACCGTGACGCGCGCTGCATTGATCGGCGTCGATTCCTGGTAGAAACGCGATTCGAGCCGCGCGAGACCGTCCACTCGCGGGTAGGAGCCAAAATTCTCGGCCGACAGAGTGACCGTCGGCACGGCGTCGGCGCCGGCGCCGACGGCGTCCGAGCCATCCAGCATGTAGGTGCGGTCCGCGGCGAGCGCAAGCTCGAACAAGGTGCCTGCAAAGCATGAACCCGGTTCAACGAGGGCGATCAGCGTACGGGAACTGACATCGAGCCGCGACAGCGTGCGCCGAAGCATTCCTGTGGTCTCGCGCACCAACCAGTGCGCGGTATGGGTTCGCAGGGCTTCATCCGCCGCGAGTACCTTGTCGGCGTCGCCTCGCGTCTTCAGCAACCAGGTGCCGAGTTCTAGATTGTTGGTTCGCAGCATCAATATGGCGTCGTCGAGTTCTCGCGCCATCTGCAGCGGCCACCACCCTGCGCCCTGCCGGACGATCGCGTCGATGTCGCCGGGTGGGAAGCCGTGCGGTGCGCGCACCGTAATCACGGCACGGCGAGTCGACGGGTCCACCTGCACATCGACAAACTCGTAGTGATAGCCGGCATCGTCGATGGTCCGGTTCAGCGCCGTGAGCGCAATTCCCGCGGTCTTTTCGGGCCGGTCGCTCAAGGCGGCCAACTCGTTGGCGCGGCGCTTGATGTGTTCCTGAAATTGCTGCGGCTTGATGACGTCGTCGACCAGGCGCCATTCCTTGGCGCGTGCACCGCGGATTCCTTCGGTGGTGGTGCAAAAAATGTCCGCCAGGTCGCGACGTACCTTGCGCTTGTCGGTGACGCGCGTGAGACCGCCGGTGCCGGGGAGCACTCCGAGCAGCGGCACTTCGGGCAGGCTGACGGCGGAGGAGCGATCGTCGACCAAGACGATCTCATCGCAGGCCAGGGCGAGTTCGTAGCCGCCGCCCGCCGTGGTGCCGTTGCAAGCGGCGATGAACTTGAGGCCCGAATGCCGGCTCGAATCCTCGATGCCGTTACGGGTTTCGTTGGTGAATTTGCAGAAGTTCACCTTCCACGCGTGGGAAGAGATGCCGAGCATGAATATATTGGCGCCGGAGCAGAAGATTCGATCTTTGCCGCTGGTCATCACGACGCAGCGCACCTCCGGATGCTCGAAGCGAACGCGCTGCAGGGCGTCATACAATTCGATATCGACGCCGAGGTCGTAGGAATTCAATTTGAGCTTGTAGCCGGGGCGGATACCGCCTTCCTCGCGAATATCCAGCGTCAACGTCGCGATCGGCCCGTCGAAGGCGAGGCGCCAATGTTGATAGCGCGTGGGATCGATTTGATAGTCGACCCTGGTGGCCGGCTCGTTGAATGTCTTCGTTGCTAGATTCGTTTCCACGCGTGCCTCGTCAAACTGTACTGAGTGGGGTTCCAACGGTCACCGCGTCGCGCAGAAGATTCAAGCTGGCATCCGGTGTTTGACCCGAGGTGTCGACCACGGCGTCGGCCCTTTTGTACAAGGGTTCGCGCGCCGCCAGGATGCGCTTCAAATCCTCCATGGCTTCCGCGTTGCCGGCCATCGGACGCAGATCACCCTGAGCGATTACGCGGGACATATGCTCTTCGGGACTGGCTTTGAGCCAGACGGTGTAGCACTTGCTGAGCAGCAGGCTGTAGGTTTCATCTTCGGCGACGACGCCGCCGCCGACGGATAACACCATGCTGGCGCTCTCTTCGATCAACCGCTCCAGGGTGCGCCGCTCGAAACGGCGAAAACCGGATTGTCCATAAAGAGAAAACAATTCCGATAAGGGCATGCCGCTCTCGAGTTCGATCTCTTTATCGAGTTCTACGTAGCGAACCTTGCGCTCCGAGGCCAGGCTTTGGCCGAGCGTACTCTTGCCGGCGCCACGTAAGCCCACCAGCGCGATGCGGCCGCGGCGAGATGCCTCTTCTTTGCCGAACTCTCGCATCAGCCGAACGGTGAGATCCTCGAGGCGATGCGGAGGGACCGCGTCCAGCAACCGCAAGATCAATCGGCGTTGGACGCTGCCGGGCTGTTCGGGTTCGAGGATGTCGATCAGCCGGCTGCCGAGTGCTTCGGCGACGCGGCGCAGAAGAATGATGGACATGTTTCCTTCGCCGCCTTCGAGTTGGCCCAAATAGCGCTCGGATACGTCGGCCTCGCGGGCCAAGGCCTTGCGGGTCATGCCGCGCCGTTCCCGCAACACGCGCGCTCGGCTGCCCACCGCTTGCAAGAAGGCGTCATCGCTCCGCGACTCGGCGACCAATAAAGAAGAAGAGTCTTTTTCGTGGGTGTTCAACACAGCGCGGCGTCCATCTGAGGTATCGAGCGAGGCTGCAAAAGAATCTGCTAGCACTATATTGCTCTTTCGTTGCCGATACAAGTATTATATCGCCACTTGGCGCATCAAGTGATGCTGGGGCGCAGCAATGGATTCTTCAACGGTTACTCGCGAGAGCTTTCGGGGCCTGATCAAAGAGGTCACCGACCGGCTTCAAGGCAGGGCGTTGGACGCAGCGCTGCAGAACGAACTCAATGAATGTTTTCCGGTGCAGGGCGAGGTGTTCGCGCGGATCTTCGATGGCTGCCGCGCAGCGATCGCGGCGGGCTGGATGTGTGAGCGCGAAGGCGGCGGCATCAAGTACGGCCGCGTCATCAAACCGGATACGGAATTGAACGGGTTCAGCGTCGACGTCGTTGATATGAATTCACTCAGGGGCCCGCATCACAGCCACCCGAATGGCGAAATCGATTTGATCATGCCGCTGACCGCGGAGGCGAAATTCGACGGGAGCGGCGCGGGTTGGCTGGTGTACGGTCCGGGCAGCGCGCATTTCCCCACCGTCACTGATGGCCGCGCCTTGATTTTGTATCTGCTGCCGCAAGGCGCGATCAACTTCACGCGCTGAACATGCCGCTCGGGACCCATCCCTTGAACATTAACCTCGAGCTGAGTTCCGCCGACCATACGCGGAGTCCTCCCGAGATCTCCATGCCGCGGCTCTACAACGCGGCCTACGACTTGATCGAGCGCAACTTGCGGGCTGGGCGTGCCGAGAAGGTGGCGTTCATCGATGATTGCGGGGCGTATACGTACGGCGAGTTGGCGCGGCGCGTAGCGACGTTCGCAAACGCGCTGCGGCTTCATGGCATCGAGCCGGGCCAGCGCGTCTTGTTGTGTTTGCAAGATTGCATCGAGTTTCCCACGGCATTTTTGGGCGCCATCCAGGCGGGAGTGATTCCCGTCGCCGTCAACACGCTGCTGACGTCCGGCGATTACGAATACCTGTTGAACGATAGTCAGGCGTGGATCGCGGTCGTGTCTGCGCCGCTGGCGCCGACATTTCTGCCGCTGATCCATAAAGTGCCGTCGCTGCATGGAATTGTCGTGTGCGGCGGCGCGGGTGGCGGCGGTGATGGTGATGGTGGCGATCAGGACCGCTCGCTGGCGCATTTTGTGAGGGATGCGGGCGCGGAACGCCATGTGGCATCGACGCGTTGCGATGACATTTGCTTTTGGTTGTATTCGTCGGGCTCGACGGGACATCCCAAGGGCACGGTCCACGTGCATTCAAGCCTGATGTATACCGCCGAACTCTACGCACGTGCCGTGCTCGGGATTTGCGAGACGGATGTGGTGTTCTCCGCGGCGAAATTGTTTTTTGCCTATGGCCTGGGCAATGCGCTCACATTTCCCCTCTCGGTGGGCGCGACGGCGGTGCTCATGGCCGAGCGAGCGACGCCGGCTGCGGTATTTGCGCGGCTCACCGGCCACGGCGCCACGATTTTCGGCGGAGTGCCTACCTTGTACGCGGCCATGTTGGCGAGTCCTGATTTGCCCGCGCGCGACCGGCTTAGTTTGAGGCGCTGCACCTCGGCCGGCGAACCGTTGCCCGAGGACATCGGCAAGCGGTGGTTCAAGCGCATGGGGGTGGACATTCTCGACGGCATCGGTTCGACCGAGATGCTGCACATTTTTTTGTCCAACTCGCCGAGCGACGTGAAATACGGCAGTACGGGCAAGCCGGTTCCGGGCTATCGACTGCGCCTGGTCGACGATCACGGCCAAGAAGTCGCTGCGGGTGAGCACGGGGAACTCCACATTTGCGGGCCGAGCAGCGCCACGCTGTATTGGAACAATCAGGAAAAGACCCGCAGCACCTTTCTCGGCGAGTGGACGCGCAGCGGCGACAAGTACACCAAAACCGCCGATGGCTATTACGTCTACGCCGGGCGCAGCGACGATATGCTGAAGGTGAGCGGCATCTACGTGTCTCCCGCTGAAGTCGAAGCGGCGATGATTACTCACCCTGCAGTGCTCGAAGTGGCGGTCGTGGGGCGCGAGGATCAGGATGATCTGGTCAAACCCGTTGCTTACGTCGTGCTCAAATCGGCGGTGGACGCTTCCGAGGCGCTCGCGCTGCAGCTGAAATTGCACGTCAAGTCGTTGTTGGCGCCTTACAAATACCCACGCTGGGTGGAATTCGTCGACGAGCTGCCGAAGACCGCCACCGGCAAGATTCAGCGGTACAAACTGCGTGCCCACCCGAAGAGTGCCTGATGGCACAGGTTGATTTGGACGGCCGCGCGCTGGAGTACGAATTCGTGCCCGGCGGAGCTCCTGCCGGCCCAGCTCATGCTGAGCCAGTGTTGGTATTTTTGCACGAGGGTTTGGGGTCGCTGGCGTTGTGGAAAGACTTTCCGCGCAATGTCGCCGCTGCCTCGGGTTGCAGTGCACTGGTGTATTCCCGCTATGGCTACGGAGCGTCGGCGCCGCTCTTGGCGCCGCGTGAACCTTCCTTCATGCACCAGGAGGCGTTGTCCGTATTGCCGAGACTGCTCGATCGTCTGGAAATTCATGATCCGATTTTATTCGGTCACAGCGACGGCGCATCGATCGCCTTGATCCATGCGGCGAGCGCCGGGCGTGCGGTCCGCGGTTTGATTTTGATGGCGCCGCACGTGATGGTGGAAGATATTTGCATCCGCAGTATCGCTGCGGCCAAAGAGACGTATGAGAGCAGTCAATTGGGACGACGCCTGGCTCGATATCATGCCGATCCTGACGCGGCGTTTTGGGGATGGTGCAACATCTGGCTGGATCCGCGATTTCGTGCTTGGTCCATCGAGAGCGAGGTCGCGCACGTGCGTTGCCCGATACTGGCCATCCAGGGCTTCGATGACGAATACGGCACCATGCGCCAGGTCGATCGGATTGCGGAACTGTGCTCCGATGTGGAATTGATGAAGCTCGAGGCGTGCGGGCACTCGCCGCATCGTGATCAGCCTGATGCGGTGGTTGCGGCGGCGGCTCGGCAGATTGCAAGACTGACTGCGAGCTAAACGCCGCATCAACGAATGAAGGCGCAGCCCCAGGCGCCGCTGTTGGTCAGAAAGCCCATGATCGGCAGTGCCATGATCCCCGGCAGCGCTAGGAGCGGCACGAGACGATAGCCCCAGCATCGTCGAGTTCCCTTGGAATTCCGGGTGATTGCGTGGGCGGATTATGCCCGGACTCGCGCGCAAGGAGTCGCCATTGCGTACCGAAGACGCACTTCTGCGTCGGGTAATAGTTTTGACCGCCCCGGCAAGAGAAGGCAGACTCGAACCCACGCCGGCGCACGAAATTCCTCCATTCCACGCGGGCGCCAAAATCGCAGTAAATCCAGGAACTCCGTTATGACTACCGCCGCCAAAACCGTTGTTATCGTTGGCGGCGGTTTCAGCGGCGCGATCTTTGGCCTCAAGCTGCACCGGAAATGTCCGGGTTGGCGCATCATCATAGCGGAACCGAAAAAAAGGCTTGGCCGCGGCGTTGCGTACGGTGCCTGTGGCCCGGATCATTTGCTCAATGTGCCGGTCAGTCGAATGGAAATCGGTCTCCTACCGAGCTTCGCTGACTGGCT
>Ga0137412_10000939_pt1 | contig 21790 bp, 20 predicted proteins | sample CZODoug2_1_16fun_FD_122160 | JGI IMG/M metagenome (GOLD analysis project Ga0137412, IMG submission 122160) | Vadose zone soil fungal communities from Angelo Coast Range Reserve, California, USA - CZODoug2_1_16fungal (Hybrid Assembly) | ecosystem: Environmental > Terrestrial > Soil > Vadose zone... | reverse complement strand
CCATCGTGATCCAGGATGCGTTTGCGCCAGGCGAGACGAAACGCGGGATCTTCGCTGCGCGCGAGGATGGCCGCGTCTTTGATGGGGATGCGGCTCTGATAGTAGTAACGATTGAGGGCCCAGGCCTGCAGCTGTCCGCGAGTGAGCTTGCCTTCGTGCATGAGCAGATGAAATGGGTGTTTGTGGTGGTAGCGCTCTTCGCCGATGGCGTGAAAGCCGGCAATGAATTCGGATTCTGAGAGCAGCGGCTGTTCGAGAATGTGGTTCGTCGACGGGGTCACAGGTTGAACTCCATCCCATCATAGGCGATTTCCCATCCTGCATCACGTACGGCGCGATGTTCGGAACTCTCTTCGTTCAAAATCGGGTTGGTATTGTTGATGTGGGTGAGGACGCGCTTGGTTTTACCGAGACGAAACGAGCGCTTTAGCATGCCGCGCTCGCCCCAGAGTGGAAGATGGCCCATCTCGCGAGCCGTCCTGCGGCTGCGCTTGGCGGAAATGAGTTCGTCGTCTTTCCAGAAAGTGCCATCGAGAAGGGCGAGATCACTTTCGTCAACAATGCGCTGCCATTCTTCGCCCTCTCCTGCAACGCCGGGTGCGTAGAAAAATCTTTTTTCCTTGTGCACAAATTGAACGCCGATAACCGCTTCCTCCGGCGGCATGCTTCCCCGCAGGGAATCACTCACGTAATCCGGAAAGCCGCCGAGCAGCGGCACGGCTTTGCAGAAGAGACCATCTTTTGCGCCCAGGGAAGTTGGAGGAAGCAAGGGAATGAGCCGGTCGAGAGGCAAAGTTTCCCACTTCACAGGCGGGTTTGAGCGCGCGAGGACCCGGAAGAGGCTGTTTTCTTCGGTGAGGATGCGCCGCACTGCGTGGGTCGAATAGATGTGCAGCGGTTGGAACTCGCGAAGGTGAAGCAAGCCCATCACGCAATCCACATCGGCGCTGGTAAGAAGAATCCTGGAAACGGGGGGTCCAAGGGAAGTGGCTGACAACTCCGGAGTGGCAAGGATTTGCTGGCGGAGATCGGGGGAGGCGTTCAGAAGGAACCAGTGCGATGGATCAGAAGAGACAGCAACTTGAGCTTGGGTGCGCGGACGAGCCTTTAGTTTGCCGTCGCGCAGAGCGCTACAGTTTGGACAGGCACAATTCCATTGAGGGAATCCGCCCCCGGCCGCCGAGCCGAGGACCTTTACGCGCATTCCGGCACGTTCACAAATGACCGCTTGCGGCGGTCAAGCAGACTAGAGCTCCGCGTTGGCGTACGAGCTAACTTCGCAATTGAGGTCGATTTCTTCGTGCTGAGGGGTAACCCATTCCATGGCAGAGGCTCCTTTGGGAGTCAAATCCATAACAACTCTAAAAGAATAACACGGAATTTGGTTGGAGGGAAAGGGGGAGTTGAAGTGTTCGAACCATGACGGATTACGGGCCAGAGCGAGGACCAGGGATGGAAAAAGGCAGCTTTCCTGACGGCCGCAGAGGTTGCCGGGCTTGGAAGCAGGAGAACACCAAACAGGAAATATCCATCGCAACACATCCTAATTCACATGAGTTGACACTCACAGTGGGGGGAGTCAACGTTGACTGGAAGTAGAGATAAACCCTTCAGGCCAGACATGCCAGTCACTCCAGACAAACCAAGTCCCCGAGTCCAATTGACGATTCACGGAGGCCAACAGCGTTCCTCGAGAAGCGTAAGGCGCTGGCATTGCACGCTTCGAATTGCTTTTGCCACAGTGCTCACGACCTTTCTGGCTATCCAGATGAATGCTCAAACGCAGCCAGAGGAGGAAGTTAAACCGGTCCCACTGCTCACGGGGAGCGCCGGTTTCATCACCACCCTTGAAGGCGGGCAACCCGACCTCCACCCCATCATCACACCCCTTCTGCTGGTGCCCATCGGACGCCGATGGCTGTTCGAGTCGCGCGCGACGTTTGAATCGGACTTGGTTCAAGTGCCGGGGCAAAGCGGGTTTCACGGGACGGTTGAGAAGGAGGTCGAGTACGCACAACTCGACTTCATCGCGAACCCCTACATGACCGTGACGGTAGGGCGATTCCTGACGCCGTTTGGGATTTTTAATGAAAGGCTCTACCCCGTCTGGATCCGAAATTTGCAATCGGATCCGCTGATCCTGCCGATTGGCATCGGTCCCAGCAATGCGAGCACGGGAGCAATGGTTCGTGGAGGCTTCAAAGCGCATCCGAAGTTCAACATCAACTACGCGGCGTATTTTTCGGCGTTATCGACCGTGAACAAATTGGATTCCGCCCGATTTGCTGGGGGACGAGCAGGAATTTTCGTCCCTGCAGCGCGTTTGGAAATTGGCGGATCTTTTCAGCACGGGCTCCAGGACGAGAGATCGAATGCATTCGGCTTCCACGCTATCTGGCAGCCGCCCACTTTGCCACTCGATATTCGATCCGAATATGCGCGATCCATCGTGGGCAGCGGCTACTGGGTGGAATCAGCCTATCGATTGAGCCAGGTTCCGTTCCTTCAGAACGAACTTCGACGAACGCAAGTCGTGGCGCGGATGCAGCAGTATTTTGTGGGTGAAAACGCGAGTGAGGATCTTCCCTCCGTGAACACCAGATTGTTTGAATTTGGGTTGAACTACTACTTCATCGACGGACTGAAGGCCAGCACCAACTACGGGCGGCAATTCAGCAGCGCGGGGAATGCAAACCTCTGGACGATGGCGATTACTTATCGATTCGTGATCCCGCTGGGACGCACGGGGGGCGAGTGATGGGGCGGAGATACATCCTGGTTTGCCTTCTTGGCGTAATCGCGGGATTGACCATTTCCGCGATCGCGCAGGAGCATGCTAATTCAACAATTTCACCGAGCGCAGCAACACTTGCGCCGGCACAAGGCACGGCCACGGCATCAGCGGCGACGCACACATCCGCGCTGGCTAAACCGGTTCCGAATGCGGCCGAAGAACATGCACTACGGATGGAAGGCGAAAAGCGATTCCGCGCCAATTGCGGCCGATGCCACCAGGCCCCGCACAAGTTTCCGCCGCGAGTGATGGCCGCAGCCATCCGGCATATGAGGGTGCGCGCCACCATCACCGACGAAGACATGCGGCTTATCCTGCGATACATGACTCAATGACAAGGATCCGGCAGTTTCTGAAGAGGGCGATCAGCCTGGGGTTTTCGACGGCGATACTGCTGCTTGTGGTTCTGTGCGGCTGGGCGCAGAATTCGCAGCCGGCGCCGCGGGTGATTGAAATCCTGGCGGATCATGACAGCCGCTACAAGATGGAAGGGCAGAAACAGCCGGCCATAACGGCAAAAGCAGGCGAGTTGATCACCCTGCGGATAACGGCGAAAAAGGCCAAGAACTTGAACCGGGATGGATCCATCCATGGATTCAGCTTGCTGCGAGCGAAAGATCGGAAACCTGTGCGGGACTGGGATTTTCTGCTCAAACCGGGGATTCAGGAATTCACAGTGGCTGCTCCGAGCGAGCCCGGAGAATATATTGTGGTGTGCACGGTTATCTGCAGCCAGGATCATGAAGGCATGAGCATGAGATTCGTCGTGACGCCGTGACTCGACGTCAAATCAGGGCTGGTTCGAGAGTATTCGAAGAGGTGAACGACAGATGACAACAAGAAAAACGGCAGCGATCCTGGTGGCCGCACTTTTGGCGGGTATGATCGCAAGCTATCCGGCCGCGCGCGGCGGGGATGAAAAGACCTTCAAAGGTGAAATTGCGGATACACAGTGCGCGCTGAACGTGCACTCGCTCAGCCAGTCGCACAAGGAAATGATCGAGATGAAACCGGAAGTGAAGACCAACGCCGATTGTGCGCGCTACTGCGTGAAAGAGCGCGGCGGAAGATTCGTACTGCAGACCCCTGAGAAAGTGTACAAGCTGGATGCGCAAGTCTTGGCGGAACAATGGGCCGGGCTGAAGGTAAAGGTGATCGGGATCCTGGACCCGAAAACGGAAACGATTACCGTTCGCACGATTGAGTCGATCTCGTCGAATGGAGGCAAAACAACTCCACCGAAGTGATGAGTAGGCTCTAAGAGTTCAGATCCGCAGGGAGAAGAAACGCTACCACCAAGAATTGATGTCGCCGAAAAAATAAACCGCAAGCAGTTGCGGCTCGCGAGCAGCAATTCATCTTCGCTTTACTTTCACCGCTATTTTTGAACACCAGCAGGATTCCTCTTGACATGCAAAGAAAGCAGCCTATCATGTGGTGAAAAGTGGTAGGAAGTGGGTCGAAGTAGGGTTCAGTGGCAAGTTCGGGGACCCAAGTAGACAGTTTGAGAGCGTTGTGGTGAAAGTGGGCATTTTGGCCATTCTAGACCACATTTTCGCGTTTGACACCGTAAAAAGCGGGGTCGAGCTGAGTGGGGCGCATGAAGCTGCGGGGAAACTGTCCGGCGAAGGTGGACGAGAAGGGTCGGTTGAAGATACCCGCCGTGTTTCTGGACGAATTGAAGGAGTACGGGAACCAGTTTTATATCACCAGCAGTACCGGTGAGACGGCCCGGATTTATCCGATGAAGGTTTGGTCGGAAATCGAAGACAAGCTGGCGCAAATGCCGAGCACGAACCGGGCGAAGAGAAAGTTTCTGATGAGGACGAGCTACTACGGGCAGACGGTGGAGTTGGATGGGCAGGGAAGATTGCTGCTGCCGACGGTGTTACGCGAATCGGCGCAGACCAAGGGAGACGTGGACGTCCTTGGAAACCTGGATTACCTGGAAGTCATGAACCACGCCCGAGTTTTGGATCAGTTGAAGAACGAGCCGTACACCGACGAAGACGACAAGGCGCTCGAAGATTTGGGAATTTAGGGTCTTGCAAGATTGGCTGCGCCGCACACGCCGGTGCTGTTGGAAGAGGTGCTCGAATGGCTTCGCATAAAGCCGGAAGGAACTTACATCGACGCCACGCTGGGAGCGGGCGGGCATTCGGAAGCAATCGCAAGAAGATTAACTTCCGGCCGTTTGATCAGCCTGGACCGGGACGCACAGGCGTTGGAACTGGCGCGGGAGCGCCTGAAGGTCTTCGGGGAGAAGGTGACGCTGGCGCAGTCGCGGTTCTCGAGGATTGCGGAGGTCGCGCAAGAGTTGGGGATTCCGCGGGTGGACGGGGTCTTGGCCGACTTGGGAGTTTCGAGCATGCAGCTTGATCAGGGGGAACGGGGATTTTCGTTCCGCGAAGCGGCGGCCCTGGATATGAGAATGGACACTGCCAACGACGAATTAACGGCAGACGAAATTGTGAATCGTTGGTCGGAAAAGGAAATCGCCGACCTGCTCTATCGGGAAGCCGACGAGCACGATTCCAGAAGGATCGCCAAGGCGATCATACGAGCGCGACCCCTACGGGATACCGCGCACTTGGCAACGACTGTGGCAGGGGCCCGAAAGCAATGGGGAAGGCAGAGACTGCATCCCGCAACAAAAACGTTTCTGGCGCTGCGGATAGCGGTGAATCGAGAGATGGAGGAACTCGGGCAGTTTCTTTCTCGGACCCCCGCCACAATGAATTCAGGAGGCCGCTGGGTGGTGTTGAGTTACCACTCGCGGGAAGACCGCCTGGTGAAGCATGCGTTTCAAGAGGGAGAGCGAGCAGGAACGCTCCGCGTGCTGACGAAACACGTGATCCAGCCCAGTGAGCAAGAGATGATGGGCAACCCGCGTTCGCGAAGCGCGAAGCTGCGGTGTGCGGAAAGAATGCCGGCCGCTTAGCGGTCTGCAGGGTATTTTTATGGCAAGAAAGAAAAAGACTTCGGCGATGGCGGAGTTTCATACCGTCAAGCGGATCGACAATTCGCGCGTTGTGCGCCACGTCGAGCCGGTGAAGATGCGTAGGCTGTTTCGCACAGTAGCGCTGGGCAGCGTGGTCGCCGCGTGCTTCATGCTGTACATCTATCAGCATTTCCGCTGCATCGACTTAAGTTTTCAGCTCGAAGACGTCAAGGGCAGGCAAGCGGAGGCGGCTTCGCTGAACTCCTCCTTGAAATTGGAAATCGCGGGACTGCGCAGTCCGATGCGCATCGACGTAATTGCGCGGCGCCAACTGGGGCTGACCGAACCGCTGCCGACGCAGGTGCAGGAATTCGAGGCTCCGGACGGGGCGGAAGTGGCCTCGGTGCGCTCGGCGCCGCCGAATCGGGCGCCGTAGACCCTTATCGATGCGCACGGTTCAACAACCAGCTTTCTGTCGAGCAGATGAAATTCCAGGCGGAGCGCTTTTCTTTCTGATCACACCATGCCAGAAAACCGTGCCCACGCCGCTACCGCTTGCCGCATAGCAGTAAATTCCAAGCGCCACCGCAACGCGAGCTATTTGAATGGCGACGGGAGAACGTCCAACCGTCTGATGATCGTGGCCTGCCTGACACTCCTGCTGATCGGCTCTGTTTTTGGACGCCTCGGATACCTGCAGTTGATCCGCCATAGCGAATACATGGCTAAAGCGCAGCGGCAACAGCAGCATGTAATCGAAATCACGCCGAAACGCGGGGCGATCTACGACCGCAACATGCATCCGCTGGCGATGAGCATCCCGGTGGATTCGGCGTTCGCGGTGCCTTCCGAGCTTGGCGACCAGCAACTGGCAGCACGGCTGCTGTCCGGTGTTCTGGGTATTCCACGCGACGTGCTGGAAACGCGGCTGGCGTCCTCGCACTCGTTCGTGTGGATTGCGCGCAAACTGCCTCCGGATAAGAAAGAAGCGGTAGAAGCGCTGAATCTGAAAGGTGTCTACTTCCAGAAAGAAAACCAGCGTATCTACCCGAAGCGTGACCTCGCTTCGCACGTTCTGGGTTTCGTCAACTTGGATGAAAAAGGCATTGGCGGCATCGAGTCCGAGCTGGAAAGCAAAATTGGCGGCAAGAGTGAAAAGATCATTGTGATGGCCGATGCGCGGCAGCGCTGGTTTGATGGCGGGGAAGCGCAACGCGAACGCGGCGCGAGCGTCGTGCTCACACTAGACGAGAAAATACAGTACATCGCGGAGCGCGAACTGTCCGCCGCCATCGCCAAGACACGTGCGCTGGCTGGAACGGTGATGGTCATGAATCCCAACAATGGCGAGATTCTTGCGCTGGCGAACTGGCCTAAATTCAATCCGAACACCGCTACGGATGCACCCGCCGAAACGCGCTTGAACCGTGCGGTGAGCGCCATCTACGAGCCGGGTTCGACGTTCAAGCTGTTCACTTTAGCGGCCGCGTTTGACCAGGGCATTACGCGCCCTGAGGAAATTGTTAATTGCGAGAATGGCGCAGTGTACCTGGCCGGGCATCGCATCCGCGACCACAAGCCGTTTGGTTTGCTGAGGGTTTCCGAAATTCTGGCGCAATCGAGCAACGTGGGGGCCATCAAGATTGGGCTGCGCCTGGGCGCTCCGAAATTCTACGACTACATCCGCGCGTTCGGCTTTGGTCAGCTCACGGGTGTGGATATCCCGGGTGAAAGCAGAGGAATGCTGCAGCACCTGGAGATTTGGTCTCAGGTTTCGATTGGTTCGATTTCGATGGGGCAAGAAATTGGGGTCACGCCGATTCAACTCATTAGCGCGGTTTCCGCCATTGCCAATGGGGGAATGCTTTATCGGCCGCATGTGATCGCGGAGTTAAGGCGAGGTGAGCAGGTGCTGCCTGCCGAAGGGATGCTAGCGCCCGCTGAGCCAAGGAGAGTGATTCGGCCGGAAACGGCAGCGACGCTGCGGAGGGTCATGGAAGGCGTGATTTTGAATGGGACGGGCCCATTGGCGCGGCTTGATGGCTGGACGGCAGCCGGAAAAACAGGTTCCGCGCAAAAAATTGATCCGGCGACGGGGAGGTATTCGGCGACGCAGCTGATTGCTTCCTTTACTGGATTCGCGCCGATAAGCAATCCAGCGGTGACGATTCTAGTTTCGCTGGATTCGCCTGTCGGAGAGCATGAGGGCGGGCAAGTGGCCGCACCTGTTTTCAAGCGGATTGCGGAGCAGGTCTTGCCGTATCTGGACGTGCCGCGCGATGTGCCGATTGGGCCGAGGCTGGTCCAGGCTGCCTACAAGAATCGCCAGGTTTCCGACAGGGCCACGCTGGAAGATTTCACTCCGACGGATTTTTCTGGGCAGCCGGACCGGCCTCCAACAGAAGACCGGGCGGCAAAATCAAAGGCCGCAATGAGTCAGACACCCTCCGTGACGATGGCCGTGGACGAAGGTGGCGACATCCAGGTACCGGACTTTTCCGGAAAGACCATGCGCGATGTAACAGAGATTTGCCTGCGATTGGGGCTGGAGCCAGTTCTCATTGGCAGCAGTCTTGCTACAAATCAGACGCCAGCGGCGGGAGCGAAGGCCAGGCGCGGAGCAAAGATTACCGTGCAATTCGGGACACCAGCACCAAAAATTGCCAAGCCTTTCCAGAGAGCAAGGCACTAGGATGAGAATGGGATTGAGCCAAGAAGAAAAGGTACAGGACGCCGCCACGAACCAGGTCGACCGCCAACGAAAGCACTCTGCCCAGGCCAGTCCCGGGGACAATCGAAAAAAGCTGACTGCGGTATTCGAGGGCTTGGAGGCCACTCTGCCTCCGGCCGCGAGCAGCATGGAAATTCACCAGGTGGCTTGCGATTCGCGGAAGGTGCAGCCCGGAGCGCTGTTTTTCGCTTTACATGGGGCAAAGGCGGACGGAAACGCGTTCATTCAAGACGCTATAAAGAGGGGCGCAGTTGCCGTTGCCAGCGAAGAACCGGTGCCCGGCACAATCCCCGCTGGTGTGGCGTGGATTCAAGTTCGAGAAGCGCGCAAGGCGCTGGCGATTACGGTTGCGAACTTCCTGGGGCATCCCGCGAGCGCTCTGCAACTGGTTGCCGTGACCGGCACGAATGGAAAGACGACGACGACTTCCGTGGTGGATGCCATCGTGAAGGCTTCTGGCGCGAAGACCGGATTGTTCGGCACAATTGCGTATCACACGCCGCTCGGCGACTATCCCGCGCCAAACACCACGCCGGAATCGGTGGACCTGCATGGATTTTTTGCGGAGATTCGCGACGCGGGCGGAAAGTACGCCGTTCTGGAGGCGAGTTCGCATTCGCTGGCGATGGACCGCTTGTGGGGGTGCCATTTTCAAGCTGCGGTCTTCACCAACCTGACGCGCGAGCACATGGATTTTCACAAGACGTTTGACGATTATTTCGCGGCGAAGAAGCGGCTGTTTGAAGGCACCGGAGCGGGTGCGCCGGAAGTCGCGGTGCTGAACACGGACGATGAATTCGGCAAACGGCTGGCGGGATTGACGAAAAAGACGGTGACGTATGGATTGGAATCCGACGCTGACATCACGACGAAGAAATTTCAGCTGACTTTTGATGGCTTGACGTTCACGGCGCATACGCCAAACGGAAAAGTGCACGTGGTCTCGCGGCTGGTCGGGCGCATCAATGTTTACAACTTGCTCGCAGCGATTGGAGCGGCGCAGGCAGTGGGTCTTTCAAACGAAGTGATCGAAAAAGGCATCCGCGAACTGGAAAGCGTTTCGGGACGATTCCAGCGAATCGATCTTGGGCAGCCGTTCCTGGTGATTGTCGATTACGCGCACACTGATGATGCCTTGGAGAACCTGATTCGAACGGCGCGCGAACTGAATCCCAATGGCCGCGTGATTACCCTCTTCGGCTGCGGCGGCCAAAAAGACCGTACCAAACGGCCAGTCATGGGAGAAGTTACGGGGCGCTTGAGCGACCTGACGATTCTTTCCAGCGACAATCCGCGCAGCGAAGATCCGCTGAAAATTATCAGCGATATTATTGTGGGCCTGCAGAAAACCGCCGGCAAATATCTGATCGAACCCGACCGCGAGAAGGCTATCGGCATGGCGATGGACGAAGCGCGCAGCGGAGACATCGTGCTGCTGGCCGGCAAGGGTCACGAAAATTATCAGATACTAGCCGACCGCACGTTTGAATTTGACGATCGCGACATGGCACGCCGCGTTTTGCGCGAACGTGGTTTTGAGGGACCGCGAAACGAGCAGGGCAATGGCGGTCGGTTGAAAGGCGAGCCGCGGAGCAGCTCAGAGTTTGGCACCTAGCGCGCTTGAGTAGTTGCAGCGGCGAGGGCGCTTGGGCTCCGGTAACGCGGGGCGAGCCAATTGGTGACCTCTTGAAAGGAGGAGCCCTCAAACCGTTGAGAACAAAACAAGGCCTGAGGTACTGGAGTAAGTCGAATCCTTTGAGGAACTTATGCGGTGGACGATTGCACAAGTGGCTGACGCTCTGGGTACTCGGCCGGGGGCGGGACTCAACCCCCTGGCCCGGGTGGCCGGCGTGTCGATTGATTCTCGCACGATTCGTGCCGGAGAATTGTTTATCGCCATCCACGGACCGAGTCACGATGGACACGACCATGTGGCCAGCGCTTTGGAGCACGGGGCCATTGCGGCAGTGGTGGCAGAGGCGCAACTCTCGCGGTACGAGGGCCCTGTCGGCAGCCGATGCATCGCAGTGGGCGATACCTTCGAGGCGCTCCAGCAACTGGCGCGCGCAGTGCGCCAATCCTGGGGCGGGAAAATTGCCGGCGTCACGGGTTCTGTCGGCAAAACCACCACGAAGGAGATCCTGGCGGCACTGCTGGGCGCGAAGCTGCGGGTCCTGAAATCGGAAGGGAACTTAAATAACGAGTATGGGCTGCCGTTGACGCTGTTTCGGCTGGAAGAAACGCATCAGGCGGCGGTGCTGGAAATGGGAATGTCGCGGCGCGGCGAGCTTACACGGCTGGCGGCGATTGCGCGGCCGGACGTTGGAGTGGTGACCCGGGTTTCGCCGGCGCACCTGGAATTCTTTGCGTCAGTGGATGAGATTGCGCTTGCCAAGCGCGAGCTGATTGAAGGATTGAACGGGCGCGAGTCGACCGCGGTGCTCAATGCGGATGACCCACGCGTCGCTGCGTTTGGGACCTTCGCGCCCGGGCGCGTATTGACGTATGGCATCGAAAAGCAGGCGTTTTTCATGGCGCAAGACATCGAAGACCGCGGAGCCTTAGGTTCGGCGTTTGACTATGTGAGTCCGGAGGGGCGAGTGCGCCTGGAGCTGAATGTTCCCGGACGTCACGCCATCGCCAACGCCCTGGCGGCTTTGGCGGCGGCGAGCGTATGGGACATTGGTGCCGCGGAAGCACAAAGCGTGTTTCTTTCGTTGCGCGCTCCGGCCATGCGCGGAGAGCTTTTGCGATTTTCCAATGGGGCGGCGCTGATCAACGACAGCTACAACTCGAGTCCCGCGGCGCTGCAGGCGATGACCGAATTGCTGGCGGCCACGCCGAATTTCCGCCGGCGCATTCTTGCTGCCGGGGAAATGCGCGAACTCGGGACGGCTTCGGCGGAATTGCATCGCGAAGCCGGGCAATTTGCCGCGAAGACCGGAAAGATCGATTGGGTCATCGGCGTAGCAGGGAATGCGACGCAGCTCGTGGAGGGCGCCGTGGCTGGCGGGCTCCCGAGCGCGCGCGCCAGGTTTTTTGCAACGCCGCAAGAAGCCGCTGAATTCCTGGCGGGTTTTATCGTGTCCGGCGATCTTTTGTTGGTAAAGGGTTCGCGGGGAGTGAAAATGGAGCAGATCGTGGAAACGCTGATCGCGCGCCACGCCGCGCCTGGTGAATTCACGGGTCCGGAGGTGCGGCACTAATATGCTCTACTACCTCCTCGTCCACGTATTGCAGCGTTATTTCAGCCCGCTGAATGTTTTCCGTTACATCACCGTGCGGACAGTGTACGCGAGCCTTACGGCCATGTTTCTGGCGCTGGTGTTTGGCCCCTGGCTTATACGGCGGCTGCGCGAATTGCAGATCGGCCAGTTCATCCGCGAGGAAGGCCCTGAAGAGCACAAGAAAAAAGCGGGCACGCCGACCATGGGTGGAGTGCTGATCGTATTTTCCACCGCGGTGCCGGTTTTTCTTTGGGCAGATTTGACCAATCCCTTCATCTTGCTTTCGCTTTTCGCGCTTTTCGGCTTCGCCATCATCGGGTTTATTGATGACTACGCGAAAGTATCTAAGCAGCGCAATCTTGGTCTGACCGCCAAGAAAAAAATCTATTTTCAGATCATGGTCAGCATGGGCGTGGGGATTGCACTATTGATTCTAGTGACGCGCTACGCCTATTCAACTCAACTCATGATTCCCTTCCTCAAACGCTTGCACCCGGATCTGGTCATCCACTCGCTGATTGGGTCGAGACAGTTCTGGCCGCTGGCATTCCTTCCTTTTTTGGTTTTCGTTTGCGTAGTGATTGTTGGTTCGTCGAACGCTGTTAATCTGACCGACGGTCTTGATGGCCTGGCGATAGGCTGCACGGTGATCGCCGCCGGCGCTCTTACCATGCTCACCTACGTGAGCAGCAACTCTCGGTGGGCCACTTATCTGGAGATTCAATACATTCCGAGGGTCGGCGAACTCACCGTCTTTTGCGGCGCGCTCGTCGGAGCTTCCCTCGGATTTCTCTGGTACAACGCGCACCCCGCCGAAATTTTCATGGGTGATGTCGGTTCCTTGGCGCTGGGCGGAACTCTGGGCACCGTCGCCGTCATCATCAAGCAGGAAATCCTGCTCTTTTTTGTCGGCGGAGTTTTCGTCATCGAAGCGCTTTCCGTGATTCTGCAAGTGGGTTCGTTCAAGCTGCGCGGCAAGCGCATCTTCCGGATGGCGCCCATCCATCACCATTTCGAGTTGCTGGGATGGAGCGAATCGAAAGTGATTGTGCGATTTTGGATTGCGGCGCTGGTGTTTGCGCTGTTTGCGCTGACAACGTTGAAATTGAGGTAGTGAGTTCTTTTGGTTAAAGGTTCTCGCGACAGAAATGGCGAATCCATTCGAATTGCGGGGCAAGCGCGTGCTGGTCGTGGGACTGGCCAGGACGGGTGTGGCCACCGCGCTGTTTTGCGCCGCGCGTGGCGCACATGTGACGGCCACCGATGCAAGACCGGAAAACGAGATCGGCGATGTACTCGCGCCTCTACGGTCAGCAGGTGTAAAGCTGGAGCTTGGCGGCCACCGGGAAAATACATTTCTCGCGCAGGACCTGATCGTTCCCAGCCCCGGCGTGCCCGCTGATGCTCCACTGTTGCAAGCCGCACGCGCGAAGGGCGTCACCATCTGGAGCGAGGTGGAACTGGCGGACCGCTTTCTTAGTGGACGCTTGATCGGCATCACCGGTTCGAACGGAAAAACGACGACGACTTCCTTGATCGAACACATCTTGAGGAACGCCGGCCTTCCCACGGTTCTTGCAGGGAATATCGGCACTCCCTTGATCGCGCGCGTCGAGCAGACCAGCAACGACACCATCACCGTAGTGGAGTTAAGCAGTTTTCAACTGGAGTTGATCGAGGTTTTTCGGCCCAACATCAGCGTCTTTCTAAATCTCACGGCCGACCATCTGGACCGGCACCACACCATGGAGGCGTATGGCCGCGCCAAAGCGCGCATCTTCGAGAATCAGACGGAGTCAGACAGCGCCGTCTTGAACGCGGACGACCCGGCGACCACTCCGCTGGCGCCCGCGAAGCCGCAGGTCTACTGGTTCAGCCGCAAACAGCGCGTGGCGCAAGGCGCGTTCGTACGCGAGAACGAGATCTTTTTTCGCCACGACGGCGAGGAAGAAGTGGTTTTGAATTTGCGGGACATTCCGCTGGCGGGCGCCCACAACGTTGAAAATGTGCTGGCGGCGGTGGCGGCCACGCGCCTGGCAGGGGCCGAGTCTGCGGCCATCGCGCGCGGAGTCCGCTCGTTCGCGGGCGTTGAGCATCGCCTCGAATTTGTCGCGGAAATCGCTGGCGTCCGCTATTACAACGATTCGAAAGCCACCAACGTCGATGCCACGCTGAAGGCGCTGGAAGCCTTTCCCGGGCGAATCCTGATCATTCTGGGCGGAAAAGACAAAGGCAGTGATTACACGTTGTTGCAGAAACCGTTGCGCGAGAGGGCCATTCTTGCACTGCTGATCGGCGCGGCGGCTGAGAAAATTGAAAAGCAAATCACGGGCAGCGTGGCGATCGAGCGTGCCGGAACGATCGAGCGTGCCGTGGAGATTGCCTCGCACGCGGCGCGCCCCGGAGACGTGGTCCTGCTGGCCCCAGCGTGCGCCAGCTTCGATCAGTTTCAGAATTTCGAGCACCGCGGGCGCGTCTTCAAAGATTTGGTGCACAACTTGGAGCGGCAAGCGGCGAATACAACTTCCGCGAGAGGGTGAGAGCACGTGCCGAGACGATTGGAAAATGACCGCTGGCTGTTTGGAGTGACGCTGACGTTGTGTCTGCTTGGCGCGGTGATGATTTTCAGCGCTTCAGCAGTCACGGCGGAACAACAATATGGCCACTCGTACATTTTTCTCGTACGCCAGGCGGCCTGGCTTTTCATAGGCCTCCTCGGGATGTTTGCTCTGATGAAGACAGACTATCGGCGTTTGCGCGAGCCCGCGGTCATTTATTCCGTAATCTGCGTCGTCCTGCTCTTGCTCGTCGGCACGTTTTTTCTGGACAAATCCCACGCCACACATCGTTGGATCAAATTCGGCCCAGTCGGCATTCAACCTTCGGAACTGGCCAAACTTGCCACCATCCTTTACCTGGCATGGTTTCTCGATCAAAAGCGCCACAACAAGGCCAGCATGGAATTCCGCAAGGAAGATTTCTGGCAGACGATTTTCCCGGCTGCTGGACCGATTCTGGTCTACGTTGTACTGATCCTGCTGCAGCCCGACCTCGGAACTTCCATTGATATCCTCGTGGTGGCCACAGCGATTCTGTTTGTTGCAGGTCTTTCCTGGAAATGGATCGCGGTGGGAGCCGCAGGGGCGATTCCTGTTGTGTATCTGCTCATCACGCAGGTGGCGTACCGGCAAGCCCGATTGATGGCTTTTCTGCATCCAGACTCCGATCCGCAGGGTGCCGGGTTTCAACTGATGCAGTCGCTCATTGCCGTAGGCTCCGGCGGGTTTACAGGCGTTGGGTTGATGGAGAGCAAACAAAAGCTTTTCTATCTTCCCGAAGCGCACACGGATTTCATTTACGCAGTGATTTGCGAGGAACTGGGTTTTCTCGGAGCGACGATCGTGATAGCGCTTTTTGTTGTTTATGGCTGGCGAGGGATGCGTGCAGCGTTTGGCGCGCCCGACGGATTCGGACGTCTGCTAGCCATGGGAATCACCGCGATGGTCATGTGCCAGGCGCTGATTAATTTTGCCGTGGTTCTTGGCATGGTGCCGACGAAAGGAATTCCGCTGCCATTCATCAGCTATGGCGGTTCGAGTTTGCTGGTGATGTTGCTGGCGACCGGTGTGCTGCTGAATATTTCGCAACAGGCTGCGGAAGCATGAGGAACGGACCAGCCAAGTGAAATTGCTGATTGCAGGTGGCGGCACGGGCGGGCATGTTTTTCCGGCGATAGCGATTGCACAGGAATGGCTTGCAAGAGGTAGCGAAAGGGAAGTCGTGCTTGTTGGAACAGAACGCGGAATCGAAATGAAGCTGGTGCCCCAGGCTGGGCTGCCGCTTGAAACGCTGCGCGTCGCTGGATTGAAGGGCAAAGGCGGGGCAACCCTGGTGAAGAACTTAGCGATGCTCGTCCCGGCGATGCTCGATGCGCGAGGCGTGCTCCGCAAGCACAGACCCGTCGCTGCGTTTGGCGTCGGCGGCTACGCGGCTGGCCCAATGTTGCTGGCCACCTGGCTGGGCCGCGTCCCCAACATTATATTTGAACCGAACGCCGAGCCTGGCCTCACGAACAAGTTGCTGGCGCGAATTTCCACGCGCATTGCCACCGGCTATGAAATTTCTGCACGGGCCTGGGGAAAAAAAGCCATTGTTACCGGTTGCCCGGTGCGCCGGGAATTCTTTTCCATCCAACCCCGGCGGCTCGGGACGCCGTTTCGTTTGCTCGTTACCGGCGGCAGCCAGGGCGCGTTGCCGATTAACCGCACATTTGTCGACGCCATGGACCGCCTCGCCGCGCGCAAAAACGAATTGGCCATCGTGCACCAGACCGGCGAACGCGATTATAATGCTGTACGCACCGCGTATGCGCGGCGCGAAATCAACGCGGAGGTTGTTTCTTTCCTCACCAACATGGCGGAACGCTTTGCCTGGGCAGATATGATTGTTTGCCGAGCTGGGGCTATCACCGCAGCGGAAATCGCCGCCGCGGGACGAGCCGCCATCTTTATCCCCTTCGGAAGAGCCACCGACAGCCACCAATTGCGCAACGCGCAGGAAATGACTCGCGCGGCTGCAGGCCGCTTAATTTCCGAATCGGAACTCACCGCCGAAAAATTGACCGGCGAAATTTTCTCTCTTCTCGACCAGCCCCAGGAGATCGAAAAAATAGCAACCGCCGCGCGCGGGCTGGCCCGCCCTAATGCCGCGCGCGACATTGTGAACCTCATCGAAGAGGCCGCCAACGTGCAAGGAAATCGCCAGAGGGCAAGCGCATGATGGTCTCTTTCCGAAATTTTCAACGCATTCATCTGGTTGGCATCGGCGGCATCGGCATGAGCGGCATCGCCGAAGTGCTCCTGACGCTGGGCTATTCCGTGTCTGGCTCGGACACCAAGCCTTCTACGATCACTGAGCGCCTCCAGAATCTTGGCGCCACCATCTACGAAGGTCACAAGGCTTCCAATGCTGATGGCGCGCACGTCGTTGTGACTTCTTCCGCAGTGAAGGCCGACAACCCCGAAGTCCTCGAAGCGCACAAGCTGAAAATTCCGGTGATTCCGCGAGCGGAGATGCTTGCGGAACTGATGCGCTTGAAATACGGCATCGCCGTCGCCGGAGCGCACGGCAAGACGACTACGACCTCGATCGTCGCTTCCGTTTTGGCGGCGGCTCATCTTGACCCCACATTTGTCATCGGCGGGAAAGTCAATCAGGCTGGCACGACCGCGCGGCTTGGCAAAGGCGAATATTTTGTGGTGGAGGCCGACGAGAGCGACCGCAGCTTTCTGATGCTCGCCCCGGTGGTCGCTGCGGTAACCACCATCGATCGCGAACACCTCGACCAGTACACCTCTCTTGAAGATATTCAGGGCGCCTTCATCCAGTTTGTGAATCGCGTGCCTTTTTATGGTGCCGCGATTCTCTGCATCGATGAACCCAACGTACAGGCGATCATTCCCAACGTGAAGCGCCCTATCATTACTTATGGCACCTCGAGCCAGGCGGATCTGGTCATCAGTGATGTGAAGCTGGAAGGTTTGGGCAGCGAGTTCCGGCTCACCTATAAAGGCGAAGACCTTGGCTTGTTTCGTCTGACGCATCCTCCGGGGATTCACAATGTCCGCAACGCAGCCGCGGCGGCAGCCGTTGCACTTTACTTGAATGTTCCGGCGGACCTCATCCGCGAAGGCCTCGTGAAATTTGCCGGTGTTGGACGACGTTTCGATATCAAAGGCGTGGTCAACGAAATCACCGTGGTCGATGACTACGGCCATCATCCCGTCGAGATTCGCGCCACGCTCGAAGCCGCCCGCGGCTGCAAGTTCAATCGCTTGCTGGTGCTCTTTCAGCCGCATCGCTACTCGCGAACGCAGCACCTCTGGGACGAATTCTGCCGCGCGTTCAATCAGGCCGATATTCTTGTTCTCCTCGATATTTACGCGGCCAGCGAAGCGCCGATCCCCGGCGTGACTAGCGAGGCCCTGGCGACCGCCATTCGCACCGCCGGCCACAAGAACGTCCACTATTTCCGTTCCATGCAGGAAGGCATCGAGTACCTGCTGAAGCAGGCGCGCCCTGGGGACGCCATCCTTACGATTGGCGCGGGCAACATCAGCCGCGCCAGCAGTGAATTCATGGTTCTGTTGGGAACGGAGAATCCGACGTCGCATGCGCATCAGTGATCCAAATATCGTTGCCAGACTAGCGGAGATGAACGTCGAGCTGCAGCATGGCGCGGCCCTGGCGGATCTTACTTCGTTGGGCATCGGCGGCACGACGGACCTGCTGCGTATCCGCAAGCACGAGAGCCTCCCCGGTCTCCTGAAGCTTCTCGACGCCAATGACGTTCAACACAAATTCCTGGGCGGCGGCTCGAACCTGCTCGTTGGCGACGGGGAACTGCCCTGGGTTGTCCTGCAACTCGTCCGTCCCGAGCCGGACGTCGTTCTGGATGGCAGTTTTGCCCGCGTCGACGCTGCCGCGGACCTTGGGCGCATGATCACCTTCTGCGCGAAGCACGACCTCGGTGGCATGGAAGGCCTCATTGGAGTTCCTGGCACGGTCGGTGGCGCTCTGCGCATGAATGCCGGCGCGTACGGCATGCAGATCGGCAGTTACGTCCGGGAGGTGAAGCTCTACCGGGCGGCCAGCCGCACGCTCGAAACTCTCCGGGGCGATCAAATTTCCTTTGAATATCGGCACACTTCTTTTGCGCCCGATGATATGATGCTCTCGGTGATTCTGGAACTACCCTCCAAACCGTTCAAGCTAATCCTCGAAGGTATTCGTATCTGCAACGAAAAACGGCGATCCAGCCAGCCGCTCGGCCAGAAAAGCGCCGGCTGCATTTTCAAGAATCCTCCAGGCGCCTCGGCGGGCCGCATGATTGATGAATTGGGACTCAAGGGCTTGTCAGTGGGCGACGCCCGTGTCAGCGACCGTCATGCCAACTTTTTCGTGAACGCCGGCCATGCCTCGGCCACGGACATGCTGAGGCTGATCGCCGACGTGCGCGAACGCGTGCAGAAAAATTACGGCGTCGAACTGGAGAATGAGGTGGTCGTTTGGAACGCGTAAAGGCCATTCAGCGGAATGCCACCGCGGCGGCGGAAGCCGACGCCTACCGGCCGGAGCTGATTGCCGACGACGAGCCGCGTTACCTGCGCCGCCAGAAGCCCGTCGAAATCCGCCGCAAGAAGTTCACCGGGCGGGGCTGGCCGTTTTATCGTCGACTTCTTATTTTGAGTTTTGCAGGAGTTGCCGGCGTGACCCTGGCGGTCTACGGAACGCAATTCCTCCTCTATTCACCCACCATGCTGCTCCTGAAGCCGGACCAGATTGAAGTCAACGGCAATCGCATTGTCAGCCGCGAAGCGGTTCTCCAGCAATTTGGACAGGACCGCAACCGAAGTGTTTTGCGCGTCCCTCTGGATGTGCGCCGCAGCGAGATCGAACGTATCTCCTGGGTCGAATCCGCCAGCGTGCAGCGCATCCTGCCGAATCGCCTGCGCGTCGAGCTGACGGAGCGCACTCCCGTCGCCTTTGCTCGCAACGGCAACCAACTGGCATTGATCGACGCGCATGGCGTGATACTCGACCGCCCGCAGGGCGAAGATATACGTTTCCCGATCGTCACCGGTGTTTCAGAAGAAGTGCCAATAGACCAGCGCGAAAAGCGCATGCAGACGTACGAGGAGTTCATCAAGGATGTCGACCTGGTGCGCGCCAGCTCGTCCGATCACGTCAGCGAAGTCGACCTCTCCAATCCCAAGGATCTTCGCGTGGTGATGACCGGGCTGGCGAGCGCCAACGACGCGCAAGCCGTAACCATCCACTTCGGTTCCGGCGAATTTACCGGCAAATACAAAATGCTGGTCGACAATTTTTCGCAGTGGCAGGCCAATGCCGGCCGCGTGCAATCGATCGATTTGCAATATACGAGGCAAGTGGTCGTGAATCCCGAAACCAGCTCGGTCACGGCCACGGCAAGGAAAAGATAGATTTATCCCGGGAGCGGCGGCTTGGCGAAGAAAGATAAATACCTGGTAGGGCTGGATATCGGCAGCACGAAAACGTGCGTGCTGATTGCGGAACTCGAAGGCGAACTGGTCAAGTTTCTGGCGCTCGGCGCGGCCGAGTCCAAGGGACTGCGCAAGGGCCTGATCGTCAATCTCGATTCCACGGTGAGTTCCATCCGTCGCGCGGTCGAAGAGGCCGAGAGCGTCGCGAATGTACCAGTGGAAGAAGCGCTGATCGGAGTTGCCGGCGGGCACGTCCGCGGAGTCAATAGCCGCGGCGGCATCACGCTGGGTCAGCGCCCACGCGACGTTGAGCGCGATGACGTGCGCCGCGCCGTCGATGCCGCCCGCAACATCACCCTTCCCGAAGACCGCGAAGTCTTGCACGTCCTCCCGCACGAATTCATTGTGGACGCCCAGAGTGGTATCCATGACGCGATTGGGATGGTTGCCCAGCGGCTTGAAGTCAACGTTCATTTGGTGACCTCTTCCGTTGCCGCCACGCAAAATCTCGTCACTGCTGCGAACAAAGCCGGCATCCTCATCAGCGATACGGTCCTCGAGCCGCTCGCCTCCTCGGAAGCTTGCCTCACGCAGGACGAGCGCGATCTCGGCTGCTGCTTGCTGGACATCGGCGGCGGCACTTCGGAATTAATCGTCTTTGGCGGCGGAGTGGTGCGCCACACCAGCGCCGTTGCCATTGGCGGCGATCATTTCACCAATGATCTCGCCGTCGGTCTGCGCACGCCCATCCCGGAAGCCGAAAGATTGAAGCGCCGCCATGGCTGTGCGGCTTCCGCATTCATGCAGGGAAACGGCTCGATCGAGATTGCCAGCGTGGGCGATCGTCCCCCGCGCACTATCTTCGCCCACATGCTGACGGACATCATCGAACCGCGCGCCATGGAATTGCTTTCCCTGATTCGCGACGACTTGCAGCGCGCCGGGCTGGACGGCCAACTCCCCGCTGGATTTGTCCTCGCGGGCGGCGGCGCCCGGCTGCACGGCCTGGATGAACTTGCCGAGCAGTCCTTCCATCTGCCCGTGCGCATCGCGGAACCAAAAGGCTTGGCTGATCTGCCGGAACAGGTGGCGCAGCCGGAATATGCAACCGTAGTTGGACTCGTGTTGTGCGGCGCAAAGGCGCGGCGCTCCGCGCCCCCGCGCTCTGGAAATCTTGTATCCAAATTGAAAGCCATGTTCGCCGGCGCTTCGTGACCCTGCCCGAGAGCCGCCAGCGAAACTGGAGGAGGTTGAGAAAGTTATGACAACGAGAGACGCAGGAATCCGCATGAGCTTCAGCGAGGAACTGCAGCCGGCGAAGATCAAAGTCATCGGTGTAGGCGGGGGCGGCTGCAACGCGGTGAATCGCATGATTCGCGCCAAGCTCGAAGGCGTGGAATTCATCACTGCCAATACTGACCTGCAGGCACTGAAACTCTCGCAGGCTCCGGTGAAGTTGCAGCTCGGTGCCAAGCTCACCAAGGGACTCGGCGCCGGCGCCAATCCCGAAGTCGGCCGCAAGGCGGCGCTCGAAGACACGGAAAAAATTATCGAAGCGCTGGAAGGCTCGGACATGATTTTCATTACCTCCGGCCTCGGCGGAGGCACCGGCAGCGGCGCCGCGCCGGTAGTCGCTTCACTCGCCAGCGAGCTCGGCGCGCTGAGTGTCGCGGTCGTCACCAAGCCGTTCGCCTTTGAAGGCAAGCGCCGCATGATGCAGGCCGAACAAGCCCTCCAGGAACTTATCGGCGCCGTGGACACCGTCATCGTCATCCCCAACGAGCGCTTGATGGACACCGTCGAGCGCGGCACCAGCTTCTTCGACGCGTTCCGTATCGCTGACGACATTCTGCGCCAAGCCGTTCAAGGCATTTCGGACATCATCACCGTGCCCGGCATCATCAACCGCGACTTTGCCGACGTCAAAGCCATCATGCACGGCCAGGGCTACGCCGTGATGGGCACCGCCGTTGCCACTGGCACGAACCGTGCGGTGGACGCCGCCAACCGCGCCATTGCCAGCCCGCTTCTCGAAGACAATTCCATCCAGGGCGCGCAAGGCATCCTCATCAA
>Ga0137412_10000938_pt1 | contig 21823 bp, 16 predicted proteins | sample CZODoug2_1_16fun_FD_122160 | JGI IMG/M metagenome (GOLD analysis project Ga0137412, IMG submission 122160) | Vadose zone soil fungal communities from Angelo Coast Range Reserve, California, USA - CZODoug2_1_16fungal (Hybrid Assembly) | ecosystem: Environmental > Terrestrial > Soil > Vadose zone... | reverse complement strand
TCGTTGCCACTCGAGAAGATCAAAGCGCGTGAGCAGCGTCGGAGGTCGCGGCGTGCGGCTTCGTGACCGGGACGTCGGCACGATTAAGCGTCGCAATTAGCCCTAGCGCGAAGAATAATCGAAGACCGAAGCCATAGAACACCCGATCGTCCGCCGTCACTCGCCACGCAATAGGTGAATCCCATTTCGTGATTCACGAATCGTGAATCACACTAGACGCCCGTCGCCGACCCCGTTGCCGCTCCTCATACAGTATCGACGCTCGTTGAGTACTGTATGAATGCGAGACCGCACGCGACGGTACGCGCCCGATAACATCCTAGAATCCACCTATGTTCTAATTGGCCTCGATGTCCTTCGCGGTGACAACCTGTTATGCATCAACGCACGGGGAGCGCTAACCTACCTCTCCATGGCGGACGTGTCCCGCCTTGGCTGTCGTCCCGGATGGCCGCCCTGGGGCGAGTGATCGCGGAAGCAATCGTTCATGAGTACGGCCGCGACGAATTGCTGCGACGTCTGGCCCACCCGTTTTGGTTTCAATCCTTCGGCGCCGTCATGGGCATGGATTGGCACTCCTCGGGAATCACGACAAGCGTCATCGGCGCCTTGAAACGCGGTCTTGCGCCAATTCAACAGGAACTGGGCTTCTATGTGTGCGGCGGCAAAGGCGCCCACTCGCGCCGGACCCCGCATGAACTTCAGGAAATCGGCAGCCGCACCGGGGTTGATGCCGCACCGCTCGTGCGCGCGAGTCGACTGGTTGCGAAAATCGACAGCGCGGCGGTGCAAGATGGATTTGATCTGTACTTGCACGCCTTCTTCGCGACGGTCGAGGGACACTGGTGCGTAGTGCAACAGGGTATGAACGAAGATCTGGGCGAAGCGCGGCGCTATCACTGGCAATCCGACCAGCTACCCGGATTTTTCGAGTCGCCGCACGCCGCGATCGAAGGCCGCAACGTCGGATCGATTGTCAACCTGGCCGACATCCGCGCCGAACGGAGCCGCGCCGCGGGACTTGAGCTCGTGCGCAGCGGTCCGGATCGCAGCATCTCGATCTTGAAGCACTTTCAAGGGTCGGGGAACGCCGCGCTGTCGCTGTTTCCGGAGACCGAGCCCATGCCCCCGCCGCTACCACACCTGCGGCTGCCGCATCATCACGAGGTCCGCGCATCCGACGTGATGCTCAAACGTTTACAGGGCACTCTGGCCGCCGCTGCCGAAGCGGGACCCAAGGACTACGCTGACTTATTGCTGACACCGGGCGTCGGCGCACGCACCGTCGAGGCGCTCGCTTTCGTCGCGGAAGTGGTCCATGGAGCACCGTCTCGATTCTCCGACCCCGCGCGTTTTTCTCTGGCCCTTGGCGGCAAGGACGGCCACCCCTTCCCCGTGCCGATTACCGTGTTCGATGAGACGATCCGCTTGCTCAAGCGTGCCGTAGACCGTGCGAAGTTGGGATCCACCGAAGCACTCGCTGCGATTCAACGCCTGGATGCGCAGGCGCGACTGCTCGAATCTAAAGTCAGCACCCCGACATTCGAGGACTTTGTTGCGGCAGAACGCGCGAAGTCCCCCTCTTTAGGGGGCAGAACCGCTTCTTGCCGCCGGCGAGACTGAGAGCTGTTCCTGATATAGCCCTTTGTACCGTGTTCCGGCTACCAGCGCACCCGGCGCCTCCTATCGGTCGAGCCGGCTTACTGAGTGGGCCGGATCAGCGCGCATGTGTGCGATGTGTCACACATTTTCCCTCAAGGAGACATCCAGTTCACAAGCTCGTTGCAGACGGCATGTTAGGTTGGCGCAGGCGTTCTCGATGTGGCGAGCCGCGCTGATGCGAAGGAGTCTACTTGCACAAGGAGTGTCCGCCGATGGCTGTGCAGAAGCATCTCACCTACGAACCCGTGGCAATGCAACCGAACGACTGCACTGAGTCTGGTGCCGGTCGTGAGCCGGTCCGCATTCTTTTGGTCGAAGACATGCCGACCGAGGCCGAGATTACGATCCGCCAGGTCCGCAAGGGCGGCATCGCCTGCACGTGGCATCGTGTCGAAACCGAGTTGGCGCTGCGAGACGCACTGCGCGACTTCCAACCGAACATCATTCTCTCTGATTTTTCGCTGCCTCAATTCACCGGGCTTGGGGCGTTGGGCGTAGCGCGAGAAGTTGCGCCGGATCTACCATTCATTTTCGTTTCCGGCACGATTGGCGAAGAGCGTGCGATTGAGGCATTGCGTTGTGGCGCAATGGACTATCTCCTCAAGGGTAACCTCAATCGGCTGACGCCCGCCATTATTCGCGCGCTCGATGAGGCTGCCGCCCGCATCGAGCGCCGGCGACAGGAAGCGCAGATCGCGCGGCTCACGCGTGTGCTGCGCCTGTTGAGCGGTATCAATGCCGCGGTTGTGCGTATCCAAGATCAACGCGAGTTGTTCGGCGAAGCGTGCCGGCTCGCCGTCACGGTCGGGGGCTACGCAACTGCCATTGTGGCCCTGCCGCACCCCGATACGCATACGGTCCAGCCAGTCGCTTGGTCGGGTGAGAACCGCGACGCCACCGAGAGTCTGCGCGCGGCTGTCGCTGCGGCCGTTAGCCGAAAATCCAGCGTGATCAGCGGGGTTCTTAAAACCGGCATCTCATTTGTACGTAACGACACCATCGAGGACCCAACGGCCACGATCAATATCGACGAGATGATGACGCACGCCGGGTTTCGGTCCGCCGTCGTCCTACCGCTGCCGATCGACAAGACGGCCATCGGCGTTCTGGTGCTGACCGCTGCCGACGCTGGAACGCTCGGCGATGAAGAGCTACAGATGCTGCGCGAGATCGCCGCGAACCTCGCCTTCGCGCTGCAGTACCAGCAGAAGGACAACACGCTTCGTTTTCTGTCGCACTTCGATGCACAGACGGGCCTCGCCAAGCGCTCGCTTTTCTGTGAGCGCATTGGGCGGCTCTGGTCGCATGCAAACCACCGCCGGGTCCGAATCGCCGTTGCCGTGATCGATGTCGAGAAGTTGAGCGTCATCAATGATTCATTTGGCCGGCACACGGGAGATCTCCTGCTGCAACATGTGGCGGACCGCCTGCGTCGACATTACCTCGACACCGACATGCTGGCGCAATTGGGAGGCGGTACGTTCGCCCTCGCCCTGGATGTCACCGGGGATGATGCGGATCCGCTCCCGACTCTGCGCGGGACCCTCGAGGCCATTTTCGGACGGCCATTCGTGATCGAAGGACGCGAGATACCAGTAACCGTGAAGTCCGGGCAGGCCCTCTATCCGACGGACGGAACAGATGCCGCCGCACTCGTGCAGAACGCCGAGGCTGCTTTGCGCAATGCCAGGGCGAGCGGCGAGCGTGTTCTGACTTTCAGCCTCGAGCAGCGCTCCGAGGTGGTGGCACGTCTGGCGCTCGAGTACAAGCTCCGAACCGCCATCGAACGGCAGCAGTTCGAACTGCATTACCAGGCAAAAGTGAACATCAACTCCCGGCATATCGAAGGCGTCGAGGCACTCATTCGCTGGCGTGACCCGGATTCCGGTCTGGTTTCGCCGGGAGCGTTTCTCCCGCTCTTGGAGTCAACAGGCCTGATCGTCGAGGTAGGAAACTGGGTGCTGGAGCAAGCTGCCAGGGACTCCCAGCAGTGGCAGCGGCTCGGATTGCCGGCATTCCGCATCGCCGTCAATATCTCGCCCGTTCAGCTTCGTCGCCCAGACTTCGCGGAGCGCTTTCTGCAGGTAATCACGCCCTGGGCGAACAGCGCCTGTGGACTCGATATCGAGATCACGGAAGGCGCGCTATTCGATGGCTGTACCGCAGAAGTACGGAAACTACAGCGTCTACGCAACGCCGGGGTTCGCATTGCGATTGACGACTTTGGCACCGGCTACTCCTCCTTGAGCCGCCTGGCAGACCTGCCGATCGACACGCTGAAGATAGATCGCTCCTTCGTGAGCCGCCTGCCCGATGACGGCCTCGGCCGAACGCTGGTCGCGACGATCATCTCGCTCGCTCACGCATTGGGCATGAGCGTGGTCGCGGAGGGCGTCGAAACCGAAGAGCAGCTAGGCGCGCTGAGAGAAATGGGCAGCGATGAGGCCCAAGGGTTCCTCCTGAGCAAGCCCGTGGGCTGCGACGCTTTCACCGAGTTGCTCGAGAAGAGCAACGGGCGCTTATAGCCGCTAACCGGAGTGTGCATGAGAATCGACGGGGCCAATCGCCCTTAAGGGGTATCAATAGCGCACGCAGAGCGTTACCCGCCATAGTCCCGCTCAGTCTCGTCGATGTCATCCGTCGGCGCCGGCTCCACATCATTAGCGGACCGGCGCGAATGGGTCGGGACAGACTTCAAACTGAGCTCCAGCAGCCGGGACCTTACTGCCTCCTCGACGAATCGGGACAGATCTCCCTTGCGCCCGGCAGCTGCCAGGAAACGGCGCACTCGGCGGTCGATGTCACTGGATACGGTCAAGGCCCACCGCGCTGACTGTTTCATCGCCCCTCCTCCAACCTCACTGCAACCCGACCCAAATTACTCAGGTTTTTCAAATTTTATCTTTATTTTCAATCGCTTGATAACGCTTTCTCAGGAAACTCACGCCACGCTACCGAGATCTTTCAGCATCTTCTCGATGGGCGCCAGCGCCCCCTCCCGTCAGATTCCCTCAAGCCCTTCGGGAACGCCAGCATTACCTTTCCATTCAGGTTTCGGATGATCGTCATCCGGGTAGAGGGCCCCACGTTGTGTTCGTTCCTTCAGCGGCTTGATCCGTTTAGACCGGTCCAAACTACGAAGCCGGCGCCGCCGGCACCGCGCTCTCGTCGGGGAACCCAATGATATGATCGCTGCGCTGCGCTAGTGGGGCAAACGCGCCGCATGATCATCCGGACAAAAATTTTCAAATTTGCAAGGCGACACCGATGGCTGACTATGCACTGATTATTGGCGGCAAACGGGTTGACACAGAACAAACGTTCAACGTGCTGAATCCCGCCGACGGCACTGTCGTCGGCGCCTGTCCGCAGGGCACTGCGGCATTGCTCGATCAAGCCGTAGGCGCGGCGCGCCAAGCGCTTCCCGGTTGGGCTGCATTGCCGGATGAAACGCGGTCGGCAAAACTGCTCGAGATCGCGGATCTGATTGAAAAACATCAGGCTGAGCTGTCGGCGCTGGTCACGCGTGAGCAGGGGAAGACCCAGAGCGGCCTCGGCGCGAATATGGAAGTGGGCGGCGCGGTCGTATGGACGAGGGTCACCGCGGGACTCAAAATTCCCGACGAGACCATCCAAGATGATGCTAAAGGGCAAATTTTCATTCGTCGCAAACCGGTGGGAGTCGTCGCGTCCATTACGCCCTGGAACTGGCCGCTGATGATCGCCGTTTGGCACATCATGCCCGCGATACGGGTTGGCTGCACCGTGGTGATCAAGCCGTCTCCGTATACGCCGCTGAGCACGCTCAAGTTGATTGAACTCATGGACAGCGTGCTGCCGCCCGGTGTGATCAACGTCGTGACCGGCGATGCCGAGATTGGCGATGGCATGGTGACCCACACCGGCATCGACAAAATCGTGTTCACCGGATCGGTTAAGACCGGCAAAAAAGTCATGAGCGGCGCCGCCGGCACCTTGAAGCGGCTCACTCTCGAGCTCGGCGGGAACGATGCCGGGATCGTTCTGCCCGGTACAAACATTGAGCCGTTGCTCGAGAAGTTGTTCTGGGGATGTTTCATCAATGCCGGCCAGACCTGCGCGGCACTGAAACGCCTCTATGTACACGCAGACCAGTACGAGGACGTGGTGGCCAAACTGGCGAAGTATGTGTCGGCCATTCCTGTCGGCAACGGACTCGATCCTAAATCCTTGATCGGCCCGCTGACCAACAAAATGCAGCTGGATAAGGTCGCCGGGTACGTCGATGACGCGCGCGCCCGCGGCGCACGCATCGTTTGCGGCGGTGTGCGGCCGTCGGGGGCGGGATATTTCTACCCCTTGACCGTGATTGCCGATGCAACCGATGACATGCCGGTGGTCAAGGAAGAACAATTCGGTCCCATCGTTCCCGTCATCAAATACCATAATCTCGAGCAGGCCATCAGGTCGGCCAACGCGTTGGAAGTCGGGCTTGGCGGGTCGGTGTGGGGAGATGATCCCGCTGCGGCGGCCGACGTGGCGGTGCGCTTGGAATGCGGCACGGCGTGGGTGAACCAACACGCCGGATTGCATCCCATGGCGCCGCATAGCGGTGTGAAGAGCTCTGGCATCGGAGTGGAGTTCAACGTCGACGGCCTCAAAGAGTACACGACGATTCAGGTGCTGAGCGTCGCCCTGTAACGAGTGCGGCGGACCTTTATGGACTTGACGAAACTGCGTGGCTTCATCGATCGAGTATGGGACGAATCGATTCTCGATCGCCTGAAGGCGTACATCCGCATTCCCAATCGATCGCCCCACTTCGATCCGCAGTGGGAGCGCAACGGCTACATGGAACAAGCCGTGCAGCTGATGGCGGAATGGTGCCGCGTTCAGCCGGTGTCCGGCATTCGCGTCGACATCCGTCGATTGCCGGGCATGACACCGCTGCTGTTCGTCGACATTCCGGGTGAATTGCCGGGCTGCGTCTTACTGTATGGTCACTTGGACAAGCAGCCGGAATTCTCCGGCTGGTCGCCAGGATTGGCTCCCTGGGAACCGGTGATGCGCGATGGCAAGCTGTACGGACGCGGCGGAGCCGACGATGGCTACGCGGTATTCAGTTCGCTGACCGCCATTGCGGCGCTGCAGGCGCAGGGGATACCACGGACTCGATGCATCCTGTTGATCGAGGCGTCCGAGGAGAGCGGTAGCGTTGATTTGCCGGCGCATCTGGACGCACTGGGTGATGAGATTGGTGACCCAACGCTCGTCGTCTGTCTGGATGCGGAGTGCGGCGACTACGAGCGGCTGTGGTGCACGACGTCGCTGCGCGGCAATATCACCGGCCGCTTGACGGTACGGGTACTCACTGAAGGCGTTCATTCAGGAATGGCGTCCGGCATTGCTCCGACGCCCTTTCGCCTCGTCCAGCAACTCTTGGCGCGCATCGAAGACCCGGCCACCGGCGATGTGGTGCTTGATGCCTTGCGCGTGGATATTCCCTCCGATCGAATCAGCCAGATTGCGTCGACGGCCCAGGTGCTGAGCGAATCGTTTGCGGGGAAATTGCCGTGGGCGCCCCATGTTCGCGCCGTATCGAATGACCCTCGCGAGCTCATCACGAACAACACTTGGCGCGCGACACTCGCCGTCACCGGTGCGGACGGCCTGCCGCCCATCTTGTCCGCGGGGAATGTGTTGTTACCCGAACTCTCGTTCAAGCTCTCCGTGCGATTGCCGCCCACCTGTGCAGGGTCCGCGGCAGTCGATGCGCTGAAGACGACCCTGGAAAATAATCCCCCCTATGGCGCGCAGGTCGAATTTCAAGCCGACCCCGCCACCGATGGATGGAACGCACCGTCCCTGGCCCCCTGGCTGGAACAATCGATTGGCCGCGCCTCGCAATCCATTTACGGCCGTCAAGGAATGTATGCCGGTTGCGGCGGAACGATTCCGTTCATGGCCATGCTCGGCCGGCGCTTCCCGCGCACGCAGTTCTTCATCACAGGAGTGCTCGGCCCGCACTCCAACGCTCACGGTCCGAACGAATTCTTGCACATCGACTACACCAAGAGACTGACCGCATGCGTCGCCTTGGTGCTGGCGGATCACGCGAAAACGCTGGGGTGATGCGCGCGACCGGGCGTCGAGTCGACACCTGATGCGATAGAATGCTTCATGAACAAATGTTGGTGGATCGTCTCGATTACCTGTGTCTGGTCGCTCGCCTCCGCGGCCACGGTCTATGAGCTTCCCCCCGATGGCTCGGCAGTCATTGGGGCGGACGAACACATCAAGGCGACTTATCAGGACACGCTGCTCGATATCGCGCACCGCTACAGCCTTGGGTACGAAGAGATCATTCGCGCCAATCCCGGCGTTGATATGTGGTTGCCCGGCGAGGGCACCGATATTGTCTTACCGGGGCGTCGAATCCTACCGCCCGGCCCGCGCGAGGGAATCGTTCTCAATCTCCCCGAACATCGCCTTTACTATTATCCAAAGCCGAGGAAACACCAGAGGCCCGAAGTAGTCACCTATCCGGTGAGCATCGGCCGAATGGATTGGCGCTCGCCGCTGGGCCAAACCCATATCATGACGAGGGAGACCCACCCAAAGTGGTATCCGCCGGAATCGATTCGAAAAGAACACGCCGCCAACGGTGATCCGCTTCCTGCGGTCGTACCGCCCGGACCGAAAAATCCGCTCGGGGATTTCAAAATGCGATTGGCGGTTGGCGATGGCACCTATGAGATTCACGGCACCAACAACCCCGTGGCAGTCGGTTTGGCGGTGACTCATGGATGCATTCGAATGTATCCGGAAGATGTAGCCCATCTATTCCGAATGGTGTCAGTGGGCACGAAGGTCTGGTTGCTCAATGAACCGGTGAAGGTGACCTACGTCGGTGGGGAGTTGCTCATCGAGGCTCATCCGCCGGTCGATGACGAGGGGCAATCGATCGAACCCAATCTCGAGCTGCTGTCGCGGCAACTCGAGCGTTTACTCGGCAATCAGATCGTTGCGATCCGCTGGGACTTCGCCCGGGAGGCGCTGCAGACGGCGAACGGCATGCCGACTCTGGTCGGCCTGGAGGCCAGTTTCGACCCCACGGCGGCGTCACGGTGAGACGCCACCAATCTCGAATAAAGAACATCTGGGCCGAGAAGCAGCTATTCATCGTCCGGGGCATCGTCGCGGCCGTCATTGCCGGTCTCTTATTGCTTGTCGTTGCCGGCCGTCTCTTCCAATTGCAGGTCCTGAGACATGATTATTATGCGACTCTGTCGCAAGGAAATCGTATTCGGACCGAGCCGATACCCCCGAGCCGCGGGTTGATTCTGGATAGACACGGCGTCGTGCTTGCCGACAATTTGCCGGCGTTTCAACTGGAACTGGTGCGCGAACAGGTGGGCGACAACCAAGCGCTCGACGCCGTGCTCGCCCAGATGGTCACTATCGGTTTACTTCGCAGCGAGGAGGTCCGCAATATCAAGCGCACCATCATCCTGCATAAAGTGTACGAGAGCGTGCCGATCAAGCTGCAATTGAACGATGAAGAAATGGCATTGTTCGCCATCCATCGTTTTCAGTTTTCGGGAGTCGACATCCGGCCCCGTCTCGCCCGGCATTATCCCCTGCGCGAGATAGCCGTTCACGCCATAGGCTATGTCAGCGCCATCAACGAAGAGGACATGAAGCGAATCGACAGCGCCGAGTATGCCGGCACCAGTCTCATCGGAAAGCTCGGTGTGGAAGCCGCCTACGAGCAGCAGCTTCATGGTAAGCCCGGGTTCAAAGAAATTCTCGTGAACGCCGAGGGGAGGCCTGTCCAGAAACAAGGCGACTTTGCACCGCAACTCATCTCCCGGCCGCCCACGGCGGGGGAGGATTTGATCTTGGGGTTGGATATACGCGTGCAAAAAGTGGCGGAGGAAGCATTGGCCGGCAAACGAGGCTCGGTCGTCGCGCTCGATCCGCGCACCGGCGACGTCATTGCGCTCGCGAGCACGCCCGGATTCGACCCCAACGATTTCGTTCGAGGTCTGTCCATTGCACAGTACAGTGCCCTTCAAAATGACATCGACAAGCCTTTGCTGAATCGTGCCTTGCGTGGCGCCTATCCGCCGGGGTCCACCGTCAAGCCGCTGTATGCCTTGGCCGCACAGGTCTATGGGATCATTTCACCGCTCCAGACTGAATATTGTCCGGGCTTTTTCACATTGAGAGGCAGCAGCAACAAGTACCGCGACGATAAAAAGCACGGCTCCTTGAACATGCGCCAGGCCATCGCGGAGTCCTGTGACGTTTATTTCTATAGAGTCGCCGAGCGAATGGGTATCGGTCACATGGATGATTTCATGAAGATCTTTGGCTACGGCGCATTGACCGGGATCGACATTCCGGGGGAAAAACCGGGGCTCTATGCGTCGCCGGAATGGAAACGGCACAACTTCCGGCGGCAGGCCGACCAAGTGTGGTTTCCGGGCGAGACGATCAGCATGGGGATCGGTCAAGGGCCGATCACGGTCACCCCTCTGCAACAGGCGCATTTCGCGGCGGAAATTGCCGAAAGAGGACACGTGATTGCGACGCCGCGGCTGGTCACGGCCAGCCGTGCCGGGGGCTCGAACACCGTCACGCCTCGAAACCCGACGTTTACGAAACCGATCGATATCGCCAATGCGGATCAATGGGGTGTCATTTATGACGGAATGCTGGGAGCCACCTCGGCCGGCGGTACTGCCTATGTGGCCGGCCTCGGAGCCAAGTATAAAATTGCAGGCAAGACGGGAACGGCGCAGGTTTTCACCATCAAACAGACCGAGAATACCCGCGCTAAAATCGTGGACGAACGACGGCGTGATCACGCCTGGTTTATCGCGTATGCGCCCGCCGATGACCCCAAGATAGCCATTTCGGTGTTGGTGGAAAATGGGGGCTTTGGGGCCGCAGCCGCCGCGCCCATTGCGCGCAAGGTTCTCGACGCGTTTCTATTGGACAGTGAGGCCGCAGCGGAGCCGAAGAAGGCGGCGATGAATTGAAGGCGGGCGTTTTTTCTAGGACACCCAGGCCAACTTATCTGAACTGAGTTCCGATTCGCCATCCCAGCGATACGCCACGAGCGGCCCGCCGCTGGCGACGCTGTAGTCCAGACAGGCAAAGCGCGGCGAAATGACCGCCGGCTTGCCGGTGAACCAATAATGTCCGAACAGCACCGGCGGACCGGAATACGGATGAGCCTTCCACTCCTCCGGCAATGGCACATCCGGAATCATCGCCATATCCGCGGGCGGCCCGATCGCTGCCTTGCGATAAGTCGATAAATCCTCTTGCCACCATCGAACCCGCACCTCGTGCCGGACCTTGCCGCCCTTGTCCTCAAACGAAATCCCCGGCGGCAACGGCACCTCCGGGCCCTTGCAGACGACCTCCAGCGCCTCGTACACCGGATGGCCCTGCCGGCTTCCCAACAAGATCGCCTCGTCCGTCAGGGTGAGATTCGGACTCAGCACCGGTCGCAGAACATCCATCGACTCCTCATGCCAGCACGCATGCACGACGCGCAAGCCAGGAAGATCCAACCACGGCGGCAATGTCTTGAACCAGTCTGTGATTTCCTTCTGCCGGTGCGTCCCTTCGACGACGTTCAGAAACGCCTGATGCTGCTCCCGATTCCCCGGCTTGTGATGGTCCCGCAAGAACTTTCCCGGATGATCCGGATCCGGAGTCACCCAGGCAATCGCATTGAATTCATGATTGCCGAGAATGCACTGAGCTGAACCGGACTCGACCATGGCTCGTACCAAGTTGACGGTCTCCAGTTGCCTCGGCCCGCGATCGATCAGATCGCCGACAAAAATCGCGGCACGATCAGGATGTCCCCACACGCCGCCGTTCTCGCGATACCCCAGTGTGCCGAGAAGTCCGACGAGTTTGTCGCACTGTCCATGGATGTCGCCGATGACGTCGCGATTCATGGGTGACCGGGCAGTCATTGCTCGCCGCTCAGGGTGGTCAAGGCCACGTCCATCGCTCCTGAGAAATACAAATACGCCAGCACCGGCAACGCCGCGAGTGAAATGACGGCCGAAATTCGCGCCAATCGAGCCACAATTGCCGACCGGCAGTTCGCTGCACACTGGTAGGTCGCCACGGCCGCGTAGATGCTATAGAGGAGGCCGAACACCGTGTAGATGCGCATCGCGAGTTCATTGCCGGGATCAACCAACAAGCCAAGAGCGCTCACCACAATGGAACCCAGCAACCCGTAGATCCAAAATACCCTGGAAAGCGAGGTCTTCCCGCGCAGCGGCTCCATCAGCAACGATCCCAAACTCATGTGAACCTCGATCAGAACCGCACGACCGTTTTGAGAAAACTTCGCGATGGATGCTACCAGTTTTTGGCGCTATTCAGCGCGGCGGCCTTCGGAGCGCACCAACACCACGCAAAAGCCGACCGCCATCAGCCACAGCACTGCGGCCACGCCGGAGTTGCCGACGAGTCGCATCGCCACTCCGGCGGCGATGGGCCCCACGGTGCCGGCGACGTTCCAGGTCAACGCGATCAGGCCGGACGCCCGCAGCAAAGCCGCGCCGCTGAAATAATCGCCGCTGGCGACCAACGACAGCGTGTACACCGCACCCGCCACACCGCCCAGCAAGTACAAATACACTGCCCACAGCACCGGCACGCGAAGCATGCTGGGCAGGAGCGGCAGCAGCACACACATCAGGCCGCCGCAGACGAGCTGTACCCGTGCCCGGCCAAACCGATCGGCCAGCGCGCCGGCCACGAACTGAAGCGTCGCGTCCCCCGCCATCACCACGGCCGCCGCCGTCAGGGCCCGGGCTTGGCTGAACCCGTCGTTGAGCGCCACCAACGGCAGGAAGCTCAACACGATGCAGTCGAAGGCGGCAAAGAATGCGGCGCCTGCAATGATCGCCGGCGCCTTGCGCGCGATGGCGAGCCACGAGGCGTTCGCGTCCTTCTCGCTGCGCGAGCCGTGGCTCGCACGTGGCTCGGCCAGTCCATGGTCATCCCGCGCCAGCGCGATGCCGGGTGCGCCGAGCAAGAACACCGCGCCGCAGATGATGAAGACGCTTTGCGGAAAACGCGACAGGGCGCTGGTCAGAAGAGGACCTAGCACCTGGCATACCGTGAAACTCGTGGTGTATATCGCCACCACGCGGCCGCGAACCGCGTCGCTCGGCAGGGCATTGATCCACGCCTCGCCCAGAACGAATAACGGCGCCATCGACGCACCGAATACCAGGCGCAGCACGGTCCAACCCCACAGCGACGTGACGTACTGCAGCGGCATGACCGATGCCGCGGCCAAGGCCACGCAACCGAGCATGACGGGGCGTCTTCCGAAACGAATGGTGGCCGCGGGGGCGGCGAGGGTTCCGGCAATGCCTCCCAGGGCGGACGCGGCGACCATCCAACCCACCACTTCCGGCGGGACGCCTCGTGCGTTGAGCACCAGCGCGGTCAGCGGCAGGGTGCTGCCGAGCCCGAGCCCGAGAACCGCCACGCTGAAGGTGACGGCGGCGAAATCACGCCAAAGGTGTTTTTCCAGCATCGGGGAATCGACCCCGTATCAGGGCGCCTTCGACTCCGTGAACACCATGCTCGATGCCGGTCTCGCGGCGCGCGACTTCACGGCGACCTTCTCGGCCGCCGCCATCACGCGCAGCAGATTCTCGCCGGCCAGCTTGGCGATATCGGCATCGGTCCAGCCGCGGCGCATCAGTTCCTCGAGCAGCGCCGGATAGCGGTCCGCGCCCTCGAGGCCGACGGGCGCATCCTCGATGCCATCGAAGTCCGAGCCCAGGCCGACGTGATCGACGCCCGCCGTTTGCCGGATGTGATCGATATGGTCGGCGACCTGGACCAGCGTGGTCACCGGCCGCGGGTGCGTTTGTTCCCAGGCCGTGAGCGCCGCTTTCGCGCGCTCCGGCTGACCGATGTAGAGGCCGACATACGGCGGGCTGTTGAAGCGCGTCCGCTCGGCGGCCTGGTCCGCATCCCAGTGATTGCGTGCGTCCGACACGTAGCCGGGCGCGAAATTGACCATGACCACACCGCCGTTCGCGGCGACCGATCTCAGAACGTCATCGGGAACATTGCGCGGATGATCGACCAGGGCGCGCGCCGAGGAATGCGAGAAAATGACCGGCGCCTCGGTCGCCGCCAGTGCGGCTCGCATCGTCTCGGGAGAGACATGACTCAAGTCAACCAGCATGCCGAGGCGGTTCATTTCGCGAACGACCTCGACGCCGAAGGGGGTGAGGCCGTGATGGACCGGGGCATCGGTCGCCGAATCCGCCCACGCGTTATTCATCGTGTGCGTCAACGTCATGTAGCGCGCGCCGGCGTCGTACATCTGGCGCAAGACGGCCAGGGAATTATTGATTTGATGGCCGCCCTCGATGCCGATCATCGAGGCTACCTTGTGGGCCTGGTGAATGCGCCGCACATCCGCGGCCGTATACGCCATGTCGAGATCCCCGGGATACCGGGCGGCCATGCGCTTGACCAAATCGATTTGTTCGAGCGTGACCTGAACCGCCTGATACCCCTTCATCCCGCTCGGGATCCACACCGACCAGAACTGCCCTCCCACATCCCCGGCGCGCAGGCGTGGAATGTCCGTCATCAACGCCGATTCACCGTCCGGAAAGGGCAAATGAGTCGTGTCGGACGTGAGATCAACCGCCGCCAGATCGCTCTTGAAACGGTCGCGGATCTCCCAGGGCAAATCGTTGTGGCCGTCGATCAGCGGGGTCTTCAAGAGGACTTGATCGACACGGTGCCGATAGTCGTCCGCTCCCCACGCGGCCATGGGTGCGCACAGCAGCAGGCAGAGCACGCGCATTGCCGTGCTCGAGGTCAATCTCGGATGAGCCATTCTTATGATTCTCGCTTAGGCGGGAGGGAGGAGTTCCATAGTAGCGGTTCACGCCGGTTTTGGGCGTCGGACGGTATCAATCGAATGTCACTTCAACCCGATCGACGCCGGCAATGGCCCCCTGCACCAGCTCTCCGCGCCGAATCGGACCCACCCCAGCGGGTGTCCCCGTGAAGATCAAATCACCCGCGGCGACCGCGACGTAAGTTGAGAGCGACGCGATGATGTCGGCAACGCTCCAAATCATGTCTTCGAGATCGCCGGCTTGCCGCACCTGACCGTCGATGCTGAGTGTGATCGCGCCGGCGAGCGGCGGAATTCCCCGAGTCATCGGGCCGATGGGCGCGGATCGATCGAAGCCCTTCGACATGTCCCAGGGACGGCCGGTTTTTTTCGCTTCCGCCTGCAGGTCGCGCCGCGTGAGATCGATTCCCACCGCGTAACCGAAAATCATCGAGGGCGCATCCGCCGGTCTCACGTCGACGCCGCCGGCGCCGAGCGCGACCACCAATTCGACTTCGTGCTGCAAATCGGCCGTCCTCGAGGGGAACGGCAGGCGCAGGCCGCTGTCGACTACGGCGTCGGCGGGCTTGCTGAAGAAAAAAGGGGGTTGGCGATTCGGATCGGAACCCATCTCGCGCGCGTGGTCTGCGTAGTTTTGACCGACGCAGAAAATCCGACGCACGGGAAACCGCGCGCTCGAATGAGCCATGGAAATCGTCGGGACCTTGAAGCTGGGAACGTCGCTCATAGATTGGATTATGCCGAGCGAGACAGCGGATGGGGCTCGAATTGTGCGTGCCATGGGGCGAGGGTGATCCCTGCCATCCCGGTGTGGCTGATCCTGCCATCCGGGTGCGGCTGATCCCTGCCATCGGGGGTGCGGGTTATCCTTGGACATGATAAGATGCAGGAAATAACACGCATATCCTTTTGTTTTACATGCCTCTCCCCGCTCGGCTGCCTTCCCCGGATCGACGACTCTCTTGACACAATAGCGCTATTTTGTCTATTCTGTCTGGGTGAACATAACGAAGACCTTCGAAGCAATCCCCGCCGAGGCCGTACCTGCCGACACGCGGCAAGCGGCACTGCTGGATGCTGCCGTCGGGGTCTTCGCCCGCTATGGGTATCGTAAGGCGTCGATGGATGAAGTGGCCCGCGCCGCCGGCGTGTCGCGCCAGGGGCTCTATCTACAGTTCGCCAATAAAGAAGAGCTGTTCCGCAAAGCGGTGGAGCACACGCTCGGCCATCAGTTGAATGCAGCGATCGCCGCCCTCGCCCGCCGGGGGGACAGCCTGGAGATCAGGCTGATCGCCGCCTGCGATGCGTGGTCAGGGCGCTTCGTGGGCTCGCTCGGCTCGGGCGCCGCGGATCTCATGTGCGCGAGCACGTCGCTCGCGGGGGCGACACTCGCCCACTACGAGGCTCAATTCGAACTCGCACTCGCCGGCGCCATCGCGGAGTCGCCGCTCAATTGCTTTTGCACGGCGGCCGGCGTATCTCCGGCGGATTTGGCGCGCGCGCTGCATGCCACCGCGCGAGGTTTCAAACAGCGTTCGGCATCTCGAGAAGAATTCGTGAAGGGGATGGCGGTCGCGGCGCGCATGTTCTGCACGCCGTTGAATCACTCCAAGTAGAGAGGAAGTTTGATGGTCAACTCAATTCCATTCGGCGGCCGCTCGACGGCGGACAAGGTCCTCGCGGGCATCGACCTCACCGGCAAGCGCATGGTGGTGACGGGCTGCAACTCCGGGATCGGTTTCGAAACGATGAACGCCCTCAGCGCCAACGGCGCGCAGGTGATCGGTCTCGCCCGCTCGCTGCGGGACGCCGAAATCGCTTGCGCCAAGGCGGGCCCCTCCTGCAGTCCCATCGCCTGCGATCTCGCGGATCTCGATTCGGTCGCCGCGGCGGGCAGCGCGATCCGCGCCCTGCAAGCTCCTCTGGACGCCGTCGTCGCCAATGCCGGCATCGCCAATTTGCCGACTCTGCAGACGCGGTACGGCGTCGAAATGCAGTTTCTCGTCAACCATATCGGTCATTTCGCGCTGGTGAACAAGCTGTCGGGCGTGGTGCGCGACGGAACCGGGCGCATCGTGATCGTGAGCAGCAGCGCCGCCATCCATCAGGCCCCGGCCGAAGGCATCATGTTCGACAACCTCGACGGTCATCGATTCTACAAACCATTCACGTTTTACGGGCAGTCGAAATTGGCAAACGCCCTTTTCGCCAAGGAACTGTCGCGCCGCCTGAGCGCCCGGGGCATCGCCGTCAATTCGCTTCACCCCGGCGCCACCCGGAGCACCGGTCTCAACAAGTATTTGAACCTGCCGCTCAAGATCGCGTTGTCGGCGGCGCACTGGTTCATGAAATCGGCGCAGCGCGGCGCGGCAACCCAGGCGTTGCTCGCGGCCAATCCGGGCGTCAGCGGGATCACCGGCGAGTTTTGGTCGAATTGTCAGATCGCCAAAGGCAATCCCTTGCTGGAGGACAGCGATCTTGCCAAGCGCCTCTGGGATGCATCGGAGGACATCGTCGCCCGGCACACAGTCTCCCCGCCGAAGTCGCTGCAGCAAGCCGCCTGAAGGCCGGATCGCGCTCTTCACGCAAGGCGCGATCTTGCCCTATAATAGGGGCATATGCCCCTGCACCGCCGCAAGAAAACCAAGCCGGCCTCTGTGCCCGTGCCCCGCAATGCGTGCACGTGCGGAAGCTTGCGCAAGGCGTCCCGGCGTATTTCACAGCTCTACGACACCGCGCTCGCGCCGGTCGGCATCAAATCGACTCAGTACTCGATCCTCTCGGAAGTGGATCGCGGCAGCCTCGAAGGTCCGGTCACGATGTGCGAACTCGCGACGGCGATGGTCATGGATCGATCGACGTTGGGCCATAACCTCAAGCCCCTGGAACGGGACGATCTGGTGATCCTGCGGCTATCGGCCGACGATCGGCGCAAGCGCTACGTCGAGTTGACCAAGAAGGGCCGGCTGATGCTGCGCAAATCCCGGCGCCTGTGGCAGCACGCCGAAGGGCGCTTCGAAAGCATTTTCGGCAAAGAACCGGCGGCGGAACTCAGAGCCGTCTTGTTGAGCATTGCGGGCAACAAGGAACTGAACTCCCTCCCGATTCTCTAGCTCGTTCGTGCGCCGATAGACGGCCACCACGCGATATATGCGAATTGACTTATCAGGCGGTTTAACCTACATTTCCGACCCATTAAGGGCATATGCCCCTATCTACCGAATCCGACTGCTGCAACTTCCGCGCGATTGTCATTTCTACAAATGTTTCCAACTCGGTGAACGCACGGACCTACAATAATCGAGCCACGGCGCGTCGGTGCCCTGGGCGTCGCGCGGCGCAGCATAACGGAGGTCCGTCCGGCCCCTAGCCGGTAGCGTCCGCGATCCAATCGGAGCACACCATGTGGATTGTCAGAGTAGCCCTGCAGCGTCCCTACACCTTCATCATGTTGGCGGTGCTGATCGTGTTGATGGGCGGCTACGCCATCGTCAAGACCGCGACGGACATATTTCCGAACATCAAGATTCCGATTGCCGCGGTGATTTGGCGCTACAACGGCATCCTGCCGGAGGAAATCGCGAATCGTATCGTGCTGTTCTCCGAGCGCATCGCACAAACCACCGTCAATGACGTCGAGCACACCGAATCGCAGTCGGTTTACGGAACGGCGGTGGTCAAGTATTTCTTCCAGCCCGATGTCGACCAGGATCTGTCCTTCGCGCAGATCACCGCGGTGTCGCAAACCCAGCTGGCGTTTTCACCGCCGGGCACCACGCCGCCCTTCGTCTTGTCCTACAACGCCTCCAGCGTGCCGATTCTGCAGCTGGCCCTGTCCAGCGATAGCCTGCCCGAGTCGCAAATCTACGATCTCGGCAATACCATTCTGCGCACGCAATTGGCTACCGTCGCCGGCGCGTCCATACCCTTTCCGTTCGGCGGCAAGCAGCGCCAGGTACAGGTGGATCTCGATCCGCAGGCGCTGCGCGCGAATGGCTTGTCCGCGAACGACGTGGTCAACGCCATCGGCGCTCAGAACCTGATCCTGCCGGCGGGCACGCAGAAGATGGGCGCGCTCGAGTACTTCATCAAGCTCAACGCCAGCCCGAATCAAATCGACGATTTGAACAATCTGCCGATCCGCACGCGTACCGGCACCGTGACCTATGTCCGCGATGTGGCGCATGTCCGCGACGGCTATTCGCCGCAGACCAACATGGTGCGCTTGGAGGGACGGCGCGCCGTGCTGATGAGCGTGCTGAAGACCGGCAAAGCCTCCACGATCGACATCATCAACAGCATCAATGAGAAGCTGCCGCAGATCCGCGCGTCGCTGCCGGCCGATCTGAAGATCGAGGCCCTCAGCGACCAATCGGTGTTCGTGCGCGGCGCCATCTCCGGCGTCGTGCGCGAAGCGGTGATTGCCGGAGCCCTGACGGGCTTGCTCATCCTGCTGTTTCTCGGCAGCTGGCGCAGCACCCTGATCATCACGATTTCGATCCCGCTGTCGATTCTGGCGTCGATTTGCTGTCTGTCGGCGCTGGGCGAGACCATCAACATCATGACTCTCGGCGGACTCGCGCTGGCGGTGGGCATTTTGGTCGACGACGCGACGGTCACCATCGAGAACATCAATTACCATCTCGAGCACGGCAAGGATGTGGAAACCGCGATTCTCGACGGCGCGCACCAGATCGCCCTGCCGGCGCTGGTCTCGACCCTGTCGATCTGCATCGTGTTCGTACCCATGTTCTTGCTGGCCGGCATCGCCAAATTCCTGTTCATCCCGTTGGCGGAAGCCGTGGTGTTCGCGATGCTGGCCTCCTACATCCTGTCGCGTACCCTGGTTCCGACGCTCGCTAAGTTCTGGCTCAAACAGCACGACGGCGCTAAGCCTAAGAGCCGCAACTTCCTCGCGCGCTTTCAGGAGCGCTTCGAACGAGGCTTCGAGAGAATGCGCGACCGGTATCGCGTGCTGCTGGGGACGGCGCTGCGCAGCGGCCCGCGCTTTGCCGCCATATTCTTGGGTTCGATGGCCGCCACGGCCCTGCTGGCCTTCCCGCTGGGGCCGCTGCCCGGACTCGGCCAGGACTTCTTCCCGTCGGTCGACGGCGGTCAAATCAAGCTGCACCTGCGCGCGCGTACCGGTACGCGAATCGAGGAAACCGCGGCGCTCTGCGATGCGGTCGAGGCGACCATCCGCGAGGTGGTCCCGAAGGATCAAATAGCGAACATCGTCGACAATTTGGGCCTTCCCTACAGCGGCATCAATCTGGCGTACAGCACCTCCGCGCCCGTCGGTCCGGGCGATGCCGATATATTCGTGAATCTCAACGAAGACCATCGGCCGACCGCGGACTTCGTCCGCGAGCTGCGCATCAAACTCGCGGCCGTCTATCCATCGACGTCGTTTGCGTTCCTGCCGGCGGACATGATCACCCAGATATTGAATTTCGGTTTGCCCTCGCCGATCGACGTGCAAATCGTCGGCTTCAATGTGGCGGGCAACCGTGCATTCGCCAACGATCTGATGCAGAAACTGCACGGCGTGGCCGGCGCGGTCGATCTGCACATCCAGCAATCCGGCGACTATCCGCAGTTCAATGTCGACGTCGACCGTACCAAGGCCCAACTCGTCGGTCTGACCGAACAAACCGTGGCGAGCAATATGCTGGTGTCGCTGTCCGGCAGTTTCCAGACGTCACCGTCGTTCTGGGTGGATCCCAAGAGCGGCACGCAATACCAAGTCGCCAGCCAGACGCCGCAATTTCGCTTGGAGAACCTCAACGATCTGGGCAATACGCCGCTCAGCGGCGGGGTCGGCGGTTCGTCGCAGATACTGTCGAACCTGGCCAGCATCCATCGCAGCGTGGCCCCTGCGGTGGTGAGCCACTACAACGCGACGCCGGCCATCGATATTTACGGATCGGTTCAGGATACCGATCTGGGATACGTGACCGCGCAAATCAATAAAATCATCGCCTCGGCCGAGAAAGACCTGCCGAAGGGATCGCATGTCGTGCTGCGCGGCCAGGCACAGACGATGAAGGCGTCGTTCAGCGGCTTGCTGATCGGCCTGGTCGGTGCCATCGTGCTGGTATACATGCTGATCGTGGTGAATTTTCAATCCCTGCTCGACCCGTTCATCATCATTACCGCCCTGCCCGCGGCGCTGGCCGGAATCGTCTGGATGCTGTTCCTGACCCACACGACGGTCAGCGTTCCGGCACTGACGGGGGCGATCATGTGCATGGGCGTGGCCACGGCGAACAGCGTGCTGGTGGTGAGTTTTGCGCGCGAGCGCATGAACGCCGGCGACAACGCATTCGAGGCGGCGCTGGAAGCCGGGTTCACGCGGCTTAGGCCGGTTCTCATGACGGCCTTGGCCATGATCATCGGCATGATCCCGATGGCGTTGGGGCTGGGGGACGGCGGCGAGCAGAATGCGCCGTTGGGACGGGCGGTCATCGGCGGCCTGATGTTTGCGACCGTCGCCACCCTGTTCTTCGTGCCGACCGTATTCTCGATCATTCATGGGCGCCCCTCGTCGCACCCGATTCATTCCGTGGAGACTCCCAATGCCTGAGCCAAGCGCCGATGCGTCGGACAAGAACTTGCGCCATAAGATCCGCCGTTATTCGCTGATTCTGCTCGTCGTCGCACTGTGCCTCGCGGTGTGGGGCGAGGTCAGCCGCGTACGGGCGCGTGCGTCGCTCGGCAAGGACGCGGCGCAAGCGGCGATCCTCACGGTGATCACCGTCACCCCCAATCGCACGCCGCTCGGCGAGGAACTGGTGCTTCCCGGCAGCGTCCAGGCCTATGTCGAGGCACCCATCTACGCCCGCACCAGCGGTTATCTCAAGGCGTGGCGCACCGATATCGGTACGCAGGTGACCAAGGGCCAATTGTTGGGCGAAATCGACGCGCCGGAAGTCGACCGGCAACTGAGCCAGGCGGAGGCGGATCTCGCGACCGCGCGCGCCAACGAATCTCTGTCGAATAGCACCAATGTGCGTTGGAAGGGATTGCTCGCCACGGAATCGGTCTCCAAACAGGACGCGGATGAAAAGGCCGGCGACGCCGCCGCCAAGCAAGCCGCCGCCGATTCGGCGGCCGCCAATGTGGCACGACTGCGTGAACTCGAGTCCTTCAAGCGGGTCGTCGCCCCCTTCAACGGCGTCATCACCGCGCGCAACACCGACATCGGAGCGTTGATCAATGCCGGCCAAAGCACCGGCG
>Ga0137412_10000937_pt1 | contig 21827 bp, 24 predicted proteins | sample CZODoug2_1_16fun_FD_122160 | JGI IMG/M metagenome (GOLD analysis project Ga0137412, IMG submission 122160) | Vadose zone soil fungal communities from Angelo Coast Range Reserve, California, USA - CZODoug2_1_16fungal (Hybrid Assembly) | ecosystem: Environmental > Terrestrial > Soil > Vadose zone... | reverse complement strand
GTATAAGCCGTAAAACCATTGCGCAGGGAAGGCCGGGTATCCTCGGCTGAGCCTGTGGTTCTGCCGCGTGCTTTTTTTCTGCACGCGGACCATGGGCACCAGCCGGTGCCCGGTCTTCCCTGCGCCCTCTCGCTTTCAGAGGGTTTTGCTTTGGCAAAGCTCGGTCGCCATCGGCGCCGCGAGAATGCCAGGCGTTGGCTGTTTGACAGTTGGCTGTTTGACATTGGAAACGACGGGAATGCCTTTTCCGCCCGAGCAGCCGCTCGGACAGGCCCTCTTGCGATCAAGACTTTGCCCGGGATGTTCGCCTCGATGTTCGCTTTGGCGCCGTCGGTTGTCGCTTCGCCGCGACGCGGTGCGCCGCGGCCAGGGCGGCACGGGCCCAGGCGATCAGTTCTTCGGGCTCGTCGAACAGCCGCTCCGGCACGCGCCAAAAGGACAGGTCTATGGTCGAGCCCTTTTTCGCGTAATTGAGCGGCGGAAAGGACTGGGCTTCCTTGAACATCTCGCGGTTGTGGTCGTCGACCCGGAAATAGAGCGTGTTCTCCGTCACCATCGCAAGCATCACGCCGTCGCAGAACACCCCGGTCTTGCCGAACATGCGCCGCAGGGTGAGGCGGCCGATCGGCGCGAACTGCTCACGCAGGAATTCGGCAAAGCTTTCGCTTGCTACCATCGCGGTCTCGCTGGCGATCGTGGGACGGCAATCGGCAATTATCTATTCGAGATGCGCGAGCGGCAAGGGCGCCCCGGCCTTGAGCGTCTGGATCGCGATGTTGCTGCGGACTTCGCGCACGATCGGCATGTTGAGCAGCTTGCCAACCAGAAAGCGCTGATAGTCGTCGATGTCGGGCACGACGACTTCGAGAAAATAGTCCGCCTCGCCGGAGACGAGATGGCACGCCACGACCTCCGGCATCTCGACGACGGCCTTTTCGAACACCACGGCGCGCTCGTTGGCATGGCTGTCGATCTTGACCCCGACAAAGGCCGTGAAGCGCAGCCCGACACGGTCCCGCCGCAGCGCGGCACGATAGCCTTCGACATATCCTTCCTGCTCCAGGCGGCGGACGCGGCGCAGGCATGGCGATGGCGACAGGCCGATCCTGTCCGCCAGATCGACATTGCTCAAGCGGCCGTCCGACTGCAGTTCGGCGACGATGCGGCAGTCGATCGCATCAAGATCGGTTTTTGGCATGAATGCGCATTTCCTGGCCGAACGCGGGCGAATAATTGCTTTCTAGTCACCAGCGTTAGCACAGTTCGCAAGGACATGCCTCGCGCTACCGTGCCATCTTTTTCGGCATCAACCCTGGAGCTATCCGCCGATGCCGACTTCTCCGCCCTCCACCCCGTTGCTCGCCGCCGTCGACCGCTATTTCGACCTGATGTTCGACAATGACGTCTCGCGCTTCGACGAGGTGTTCGCGCCGAGCGCCCAATTGCACGGATTGCGCGACGATCAGCTGCGCCTAATCCCCGCGCCGGAATACAAGGCGGCGCTCGCCTCCCGACCGTCGCCGAAGTCCAGGAACGCGCCGCGCCGGCAGGAAATTCTGCTGGTGGATTTTGCCTCGCCCACGCAAGCGATGGTGAAGGTTCGGGTCAGGATCGATACGACGCAATATCTCGACTATCTTTCCTACCATCGCATCGACGATGCCTGGCTGATCACCGCCAAATCCTTTCATATTGAAAGGACCTATGAGGCGCCGGCCGGCTGATGCCGATATCGGCCGCGCCGCTCAGGCGGCGCGGATATTGCCGAGGAATTTTCCGGTTTCGCTCTCGAGCTGCTCGGAATGAGTGGTCAACCGTCCGGCGGCGTTCAAGACCAGCGTCGCTGCCGCATCGACCTGGCCGGACGCCTCGCGCACGCCGGCGATGGTCTGCATGACATCCTGCGTGCCGTGCGACGCCTGCTGCACGCTGCGGGCGATTTCCTGGGTCGCGGCGCCCTGCTCCTCGACCGCCGACGCAATCGACCCCGCGATCTCGTTCATTTGCCCGATGGTCATGCCGATCTCGCGGATCGCGTCGACGGTCGAACTGGTCGCCTCCCGAATCGCCTGGATCTGGCTGGCGATATCGTCGGTCGCCTTGGCGGTCTGCCCCGAGAGCGCCTTGACCTCGTTGGCGACGACGGCGAATCCCTTGCCCGCTTCGCCTGCTCGGGCCGCTTCGATCGTGGCGTTCAGCGCCAGCAGATTGGTCTGTCCTGCGATGGTCTGGATCAGGGCCATGACCTCGCCGATCTTCTGCGTCGAATGCACGAGCCTTTCGACCATGGCCTCGGTTCGGCTCGCCTGCGCGACCGCGTTCTGGGAGATCGACGTCGATTGGGTGACCTGTCGCGAAATCTCCCTGATCGAAGACGTCAGCTGCTCCGCCGAGGCGGCGACGGCCTGAACGTTGGAAGCAGTCTGCTCCGCGGCGGCCGCGACTTTCGCGCTTTGCCCCGACGTCCCTTCGGCGATCTCGGACATCGATGACGCCGAGCTCTGCAGTTCGTCGGCCGCCGCAGCGGTACCGCGGATCACCCCACCGATGCTGCGTTCGAATTCGTCCGCGATACGGGTGAGGTCGGCGCGCCGATCGTCGGCGGTACGGATCTTCATCCGCTCCTGCTCGATGCGCAGCCGGGTTGTCTCGGCCAGGTGATCCTTGAAGACCTGCAGGCTCCGTGCAATGCGGCCGATCTCGTTCTTGCGGTCGACAAAGGGAACATCGAACGAAAAGTTGCCCTTGGTCAGGCTGTCCATCACTTCGCAGGTCTTGGCCAGCGGAAAGACCATGCCGCGACCGAGCCAGAACGCCGCCAGCCCTGCGACGGCAAGCCCCAACAAACCGACCACCGCGGCCCATACCGATCGATGCAGCACGACCGCGTCGATGTCGTCGACATAGGCGCCGGCCTGGATCGCGAGCAGTCTGTCGCCGGCACCGAAGGCGCCGACGAAAGAAAGCTTCCTCAGTTCGGCGCCGCCGGCCGACCGAGGCGCCAGATATTCGACATAGCCGCCGCCGGCGCGGGCGGTCTGGACGATGTCCTGGATCAGGAGCTTGCCGTGACTATCCTTGAAGTCCCAGCGGTTGACATTGATGTATTTCGGATTGGTGTGCACATAGGTGACGCCGGCATCGGAATTTCCGGCGCCATAGACCCCGACATAATCTGCATATTCGCCCCAGCGCATGGCGCTGACCGACGCAAAAGCCATTTGACGCGCCCGGTCCGGCTCGATCCGGCCGGCTTTCGCCTCGTTTTCGTAGTAGGCGAGGATCTTGACGGTGGCCTCGACCATGTCGCGGATCGTGGTCCGCCGCTCGTCCAGCACCGCATCGCGCAACACCAGGATCTGCATGGCGGAAACCGCAAAAAACGCGATCGAAAGCACCGCGATGATCATCGCCAGACGCTGATAGACTGTAAGATGGCGCATACGTGGTCCTCTTCCCCCGGTTGAATACGGGTAGCAACACAACATTAATCGAATGTTATCGGAGGGACTGACGCAACATGCGCGACGGCCGGCGGCCAATTCGCGTTCACCACCCGGGAAATACCCAAGTCCGGTCGGCCGGTTCACGCGGCTTTGACGCTATCGGGAGAGCCCGCCGGCGGATTCCTGCGGCGGCGTTACGCCTAATTCGCTTCGGCGTTCCCGGAGGCTGGCAAGTGCGTGAGATATTCGTAGATGGCGCCGAGCTCGACATCGTCCATCTTGCCGAGCGGCCGCCATGGCATCCGTTCGCCGAGTTCGTGACCGCTGGGATCCTTGCCGGTGCGCAGCGTCGCGATGAATTGCTCGCGGGTCCAATCCGACACCAGGCTCAGTCCGGGCCCGATCGGCGCCCATTGGCCTTGGACGCCACCGGTCAATTGCTGGCCGTGGCATTCCCGGCAATCCTGATAGGACAGCAAATATTCGCCGAAGCCGATGGTCTCAGCCTTGGGAGGCGCCATGACGACGCCGGTAAACACCGGTTTGCCGGACGGAAACTGGCCGCTCCCCACGAGAAGAAGACCGAGAAGATTGAGGTGATCGGGCGGATCGGGCGTCTCCTCCCCGGCCGCGGGCTGCTTGCGAATATAGGCGATCAGCGCGCGGATATCGTCATCGCTCAGCTTGCCGGCATTGGTGAGCGACATGACGACGAGCCGGCGTCCCTCGGCATCGACGCCGTTGCGAATGGCGCGGAAGATCTGCCCATCCGACCAGTGTTTCAGCGGCCCGGCCGCCGTGAGATTGGACGCGATGAAGGAGCCCATGTCGAGCGGGAGATGTTTGCCGATATCTTCGCCGCCGGTCAGCGTCCCCGTCCGTGAATGGCAGGCACCGCAGAAGCCGTCGGCGATGTCCTGGCCGCGGCTAATCTGTTCGACGCTGCCTTCGACCCGCAGTTCCGGCACCGGCGCACTGCGCGAATATTGCGCCTTGTAAAAACCGATCGCGGCGGTGATGCAGGTCAGAGACAGCGCCAGGGCGATGAGCCCCGTCAGACCTGCTCCGATCCATCGAACGGCGACGCTTTTGACGGATCGCAGGCGCAGGCTGAACCATGCGAACAGGACGGCAGCGGCAATGAAGACCGCGAACACGATGAGATTGGCCATGTTGATTTGTCGGGCTGTAACTTGAGGGCAAACGGATGACTGGGAATGATCAGTCCGCCACATGCGGACGCCGACGTTACCGGACGATGTCAGCGCTCCCACTTTCGGGTTACAGCCGTAACGGCGGTCAGGCGACCCGATCCGCCGATGGTCACGGCACCGAGTCCGAGGTGGCTATCGCATGAATCAGAAGCAGCGCGGCGAAGACGACAAACAGCGCGAAGCCTTGAAACTCGCGCAACGACATCTCGACGAGGTCGAGTAGCCAATCCATCGGAAATCCGGCCACTCCCAGCATCAGCAACAGGGTGAAGCCGATGAAGACGCCGTCGAGGACTCGCAGTGCGATCGTCTTCGAGGTCATCGCGGCCTCGCGCCGGCCGCGCCTCCGGCGTGAAGGCCCGGCTGTTGTTCGCCAGGGCCGGCCTGGCCGTCCCGTCCGGAGGAGATGAGGCCGAAACGATCGCGGCGAAACCCGATATCCCTTAAATCGCGATCGGTCAGATCGTCCAGCCGACACATCGCGCTTTGCCGCTCGCGGCGCGCCACCCGCAACGCATCCCATGCGCCGGCCAGACGCCACAGCATGGAGCACAGTCCATCCAACGTCGACCTTAGGCGTGTTCGCAAACCGGACGCCGGCGGTCCGAATGCCATGACCCAAAGCAGATTGGAGGCAAGCGAGGTGGTGATGACGAGGGCGACGGCCGTCGTCAGATCAAAATCCTTCATCAAAAAGCTCCCGCGCCCCGGCAATATCGCGCCGCTGCAACATGATGCGGAAGACAGCCGACTCCGCGCGGAACGCAGGGCGGCGCCGGTTTCCGGATCACGCTTCCATCATTTGCGCAGGAGCTAACGCGAGGCGCGCGACACGTCTTGGTCCGAAGCGACAACCTGTCGGACCAAAGTGACCGGTTCAACCGGCCCTGTCGCCCCGCACCTCGCGCGGCGTCGATCCAAACTGGCGGCGGAAGCGCCGGTTGAAATAAGACAGATCGCCGAAACCGACATCATAGGCGATGGTGCTGATCGCACTGTGGTTTGAACTCGGCTCGCAAAGCAGCCGATGCGCGCGCGTAAGGCGTTGCCCGATCAGAAACTCCGAGAATGTCGTGCCTTCCGCTTCGAACAGGCGCTGCACGTAGCGCGGCGTCACATTGAGGCTCGCTGCGACCGTCGAGATCGAGATGTCGCGCCGATGGCTGTGCGCGACGATGAAGGATTTGGCGAGCTTCAGCCGCGCCGCCTTCAGTCCGCGCGACCTCGCGGCGTCGGCGAAATCGGAGACCGGGCCGATGGTCAATGCCAGGAGATCCTGGACGTGCTGGACCGACAGGTCGAGCAGTTGCTGATCGAGCGAGCCGGCCGCGTTCAACAGCCAGCCCGCGTAGTTTTCCAGGAGCCCCATGGCCCCGCGGTCGCCGGGGATCTGGCGCATCAGCGCGTCGTCGACCCTGATGACGGTCTTTTCCAGCGTCGCGCGCGGCACGCGCAGCGTGAAAGATCGCCCGCCCTGGGTGCGGTCAAATGTCGCCGCCTCGCCGCAGCTCAACACCACGGCCTGATGATCCTTGAGAATTTGCGCACGGCCGCCGGATTCGATGATGGCTGAACCGCTTTGATTGATCGCGAACACGATGTCATCATTGCCGTCATCAAGAAATCGGCCGCCGCGCGTGATCCTGGCCGGCGACGAGGAGCCCTCCATCAGTTGGAGACCGGGCAACGCCAATGTCCGGTTGCGGGCCACGAAAATCTGGCCCGGCGCCGGCTCGATATCGACGCGCAGCATCACATTGCCATAGTGCTCCCGCCAAAAGGCGATCCGGTCCTGCTCCGCGAGATTTTCGGTCGAGAATTCAAAAACACGAGCGCCTAAATCCGTCATGTGCGTTATGCCAAAAAAAATGAATCCATGCCGTTTTCCCCGCGTAACGCGTTCCTCTGCCCGCGACCGTGTTAGCGGATCGAAAACCATCCGGCGTCCTCCGATCGGAGGACAATGTGATCTGCCGCACACAGAGACTGTTGTGTCGCCCTGCGCCAACGATTGGTCGTGACAGTCCAAGATTTTTCGCCGTGCAAATGATCCCTCTGCCGTTGTTTTGAAAACGATCGAGGATTGATGATGAAATTGATTGGCAAGTGTTTTTGCGGCGCGGTTGAAATCGAGGTGACTGGGGCGCCGGAGGCGATGGGCTATTGTCACTGCCGCTCCTGCCGTTCGTGGTCGGGCGGGCCCGTCAATGCGTTCAGCCTCTGGAAGCCGGACACGGTACGGATCAAGGCCGGCGCGGAAAGCGTCGCGATGTTCCAGAAAACCAAGTCAAGCCAGCGGCAATATTGCACGAAATGCGGCGGCCACCTGATGACGACCCACCCGCCGCTGGGCCTGGTCGACGTCTTCGCCGCCACCATTCCGGAGCTTGATTTCAGGCCGGGCGTGCACGTCAACTACGCGGAGACCGTGCTGCCGATGCGCGACGGTCTGCCCAAGCTGAAGGATTTTCCGAGCGAGTTCGGCGGATCGGGCGAAACGGTCACGGAGTGACCGAACGCTGATCGCGTGACCGTGCGCCTGGCCCGGGGCCATCCGAAAGCCCCGGGCCAGGCCACGGCGGAACGATCCGACCGGCCAACGCCTTGTCAAAACGAATCGCGCGCCAATCCGGCGAGCGGGAAAATTCGAACCCGGCCCTGCGGGCCAGGCTTTTCATTCCCAGGTTAGCCTTCAAGGCCTCGCCGAACAGGTCGAGATGGCCGAGGCTGACGGCGCGGAATTGCAGCGCACAGAGCAACGCGGAACCGAGGCCCTGGCGCTGCCAGCGATCGGCGACCGAAATCGCAAACTTGCCGCATCGCTTATCGCGGTCGAAGGCATAGCAGCCTTCGCCGATGATGGCATCCCGCCCCTGCCGCCGCCATTCGGCGACCAGGGCGAACCGATCGGCCTTGCCGAACGGCGAAAGACAATCGATCGCGATCTTGGCGAGGTTGCCGGGCTCGCCCATGAATCGGTTGTGACGCGACGACGGCGACAGCGCGCCGAAATAGTCGCGGAGCAGGTCGACGTCGCCGATCCCGGCGCTTCGTATCCAGACCGGCTGTGACCCACCGGTCGCGATTGTCCTGGTGTGGGAAGCGTCCCTCAATCTCCACTCCGGGCCGGTTCACGCGATGGGAACGGTTGCTTCATTTGCCGATCAGATGCCGGTGTTCCTCGATGATACGCCGGGCGGCCCGTTCGCGCGATTCACGAAGCGCCTGCAGCACGCCATGCGCGGCACGCCGCAACAGTTGCAATACATTGCTGCGCGCAGCAGGGCGCAGCGGCACTCTCATCGAATAGACCTTTGACATGCAAATCCTCGCTTGCTGATGATGAATTCAAGGCAATCGAAAATGCAGAAGTCGTCGCGCGCCTGGTGCATCGGCGCGCCATCACCTAATCGGAGGATGGGTGATTCTGCTTGGACAGATGCGTCAATCGTTGGGTTTGGAGCGAAGCAAATGGCTCGACGGCGGCCGGCGATTTGAACCTAACCGGCGTTCGAGGCGACCAACGTTCGGGAATGTTGTCGCTCAGGCGGTGTTGACGAAGTGACATCGAAGCGGTGGCCGGCCGCGCAGTGTTCTGGAGACGCAATGGCGAGTGGGCGTGCGTATGCGCGGGCGGCCGAGACGAGCCGCTTGCCCAAAGAGCTCATCCGATGACGGCGCCGCAAGTGACAGCGCAGATCGAAGCCTTCGCGGCCCGTGAGAACTTGTTTGCGAGCGCGCTCGATCTTCTGGCCGACGGGATCGCGCTGCTCGGACGGGACGGCGGCATCGTTTATGTCAACGAGGCGCTGCGGATGCTGGCGGCGCGCGGAAGCGATTTCAGGATCGAGCGCAATGCGATCGAATTCTCCAGCCCGGATTCGCGCGGCCGCTTTGCCGCCGCCCTAGGCGCGGCGCGGCGCGTCCAGGAACCGGCGACGGCGTTCCGGCCGGCCGATTTCGCGGTACCGCGGGACAATGGTCTGCCGCCCTACACCGTGTCGGTGCGCCCGTTGCCGCGTGCCGGACAGCCAACGGCGCATCCGAGTGCGGTGGCCATGCTGCTGGTTCACGATCCGCTGCAGCGGACCCTGTCCGCGGGACGCATGCTGCAGGAGCTCCACGGCCTGACCAATGCGGAAGCGCAACTGGTCGAGGCATTGAGCACCGGGATGACCGCGGTCACCTATGCGCGCAACCGCCGCATCAGCATCACGACAGTGTATACGCATCTGCGGCGCACGCGCGAGAAGACCGGATGGAAAAGCGTCGCCGAACTGACGCGGCGCTTCCATCAGCTCAACATCGCCCTGCGGCCCAACTGACTCTCACGCGCAGCAGCCACGAAACTCGTGGCGACGCGCCACGCCATTTTCGCATCACTCCCATGATGCGGCGGCGATTGTGACGGGCCTCGATCCATCAGAGGCTCGCCGCCAACAACACGACCGACAAGGGATTTGCGTGATGAAATCGTTGCCCCGGGCCGCCGAGACCGCGGCCTTTTTGCTGTCCGCAGGTCTCGTGATTGCGACCGCCGCGACGACGGCCAAGGCCGATCCGATTCCGTCGGGCGCGGTGGGTCAGAACATCGAGGCGGTCGGCTACAGCAATCTGAACGACAAGCCCGGCTTCAAGATGTCGATCCAGAAGGCCGGCGAGCGCTGGTATCTCTATCTCGGCATGCTCTGGAACGAAGGCTGGCAGATCGTCGACGTCACCGATCCTGCAGACCCGAAGGTCGTCAAGGAAATCCAGGGACCGGACAACACCGCGACCGACCAGATGGAGATCGCCGACGGCAAGATGATCACGGCGCTGGCGAAGATCTCGCCGGGCTGGGGCGGCGATCCCAACAAGCCGTTCGACGAGGGCGTCCTGATCTGGGACCTGAAGGACCCGCTCAATCCGAAAGTGCTCGGGCAGTTCAAGACCGGTTCGCTCGGCACCCACCGCAACGGCTATCCCGGCGGCAAGTACATGCATCTGTCGGCGATCATGCCGGGCTACAAGGGCAATATCTATCTGATCGTCGATATCTCCGATCCCGCCCATCCCAAGGAAGCCGGCCGCTGGTGGGTACCCGGCCAGAAGGAAGGCGAGACGCCTGCGCCGCCGGCCGGCACCATGCTGCATGGGCCCGCCTTCATCGCGGGCAATCTCGCTTATTTGCCTTACGGCGGCGCCGGCATGGTCGTTCTCGACATTTCGGATGTCGCGCATCCCAAAAAGGTCGGCCAGCTCTCGATGAGCCCGCCCTTTGCGTCCACCATCGGCGTGCACACGGTGATCCCGGTGCCGGACAAGAACATCGCCTTCATCAATTCCGAGGCGATCGCCGAGGATTGCAAGGAGCCGCTGCAGCAGGCCTCGATCGTTGATATCGCCGATCCCGCAAAACCACGCTTGATGGCGATGTTTCCGTTACCGCTGCCGCCCGCGGACTGGCCGATCAAGAGTTTCTGCGAACGCGGCGGACGCTTTGGGCCGCATAACCAGAACACGCTGCTGCATAATCCGTTCGTCCAGCCGCAGGGCAACTTCGTCTATCTCACCTATTTCAACGCGGGCTTGCGGATCTACGACGTGAGCACGCCCGCCGCGCCGCGCGAGGTCGGCTATTTCCTGCCGCCGGATCCGACCCATCGCTATGGCTTGTTTCCGAAAGGCAAGCTGGTCGCGCAGACCGAGGACGTCCTGGTCGACAGCCGCGGCTACATCTACATCACCGACAAGAACCAGGGGCTGTATGTCCTGAAATACACTGGCAAGTAAGCGCCATTGGGCTTGGATGGCGGGTGGAGGCACATGACCGAGATTATTCTGCATCATTATGACCGCTCACCTTTTGCCGAGAAGGTGCGGCTGGTGTTCGGCCTCAAGAACGTGAACTGGCGCGCGGTCGACATTCCCGTATTCATGCCGAAGCCGGAACTCATTCCGCTGACCGGCGGCTATCGCAGGACGCCGGTGATGCAGATCGGAGCCGACGTGTTTTGCGACACGCGGCTTATTCTGCGCGAAATCGACCGCCGCTTTCCGACACCTCCGCTATATCGGCCGGGAGGCAGCGGCCTGATCGCGGCGTGGGCGGACAGCACGTTGTTCGTGAACGCGGTCGGCGTCGTGTTCGGGACGTTCGCCGATCAGATGCCGAAGGAGTTCAAGGAGGATCGCGTCAAGACCAGCAACGGCCTGTTCGACGCCGATCGCCTGAAGACGGAGCAGCCGGCGCAACGTACGCAGTTTCGAGCACATATGCGCGCGATCGAAAGCGAGCTTTCGGACGATCGCGCCTATCTCGGAGGAGACGCGCCGGGCATTGCCGATTTCGCGGTCTATCACTGTGTCTGGTTTGTGTCGGTCCGGGTCAAGGAGTTGGACTTTCTGGCCAGCTGCCCGATGCTACGGGCGTGGCGCGACAGGATGGCGGGCTTTGGCCAGGGAACGCGAACGTCGCTCAGCCCGACCGATGCCCTGGCGATTGCGCGGCAATCCGCCCCGATGCCGGTGGCGCCCTCGCTGTGCGACGACCTTAGCGGATGCGCGCTCGGCGAAGAGGTCGCCGTGGCCGCCAATGATTATGGCCGTGATCCCGTTCGTGGCGTCCTGTTATCGATCGATGATGACGAGATCATCGTCGCCCGGCATGATCCCGCGCTGGGCGACGTCAACGTGCACTTCCCCCGGATCGGCTTCGACGTGATGCCGACGTCCTGAGTGCTGTCATGCGCGCGGGTCGCCGCCAGGCGAACGCAGGCGGAGCTCAAGGCTTGAACGCCGCGATCCGGCCTTGCAGCGCGGCGCGCACATGCTCCAGCACGCTCGCATAGTCGCGGCGTTCGTCCTGCCGGAACAGACGTACCGTCGGATACCAGGGGCTGTCGTCGCGATCGAGCAGCCAGCGATAGTCGGGTGCATAAGGCAGCAGGATCCAGGTCGGGCGGCCGAGCGCGCCGGCCAGATGCGCGACGCTGGTGTCGACCGTGATCACGAGATCCAGGCAGGAGATCAGCGCCGCCGTCTCGGCAAAATCGGAAAGCTGCCCGGTCAAATCGACGATGTCGGTTCGTTCGAGAAGGCTCGCTTGGTCATCGGGCCTCACATCCTTCTGCAGGCTGATGAAACGGGCGTCGACGTCCAGGATCGACGACAGCGCGCGCAAGCTCATCGAGCGGTTGCGATCATTGCCGTGCGCGGGATTACCGGACCAGACCAGCCCGACGCGCAATTTATCATGCGCGCCGAGGCGGGCCTGCCACGGCTGCGCGCGCTCTGCCGATGGCGCCGGCAGATAGGCGGGTGCGGAAGGGATCGTCTCGAGCCGCGTTTCGAACGCCAGCGGCAGACTCGACAATGGGCAATGCAGGTCGAATTCGGGAAGCGCCTCGATGGTCTTCGGCAGGCACAGCGAGATGCCCTCGATGCCGGACAGCAGCGGCTGAACGAAATCCTGGACTTCGAGAATAACCCGCGCGCCGCGTTGTGCGACCATGGTCGCGTAGCGCGAGAACTGGATGGTATCGCCGAGCCCCTCGTCGCTATGCAGCAGAATGGTCTTGCCCGCGATCGGTTCTTCGCCGAGCCACATCGGCTTGCTGAATTGCCGGTCGACAAAGCCAACGGCCTTCGACTTCCGGCCCCATTCCCGCGCCGCCCAGCCACCCGCGAAATCGCCAATCAGAAGCTGCAGCAGCGCGCGGTTCCAATGCGCATCGGCATAGTCCGGCTGGATTGTGGTGGCGCTGGCGAAGCTTGCCAGCGCCTCGTCGAAGCGGCGCAGTTCGGAAAGCGACGTGCCGCGATGGTTGAACGCCAAGGCAAATTGCGGACGGAGCGCAATCGCCCGGTCGAAATAGCCAAGCGCTTCTTCGTTGCGAACCAGGCGCTGCAAGACCAGCCCGATATTGTTGGTAATCTCGGGATTGTCGGGCGCGAGTTCCAGCGCCTTGCTGCAATTGGCCAACGCCTCCGCAAACCGCTGCAGGCGCAGTTGGCAGATGCCCCTGAGGTGAAACGCGCCGGCCTGCCCCGGCGCGATCTCCAGCGAACGGTCAAACCGCGCAATCGCCTCGTCATACCGGCCGGTATCGAAATGCAGCAGCGCGCTGGCGTTGGCCGCCTCGCGATATTGCGGGTTGAGGGTGAGCGCCTGGTCGAAGCTCAGGATCGCCTCGTCATACCGTTTCTGCTGCTGCAGCACCTCGCCGAGCCTGTACCAGACCTCGGTGAGATCAGGCTTGAGCACGAGCGCGCGGTCAAAGCTCTTGACCGCCTCGTCGAGCCGGCCCTGCCGCTGGAGAACCGTGCCGAGATTGGAGAAATAATCGGCGACGTTCGGGTCCTGCCGGATCGCCTGGGCGAACCATTCGATGGCGCTGTCATGTCGCTTGGCTGCAAGACAGAGCAGGCCCATCAGATGCAGCGAATCGGCGTGGCCAGCATCGATCGCGAGTGCCTTTTGCCCGCATTTTTCGGCTTCCGCCAGTTGCCCGGCTTTCAGCAGCCCAAGTCCCGCCTCGCACAAGGCGCGCGGCGTATCGCGCCGCGCGGCGCTCGAGGTTTTGGTGGACTGTTTAGCGGAGGCACGTCGCAGGTGACGGTTCATCGGCGCATGTCAGCGTGGCGATAACTCCCTGAGTAGATGATTCCCCGAAGTCCGCAAAGCTAACCGAACGCCCTTGGGCCTCACCCGAAGGTCACGGGTAAGTCGACTACGGAGTGAGGCTCGGGGCCGGCTCCAGCGGCAGAGGCTGCAGGCCGCCGAAACGGCGCTCGCGGCGCTGAAACGAGGACAGCGCCTCGGCGAGCGCGTCGGCGTCGAAGTCGGGCCACATCCGATCCGTAAAGTGCAATTCGGCGTAGGCGCCCTCCCACAGCAGGAAGTCCGACAGCCGTTTCTCGCCGCTGGTGCGGATGATGAGATCGACATCGCGCAGCCCCGCCTCTCCGGTCACGAGTTGCGAGAACATCTCGCGGCTCGGCTCCCTCACCCCGGCAAGCTTGATCGCAGCGTTGAGGATCGCATCACGCGCCGAATAGTCGACCGCGATCCGTAGCTGCAGCACCTCGCCGTCCGACGTGGCCTTTTCCGCGCGCGCGATCGCCGTGGCGATGCCGTCGGGCAGGCGGTCACGGCGGCCGATCACGGTGAGACGCACGCCGTTTTTCACGAGGCTCTCGACCTCGTTGGCGAGGTAGAACCGCAGCAGCGCCATCAGGGCGGTGACTTCCGCCTTGGGCCGGCGCCAATTGTCGCTGGAGAATGCGTACAGCGTCAGCGTTCCAACACCTTGATCGGGCGCGGCCTCGACGACCCGGCGGATCGCCTCGACGCCGGCCTCGTGGCCGCGCAGCCGCGACAGGCCGCGCCGTGTCGCCCACCGCCCGTTGCCGTCCATGATGATGCCGACATGCAGTTTGGACGCGAGTTTAGCCTGGAAGTTACTTTGCATTGCAAAGCTCCGATGCAAAAAAGGGGCGATCAGGTGGACAGGATGCCGAGCCGTGCCAGCGGGACGTGTTCCTTGCCGGCGGCTTTGGCGGCGTCGCGCACCAGCCCCTCCAGCACGGCGAGGTAATCGAGGAAACGGCGGCGGCCGGCCTTGGTCAGTCGGCAGGAGGTGTGCGGCCGGTTGCCTTCATACCCCTTGGTGACCTCGACCAGCCGCGCCTCCTGCAGCACCTGCAAATGACGGCTCAGATTGCCGTCCGTCAGTCCGCAGAGCTGCTTGAGATCGGCGAATGCCAGTCCCTTCGGATGCGCCATCAGCGAAGTCAGAAGCCCGAGCCGCGCCTTTTCGTGGATCACGCGGTCCAGGCCTTCATAGGAGAATGGCGCGTTACTCATTGTACTCTTCGGCATCATTGTCTCCGGTCGCGAAATAGAGAATCGTCGCCATCAGCGATTGGCCGATCGCGAATGGCAGGCCCATGGTCCAGGGCGACAGCGCGTGGCTCTGGCTCGCCAGCAACAGAACGGTGAAGCCGGCCATGAAGTACCACGCGCCGGCAAGCGCGACCGAGCGCGGCAGCGACCGGACGGAAGCGAACACGCCGAGCGACACCAGCACCTGCCACAGGCCGGGCAACAGCCACAGCGTTTCGGGCGCGAACTTCCACAGCATCACCGCCAGCAGCAGGCCGGCGACACCCGCGGGAAGAAACTGCTCGACCGCCTGATGGATCATGGCGTCGGCCAGGCCCGAATGATGCCGGCGCGAGCGGGCCTGCATCTCGATCCAGATCAGCCCCGATGACAGCAGCGCGGCCGCCACCCAGCCGAACAGAAAGGTCAGGGGATGGCCGGTCGGATCGTCGAGCAAGGCGAACTGCAACACGGAGGTCACGAGCGCGACGCACCCGGTCGCCGCCATCGCCGCCGGACCGTAACCGCGAAACGCGGTCCCGGCCGCGATCTGGCTACGGATGGCGCCGATATCGGCCAGCGCCTTGTCGAGATCCTGCATCCGCCTCAGCCCCGCCTCAACTTTGTATCGCCAAGTACACCGAGTCGCAAAGTCAATGCAAGCCCTGAAGTCTCCTTGACGGTCGGCTCACATGGCGGAATCGCCTCCGTCCGGAGGGCCCAGGGTCGGAGCTTCGTGAAACGACCCCGGGGCGGCCTTTGAGTCGAAACGTCCCAGTATAATGCCTCCGCTGGGGCTGGGAAAGACGGGTCGCATGCCTAAGAGAGTGCTTGCTGCGTGTGCGTGTCAGGTGCAGGCGGCAGTTTTCAGCGGCGCGCGCCCATACGCTGCTGATCCTGCAACGCGAGCGAACAGTTCAAGGGCGGAAGGGCGCAGGCCGCGCTTAGCGCCGCCCACATCCTGCGCCGTCAGCCATGGCCGCAGGCGGCGCCGCTGGCGGGCACCGGCTGGTACTGATCGCGCAACCGCACCCAGTCCATCGGATAAGGCAGGCCCTCCTCGTGACGGCCGAGCGGCGTCAGGTCGAGATAGTGATAGGCCGCGTTCATCATGTCGAGGCCGCGCGAGAAGCAGGAATAGGTGTGGAAGATGTCGCCTGCCTCGTTGCGATAGAACACGCTGATGCCCGGCGCTTCCTCGATGCTGAAGTCGGCGGTCCCGAAGTTGTAGATCCTGTTGCCGGACTTGAGGTCATCGGGCGTGAAGGAGACCGCGTAGTCGTAATTGAAGTCGCTTGCCGCCGACGAGACCCAGTCGAAGGTCCAGCCCATTCGGTTCCTGAACGCGAGCAGTTTCGGCAGCGGCGCGCGCGAGACCGCGACCAGCGTGGTGTCGCGGGCGGCAAGATGCGGGATCATGCGCTCGAAGCCGTCGGCCCAGAATGAGCAGCTCTTGCAGCCTTCGTTCCAGTCCGGCGCGAACATGAAATGCTGCACCACGAGCTGGTTCTTGCCCTTGAACAGATCGGCCAGCGTCTTCCTGCCGTCGGCCGCGTCGAACAGATAGGGCTTGTCGACCTTGACCCAGGGCAGCGCGCGGCGCTCCTCGCTGAGCCGTTCGCGGGCGCGCGTCAACTCTTTTTCGTGCGCCAGATGCGCTTTGCGCGCTTCGATCCATTCCTGTCGAGAAACGATTTGATGTGGCTGCATAATTGCCTCCTGTTTCAGACGAGAAAACTGCCGAGCTTGTCGAGGATGATGCCCCAGCCCTGCTGATGGGAATCGCGGGCCTTTTCGTCGGCGAATTGCGCGTGATGCAAGGTCAGCAGCGTTCCGCTGCCCTCGGGCGAAAGCGAAATCTCGATCTGCGATTCCCGCTCCGGCGTCGAATGCCAGGCCCAGCTGAATGCGAGCCGCGCGTTTGGAACCACCTCGCGGTAGACGCCGCCGACCTCGAAATATTCGCCGTCCTCGGCCGTGAAGCTGATGCGATATCTCCCGCCGACACGCAGGTCGATCTCCGCCTTCACGGTGTCAGGCACGACCATCGGCGGGCCGAACCAGCGGATCAGCTTTTGCGGGTCGGTCCACGCCGCGTAGACCTTTTCGGGGCTCGCGTTGAGACGGCGCTTGACGGTGAGGCTCGGTTTTGCGGAATCGGCGGCGGCGCTTGATGAGTGGGCCATTGGTCTTCCTCCAGAAAAGCGGCGAGGCGATCAAGATTGTCGGACCAGAAGCGCTGGTAGCGATTGAGCCACGCCATCGCCTGCTCCATCGGCTTGGCCGTCAGCCGGCATGCGACGACGCGGCCGGTTTTTTCCCGCGCGATCAGGCCCGCATCCGACAGCACATCGAGATGCTTCATGATCGCCGGCAGCGACATCGCGAATGGCTGCGCCAGTTCGCTGACGGAGAACGTTTCGCGGCTGCCGAGCCGCGCCACCAGCGCTCGCCGGGTGGGGTCGGCCAGCGCGGCGAAGGTACGGTCCAATGTGTCATCGCTATACTTAACCATAAGGTTTAGTATATGCGCAAACATTTTGCTGTCAAGCCCCGGCGGCCTGACAGACCCATCTCGCGAAAGCGGGACTAATCAGTCAGAATATTGATAATGACGTCCGTAACGCGGGCGATGCCCGCTACCGAAGGCGACCCGCGGGTTGACGTTGCAGTAGAGATTGCGGCCCGACGCGCTCGCCATGCACTGGCCATAGGTCCGATAGGAGCAGTCGCCGGGAATCCCGACGCCCCTGCCCTGGGCGCACCAGGGATAGTCATAAGCCGCCGCGGGACCGGCCGTCGCCATTGCAGCGATGGCGGCGGCCCACAACGCCGCGAACGTCAAAATCGTCTTGCGCATGATCGCATCTCCTTGGACCGCAGTCGCATCGCCTCATTTGCAAAACAAAATACGCTCGACAAAAGTTCCGTCACTCAACCTTGAGGCCGGCGAACTCGACGACCTTTTTCCACTTCGCGGTCTCGGCCTTGATCATGTCGCCGAATGCATCGGGCGATTGAACCAGCGGCGCGCCGCCGAGTTCGACCAGCCTTTTCGTCATCTCAGGCTCGGCCATGAGGACGTTGATCTCGGAATTGAGCTTTTCGATGATGTTCTTTGGCGTATTCTTCGGCGCTCCCATGCCGAACAGCGCGCTCGCCTCATAGCCGGGGACGGTTTCGGCGATCGCCTGCACATCCGGCAATTGCGGCGATCGTTCCGCGGTCGTCACGCCGAGCGCGCGCAGCGAGCCCGCGCGGATATGTTCGATGATCGAGGGCATGTTGTCGAAGATCACCTGCACCTGGCCGCCCAGCATGTCGGTGATCGCGGGCGCGGCACCGCGATAGGGTACGTGCTGCATCTTCACGCCGGTCATCGCCATGAACATCTCGCCGGACAGATGCACCGACGTGCCATTGCCCGATGACGCCATGTTGACCTTGCCCGGATTGGCCTTCACATAAGCGATGAACTCGGCGACGTTCTTCGCCGGCACGTCCTTGGCGACCGTCATCACGTTCGGCACGCGATTAAAGGACGCAACCGGCGTGATGTCGCGGACGAAATCGAATCTGAGATTGGCGTAGAGCGTGGTGTTGATGTAGTTCGCGGGATTGACCAGCAGGACGGCGTAGCCGTCGGGCGTGGCATTGGCCGCAGCCTCGGTGCCGATATTGTTGCCGGCGCCCGGCTTGTTCTCGACCACGAATTGCTGGCCGAGCTTTTCCGACAACCGCTGGCCGATCAGCCGCGCCAGAATATCGGTCGCGCCGCCCGGCGGATAGCCGACCAGGAAGCGTACCGGCCGCGTCGGATAGTCCAGCGCGGAAGCATTGCGCGTCGACGTCAAAAGCGCGGAAGCGCCGGTTGCAACCATTCCCATCGCGGCACGGCGTGAAAACATACAAATACTCCCTCATTTTAGTCGAACTTGAACTGATAGCCGACCGCGTTGTAACAAGCAAAATCGTGGGCTGCCAGTGCGGCAGAGCCGCGCGCCACGCATAGCGACGAAAGGACAATCCATGCCGGTCAAGATCCACGCGCTCGATCATCTCGTGATCAATGTCGCCGACGTCGCGCGCACTACCGAATGGTATCGGACCATCCTCGGCATGGAGGTGAAGGTGTTCGATCCCGGCCCGGGCAGGACGCCGCGCACCTCGCTCGTGTTCGGCAACCAGAGGATCAATGTGCGGCCCAAGGGCGCCGACAAGATCGAGTGGTTCACCGCCGATCATGAAACCGCCGGCAGCGACGATCTGTGCTTCCTCACCGCCAGCACGCCCGACGAGGTGGTCGCGCATCTGAAGGCGCATGACGTTGCCATCGAGGAAGGCCCGGTAGCAAAACAAGGCGCCCGCGGCGTCCTCCATTCGGTCTATTGCCGCGATCCCGACGGCAGCCTGATCGAGATTTCGTCTTATGAGGATGGGACCAAATAACTTGTACCTGGCTAGCTGTTGAGCATCTCGTCATGCCGGGACGAGCCCGGGCATGACGGAAAACGCGATTTGCCCGCGGCCTGATCCGGTGGCACAATTTCTCCCAAGCAAAATCAGAGGCGGCCTGCCCAAGGCTGCCCGGGAGGACCAATGCCGAACTCGACGACTGCGCCGGGAATCGTGGGACCGTTCGCGGGCCTCGACGTGCCCGGGCTGCTCGACATGCGTGCACGCACGCGCCGCGACCATCCGTTCCTGATCTGGGCGCCGTTCGACGCACCGGCGCGGCGATGGAGCTATGGTGAATTTCATGACCGCGTCGGCGCGCTCGCCGCGGGCCTCGCCAGGCGCGGCATCAAGCCTGGCGAATTCGTGCTGATCCACCTGGACAATTGCATCGAGGCAATGCTGGCCTGGTTCGCCTGCGTCGAGCTCGGTGCCGTCGCGGTCACGACCAACACCCGATCGGCCCCGGCGGAGATGGAATATTTCGCCGGCCATTGCGGCGCGGTGGCCGCGATCACGCAGCCGGCCTATGCCGAACTGGTGGCGCGCCATTGCAAGGCTTTGCGCTGGACCGCCGTGATTTCGCACGACGCAGGTGTCGCGCCCGCGGCAGGCGCGCCTGCCAAGGCCTGTTCCTTCGAGGCCCTGTTTGCCGACAGCGCCGACCGGCCACGCCGTCCGGCCGATCCATCGGCTCCCTGTAGCGTACAATATACGTCCGGCACCACCTCGCGTCCGAAGGCCGTGTTGTGGACGCATGCCAACGCGCTGTGGGGCGCCAAGGTCAATGCCGCGCACCAGGATCTGCATGCGCGCGACGTGCATCAGACCTATCTGCCGCTGTTCCACACCAATGCACTGGCCTATTCGATGCTCGCGAGCCTCTGGGTCGGCGCCACCTGCGTGATCCAGCCGCGGTTTTCCGCCAGCCGCTTCTGGCCGGTGGCGCTGGAGCACGGCTGCACCTGGACCTCGACGATTCCGTTCTGCATGAAGGCGCTGCTGGAGCACGAAGTCCCCACCCACCACACATTCCGGCTCTGGGGCACCGCCGTCTGCGAACCGCCGGCCTTTGCTGCCTTCGGGATCAAGATCATCGGCTGGTGGGGCATGACGGAAACCATCACCCACGGCATCATCGGCGAGGTCGACCAGCCCAACACGCCGATGTCGATCGGCCGCGCGGCGACGGAATATGCCATCCGCATCACCGATGACGACGGCGCGCCCACGCAGGTCGGCGATACCGGCAATCTCTCGATCAGGGGCGTTCCGGGATTATCGCTGTTCAAGGAATATCTGCACAACGAGAAGGCCACAAGCGAGAGCTTCGACGAACACGGCTATTTCCTGACCGGCGATCGGGTCACGTTGCTCGACCATGGCTTCATCAGGTTCAGCGACCGCGCCAAGGACATGCTGAAGGTCGGCGGCGAGAATGTCGCGGCGTCAGAGATCGAACAGGTGATCGCGGTGGTGCCCGGCGTGCGCGAGGCGGCGGTGGTGGCCAAGAAACACCCAATGCTGGACGAGGTCCCGGTCGTCTTCATCATCCCGCAGGCCGGCGTCGAACGCCTGCCGCCCGAGTTGCATGACGCCGTGATGGCCGCCTGCTGTGCTGCGCTGGCGGATTTCAAGGTGCCGCGCGAGATACGTTTCGTCGACGAGATGCCGCGCTCGACGCTGGAGAAGGTGGCGAAGGCCGAGTTGCGGAAGATGCTGGGGTGACGCGCCGATTGCGGCGCGGGAAAAGAGGAAACAACATGATGCGTTTCAACTCTGCCGTGATCTTCACGGGACTTCTGCTTGCTTCCGCGACCTGCGCCACGGCGCAAACTGCCGACACGGTTCTCTTCAACGGAAAGATTCTGACCGTCGATCCGGATTTCTCGGTCCGCGAAGCCATCGCCATCAACCAAGGCAGGGTGCTGGCGACCGGCACGACCGCGGATATCAAGAAGCTCGCCGATGACAAGGCCAGGCTGATCGACCTCGGCGGCCGCACCGTCATCCCCGGATTGACCGACGGGCACATTCACGGCATCCGCGCCGCGCTGACATTCGGCACCGAGGTGAACTGGATTGGCGTGCCGACCCTGAAAGAGGCGCTCGACAAGATTCGTCAGGCCGCGAAGGCCCAGGCGCCCGGCTCATGGATCGTGGTCGCGGGCGGCTGGACCGAGGAGCAATTTTCCGAGAAGCGCCGCCCTTCCCCGCAGGACGTGGCCGAAGCGGCGCCGGACAATCCCGTCTACATCCAGCATCTCTACGACTGGCTGCTGCTCTCGCCGAAGGCGATGGAGGCGCTGAACATTCATGGCGATGCCGATGTCACGCCCGGCGGCAAGCTCGAACTCGGCAGCGATGCCAAGCCGACCGGAATCATCGAAGCGGGCGGCAACGCGCTCGGCAAGATCTTCGACCGGCTGCCAAAGCCTTCACTGGCACAGCAGGTCGAAGGCTCGAAGCGGCTTTTCCACGAGATGAATTCGCTCGGCATCACCGGCATCGTCGATGGCGGCGGGGTCAGCATGTATCCGGCAAACTACCAGGCCGTCTTCAGGCTATGGCACGACCGGCAGCTCACCGTGCGGGTGGCCTATCATCTCTGCGCGCCCAAGCCTGGCAGCGAACTCGCCGATCTGCAGAACCTGACGCAATTGCTGCCGCAGGGCTTTGGCGACGACATGCTGCACTTCAACGGCCCCGGCGAAATCCTGATCTGGGCCGACTGGACCGATGGCGACATCACGCCCGACGGCAAGGCAAAGCTCGCCGAATTGCTGCGCTGGGCGGCATCGAAAGGCTACACCATCCAGTTGCACTGGAATCCGGACCGCACCG
>Ga0137412_10000936_pt1 | contig 21834 bp, 22 predicted proteins | sample CZODoug2_1_16fun_FD_122160 | JGI IMG/M metagenome (GOLD analysis project Ga0137412, IMG submission 122160) | Vadose zone soil fungal communities from Angelo Coast Range Reserve, California, USA - CZODoug2_1_16fungal (Hybrid Assembly) | ecosystem: Environmental > Terrestrial > Soil > Vadose zone... | reverse complement strand
AGGTCGAGTCGGCCCGCAAGACCGTTCCGGTGCTCGCGAACCGTCGGTTCTGAGCAGGACTCTCGCTATCAACCCGGACTAGCGGACCAGGCGGAAGAACGCGCGAACCTCGTCGACGAAGATGTCGGGACGCTCGAAGGCGGCGAAATGACCACCCTTCGACGGCTCGTTCCAGTACCGGATGTCGGTGTAGCGCTTCTCCGCCCAGCGGCGCGACGGCCGAGGCAGGTCCTTCGGGAAGACTGAGCACCCGGTCGGTACGTCGACGGTGTCCGATGTGGACTCGGTGAACCAGGACTGGACCTGTCGGATGCTCTCCCAGTACAGCCGGGCGGAGGAAGCGGCCGTGCCGGTGAACCAGTACAACGTGATGTTGTCGAGCATCTCGTCGCGGGTGAATACATTCTCCGGGTTGCCGTCGCAGTCGCTCCATGCCCGGAGCTTCTCCACGATCCAGCCACACAGCCCGGCCGGCGAGTCGACCAGGGCGTATCCCAGGGTCTGCGGCCGGGTGGCCTGCTGCACCGAGTAGCCGTCCTCCCACTGCTGGGCGCGCTCCAGGGCGGCCAGCGCCTCCCGCTCGGCGTCGGTGAGGTCGCCGAGCGTGTCCGGGTCCGGCGCGGCGATCGGCGGGTTGAGGTGGATGCCGGCCAGGTGCTCGGGGTCCTGCTGGCCCAGGCTGGTGGTGACGCTGGTACCCCAGTCGCCGCCCTGCGCCCCGTACCGGGAGTAGCCGAGCCGGGCCATCAACTCCGCCCACGCGGCGGCGATGCGTTGCACACCCCAGCCGGTGCGGTCCGGCTTGTCGCTGAACCCGTACCCAGGCAGGGACGGGCAGACCACGTGAAAGGCGTCCGCCGAGTCGCCGCCGTGCGCGGGCGGGTCGGTCAGCGGGCCGATCACCTTCAGGAACTCGACAATCGAGCCCGGCCAGCCGTGGGTGAGCACCAGCGGCAGCGCGTCCGGGTACGGCGAGCGCGCATGCAGGACGTGGATGGCCAGCCCGTCGATCTCGATTCCGCACTGCGGCAGCGCGTTGAGCCGCGCCTCGGTGGCCCGCCAGTCGTACCGCTCGGCCCAGTAGTCGCACAGCTCGCGCAGGTAGGCCAGCGGGACGCCCTGCGACCAATCGGTCACTGTCTCCGACTCCGGCCAGCGGGTCCGGAGCAGGCGTTCGCGCAGGTCAGCCAGGTCGGCGTCGGGGATTTCGATGCGGTACGGGGTCACCCCACGGCTCACGGCGCCGGGATGACGGTCAGCACGCGGTCGATCCAGGCACGGTCCCATCGGCCGTTGTCGATGTCGTCGTTCGCCTGCTCCTCGTTAGCGGCGACGGCGGCGGCCGCCAGTACGATCTCCGCGATCCGCCGCGCCGGCACCACCACCACGCCGTCCTCGTCCGCGACGATGGCGTCACCGCTGCTGACCGCGGTCCCGGACAGCACGATCGGGCCGCCGATCTCCCCCGGTCCGTTCTTGTCGGGGCCCTGGTGGCTGACGCACCGGGCGTAAACCGGCAGCCCGAGCCGGCCCAACTCGCTCACATCGCGCACCGCACCGTCGATCACCACTCCGGCCAGGCCCCGCGAGCGGGCGTAGCGACACATCAGCCCGCCGAACAATGCCCGGTCCGGCGCGCCACCGCCGTCCACCACCAGCACGTCACCCGGTTCGGCAAGATCGAGCGCCTTGTGGATGACCAGGTTGTCCCCGGGGCGGGTGCGGACGGTCAGCGCGGGGCCGAACAGCGGGCCGGCCGACGCCGGGATCGGCCCCAGGCCGGGCACCCCACCCACCCGACCCATGGCGTCCGAAATCAGGCTGGGCGCGAGTTCGCGCAGCGATTGGGCGCCTTCCGGAAGCGGCTCGGCTCGCGGGTGAATCAGGCAGGTGCTCATCGCGTACTCCTTATCCACAATTGGATATCGCCGATCAAATGGCACGGGGGAATAGATCACCGCGCCCGCTCCAGTTGGCGGACATGCCCCTCCCGGGCAATGTTACGCCCGGACGCGGACGACAACCTCGGTGTCGGTTACCCGCTCCACCCCCACGGTGAATCCGCCGGCGTCCGTCTGGCCGCCCACCGGGACGGTGATCTGATGGCCAGCGACCTCGAGCTGTGCGGCGCCATCCGTCACGCCGACGAGCCGGGCGCTGACCCCTAACACCGACACCTCGGTGCCGCCGCTGCGCGCGAAGGTGATCGTGCAGCCGTCGAGGCCGCAGTTGGTCTGCGATCCCCCGCCGCACGCGGCGAGGCCGAAAGCCAGGGCGAACGCGGTCAGGACGAGCGCAAGGCGGCGATGCACAGATCGACCTTAGAGCTCGCGCCGGCGATCCCGAAACGAAAGATTTACTTGGGTGCAGCCGGGGTGCACCGACCGGATTCCTAGTGTCGTGGAAACGAGGTTCCTTGCCCGGATCCGGTGATCCAGGTGCATCGCATCGGGTCGTGTGAAGGGTGCGGGCCGATACCGCTGTTGTATCGGCCCGCACCTCCAACGCCGCGAGGCGCCGCCTGGGCGCCGGAGACGGGTAAGACGACCTCGTTTCCACGACACTTGGGTCGTGTGGCAGGTATTGCACCGGCGCGGTGTCTGCCGACCGACTGACGACCGCGCTCTGATTCCAGGGCCATACCGGATTGGCGCATGACTACCTTGCCGAATAAGAAGTTTCATCTGGGTTGGTTCCTGAACTTCATCACCGACGACTGGCAAGGTACCTGGGGCGACGGTGGCCAGGACTGGTCCGGCGACTTCTATGTGGAAATGGCGCGCGACCTCGAGCGGGCCTGCTTCGACTACGTCATCATCGAGGACAAATTGATGGTGTCCTCGGCATATGGCGGCACCATGGAAGCCGACCTGAAGCATGGGGTGAACCCCAAACACGATCCAGTTCCGTTGGCCGTGCTGATGGCGCAGGCGACAGCGCGGCTCGGCGTGGTGCCGACCATGTCCACCAGCTTCTACCCGCCGTTCCTGCTGGCCAGGTTGTGCGCCACGATCGACCACATCGCCCGGGGCCGGTTCGGCTGGAACATCGTCACGTCGGCCGAGGACCGGGCCGCGCAGAACTTCGGCATGGACAGGCTCTACGAGCATGACGAGCGGTACGCGATGGCGACCGAGTACGTCGATCTGGTCCGCCAGCTCTGGGACTCCTGGGAGCCGGACGCGGTGGTGCGGGATCAGAAGACCGGCACCTACGTCGACCACACGAAGGTGCACGTGGTCGACTTCGTGGGTAAGTACTACAAGTCCCGGGGCCCGCTGAACACCGTGCGTTCGCCGCAGGGGCACCCGGTGCTGTGTCAGGCGGGCGCGTCGACGCCGGGCCGCGAGTTCGCCGCGCGGTATGCGGACACCATCGTCGCGACCGGGTCCAACCCGCCCCGGATGAAGGCCTATCGGGACGACATCCGAGCCAAGCTGGTCGCGCACGGGCGCAACCCGGACGACTGCAAGGTGCTGTTCCTGATGTCGCCGGTGGTGGCCGACACCGTCGAGGAAGCCCACGCGAAGAAGCTGCGCTGGATGTCGGAGCCTCGGTACATCGAAATGGTGCTGGCCACCATGTCCTCCATCACCGAGATCGACTTCAGCAGGTTCGATCTCGACGCGCCGCTGCCGGCGGTGACGACCAACGGGGAACGCGGCTTCCTGGAGGCGTTCGTGCGCCGCGCGGAGGGCAAGACGCTGCGCCAGGCCGTCATCGAGGACGGGATGAGCGGCACGGCGGATTTTGTCGGGACGCCCGAGACGGTCGCCGACCGGATGGCCGAGATCATGGAAGAGGTCGGCGGCGATGGCTTCCTGATCACCAGCCCGGAGAAGAAGCTGAATCGGCGCTATGTCACCGAAATCACCGACGGATTGGTACCCGCCCTGAAGCGCCGAGGCGTCGTCCGAACCTCCTACACACACGAACGCTTCCGCGACAACCTGTTGGACTTCTAGCCGGTGCTGTCAGACCGATGAGTTTGCCGTCCTCCGACGGTCTCAACAGGGACGGCTACCGCCGCTACAGTCCCCCGTTGAGACTCACGTCACAGGAGGAAGATCATGACCGCACCCAACCCAGAGACGCCGGGAGTGGCCCCGTACCTGACGGTCAGCAATGCCGATGCCGCGATCGACTTCTACCGCCGGGCCTTTGGCGCCGTGGAAGTCGCCCGCATGCCCGGCCCGGACGGCAAGAAGCTGATGCATGCCGCCGTGATGATCAACGGCGGCCTGGTGATGATGTCCGACGACTTCCCGGAGTTCGCCGACGGCCACTCCAGCACGCCGGAGGCCCTCGGTGGCAGCCCGGTGACCATCCACCTGAACCTGGCCGACGTCGACGCCGCGTGGCAGCGGGCGGTCAGTGCCGGGGCCACCGTCACGATGCCGCTGGAGGATCAGTTCTGGGGCGACCGGTACGGCCAACTCACCGACCCGTTCGGGCACCGCTGGTCGCTGGCAACCCACCTGCGCGACGTCACCCCGGAGGAGATTGAAGCCGCGATGAATGCCAGCTCCCCGGAGTAGCCGGGCAGAAGGGGTGCCCGCGTCGAGACTCATCGTCGTCTGCGGGCTCCCCGCTACCGGCAAAACCACCGTGGCCAGCGCACTCGTCCAAGAACTCGGAGCCGCCTTCGTCCGGATAGACACCATCGAGCACGCCATCGTTGAGTGGAGTCCGCTCGAGCAACCGTTGGGCCCGGTCGGCTATGCGGTGGGTTACGCCCTGGCCGCCGAGCAGCTCAAACTCGGCCTCGACGTCGTAGTCGAATGCGTCAACCCGCTGATAGTCACCCGAGACGCCTGGGCACGCGTCGGCACCCAGGCGAGCGCACAGCTGCTCGAAGTGGAGCTGGTGTGCTCCGATCAGCACGAGCACCGACACCGCGCGGAGAGCCGCACGGTCGACATTGCCGGGCTGGTCCTTCCGACCTGGCGGCAGATCATGGAGCGTGAGTACGAACCGTGGTCGCGACCCCACCTGATTATCGACACCGCGTCGCGCACCGCCCCCGACTGCGTGGCGTTGATCTCCCGCCAGCTCACACCGGAGAGATAGAGCGTGTCTCACGCCTTGATCATCGGTGGCACCGGTCTGGTGGGTCGGGCGGTGGCCCGGCGCCTGCTCGCCGCCGGGTGGACAGCCACCGTCACCGGCCGGGACCCGACTCACCTGCCCGCCGACCTCGGTGCCGCCGGGGCGCGCTTCGTCCGAGCCGAGCGCGATGACCCGGCGGCGCTGAGGAAGGCCGCCGGCGATGGCGCGGATCTGCTGGTGGACTGCATCTGCTACTCCGCCACCCAGGCCCGGCTGTTGCTCCCGTTGACGCGGCAGGCGAGCTCGACGGTGATGATCTCCAGCAAGGCCGTGTACCTCGATGACGCCGGTCGGCACTCCAACTCCGACACCCCGCCGCGGTTCACCGGCCCGGTCACCGAGGCGCAGCCCACGATGGCGCCCGGCACGATGGACTACAACTCCCGGGAGGGGTACGGCGCGAACAAGGTCGCCGCCGAGCAGGTGCTGCCTTGAAAGTGCCGAATACCTCACCCTCCAGTTGCGTCTGCACCCTCGCCGCCGGGAACAGTCAAAACGCGAGCGATCGACGCTGCGCCGGGCGGAGGGCATGTCAGCGCGCGGTGGCGGTGCCCCGCCGCCAGGTGACCCTCGGCGCTCACACAGCCCGTCGGCGCTCACACAGCCCGTTCCACCCGCTCACACAGCTCCCGGGGTGCTCACACAGCCCGTCGACGGGCTGTGCGGAGCCACGTGGGCTGTGTGAGCGGTGTATGTCTTCGCCACCGCCGGCTCGCACAGCCCGCGTCTCGCTCACGGCCGCCCAGGCCGCTGCGCCACGCCACCCGCGCTGTGTCAGGCCACCGGGGCTGGGCTGTGTCAGGCCGGTGCGCTGCCTGGCCGCGGCTGGCGGTGGCCCCCTACCTGGCCCAGTTGCCGCGAGCCGAGCTCAGGGCACCAACACAACCTTGATCGGGTCGCCGTCGCGCTCCCGGACCACCCGGAATGCTTCGGTGATGTCCTCCAGCGGGAACCGGTGGGTCACCAGCTCGGCGCCGCGCAGCTTGCCGGTCGCCGCCATCGCCACGGCCCGTTTGACGTTGTTTCCGCCCTCGCCCCGAGACGTGTACATGGTGATGTCGTTGCGGACCACCGCACTCAGGTCCATCGTCACCGGCCCGGGGTAGAAGGCCACAAAAACGATGCGACCACCGCGCTTGGTCATCTCGACGCACTGCTGCGGCACCCCCGGTCCGCCCGAGGACTCGATCACCCAGTCCGCGCCATCGCCGCCGGTGAGCTCGTGGACCCGGGCCACCGCGTCCACCTCCCGGACGTTGACCAGCTCGTCCGCGCCCAGCTCGGCACCCAGCCGCAACCGGGCCTCGCGGGTGCCGACCAGAATCACCCGGCGCGCCGCGAGCTGCTTGCACAGCTGCACCGTCATCAGCCCGACCGGGCCCGGTCCGATCACCACCACGTCCTGGCCGGCCATGTAGCCGCCGGCCACGTCGATCCCGTACAGCCCGGTGCCCGCCGTGGTGATCAGCACCGAGTCCTCGAACGACACCTGGTCCGGCAGTTTGTAGAGCGCCTTGATGTCGTGCACCGCGTACTCCGCGAAGCCGCCGTTGACGGTGATCCCGCTGGCCCGCTGGCCCTTGCCGGGACGGCCGTAGTTCAGGCACGCGGTGTAGCGACCGACCAGGCAGTTGTCGCAGCGGCCGCAGCCGGCGTGCACCTCGATGCACACCCGGTCGCCCACCGCGAACTCGTCGACTCCCTCGCCGAGTGCCGCCACGGTGCCGGTCCACTCGTGGCCAGGAGTGAACTCGCCGAACGGCGGAGTCTGCGGAAAGTGCCCGTCGACGAGCTTGAGATCGGTGGCGCAGGTCCCGCACATCGCCACCCGGACCAGCACCTGGTGCCGCTCCGGTTGGGGTACCGGGCGATCGACCACCCTGAGGTCGCCCGGGCCGAACAGGACGGCGGCCCGCATGACGTCCGGGATCGCGGCGTCACTCGCGGAGGCCAAGGTCTGGGTGTCGGTCATGTTGTAACCACCTTCCGGTGCGACGGATGCGGGGGGTAGATCAGCGCCAGCGCGGGTCGCCGGTCTCCTGGCCCAGTTGGGACACGGCAGTCGACACTGGTGCGGGGTCGACCAGTTGGTCAAACGGAGGCGGCTCGCGCTCGAGAATGCCGAGATCGCGCATCTGCCGGATGGTCGCGTCGATCCGGCCGCGGTCCAGCCCGGTGTTGACCGGGAAGACGCCCTGCTTGACCAGCAGTTCGTCGTAGGCCTGCCCGGTGACGGCCTCGTCGAACCCGGTGGCCGCCGCGACGATACCCACTGTCTCCGGCTTGTTCTGGTACATGAACCGGTGCGCCCTGGTGAGCGCGGTGAGCAGCCGGATGGCCGTGTCACGGTTGCGCTCCAGCCAGGTGCGGGACACGAAGTACGTGCCGTAGTGGTAGTCGGGCACGATGTCGGCCAGGTTGGCCAACACCCGCAGGTTCGGGTGGTCGCGTACCGCGGCGATGCTCTGCTCGGTCTGCAGGATCGCGGACTGGATCCGGCCGTCGACCAGCGCCGAGGTGTATGACTGCGCATCCACCGGCACGTACTGGACGTCCCGCTGGGTCAGCCCGCCGGAGCGCAGCACCAGCCTGGTCATCACCTCCCGGAATGCGCCGACCTCCTGCACACCGACTCGGCGCCCGCGCAGGTCGGCGGCCTGCCGGATGTCGGACGGGGTGACCGCCGATACCGTCAACTTGTCGGTGTACGCGCCGATGATCACCACGCCGCCACCGGCCGCGGCGGCGTTGACCACCGGCTCGATGCTGGCCGCGCCGACGTCCAGGGCACCGCCCACGACGCCCTGCACCACCGAGACGCCGGAGCGCAGGTTCTGCGGCTCGACGGTGATACCGGCCTCGGCCAGGAAGCCCTTCTGCTGTGCCACCGCGAGGTCGGCGTTGGCGAAGCTGGTGACCCCGGTGGGCAGCCCCAGCCGGATCACCACCGGGCCACTCGCCGAGGCGCCTGGCGCGGCCGGACGATCCCCGAACGCGCCGCACCCGGCAAGCGCTAGGCAGCACACCGACAGCAGTGCGGCGAGCGCGCGCCTCGGCGGAAGTCTCATCCCGTGCCTCCTCAGTCCTTGGCCGACCAGCGCACGACCCGACGCTCGGCGAACTCCAGCAGCGCGGTGAGCAGCACGCCGAGCACCGCGATGACCAGGATCGGCACAAACGTGCGGTCGGTCCGGAAGCTGTTGGCGTTGGTGACGATCAGGTGGCCAAGGCCGGAGAAGGCGGTGAAGAACTCGGCCACGATCACCCCGATCAGCGCCCGGCCGATCGCCAACCGCAGCCCGGTCACCATGTAGGGCAACGCCGAGGGAATGATCAAGTCGAACCACATCCGCCGCTCGCCGCTGCAGAATGACCTGGCCACCTCGACCAGCTCCCGATCCACCTCCTGAACCCCGCGCATCGTATTGATCAGCACCGGGAACAGCACAAACAGGATCACCACCACCGTCTTCGCGGTCGGACCGAAGCCGAACCACACGACGATGATCGGAATCAGCGCCACACTCGGAGTCGCGTACAGCGCGTTGAGCGGCACCTCGATCAGCGTCCCGAACACCTGGTTGCGACCGGCCGCGAGCCCGACCAGCAGCCCGATCGCGATGCCGATGAGCGAACCCGCACCGAGCACCACCAGGCTCTCCGCCAATGCCTGGAACAGCGTCCCATCGCCGATCATGTCGACGAACGCCCGGGAGATTGCGCTCGGCGAGGACAACAGCACCGGGTTGATCGCGCGCCCGTAGATTTCCCAGGCCACCACGATCACCAGCACCGACGTCAGGCGCAGTGCCCAGCGGATGGCCGGGGTGAGCGGGGTGTTGATGCTCCGGGCCGGGCGACGAAACCTGCGTGGCCGCTGCCCGGTGCCGGGCGGCTGGGTCGTGGCCGCTGTCACGTCCGCTCCAGGTCGTGCGTGGCCCTGTCCCGCAACGCGGCCCACAGCTGATCGCGCAGCTCGGGATAGCACTCGTGGGTCCGCACCCCCCGCGGCGTGCGAGGCCGCGGAATGGGCACCGGGACCTGCATCGCGACCTGCCCCGGCGGCCCGGCGATCACCACGATCCGATCGGCCATCAGGATCGCCTCATCGATGTCGTGGGTGATCAGCATCCCGGTCATCTGGGTGTTGCGTTCCCAGAGCTGCAGCACCTCGTTCTGCAGCAGCTCGCGGGTGATCGCATCCACCGCGCTGAACGGCTCGTCCAACAGCAGCAACTCAGGCTCCACCGACAGGGCGCGGGCGATGCCCACCCGCTGCTTCATCCCGCCGGAGAGCTGATGCGGATACCGCCCCGCCACCTGGGCCAGGTTCATGATCTCCAGCAGCCGGTCCACCCGGCCGCTCTCGTCGGTCCGCCGCTGCACGCGAAGGCCGTACTCCACGTTCGCCCGCACCGTCTTCCACGGGAACAGCCCGAACTGCTGGAACACCATGGCGATGCGCGGGGTCGGCGCGACGATCTCCTCGCCGTCCAACCGGACACACCCGGAGCTCGCCGGCAGCAGCCCGGCCACCGCCCGCAGCAGCGTGGTCTTGCCGCCCCCGGAGGTACCGATGATGCACACGAACTCATGCGGATCGACGGTGAGCGAAATGTCTTTCAAGATCTGGTTGCCGGTCAGCCGCACGGCCAGGCCATCCACTGTGACCTTGGGAAACGTGGCGTCCAACACGTGGCCTCCGCTCCGTTGCCTGCGGCACGAGGGCTGCCCGACTCGTGGATAAAAGCCGTTCTGTAACGCGTTACAGAACGTAGATAGCGGCCCCGAGACGAGTCAAGGCAATAGGAAATCTTGGGCTGACCAGATCCTCGGCACCGTCGTGCGGTCCGACCAGCCACGACGTACGTCCAGACCACCCGCCGGTCGATCGCGCACCGGCGGGCGCCACCCGGTGGCCGCAACCCTCGGTCAGCGCCCGCGCTAACCTGGGCCGGGTGATGCGGCGCGGATTACCAACCAAGCTCCCGGCAATGTCGAAACGGCAATGGCTGGCCGCCGCGGTGGCCCTCCTGGTCCTGGCCGGCGGTTTGTGGATCGTTCTCGGCACCGGCGTCCGCCCGCCGGCGCCAGGGCCGGGCGCACCGCCCGCCGGGCCAGCCGCGCCGCCGCCGGCCGCTGTCGGTATCAGCCTGGCCGGCTGGAAGCTGAGCATTCCTGAGGAGAACGACGACGGGAACGCGTCCACAGTCGAACCCGCGGCGATCACCGCGCCGTGGCTGACCGCGGCGCCGGAGGGCGGTTTGATGTTCTGGGCACCCTCGCAGGGCGCGACAACCAAGAACTCCGACCACCCCCGCACCGAGCTGAACAGCCTGACCAACTTCACCGCTGGCCAAGGCACCCACACGCTGGACGCCTCGTTGACACTGCTGCAGGTACCCCAGGACGGCCAGGGCATCATCCTGGGCCAGATCCACGGGGCCGACGACATCAGTTCGGTGCCCTACGTGATGGTGCGCTTCCAGGACGGCCAGCTCAAGGTCGTCATCAAACAGGTCCAGGACGGAAACGACCACATCAACTACCCGCTGCTGGACAACGTGCCGCTGAACAGTCCGTTCGATTTCACCATCACCGACCCGGGCAACGGCAGCCTGGCCTTTTCCGCGACCCTCAACGGCAGCACACGCCAGGTGACGGCGCCCATTCCGGCTGAGTTCAAGGGCCAGACGGTGCGCTTCCAGGCCGGTGACTACCAACAGGCGGACGACCCCGCCGGCGCCAAGGACGGCGGACGGGTCGTCTTCCACCGGCTCGACCAGCAACCCACCACCTCCTGACCGAGCGTGTTGCCCCCGGCGGTGCGGCCGATGTTGGCGACCCCCGGCCAGCCGCCGAGCTCACCGGGCTGGGCGTTCGAATTCAAGTGGGACGGCGTGCGCGCCATCGTGGCTGCCGCCGGTCACCAGGTCAGGATCACCAGCCGCAACTGCAACGACGTGACCGCCGGCTATCCGGAGGTCACCCAGACCGGGCTCGGCGCCGAGCACGCGGTGCTGCTCGACGGTGAGCTGGTCGCCCTCGACACCCAGGGCCGCCCAGACTTCGGGCTGTTGCAACAGCGCATGCACGTGCGCGCCCCGTCCGAGGCGCTGCGCACCAGGGTGCCGGTCCGGCTGTACGTGTTCGATCTGCTGTCCGTGGACGGCGAATCGCTGCTGCACCAGACCTACGACACCCGCCGGGCCAGGCTGCTCGAGCTCGGCCTGGAGTCCCTGGACCGGATCGACGTGCCACCCTCGATCACCGATCTGCCCGGCGGGCAAGCCCTGGAGATCGCCCGGACGCACGGCCTGGAGGGCGTCGTGGCCAAGCGCCGCGCCTCCCGCTATGAGCCCGGACACCGCTCCTCCGGGTGGATCAAGACCGCGCTGCTGAACACCAAGGAGGTGCTGCTGGGCGGCTGGACGTCCGGCGAGGGCCGACGGGCCGGCAGCCTGGGCGCGCTGCTGCTGGGGGCCCACGACGAGCAGGGGCAGCTGCGCTTCCTGGGCCACGTTGGCACCGGGTTCACCGACGCGATGCTGCGCGACCTGCTCGCCCAGCTCCAACCCCTGCGCAGGCCGGACAGCCCGTTCGACGAGCCGGTTCCCCGCGAACACGCCCGCAAGGCCCACTGGGTACACCCCCAGCTGGTCGGTGAGGTGGTCTACCGCACCCTCACCCACGACGGTCGCCTGCGCCACGCCGCGTGGCGCGGGCTACGCCCCGACCGCAACCCGGACGAGGTCTGAACCTTCCGGCATACGTCGGAGAACTCGGCGGGAACCTGCGACGGCACGACGAGGCACCAGCTGCCGGGTGCGGCTGTACTGGTTGCGTTACCTGGGTGACGCTGTGTGCGTAGGTCGAGCGCCGAGAGGAGGAGCGAGCGATGAGCCTGGAGGACGGGATTCGTCCGCTCGAGGCCGGTGTCCGGACGGATCTGGGCACAGGTATGAGCTACGGACGCTACCTGGAGCTGGACGCGGTGCTGGACGCGCAGCATCCGAAGAGCGACCCGCCGCATCCCGACGAGATGCTGTTCATCATCCAGCACCAGGTCACCGAGTTGTGGCTCAAGCTGATGTTGCACGAGCTGCGCCGGGCGCGCGGGTTCCTGGACGCGGACGCACTGCACCCGGCGTTGAAATGCCTGGCCAGGGTGAAGCACGTGCAGCGCACGCTGACCGAGCAGTGGTCCGTGCTGGCCACCCTGACACCCACCGAGTACGCGCAGTTCCGCGGCACGCTGGGCAGCTCCTCGGGGTTTCAGTCCGCCCAGTACCGGGCGGTGGAATTCATCCTGGGCAACAAGAACGCCGCCATGCTGCCGGTGTTCGACAGCGAGCCGGCGCCGCAGCGGATGCTGGCCGAGCTGCTGGCCGAGCCGACGCTGTACGACGCGTTCCTCCGGTTCCTGGCCAGGGCCGGCCACCCGGTGCCGGCGGAGATACTCGACCGAGACGTCACCCGGCCCTGGGTCGCTCACCCCGAGCTGATCCCGCTGTTCCGGGAGATCTACGAGCAGGGCCAGCGACCGGGCGAGGAGACTTGGGGCGTCTACGAGGCATGCGAGGACCTGGTCGACCTGGAGGACAACTTCCAGGCCTGGCGGTATCGCCACCTGCGCACCGTGCAGCGGGTATTCGGCTTCAAGAGCGGCACCGGCGGCTCGTCCGGCGTCTCCTTCCTTCGCCGCGCCCTCGACCTGACCTTCTTCCCTGAGCTGTACGCGGTTCGAACCGAGATCGGAGCCTGAGTTGACCAGCACCGACGTGTTGTCCCGGGCGGCCGAGCTGGACGCCGCCGACCCGCTCGCCCGGTTCCGCGAACGCTTCGTGCCCTCCGCGAAGGTGCGCGCCTACCTGGACGGCAACTCGCTGGGCCGGCCGCTGCGGGTCACCCGGGAGCGGCTCGGCACGTTCGTGGACCAGGACTGGGGCGGACGGCTGATCCGTGGCTGGGACGAGCGCTGGATGGACGAGCCGACGCGGGTCGGCGATGCACTGGGGCGTATCGCCCTGGGCGCCGCGCCCGGGCAGACCACCATCGCCGACTCGACCACGGTGCTGCTCTACAAGCTGATCCGGGCCGCGGCGGACGCCCAACCCGGGCGCCGCGAGCTGGTCTGCGACCGGGACAACTTCCCGACCGACCGGTTCGTCCTGCAGGGCATCGCCGCCGAGCGCGGGCTGCGGCTGCGCTGGATCGACGTGGACCCGGCCGCCGGGGTTACCCCGGAGCAGGTGCGCGAGGTGGTCTCCGAGGACACCGCGCTGGTGCTGCTCAGCCACGTGGCATACCGGTCCGGCTGGCTCGCCGACCTGCCGGAGATCACCGCGGTGGCCCACCAACGGGGCGCCCTGGTGCTGTGGGACCTGTGCCACTCGGTCGGCGTGATCCCCACCGAGCTGGACAACTGGGCGGTGGACCTGGCGGTGGGCTGCACCTACAAGTACCTCAACGGCGGGCCCGGCTCGCCGGCCTTCGGCTATGTCCGAGCCGAGCTGCAGGATCGACTGCAACAGCCGATCTGGGGCTGGATGGGCGCCGACGACCCGTTCCAGATGGGCGAGTCCTACCAGCCGGCCAAGGGCATCCGCCGGTTCCTCAGCGGGACGCCGGCCATCCTGGCCATGCGGCCGATGATCGACATGATGGAGCTGGTGGAGGAGGCGGGGCTGCCGGCGATCCGGGACAAGTCCGTCGCGCTCACCGAGTACGCGATCGCACTCGCGGAACACTTGCTCACCCCGCTCGACGCCACCCTGGCCAGCCCGGTGCCCAGCGCCCGCCGCGGCAGCCACATCACGCTCTCCCACCCGAACGCGCGCGCCGCGACCGCGCTGCTGTGGGAACGCGGCGTCATCCCCGACTTCCGGACGCCGGACGGCCTGCGCATCGGCCTGTCCCCGCTGAGCACCAGCTTCGCCGAGCTCGCGCACGGGCTGTCCGCGCTCGAGCAGGTGCTGACCGAGCTGGCGAACCGATAACGCGGCTCAGCGACCTGAGCTGCCGGCCGGGGTTCGCCCGGTGACTGTCGGCCGGACCCGGAACCACAGGTGCAGCAGCAGGCGGATCCGCCCGTCGTCCAGGTCGAATCCGGTGCTCTCCTGGAACTTGCCCAAGTGGTAGTAGATCGTCGAGCGGTGCGCGTGCAGCCGCTCGGCGGTGGCGACGACGTTGCCGGCCAGGTCGAGGAACGTCTCCACCACTTCGAGGGTGGCGCCGGACTGGGTGTCCGACAGGGTGCGCAGCACGTCCGGGATGGACTGCTCGTCCCAGTCCGCCACGACCACGACGTCCAGCAGGGCCTCCAGCGGGTCGTCCCCCCACACCCCGGTCGGCCGGCCGAGCTTGGCGGCGACCCGGGCGGCGGTGAGCGCCTGGCCGAACGAGACCACGGCGTCGGTCAGCTCGTCGCGGGCGGAGCCGACCCCCACGGTGGTCCGTTCGCCCAGGTCGGCGCTGCCCCGCTGGACCTCCCGGTGCAGCGCGTGCGCCAGCTCGCGCAGGTCGGCGCCGGCCGGCCGTTGCTGGGCGCCGAGCAGGACCAGCGCTTGGGCGCCGCGCACGCCGAACGCGACGGCCGCCCGGCCCCGGGTGGCTGAGCGGATCGCGCGGCGAAGGACCGCCTCGGGAGGGTCCTCCACCCCGGCCGCCGGGCCCGTGGCATCCCGGTCCGGCGGGCTGGTCGACAGGGCGAGCACCACCACCTCCCGGACCCGGTCGAAGCCGTTGCGCTCGCGCAGCCGCGCCGCCGCCGTCGCGCGGGCCGCCGGTTCGGCGGCGAGCAGCTCGAGAACGGCGTCCTCCTGCCGCGCGTCGGACTCGGCCTGTTCCTGCTCCCGCCGAGCCAGGATCGACTGGACCCGATCCGCTGTCTCACCGGCCAGCCGCATCTGCTGCTCGGACATCGTGCCGTCGTCGAGCACCCACATGACCCCGAGCAGCTGGTACTTCGTCCGCAGTGGGAACCCGACGCGGTCGCGCTCGGTGCCCAGTTCCGGCTGAGCGGGGATCCGCTGGGCCTCCCGCCACTGCTGGTATCCGGACGCCACCAGGTAGCGGCGGGTCCGGTCGTCCACGGTCCGCCCGAGCAGCGCGTCCAGCCGGGGCTGGTCGGCGTCCCCGAAGTGGGTACTGCAGGCCACCAGGCGCAGGCCGGCGTCGTCCACGGACACCGACCGGCGCAGCAGTTGCGCCAGGTTCTCGATGGAGTCCTGCAAGGGATCGATCACGGCCGCGCCTCCCCTCTGACCGGCGGTGTCGCGATCCTATGTCGGACACCCGGCTCGTTCAGTGTGGCTGTGGTGATCAGGTCAGGTGGGCGATGGCCCCGTCCAGGGCGCGGGTCAGCGGCCCAGGGCCGCCGTGCAGGTGGGAGAGCAGCGTGCCGCCCTGCAGGGCCGACAGCAGTGCGAGGCTGGCGTCGGCCGGGTCCACGTCGGGGCGGGCGCGCCCCTGATCGGCCGCCCGCCGCAGCAGCTCGCCGATCGCCTGTTGCCACTGGTCGAAGAGGGCCGCGAGCTCCTCGCGCAGCACCGGATCCCGGTCGACCTGGCCGGCGAACACGCCCAGCGGGCAGTTGCCGAAGTGGTGCTCCCGGTGGGCTCGGAGCACCTCGTCGCGCCATTGGGTCAGGTCGTGGCATTGCTCGTCACGCAGGCAGGGTTGGGCGGCAAGTACCCGGTCGAACTGCAGGCGCAGCACCGCGACGGTGAGGTCCCGCTTGTCCTGGAAGTAGTGGTAGAGCTGCGATTTCCCGGTGGCGCTGGCCGCCAGCACATCGTCCAGCGAGGTCGCCGCGATGCCCTGGTCGTGCATGAGGCCGGCCGCGGCCGCCACGATCACGGCGCGGGTCCGTCGGCCCTTCTCGGTCGCCGGCGCGGGCTTTATGTTCGGCTCCTTGCCGGCTCGGCGAACTCCTCGTAGAGCGCGGGTAGGAAGGACGCGAGGTGGTTCATCTCGACCGCGCAATGCGAGAGCAGCCCGAGGCCGAGGCTCTTCGGGTCACCCTCGCCGACCGGTGCGCGATCGGCTGGCGGGGTGGCGATCGCCTCGCCGGGCAGGTCCAGGTGCTCGAGGTGGTTGAGGAAAAACCGGCTGCGCATCTCGGCGCCGCTGTCGGTGGCGCGCACTTGGTGGGTCAGCCAGCCGAACGCGATCGGCGCGACACTCAACCCGACCCGTCCGGCGATCACGGTGTTGCCAGGGCGGCTCTCCTCGAAGCCCAGTGAGCTCGGCTCGACGAAGCGGATGGCCAGCGGAGTGAGCACGCCGCCGACATACTCGTCCACGTAGGAGACGTTGCCGACGTAGCGCTGGCGGTCGGTCAGCGTGCGGTCCGCCAGCCGGTTCTCGGCCACCGCGGTGTACTGGTGTGCGTCGGGGTGCCACAGCTTGTAGCGCGCCGACTCACAGCTGTGCCAGCCCATCCACCAGTCCCACATCTCCGCGGTCACCCCGGGCATCTCGGTGTGGCAGGCGACAACCACAACACCGTTGTCCAACGTGGTCCAGCCGGTCTCCATCTTGTGGTAGCCCGGCCCGGACAGCATTCGTGCCGCGTCGGCGATGTCGTAGCCGTACTCGGTGGGCGCCATCCCGGTGAGCAGCACCTCGGGCACGTGCGGCTGCATCGGCAGCGCGTCGGCGCGGAAGTACTTCGCGTACGGCTTCGCCTGGTCAGCGCTTCGGTATCCCAGATAGCGCTCCTCGTTGGGATAGGACGTCGGCGCGCCGTCCCGGTCCGCCGGGGTGAGCTGGTAGTTGAGCACCGAACCAGTCTGACACTCTGTACTAATTAGTACAATCTTCAGCGGCCGAAGAACGGTGTGCTGAGAGCGCCGACTCAGTGTGCTGAGAGCGCCGACTCGCCGGCAGTTGGCGACGGCGGGGGGCGGCCGGGCGCGGGTCAACCCCATGTGTCCCAGCGCTCACGAGAACAACCTCACGAGAACAAGATGCCTTGTCTGGTGTATTCGACATGCCTCGAAGGGGACTCGGAGGACACCATGGGATCGGTCTCATTGCGCACGGTCGCGGCGACGATTGTCATGGCGGCCGGGATGAGCGCGTGCGCCGCCGAACCGTCGGCACCGACCACCCCGACATCGCCGACCAGCCCGACCGTCGGTGGTTCGGCGCCGCCCACCACCGGCCCGAGGGCGTTTCCCGACCCGGCGCCACAGGGAGCCGTCAGAGCAGCCGAGCCAGACGTGCCAGGGCCGGAGAACCTGGATCTGATCGAGGCGTCGGCGCAACCCGACGGCGGCGGGGCCGACGGGATCGAGGTGGTCTTCGACCGGACCAGCAGGACCGCGACCGGGGAGAAACCGGCGGCGCCCCGGCGATTCGTGTTCCTGTTCGATCAGTCGGTCAGCTTCCATCCCGAGGTATTCCCGGTGTGCGAGCGAGCTGTGATCGCCAGTCGGGGCTTCGCCGGGTGCCCCGAGGGCTCGCGGATCGGTGGCGGGCACGCCGATACCTTCCCGGGCAGGACGGCCGAGCTCGCGGTGTTCAATACCCGCTACGCCGACGGCGCGCGCGGAATGCTGATCACCGTGCCGGCCACCGGCGCGATCTTTGAGAACACCTTCGAGCCGCTGGTCGAGCCGTATCGCGGTGTCTATCGGGTGGGTTCCGACGAGATCTTGCCGACCAGTCCGGTGCCGCCCGGTGAGCGCGCGGCCAGCAGTCGGTTCCGGGTCACCTTCGGCGCCACCCGACGGGACGGCGACCAGGTGCACAGCTTTGTGCGCAGCAACGCGGCCCCGGGCACCCCCTTGCGGTTCGGCTACTGGGGTGAGTTCGTCACCGGCCAGGTCGTCCAGGTCGAGGACGAGGTAGCTCGCCCCTAGGGATGGGCAGGGGTTCAGCCAGGCTCCGACCGGGACAACCCGCCGTCGGCGCCGAGGCGAGGGTAGTCGTGCTGATTCGCGTACGCGATGAGCTCGCGTGGCGCGCGTTCGATGTGTTCGGTGAGCAGTTCGACCGCGGCGTCGGCGTCCCGGCCCACGGCGAGGTCGCGCAGGCCGCGGTGTTCGGCGGGGACGTTGCGGGCGTGGTCGTCGGTGAGCACCCAGTACCAGCGACGGTAGAGCTCGGCGCAGTCCCGCAGGGAGGTGGCGATCTCCGCCAGCCGGGGGCTCCCGCACCCGGCCACCAGCGCCTGGTGGAAGGCTCGGTGCGCGACCGACCAGCCCTCGTTGAACTGACCTGTGTCATCGGCGACCGGGGTGCGCTCCAGCGTGTGGTGGGTGGCGACCACGGTGGTCTCCCAGGCGACGTCGCCGAGGGCGACAGCCTGCCGGAGCGCGAGCGACTCGATCTGGACCCGGACCTGGGTGAGATCGGCGAGGTCGGGCACGGACAGCTCGCGGACGCTGAATCCGCGTTGCGGGGTTGCCACCAGCAGCCCCTGCTCGGCCAGCCGGGTGAGCGCCTCGCGGATCACCGAAAGGCTGGCACTGAATCGTTGCGCCAGGTCGAGCAGCTTGAGGCGCTGGCCCGGTGCGTACTGCCCGTTCAGGTTGAGCAGCTCGGCACGTAGCTCGTCGAAGACCTCTTCGGTGCGGGTGACCGTTCCCCGCTGCGCTGTCACCCGTGGGAGTCTAACGAGAATCGGAAACTTTGTCGAAATTCACCCAGATTTGTCGAACCCGGGAGCCGGTCCCAGCAACTCACCCAGCACCTTGGTGAGGCGGTCGGCGGCGTCGGGGGTGCATTCGTCGGCCCGCCACGCGATGTGCCGGTCCGGACGGACCAGGACGGCGCCGCTGGTCGACGTGCCGCGCAGCCTGGCCCAGTCGCCGTAGTTGTCGTGCAGCCCGTCGCGGGTGCCGATGTGGTGCACGTCGACGGGGATGCCGGTGGCCTGGCTGGCCGCGGCCGCCGCCTCGGTCCAGCCCTGCCCGCCGATGCCGGTGAGCAGGCTGAAGTGGGCATTCTTGACCAGGTCGAGGGTGGACAGCCGGGTGCCCGCGCGGTCCAGCCAGGCGTGCGGCAGGTAGGCGCCGGGCCAGGTGGTGGGCTGGTAGTACAGCTGCGGGTCCCGTTCAGGGGCCGGCTCGGGCGAGCCGTCCGGCACCACCGCGCCGGCTCGGTAGCGATAGCCGAGGTCGATGCCGTGCGCATTGAACTGGTAATTCATCAACACCACCGCCTCGCGCAGCGCGGCCCGGCGTGCGTCGCCAGCTGGTCCGGGCTGGTAGAGGCCCTCGAGGGCGGCCCAACCATCGGCCTCGGACTGGTCGGGGGCGAAGCCGAACGCGGCCTGCACGGCGGCCATCTCCTGAACGCTCTGCATCGCCCGGTCCACGACCTGGCGTCCGACCGGTTGGCGTTCCGCCGAGTAGCTGTCCAGCAGCTGCGTGCCGGCTTGGCCCCGGGTCACCGCGGCGAGTTTCCAGGCGAGGTTGAACGCGTCCGCGATGGAGGTGTTCAGGCCGAGGCCGTTGGTCGGTGGGTGGCGGTGCACCGCGTCGCCCATCGCGAACACCCGGCCCTCCCGATAACGCGAGGCCACCTGGTGGTTGATCGTCCAGGTGGCGAAGCCCTTGATGGACGGGCTGAGGGTGGGGTCGCCGACCACCCGGCGGATCTGACCGACGGCGAACTCGTCGCTGTGCGGGATGGTCTCGGTGGCCGGGTCGTAGGCCACCACCATGACGAACTCGGTCCATGGCCGGTGGCAGATGAGCGTGCCGCCTCCGGTCAGGAACGGCGTGCCCGGCGCGGCGTTCCAGTACAGGACCCCGGGGCGGTGGGCCAGGTGCTGGGTCAGGTCGGCTTCGAACCAGATGTTCACCGCGGCGGACAGCCCGGCCTCGCCCTCGATGGGCAGCCCGGCCTGCTCGACAACCGTGCTGCGCCCGCCGTCGGCGCCGATCAGGTAGTCGCACCGGACGGTGAGCGGGGCGTCGGTGACCCGGTCGCGCAACCCGACGGTGACGCCGCTGGGGTCCTGGGTGAAGGATCGGAACTCGTGGTTGAAGCGCAGGTCAGCCTCCGGCCACTCCCGGGCGGCGTCCAGCAGCACGGGCTCGAGCACCGTCTGCGGACAGTTCACCATGGGGCTCGGGCTGGCCCCTTGGTAGTCCGCCGCACGGTCCGGGCCGGTGCCCCATGCATGCAGCCGGGCCAGCTCGAGCCCGGCCAGGCTGGTGTGCCAGACGTTGTTGGCCATCAGCTCGCTGGGGGTCGCCGCGGTCAGCAGCCGGTCCTCGATGCCCATGTGCCGGAAGATCTCGACCGTGCGCTGGTTGACGATGTGCGCCCTCGGCGTGTGCGCCGTGCCCGGGTGCTTCTCCACCAGCAGGTGCCGCACTCCGTACCGGGACAACAGGTTCGACATGGTCAGCCCGGCCGGGCCGGCACCTACCACCAGGACCGGGACATCGATGTCGGCCATTGAGGCTCCTCGGATCAAGTTATCGAAATTTTAGGACAATATCGTTGACATCGCCACCCCGCGGCGCAAGCCTGGAGGAGGGCGGACACCTGTCGAACGAAGGAGTCGCGCAATGGGACTGCACCGGCTGACCTCGATCACTGTGGGCGTGCCGAATGTGGCAGTGACGGCGGCCTACTACGCGGACTTCGGCCTGACCCCGGTCGGCCAGCCCGGGACGGGAGCCGCGCGGTTCGCCACCCGGGACGGCGGCGAGCAGTTGGAGATAGTGCCGGCGCCGCACCGGCGGCTGTTGCGGGTCGGGGTGGGCGTGCACGACGCCGACGACCTCGGCCGCATCCAGGCCCGGCTGGCCAGGCTGGACCTCACCGGCGAGCTCACCGGCGACCGGTTGCGGGTGTCGGATCCCAGCTCGGAGCTGGAGGTCACGGTCAGCATCGCCGCGCCGGTGGAGCAGGATCCGGTTTCGCCCGATCCGACGAACGGACCCGGGCGAGCGGACCGGCCGGACGGGCGGGCGCCGGCCACCGATCGGGAGAACCGCGTCCGGCCGCGCAAGCTCGGCCACCTGGTCATCGGATCGGTGGACCGAGCCGCCACCCAGCGATTCTTCGTCGACGGCCTCGGCTTCAAGATCAGCGACGAGGTACCCGGGCTGGCCAGCTTCATGCGCTGCTCCACCGACCACCACAACGTGTTGGTACAGCAGGCGCCGCTGAACTTCCTGCACCACACCGCGTGGGAGGTCGAGGACGTTGACGAGGTCGGCCGCGGCGCCACCGCGATGATCACCGAGCACCCCGAGCGGCATGTGTGGGGGCTGGGCCGCCACCACATCGGCTCCAACTTCTTCTGGTACCTGCGTGACCCGGCCGGCAACTTCTCCGAGTACTACAGCGACCTGGACTGCATCGTCTCCGACGCACTGTGGAACCCGTCCGTGGTGGAGGGCGCCAGGGGCCTCTACAACTGGGGGCCGCCGCCGCCTCCGTCGTTCATCCAGCCCGACGACCTGGCCGCCCTGATGACCGGCTCACACAGCGCGGCCGCCGCCAACTAAAAGCCTGCGTCACCCCCTCCGCCCGGGGTGAACTCATACCGGCGACGCGCCTGCCCCGAGCGTCACCTAGAGTGGTGGGGTAGCGGGCGCGATACCGGACGTCCGCCGTAACACCCCAACACAGCTCAGGAGCACCTGTACTCATGGCAAAGCGAGCACCGCGCGAGTTCAAGAAGAAGGCGTGCACGTTTTGCAAGGACAAAGATCAACAGATCAACTACAAGGACACCGGTCTGTTGCGTCG
>Ga0137412_10000935_pt1 | contig 21841 bp, 13 predicted proteins | sample CZODoug2_1_16fun_FD_122160 | JGI IMG/M metagenome (GOLD analysis project Ga0137412, IMG submission 122160) | Vadose zone soil fungal communities from Angelo Coast Range Reserve, California, USA - CZODoug2_1_16fungal (Hybrid Assembly) | ecosystem: Environmental > Terrestrial > Soil > Vadose zone... | reverse complement strand
ATCAATCAGCGTTTGAAGGCGGCAAGAGAACGGCTCGGTCTGACTCAGGTCGAGTTGTCCAAGCGCCTTGGCTTCAAAGATCGACAGACCTTGGCCGCCATTGAATCTGGCCAACGAAAAATCTCCGCCGATGAGCTGCTGCGCGCCGTTGAGGTACTGGGTGTGGATCTCGACTACTTTACGGATGCCTTTCGCCTCGTCGGCGAGGGGGCATTTTCCTGGCGAACAAGCAGGGAAGCGGAGCCGCGATCGCTTGCCAAATTTGAGGAACGAGCAGGTCGATGGATTGCGACCTACCGGAAATTGGCCGAGCAGGAAGACAGGGCACAAAGCCCGCTGCAGATGCGGCTTACCATCAACAAGCGCAGTTCGTTCGAAGACGCAATGGCGGCCGCCGAAGCGCTCGGCCGCGCTTGGGACCTGGGTGAAATACCGGCATTGCGGCTTGAAGATTCCGTTCGGGAACGACTGCGCACATTGGTCCTGTTTGTTGACGCGCCACGAGGCGTATCCGGCGCGGCCTGTCAGTTGCCCGAGTTCAATACGATCCTGATCAATCGCAATGAACCCGAAGGCAGACGTCATTACGACCTCGCCCACGAAATCTTCCATTTACTGACGTGGGAACAAATGCCGCCGGAGCACTCCGACGGTGAATTGCGGCGCAGTGGAAAAGGCAACCGTGTTGAACAGCTGGCGGACAATTTTGCATCGGCGCTTCTAATGCCCGCGCGGATCCTGGCACCCCGGTGGCAGGCGCGCAGCACGACAGAGATTCATCATTGGCTCAACTCAACGGCAAGCGAGCTGCTTGTTACTGCATCGGCGTTGCGGTGGCGCCTCGTGCAGCTCGGATGGCTTGATCGAGCACATCTACTACAGATTGAGGAACATAGGTTGACGGCGAACGGGAGAACCGTGCCGGCGCTCCCGCCGCGGTTGTTCGGCTCCGAGTTTCTGAAGCGACTACACATAGGCATTTCGGAGGGGCATCTATCGGTGCGCCGATCGGCGTCGTTGCTCGATATGTCTATTGACGATCTTGCAGAGTTGTTTCAAGCCCATGAATTAACGGTGCCTTTCGATCTTTGAATGTCGGGCAGGCATCATGCGACGTGGAGACATCGTCTTGGTCGATACTAACGTCATCATTGAAGCGGTTCGCGTTGGAAGCTGGCGAGCACTCCGCTCCACATTCCGAGTTGAGACCGTGGAGAAGTGCCGTGAAGAGGCACGCAGCGGCAACCAACGTCGAGCTGGATACGTGACGGTCGATGATGCGGCGTTGCGCGAAGATTTGGCGGTGCATGCCGTGACCGGTATGGAGCTGGCCAAGCTCGGATAAAGAAAAATCCGTCCATCGCGTAATTACGTACGTAACTATACGTACGTAATTCACTGACATTTCTTACCGGAAAGCCCGGTTACCATGACGCCTCGTCACCGGTCACGATTACGAGATGAACAACCTTAAAAGTTTCACGCTTGCCATAGCCTGCGCGGCCATCAGCCTCACCGGGTGCGGCGGCGACGACGGCGGCCATGTCCCACCCCCCGCCGTAGTCACGCAAATACAAAGCGACCCAGGCTTCGACGGCGACATCGAGCAGACTTCCCCGAGTTCATTCGCGATAACGCAGGGAATGTCTCCCACCGTGCAAAGTGTGTTTGCCGGTATCGATCCTGCAGCCGGCACGGAGTTCCGAGCGTTCTTAGATTTCCCCCTGACGGGTGCAGGCGGTGTCCCGGCCAGCGCAGTCATTGACACTGCGTTCCTCGATATCTATATCAATAGTCTACAACCGAATATCGGCACCATTCCGATTTTGATTGAACTCGTCTCCTTTCAACCACCGACGCTGATCGATACTGACTTCGACCGCACACTGCAACCGCCTCTGGCATCCCTGGTACTCAACCCGCCGCTCACTCAGGCGGATGTCGGAACGAATGTGTCGATCGACGTGACTCCCTTGATGATCGAAGCGCAGCGTAGGGGTCTGGTCGACTTCCAAGTGCGCATCATGGAGGACCTGGGGCCGGCGATTCCCATACTGGTTGAAATTAACGACACCACAGGAGTGGATCGAGGGTCGTTGGGGCCTCTGCTCACTGTCACTTACTTCTAAGTTCGTGGCATCCCATGTGGATCGCTGATTGCACGTCGGCCGGCGCTTGGGCTACGGGCATTGGTGGGTGTACGCTTGCAAGCCGAACTGCGCCGATGCGCCATTCGCGCCGGCATTCAATGTGCCCAGAACGCTCCCGCCGCACCCGGAAACACCACCGGACTTTCGAAGCCGTCCGCGGAAACGCTGGCGACGCCGAAGGCGAAATCATCGATTGCAACGTTCGCGAGCGTCAGTGCCTCGCCCTTAACGGCATCGCGCGAATGCGTCCATGCCGCCTCGGTCGTGTCGCGCCAATACACGCGATATCCCACCGCCGGGGAACCGGGCGACGCAGTCCACGACAGCTGGGTGTCAGGCGTGACCGCACCATTGATCTTGACGTTCGTGGGCGGCGGCGGCGCCGAGGCCATCGACGCGGCGGCCAGCGCATTGGTGGCAGTCACCTTGGCGAGATAAGCGAAATCGACATTCGCCAGGGTGTCGCCGTACTCCACGCCGCCCTCGGTGCGTAAATCCTGGTGCTGGTGCCGATAGTTCTCGGCATTTTCGGTGAAGCGTACCGCCGGCATCCCGAGCGCGTTGAACGCCGAATGATCGCCGCCGCGGCCGAAGCGGTCGAGACGATACACGAGTGCCACGGTCCAATTGGGCATATAGCTTTCCGCGACGGCTTTGGCGTAGCGCGCCACGTTGCGCGATGCCGAATCGTCCTCGCCGCCCTCGAAACGCCGCTGCTTGGCGTCCTCGGCGGTTTCGGTGTCGCGGGTGCCTTCGGAGAACAAGCGCAGCCGCGTGTTGTTCACCAGGCCGTTCTGCCCGCGGGTGGCGCCCACGATATCGTTGTTGAGATCCGCCTCGAGCCGCCAGCCCTTCGCCTTGGCATAGTCGGCGAGCAACTGGCCGCCGTACAGGTCCTGCTCCTCGCCCGACAGCACGCCATAGACAATGGTTGCCGGAAACTTGTAACGGCTCAGAATTCTTGCGGCCTCGATCACCACGGCGACTCCCGAGGCATCATCGTCCGCACCCGGCGCATCGGCGGTCGCATTCATGATGTCGCTGACGCGTGAATCGATATGCCCGGTCAGCACGATGACCCGCTCGGGATCGGTGCTGCCCTTTTGAATCGCGACCACGTCGACGATCTCGGCCGGCTTGGGCACGTCCTCGCCGGTAACGGTCTGCGATGGCATCACGACGGTCAGACACCCGCCGCAATCACGGCCGATCTCAACGAATCGAGATTGTGCCCAGCGGCGCGCGGCGCCGATGCCGCGTTTTGTCGACGCGGTATCCGACAGGGTGTGGCGAGTGCCGAAGCCGACCAACGCCTGAACCGTGGCCTGCAGCTGTCCCGGATCGGGCGAGCTAGAGATTTCCCGCAGGATCGGCTGCTCGGCCGCCGCCGCGGTGCAGGCCGCGGCACCCAGCACGACCGCCCAATATTTCGTAGCGTACGGGGAGATACTGATTTCTAATTCCGTTGGTTCGCGATCTACTATTGTGATGCGGCAATTCGGCTAGAATTTCTGCGCAAACTTCAGGGTGCGGCCGTACGAGTAAAAATTTTCTTCGGCAGCAGCGCGTGCACACCGACGTTGCCGTCGACGAGCTGCGTGATGTCGACGTCCGCGGCGACGCTCGAGAGCATGTAGGCTTCATCGCGGTTCAGATGCTTTTCCTCCATGAGGAATTCGATCATGTCGCGCACCGCATGCTCGGCGGCTTCCTTGAGATCCTTGCTGAAGCCCATGGAAATGTAGTACTCGGGCGTCTCGGCACGCGGCCACAGCAGATGGCGGTTCTTGTGCACGATGAAGCGAAAGGTGCCGGAGAGGTAGGTCTCGAGAGCTTCGACGTCGACCTCGCCATTGCCCTGGCCGGCATGCCCATCGCCGGCCTCGAACAGAGCGCCCTTCGCCGCCACCGGCACGTACAGCGTCGTGCCCGCAACGAGGTCTTTGTTGTCCAGATTGCCGGCGTGCACGAAAGGCGGGGCGCTGTCGACCTTGCCTTCCGCTGGAGCGACGCCCATGCTGCCGAAGAAAGGCCGCAGCGGCAGCTCGATGCCCGGAGCGAACTTGCCGATCATTCGCTTGCGATCGAGCGGAATGACCTTGTAGCGGTTGTAGGGATACTCCATGGGCAAGAACCCGCTGCCGGGGCCGAAAACGTTGCACGCGAAGTCGACGTCGATGTCGACTTTGAGGATCTGCACTTCGAGCACGTCGCCGGGCTCGGCCTCGAATATCGCGACGGGGCCGGTCAGAATGTGCCCTCCCCCGGTATCCTTCGGTTCTTCCTTGTCGATCGGGTCGGTGTAGGGCGGAATGTCCTGCGCCTTGATGCCGTGGCTCATCATTTCCTTGCGCGATCCGCAGGTCGAGAGCGACTGGATTCGTACCGTATCGCCCGAGTGCACCGTGAGAGCAGGCTTCGCCGCACTGGAGTAGTAACCCCATTCAACGGTCTGCGGAGTTGCGAGCAGCGTGTACTCGGCGGCTTGAAGCGACGGTGCCGTGCTCATGAACACGCAGACAGGTAACAGTACGCGGCGCATAGGGACTCCTTGAGATTAGACCATTACCGATTGTCTCGACAGTTACCATCCTCTCGCAGGAGGAGGTGTTGGATTCGGCCGACGCCATTTCCTATACTGGAGCGTTGTCACACTCGAGGCACTGTGAAAATAAAACTAATTGGAGCCGCGGTGCTCGCCGTGTGCTGGGTGGGGCCGGCCGCGGCGCAAACGGCAACGTCCGCGCAATGGCAGCGCAAGGCCGAGGCCGCCGTCGCAGCGATACGCGGGACGGCCCCGGTTCCGGGTCTGAAGGATGCGGTGCGCGTGCAGCGGGATCGCTGGGGCGTCGCGCACATCTATGCGAAAAACAGCCACGATCTTTTCTTTGCGCAGGGCTATGTCGTCGCCCAGGACCGGCTGTTTCAGATGGAACTCTGGAAGCGCTCGGGACAGGGGCGGCTCGCCGAGGTACTCGGACCGGAAGCGGTCGCACGCGACTTGAACGCGCGACGGCTGCGCTATCGCGGCGACATGGAGGCGGAATTCCGCAGCTACGCGCCGGACGCGAAAGCGATCCTGGAGGCATTCACGGCGGGAATCAATGCGTACATCGCGGAAGTCGAGAGGCCCGGCGGCCGCGGCCTCCCGGTCGAATTTCAGATTGCCGGTTTCAAGCCGGAGCCCTGGCATGCGGCGGACTGTCTGAATCGACTGGCGGCGTATTCGATGACCGGGAATGCCGGGAGTGAACTGGAACATGCGCAGCTCGCTGCGCTGGTCGGCGCCGAGAGAGCGACGACGCTGTTCGACTTCGATCCGATCGTCAAGCTCGACCCTGCTCCCGGCGCCGATTTTTCCGGTTTGTCGCCTGACATACTGAAGAATTTAACCGGCAGCGACGTGCGTAACCGCTTCGACCCGAAAGTTCTGCACGAAAGCAACAACTGGACCGTGTCGGGAGCGCTGACCGTGTCCGGTAAGCCGCTGCTGGCGAACGACCCGCATCGCGTACTCGCGGAGCCGTCCCTCCGCTATGCCGTGCACTTGGTCGCCCCGGGATGGAACGTCATCGGCGCGGGCGAGCCGGGATTGCCGGGGGTGGCGGCGGGGCATAATGAACAAATCGGTTGGGGATTCACGATTTTCGGCCTCGACCAGCAGGACTTGTACATTGAAAACCTCAATCCAGCGGATCCGTTGGAGTACCAGACGCCGAGCGGGTGGGAGCGCATGGCCGTGACGCGGGAAAGCATTGCAGTCCGCGGAGCGCCTGCGGTCGAGGTCGATTTGAAGTTTACGCGGCACGGACCCGTTCTCTGGGAGAAGGGAGCGCGCGCATTGGCGCTTCGTTGGGTGGGCGCGGAACCGGGAACCGCGGGTTATCTGGGATCGCTTGCGCTCGATCGAGCACGCAATTGGCGGGAATTCGAGGCCGCCATGCCGCGCTGGAAAGTGCCTTCGGAGAACATTGTCTACGCCGATCGGGAGGGCAACATCGGCGAACACTCAACGGGACTTGCGCCTCTGCGCGAGAACTGGACGGGCTTGTTGCCGGTACCCGGCAAGGGCGGGTACGAATGGTCCGGGTTCATACCGAATGAGAATTTGCCGCACAGCTACAATCCCGCCGCCGGGTTCGTGGCCACGGCAAATCATAAAATGATTCCCGATGGGTATCGATACGCCGTGGGATTCGAATGGGCCGAGCCGGTGCGCTACCTGCGGATCAAAGAAGTTTTGGAAGGCGCCAAGGCGCGGGGCAACAAACTGGGGGTAGCCGATATGGAGGCGCTGCAGACCGATGTCGTTTCCCTGCCGGCGCGCGATTTGCAGCGGCTGCTGCGGGAGGCCGCCGGCCGGGACGCTACGGCCGGGAGCGACCCGCACCGGTTCGTCGTGCAGCTGCTGCTGCGGTGGGACTGCGCGCTGCGGGCGGACTCGCCGGAAGCGGCGGTGTATGAGTTTTGGGCCAGCGAATTGCGAAGCGCGGTGACCGCTCGTGCAGTTCCGGCGGAAGCGCAAAAGACATTCGGAAAATTATCGTTGTTCAGGGTGGTACAGGAGTTGTCGAATCCGCAAATCGCCCTCTTCGGCAGCGATCCGCAGGCGGCCCGCGACGCCATGCTCTTGTCGACGCTCGATACCGCTCGCATGAAACTCGTCGCACGGCAGGGGGCCGATATCAAAGGGTGGGCCTGGGGGCAGCTGCACCGGATCAAATTCCAACATCCGTTGGATTCCGCCCCTGGGGCTGCCGCATTGTTCGACCGCGGTCCGATGCAGCGGTCGGGCGACGGGGAAGTTGTGCAGGCAACCGGATTCAAGGACGATTCGTTCGACCAAATCTCAGGCGCGAGCTATCGGGAAATCTTCGATCTGGCCGATTGGGACCGATCGGTGGGGATCAATGTGCCGGGACAGAGCGGACAGCCTGGCAGCAAGCATTACGACGACCTGCTGCCGCTCTGGATCGAGGGGAAGTACTTCCCGCTCGCCTACACGAAGGGTGCGGTGGATGCCGTGACGACGGACGTCCTTTACCTCACTCCCGTACGCCCATGAGCGACGCGCGAGCATGACTTGGTGTCGAATGGGCTGTATCAGATTCGACTTGATCTGACGCTTGCTCTCGAAAAGGCGAGGTTACCCAGTTTGATGGTGACCTGTTCCTATCGACGAGCTAATGATGTGGTGACTCCCCAGCTGTAGCTGCCGACGCCGCCGAGGGCGCGGTTTGAAGGTCATCCTTCAGATATTGATCAAAGAAAGCCAGCATGTCTTCGAGCTTCCTCTGAGTAGTCTCGAAGGAGTTGATGTAGTAACCATTATTCGGGTAGGCCTTGTAACGATAAAGTTTGCTGTGCGCGCCCAGGGCGTGTGCAAAGTCGAGAGCCTCTGGATTCGAGCGCTCCGCCGGGCGCCAGGGGTTAGGAATGTTGTCTGCGCCCTGAATGATGAACGCGGGCGTCGTCACCTGCGCGACGCTGAAGATTGCAGAAGAGTGTTGTAACACCTTCTGGTTTTCGGGGAATGAGCCCAAATCATGGGTAATCAGCTGCATGTCCGACAGACTGTTGGCCCACTCGTGAAAAGTTACCCAATCTCCATAACCTGATTCCGGGATGGCTGCCTGGAACACGCCGGGCGCGAAAGTGATTGCATACATGGTCATGATGCCGCCGTAGCTGACCCCGTGTATGCCCATTTCGGCCGCATTTACGTACGGTTGACGTTTGAGATACGCGACACCCGCCAGCACGTCCTGTAGGTCGCAGTGTCCCCAGCAACCCTTGATTGACTCGCGGAAATCCTTCCCATAGCCGGTGCTGCCTCTGATATTGGGCAACAGCACCGCATAGCCTCGATCTACGAAGAATTGCACTTCAGGCTGGTACGAGTCTTTCCATTGGCCATGAGGCCCACCGTGGACCCACATGATCCCGGGCGCTTTCTCCTCCGGCTTTAGATTTCGCGGTTCGTAGAGATACGCCGAAATGGTGTAGCCGTCGGCACTCGGATAAGTAATCTTTCGCGGCTGCGCCAATTCCTGTCGCGGTAGACTTGAGTAGGGAGAGGTCAGCTGCGTCACCCGGGCAGTTTGCAGATTCACCGTGAAAAGCTCCGCCGGTGCAGTGGGCTCCTCCAATGTGTAACTGAGTTGTCCGCTGTCAGGCGACCATGCGATATTCGCTACAATGCCCACAGAAGGATTCACCAGCGCGCGGGGTGCGCCGCCCGCGGCGGCCACAACGTACAAGCCGGCGGTCCCATTGCGATTGGCGACGTAGGCAACCCACTTACCGTCCGGCGACCATGCGGCTTCGCTCTGTTCCGCACTCTCGGCGGCGAGTGGGCGGGGCACTCCGCCTGAGATTGGTACGGTCCAATAATTCATCCAACCGCTGCGCTCAGACCGAAAGAGTATCCGCTGCCCGTCTGGCGCGACCGGCGCGTAGCCGAACTCTGCACCAATCCTGTAGTCGAAGTAATCCGCCTCGGCCAGGGCATGTGGCGGCGACGACCCGTCGCTGGGCATTACCATCAGATCATGCCGTACCCACGCCTCATCCAGCCGGTCGAACACAATCTGTCGGCCGTCCGGGGTCCAGCTCGGAAACAATTCATACCGACTATCGCTCGTCAGCCGCAAGACCTTCCCGCCGGGCGCGGTGACAACGTAGACGTCCTGATTACCATAGCGACCATTGGAGAAGGCGATGCGTGTTCCATCCGGCGACCAATTCATCGAGAGGATGTTCTCGCCCATGTGCGTCAGTTGCACATCCTTCTGCGTCTGTCGGCTCCACAACCAAATTTCTGGCGAGTCGCCCCCTTTGGTCGAGATATACGCCAGATACTCGCCGTGGGGCGACCATTTGGGTTGCCCACTCACGGACACGTCGTTGACGAGCAGCTGCGGTGAGCCGCCACCGGGGTTGATGGACCAAAGGCCTAGAGAGCCCCCTGGGACACTACCCAGGAAAGAAATTTGCGACCCATCCGGGCTCCACGTGGGGGGGCTGAGCGTAGGTGAAAATATCACGCCCCCACTGAGAGGGGAGCGTAGGGACAGCAGCTCGCGGGCGGACGGAGCGCTCGTATTTGACGCGGATTGGGGATTGTCGATCGCATCACGAGAATCCGCTCCAGATGCGCTGGACCAAAAGCCAACCGCGAGAATCGCGGCCGCAACCGGCATGGTCGTCCGCGAAGCAGAGTATTTCATAGTTTACCTTTTCAAAAGTCGCGACGAATATCAAAGCCGATCGTGCGCGGCCGATTCAAAGATACGGCGCGCGTCATCGGCAAATCGATGCCGGAGGCTGTCCGCAAGCCCGTTTCAGCGTGTCTGTCGAACAGATTGTCGATGAAAAACGAACCTTGCCACTCTTTGGAGCTGTCGGTCCCGATTCTAAAATTGGCAAGAGCGTATCCCGCGGTGGCGTAGTAATTGCTCGTCGGGTCGAAATTGTTGAACTGGCGGCTCGAGGCATTGACATCAAACCGGGCAAACCCAGAGATCGTTGGGCGGATCTGGGCGCGGTATTCGATGGACACATTACCCGTCCACTTGGGCACGTTCTGCAGCGCGTCCCCCACATGTCCCTGCGTGCCGGCGACGACTTGGGTGAGCTCCGCCTGAGTGAACGCGCCGCCTGCCGTGACGCGCAGTGCGTCGGTGATGCCGTATTTGACCTGCAATTCAACGCCCTTGCTGACAGCCGCACCGAAATTACCGGTAAAGTTAAACGAACACACGGGCAGGTGTACGGTCTGCTGCAGATTTTTCCAGTCGATGTAAAACAAAGCCGTATCGATGCTCAGCCTCATCGGCTGCGAAATGAATTTCTCGCCGATCTCGTAATCCCAGATACTGTCTGAGGTGTATGAACTGGGCGGCGAACTCAAACCCAGGGCAGCCAGATCCGCTGCGCATATATCCTGCGGCAGAAATACACTGTTTCCCGGCCTGAAGCCCTTCGAGGCATTGGCGTAGACCATTGCATCCGGCGTCACATGATACGAGAGGCCGAATCTTGGAGTGTTTCCATGTTCTTTGGGGTTTCCGGAAGCCGTGGATGTACCGCCATTGTAAAAGCCCGTGTACGTGGCAGAGTTGGGCTGTTTTAGATGAAACGCGCGGTCACCGAGGGTCGCCTCCAGCTTGTCGGTAATGTGAATGGTAAACTGACCGAAGGCCGCCAATTGGGTGAGCGTGGTCCACGAACCTCCCGCAAAGAAAAACGGCTCGGCTCCGAAGGGCGTCCCGAATGCTGCGTTGTAGCCCGCCGAAATCGGCCAATCCCCATAGCTAAAATCTCTCTCATGGGAATAGTAAGCCCCGATCAGGCCTTCAACCCGACCTACGGTTGCAGACGCACGCAACTCCTCCGTGAAGACGCGAGTCTTTTGAGTCGTCACATAGGCTCCTGGATAGATGTAGGTTTGCGGAGCAGGGCCCAAGTAGTAATAGTTCGCCTTCGAATTGTCTTCCGCCGAATCATATTGGCCATCGTTGTAGGCTGTCGACGACACCAGGCTCACGGGGCCCAGGGTTGCGTGCACCGGCAAGGAGATCAACGTGAACTTCATGACGCTTGGCTCATCGGTGTCGCGAGTTTGAATGGGATTGTCGAAGGATCCAGGCGGTACGTCGATGGCAAACGCTCCGCCCAACACGATCCGCTGGTACATGATCGATGGGGTGATGACCAAGCCGTCGATTGGTTTGAATGCCACTGCTAGATTGGCCGCCGTTGTCTGCTCCGTATTGACGTTCTTGGTCTTCGGACCCACGCCCACGCCGTTGATCTCGTTGAGGGCAATTGGATAGCGGTCGATATAGCCGTCGTAATGGCGGTAGACCGCAGACCCTCGCACCGCGACGGTCGAGCTCACGGGTATATTCAGCAGCCCGTCGATCTCATTGTTCGGGCCGCCATTCTCCGTGTAGGAAAATGTTTGCTTCACGGCAGCCTCGAATGAATCCACGTTTGGCTGCTTCGTGATGTATCTGACGGTTCCGCCCTCCGAGCTCGCGCCATAGAGCGTGCCCTGCGGACCGCGCAGCACCTCGACTCGATCGAGATCAAAGAGCACCGGGTCAGTCTCTCCGCGCAGGTGGTTCGCTACGGAGACCGGCGTGTCGTCGATATAAAACCCCACGGTCGGGGCGGTTCCCCCGGTTGATGAGATGCCGCGAATGATGAGCGTATTCTGACCAGGGGCCAAAGTGACGATGGATAATCCGGGAACCTCGCGTCCGATGTCCTGCAGTGTCACCGCGCCGGAGTTCTGCAGGTCAGCCGACGTCAGCGCAACCATGCTGATGGGGACGTCCTGCAAACGCTCGGAACGCTTCTGTGCTGTAACGACTACTTCTTCAAGCGCCTGCTGGGGTGCAACCGCACTTTGGTCTTGCGCCACAGCGTTACCCTGAGTCAGGGCTACGCCGCCCAGTGCTGCAAGCCACCAACCAACCCCATAAAATCCCAGTCGTCTCATGATCGCTCCCAATGAAATCAAACCTGTCTCACTCTTGTCCCAAAAAATCAGCTTGTTCTCGCATTGAATGCCTGCCGGCTCGATCGCCCGATCGAGCACGGCCGCGCTGCCACTACCATTGCGTTCGAGTCAGAAATACAACTGCGAGCGGTATCGAGGCGTCGATACCGCGCGTGTGAAGCCTGCAATGGATTTGCGCGCCGAGAGAGGTGGATCGCAGACGGAGTTATTGACGCGACGAGCGACGCTAGTTGCCTAATCATTATTTTGGCTGTTCATTTCATCGCTATCCCAAGCACGTCTGTTTGCGTACTCGATTTGATTCTAGGCACCAAACAGTTGCTTGGTCAACAGAAGTATGCAGCTTGTCGCAAGAAGTCGCTGCGACATTGATGGCGTCGCAAATTCCGCGGAGCCGATGCCGCGTGCGCAGATCACCGAGCCGGCGTGTCAACTTCAGATTTGCCGAACCTTGAAAGTCGCCCGCAGCTCCTTCATCCGTCAGCGGCTGGCATCGCCAGTCGCTTCTCCCCATGCGCATCCCTGCGCCGGACCGCACGGGTTGAACAACGCATTGCCTTTGAGGCCCGTCCTGGCCGGATCACCGCGCCATTTTGCCGTCGGCTCACCGGGCGGAGCGTTCTTGGCAATGTGTGCCGCCATCTCGCGCAGGAGATTGGCCGTGGTCATCGGCTGCCAGCCGTGAGCTTTCATAGGCCGACCGTAGCGAAATTCGCCGCCGTAAGCGGGGGCGTCAGTGCTGTCGAGGAAGTCCTGAAGGAAATAGACGGCTGGCGACAGGAAGAAGTCGTCGTAGTCTCCCACCAGGATATGCAGCTTGCCGACGAGCTGAGGCCCGATACGCGACCAATTCTGCTCAAGGTAATATCGAAGATCGTAACCATGGTCCCGCATGTAGAGCGCGACCTCGCTATCGATGGCACCGGTCTTCAGATCGAACACGCGGCGCGGGTATCCGTCCGCATCGGTCGGGCCGTAAGCGGCGTTCCATATGTCGATCTGCGCCGCCGACCGCCCGTGTGTGCCGGAGGCCAGCTCCATCTGTGAGATCGAGCGCATCGACCCTACCGGCTGCCCTTCGGGCGACATTTGCATCATTCGCTCCGGCGCCCCCGCCGCGGCGTTGGGCACAATGAACGCGTTCTCATCGGCGTAGATGTCGATTAACTGGTAGCGCCGGAAGTCGACTGGGTCGGGGAAGAACGTCCACGTCCCCCCGAAGAAATCAGGGTGATACAACTGCAACGCCAGCGATTCCCAGCCACCGGTCGATCCGCCGGTCAGAACCCTGGCGTACGGCTTCTTGATGATTCGAAAGTGCGATTCCACGTAGGGGATGAGCTCATTCATGATGGCATCGCCGTACGGGCCGTTGTTCGCCGAATTGACCGCGTACGAGTCGTCGAAGAACGGCGTCGGGTGCAGGAAGGATACGACGATCATCCCGGGCATGGCGTCCGAGACCCATGACTTGTAGAACTCGTATCCAGATTCTTTCACGCCGCCACCGTTGAACGCATGCGGCCCTTCAACGTTGGAGCGCGGATTGATTTTAGCGAGCCGCACCGGCGTCATTGTCGCGGCTGGCGGATTTGGATCCTCGGTAAACCCGAACGGTGCCTCGAGGGAAAAGTGGTTCTGCTGGTACACAACGGGATAGTAAGTGTCCGGGTGCTCCTCGTAACCTTTGGGCAGCACCACGATCGCGCCGAGCTGCTGCGCTGCACCCCACCATCGGGTCAAGGTGTCGCTTTGAATCTTGACGTGCTTAACGTAAGTCGTGTCCTCCGGTTCCACGATCGGCAGCAATCGGTGATCGAAGGTGAGCCGGACGCTAAATCCCTTCGCCGGATCGAGATGCACTTTGATCGGCGTGCTCACGAGGTTGCCCGGGGAATACGCCCAGCGCTGACCCTCCCAATGATCCTGGTGAGCCCAGATCGTATGCCCATCGGCGCGATGATATTGAGTATAGACGTTGAGCACAGCCTGGGCGTAGTAGTCGCCGGCAGGGAGTTCACGCATGCTCCACAGGGGATAACCGACCGCGTTGGCATCGAGCGTCGCCCATTCACCTGCCTTGAGCCGATCGATGTCTACGGCGAAAAATGGGATGCGCCCGACACGTACACGCGCAGACTGGTAGGCAGCCACACGGGGCTCAACGTCGTCCTTCATGTAAAGAGTCACGAAAACCCGTCCGGTGATCGGCTCATTGTTCAGGGAAGAGGGGAAGCTGACCTGAAACCGAGTGTTGCCGCCAGCACTCTGTGACTGGGTGCTCCCGAACGCAGCACCCCCACAGAGTAGGGTTGCGGCACCGAGCAGCACGATCACACGGGCAAGTACATTATGAAACATTTTGCACCGTATCCTTTTCGGTTACTTGAATCGATAACTCAGGTCAATACCAGCCCATGTTGTGCCCTTGCGGCCACCCACGTAGGTTGTGTCGGCGCGCGCTGTCAGCGCGAATTGATCGGTCAGCGGGTGCCGATAAACGAGCGACGCCGACGCGCTCCATTTTGGATCGTCCTGCAGCGGCCTTCCGGGATTGAAACTCGAGTCGAGCGGATTCGCGTCGGCGGTATGGCACCGCCTCATAGAGGTCTCGGGGTGACTTTCACGTCTGCCCGCAATTGCGACGGCTCGTCTCTGGCGTGCGTCGCATGCGCTTGCCCGGGTACCGAATGTTGCCTGTGGCCCCGACCAATGACGTTGGCGTTCTGATCACCATTTTGGCTATGCGTTACATCCCTTATCACTTGCATTGCCGCAGTCTTCTTATCGAGGTTGGCAACCAGCATCAACGTCGCAATCCTACCAACCAATTGTTTGGTTGGTCAAGCAGCGGTCGCTCCAGCAGCGAGAGGCCGAGCATCCTTGGATTTTCGATTATTGAGACCACCGTAAATGGATGACACGACAAGGACGTTCGGGCAATTCGGACTCGTCGGTGAAGACGAGCTTACGTCGCTGCCGCGCTGCTATTTTTAGAAGCTTCGCGCCCTTCACTGGCGCCGCTTCAACTCTTTCGGTTCTTGCTCGATACTCATTTACGAGAGTCTAAATAGGTTATATAAGTGAAGTCGGCAATGCGTCGTGCGATTCCTCCGAATCCCACGACTCTCTTCAGTTCAGTGTAATGGCGGCAAAATAGAACAATCGCGAACCACTAAACGCAACCAGCAACGGAACATCGGATGTTATCAATTGGTCGCCAAAAAAGAGCCAAGGGGAAGTCGTCGAGAAAGAAACGTTCCACCCCCCCGCGTTCGAGCGCACGCCGACTGGAATTGCTTAGTGTAGCGGCAGCGCTGTTTGCAAAGAAGGGATATACCGGAACCTCGATTCGAGATGTTGCCGAAGTGTACGGCGTTCTCAGCGGCTCCCTTTATCATCACGTCGATTCCAAGGAGGCACTCTATATCGAATCGCACGGGCTAGTCATAAACGAAGCCGCACAGCGCTTGCGCGAAGTTACTCAAAAGTACACCGAACCTTGGGACAAACTCCGGGCTGCGTGCGAGGTCACGGCGGAATTCCAGCTAGATCCGACCTCGCTAAAGTATCCGATGCTTAATCATTTGATGCAAACACCAAAATCCATGCGTAAGACGCTTGTAGCGCAGCGCAACAAGTTTGAAAATATATTTTCCGAGATCATCGAGACCCTTCAACTTGACCCCACGGTTGAGCGATCTATTTTTCGCCTGTCACTCATAACCGCGTTGAACGGAAGCTCCGTTTGGTACCGCAGGGGGAGACTAACTCCCAAACAAGTCGGAACCCGCGTATTCGAGATTTTCCACCACTGTAAAAGGTGTTGACCGTACCCACTGGCGCACGGAGAAGGGCACAGGGATGTCATCATGAAAACCAACGCACTTCTGCTGGCTTTGACCCTCTCGGCGTGCGGCGGCGGTGGGGGCGCACCCTCTGCCCCTGGTCAATATGGACTGAGTGGCTCGGTGTCCGGCCTGGCTGGCGGCGCCACGCTTACGCTCACCGACAACGCGGGCGACACGATGTCGATTACTAGTAATGGGTCTTTTTCACTCGCCAAAACATTCAGCGCGGGCTCGAATTATTCCGTAACGGTGGCCAGACAACCCTCCAAACCGACGCAGACCTGCACCGTAGCCAACGGCGCAGGGATCGTCGGCGCTGCCGCGATTACCAATATTGCCGTGACCTGCGTCACCAGCACATTTAAAGTCAGTACAACCGTGAGTGGACTCACCGGCTCCGGGCTGGTGATCGAGAACAACCGCACTGATGATGTTGCCGTGTCCGCCGATGGAGTTGTGTCCTTCTCCAAGCCGATCGCCAGCGGTGCGGTCTACAGCGTTACGGTCAAGACCGCTCCAGGCAATCCCGCTCAGAACTGCTCTGTCAGCAACGCGTCGGGGACGATCGGCGGGACCAGCGTCACGAACATCGCGGTGTCCTGCGCAACCAGCCTCACTCAGGACAATGCTGGGTCGGTCGCCATCATGGTCTCTCGATCGGCCGAGACGGTGCTGCAACTCGCCTCATTCGTCGGCGAAAAACTCACTTATCTATCCGCCCATCTGGCAGCGCAAGTCGTGGAGAGTTGTGCCGATCCCTCGAATACGAAGGGCGGCACCAGCACTTACACGTTCTCCGACACTGACCAGAATGGCGTTCTCTCGGCCGGCGATACGGTGACCGTCTCCGTAAACACCTGTTATTCCCCGTCGCTGTCCGACTATCCCACGGGAACCCTCACCTTGACGCTGACCGCGCCACCCGCTGGAAGTTATGCCCTGGCATTCAAGGCTCATGCACAATTCGCGTCATTCGTTCTCGTCGATCGGACCATAGGCGGAGCGCTCGATTCTACTTACACAGATTCGGAAATCGCGCGAGTCGTATCCGCACAAGTCGCGGCTTCTCCGTTGACCATCTTCGGCGCCGGCGGTGGGTTCTTCGCGAACGACACGGTGACCGTGCAAAGCGCCGCCGTCAGCAAAACGTCGGATTACCCGACCGCCCGCTACACCGCCACGTTCGCTGCGGATGTTTCTAGTCAAACTCGGAAGGGGCGGTTCCAGATTTCGACACCGACCCCGCTCAGCGGGCCCTTCATGACGTATTACGGCATCTATCCGACCGCCGGGGTTGAACGGATTGCCGGCGGCGCGAGCTCTTTATTCTTGACCGCAGTCAACGCGCCCGACAATCAATCACCGCAGGTGGCCCTGGACTCCGATGGCACCGGGAACCTCATCTCACTCAATCTGGGATTGCCGTGGAATGGTCCGTTCTCCGGATTCCCGTGGTGGGAGCCGCACGCGGGCGCCGTGTACCCACAGAGCCAACCGGGTTACTCGTACGGCACCTTGAGCCAGTGGGGAATGGGCTTGCTCTACGCGATCCCCCAGCAAGACGCCATCAACGGGATTCTTGGCACCAATTTACCCGTCAATACGCCGATCAAATTCTTCTTTTCGGCTCCCCTCGACTCGACCCGTACGAGTTTCGTCTACCAACCGCAATACTCCGCGGGTGCCGCCAATATCCCCGCGACCGTGACTTCGAATGGCGCAATCAGCACCCTGACGGCGCCGCTGCAACACGGATTCACTTATCAATTGCCGGCCATCCAACTTTTCTCTGCGGCCACCAGTCTGCCCGGTCTGATCAACTATCAAACGCTCAGCATCAGCAACAATCTGGTCGCTGATGCGGGGCCAAGTCCCGCAGTTGCCGCGCCGGGACAGACCGTCACTTTGAAATCATCGCGTTCGCTATCCACCAACAGCACCATCGCCGGCTACTCGTGGGTGCAACTGAGCGGCACGCCTGTCCAACTCGCGAATGCAGCCGGCGCGAGCGCGAGCTATGTGGTCCCCGCCGGCGCGGTCAACGGCGAAGGTTTGGTCTTCCAATTGACGATCACCGATGCCAACGGCGAGACCGATGCCGTGCCTGTGACCGCCTTCGTACTGACGGATTTGACCCAGCCGTTCCTCTATTTTCGGCAACAACAGAATCCGAACGCGGGTCTTACGCCCGAATCGGCGACGCTGGAATCCCCGCTCAATGGCACGGTCATAGCCCTGCAGAACCAAAACTCGTTCGTCTTCGGTTTCACAGCGATCGCCCCGTCTGGGTCCGATTCATTCCAGTTGCTCGGGCCGTACAACGCCAATCTGGCGGTCGGCACGTATCAAAGCACGCCGACGGGAAACAGCATCATCGATGACAACCAGATGGCACTCTCCTGCAACGCCCCCAATCAGGCTTTTACCGTGCTCGACCTCAGCACCGGAGCGAATGGCGCCGTCATTCGGTTCGCGGCTGACTTCAACGAGGCCTGTCCCGACAGTACGCACGCGTATGTCGGATCGGTACGCGTCAACAGTTCACTGCCGCTTCTGTGAGCGGCTGTCGACGAACGCCCCAATTCAGACCGTCGCACCCATCCTTTTTGCCATCGTCCCGTGCTTCGGTCATAGTTGGTTGCGGAGAACTTAGACCAACAATGCCGGGGCAGAATGCTGATCCCCGCACTCAAGGGGCTCTTCGATGATCGTCAATCGTTTGTTGCCGGCTATGCTTCTCGTGATCGCGCCACTGGCGGCGGCTTATGCCGCGCTGCCTCGATTTCCACAGCCGTTCGGCGACAGGATCGTGTTTGTTGCCAGCGGCAACGTGTGGTCAGTGCCTAAAGGCGGCGGTACGGCCACGCGGTTGACGAGTGCACCGGGCCAGGACATGTTCCCGCGGGTCTCGCCGGACGGCAAATGGATCGCCTATACGGAGGCGAACAAGGCAGGCACGGATATTTGGGTGATTCCGGCCGCGGGCGGCGCCGCGCGACGTCTGACCTTCCATCCACCCACGGAAGCAGGCACCGGCGGCCGCCATGGGCCGGACGACATGGTGGTTACCTGGACGCCAGATTCCCGGAGCGTCGTCTTTCTGTCCAAGCGCGATCAATGGAACAGCTGGATTCAAAATCTGTATGCAGTTCCTGTGGCGGGCGGCCTGCCGACGCCCTTGCCGATTGATAGCGCGGTCGGCTTGGCCACATATGGACCCGATGGCCATAGCATCGCCTACAACCGGATCTTCCGAAACTTTCGCACTTGGAAGCGCTACAACGGCGGCCTCGCGCAGCAGGTGTTCACCTACGACTTCAATTCGCATGAACTCAAGCAACTGACAAACTGGTCCGGCACCAACACGTCGCCCATGTGGTACGGCACTCGCATCTACTATCTCTCGGATCAGGACGCGCACCGCCGGGCGAACATCTGGGTCCTGGATACGGAGACCAAACAGACGCGTCAGGTCACGCACTTCAGCGATTACGATATTGATTTTCCGGCGTTGGGCGGCGACGCCATCGCTTTCCAACAGGGCGGCAAGCTGTATCGATTGGACTTGCCCAGCGAGCACATCGAGGAAGTGCCGCTCACCATACCGGATGACGGCCCGCGCACGCGCCCGCGTGTCGCCAACGTCAAAGGCGAAATCCGCGCAATCGATCCGGCGAGCCAGGTGGATTTCGCGCTGGCGCCGAACGGCAAGCGAACCCTGTTCTCGGCGCGCGGCGATATCTTCAGCGTGCCGACAGAAAATGGCGCGACGCGCAATTTGACCGGCACGCCAGGCGCGGACGAAGACCATCCGGCCTGGTCGCCGGACGGCCGCACCATCGCCTACACCACCGATGTGGGCGGCGCACAGCAAATCGCCGTCCGTCCGGCGGCGGGTGGAGCGGAGAAAATTCTGACGTCTTTTTTGGACGGCTATTTTTATGCGCCGATCTTCTCCCCGGATGGAAAAACGCTCGCATTTTCCGATGGCGCCCACCGGCTTTGGATCGTCGGCACCGACGCCGGCAAGCCGAAACAAGTTGCACAGGATAAGCTCAATGAAATCCACGACCAGGCATTCTCGCCGGATGGGCGCTGGCTCGCGTTCAGCTTGTCCGCTCTCGGCCGCAAGCGCGATCTCGTCTTATACGAACTCGCGACGGATAAACTGACCCGTCTGGGAAACGGCGGCGAAATCGATTCGAATCCCGCCTGGTCCTCCGACGGCAAGTATCTGTATTTTAACTCGAGTCGCCACGAGAATCCGGTGGGATCGGACGTCGAGTTCGACTTCGCGCTGGTGAAATCGGCAGGAATCTATGCGCTGCCGCTGGCACGGGACACGGCATCGCCGGTCGCGCCAAAGTCAGACGAAGCCAGCGGCGGCGCCGACGAAAGTCCGCCGGCGCGAACCAATGACGCGAAGCACGGGCAAGCCGACAAATCCGGCAAATCCGACAAGGACGATGACGATAAAAAGGCCGACGATCGGCCGCCGCCCCAACCGGTGGGTCCGATCAAGCCGATCCGGGTCGATCTCGACGGGCTCATCGCGCGCGCGGTGGCGCTGCCCATCGATGCGGCGAACATCGGCCAATTCGACGTGCGCGGCGAGCGCATCTTCTATCTGACGCAACCGCTGGGACTCATTGAGGGAACGCTCAGCGGCGAGAAAACCGCGCTGCGCTTCTTCGATCTGAAGACGCGCAAATCATCGCTGATCACCGAGGACGTGGACAGCTATTCCTTGTCGCTCGATGGGAGGAGCGTGCTGATCAGGCACGACAAAGATTACACCGTGCTCGCCGCGAAGGCAGACGCCGCCAAGGACGTCGAGACCAAGAAGGAGCTGAAGCTCGATCATCTGCGTGAGCAAGTGGATCCCTCTTTGGAATGGGCGGAGATGTTTGAGAATGCCTGGCGCCTCGAGCGCGACTTGTTCTACTCGCCGCTCATGAACGGCGAAGACTGGAAAGGCGTGCACGACAGCTACCGCAAACTCCTGCCGCTCGCGAGCTCGCGCGAAGATCTTAATTACGTGATTGGGCAGATGTTGGGCGAAATCGGCAATTCCCACACCTATGTCGGCGGCGGCGACGATGGCGACACCGGGCCGCCGGCGCACAGCGCTCTGCTCGGTGTGGATTGGGCGCTCGACGCCGCATCCAACCGCTACCGCTTCGCGGCGATTTATACGGGCGACAACACGCGCGGTGATTATCGCAGTCCACTGGCCCAGCCCGGGCTCAATGTGAAGGTCGGGAACTATTTGTTGGCGGTCAACGGCACCGACTTGCGGACGCCGACCGATCCGGACGCTCTATTACTACTCGCGGATGCCGATACGACGGTGGATCTCACCATTGCCGACAGCCCGGGCGGCGCGCCTCGTCACATCGTGGTGACGCCCGTCGCGAAGGAGCTCAGTCTGCGGGAAGCTGGTTGGATCGCCCACAATCGCGCCGTGGTCGATCGGCTGTCCGGGGGCCGCGTCGGCTACGTCTACATGTCCGATATGGAGCAGCTGGGACTGCAGCAGTTCGTACGTCAATTCTATGCGCAACTGGGCAAGCAGGCCCTGATCATGGACGATCGCTGGAACGGCGGCGGATTCATCGCGCCCTTCGCTCTCGAGCGCTTGCGGCGCATGCTGGTGACGCTCGCCACCAACCGCGAGTCGGCGATCACGACCGAGCCGCTGGAGGTCTTGAATGGCCCCAAGGTGGCGCTGCTCAACCACTGGTCCGCGTCGGATGGCGATATCTTCCCTTATCTGTTTCATCTGTATGGTCTTGGCAAGCTGGTCGGGACGCGCTCCTGGGGCGGGGTGCGCGGCATCCGCGGCTATTGGCAAATGATGGACGGCGGGTACATCACGATTCCCGAGGACGCGATCTACACGCTCGATCGTCAATGGGCGGTCGAGAACCATGGAGTCGATCCTGACATCGACATCGAGAACCTGCCGGCGGATCTGCTCGCCGGCCACGATGCGCAGTTGGAGACGGCGGTCGACTTACTGCTCAAGGAGATCGCCGGCAAACCGAGCGAACTGCCGCCGCCGCCGCCGCTGCTTCCACCGTACCCGCCGAGCGGAATTGTGCCGCCGCAGCCCTAGTACGCCGTGCGTGCCTGAGATGGCGACCAGGACTCGGTGGGCGTCGGGCGGTCCCAGCCACGCCACATCAGTTGAAAGTTTGCCGCCATCGGGCCCTCGTTTATCTAGCGCGAAGCCGGTGAGTTCGGCGCCCGCTGTGACCGAAGCCGTCGGTGAAGTGATACTAGCCCAGATTGGAGGGATTTCAGTCGTC
>Ga0137412_10000933_pt1 | contig 21864 bp, 20 predicted proteins | sample CZODoug2_1_16fun_FD_122160 | JGI IMG/M metagenome (GOLD analysis project Ga0137412, IMG submission 122160) | Vadose zone soil fungal communities from Angelo Coast Range Reserve, California, USA - CZODoug2_1_16fungal (Hybrid Assembly) | ecosystem: Environmental > Terrestrial > Soil > Vadose zone... | reverse complement strand
TCAGGCTTTCGGCGCCCGCCAGAATGTGACTGATGCGCTCCGAATTGCCCGCCAGCGTCTGGGAGAATGCCTCGATATTCCTGAGCGCGCCCTTGAGAACGGCCTCGTTGTCGGCGACGAGCGCGTCCAGCCGGCGCATCGCGTCGCGCGCGGTCTGGGTCACGTCGGCCGCCGCGCCGGCGTCGACCCTGAGCGTGGGCGGCGTGCCGGGCGCGGCCGGCGCGCCCTGCGAGCCGCCTTTGAGCGCGATCGAGGCGGTCCCGGTCACGCCCTGATATTCGAGACTGACCCATGTATCGGCCCGCACCGCCACCGACTTGTCGATCGCGGCCAGCGCCACCACCTCGCGCGGCGCCGCCGGATTGAGCTTGAGATCGGTGACCTCGCCGACCCGGATGCCGTTGAACAGCACCGCGGCGCCGGTCCGCAGACCCGAGACCGAGCCCTCGAATACGATGCGGTAGGGCGCGCGGTCGCCGGCGGCGCCGATCGTGTTGAACCAGTAGACGAACCCGAATCCGCCCAGGATCACGGCGAGCGTGAACAGGCCTATGAGAACGTAGTTGGCTCTCGTTTCCATCGCAGAGCGCCTTTCCTAGAGCAACGTTATGCCGCACGCGCGCCGCCGACGCGCGAACGCTTGCCGCGAAAATAGGATTTCACCCACGGATGCTCGGACGCGAGCAGGGTCGGGATCGGTCCCGCCGTGATCACCCTGCCCTCGGCCAGCACCGCGATGCGGTCGCACACCGTGTGCAGGCTGTCGAGGTCGTGCGTCACCATGAAGACGGTCAGCCCCAACGTGTGCTGCAGGGTGCGGATGAGCTCGTCGAACTCGCCGGCGCCGATCGGATCGAGGCCCGAGGTCGGCTCGTCGAGAAAGACGATCTCGGGATCGAGCGCAAGCGCGCGCGCCAGCGCGACGCGCTTGGTCATGCCGCCGGACAGCTCGGCGGGATATTTGTCGCGCACGTCGGCGCTAAGTCCGACCATCTCCAGCTTGGCGAGGGCCACTTCGTCGAGCAGCCGGCCCGACAGATCGAGGTATTCCCGGATCGGGAATTGCACGTTCTGCAGCACCGTGAGGGCGGAGAACAGCGCGCCCTGCTGGAACAGGATGCCCCAACGGCGTTCGACGCTGCGCCGGACGCTCTCGGAGGCGGCGCCGACGTCGACGCCGAATACCTCGATCAGCCCCTCGCGTTTCGGCAGCAGGCCGATGATCGAGCGCATCAATACGGACTTGCCGGCGCCCGAGGCGCCCACGAAGCCGAGGATCTCGCCGCGGAAGACGTCGAGCGAGAGCCGGTCGAGCACCGGTGCGGCGCCGGAGGCGCCCGCGAAGCCGACCACCAGATCGCGCACCCGGATCACCGCATCGTTGCCGGGCTCCGCCATGGTTCCCATTTTGGCTCACATCCCGATCGAAGCGAAGAACATGGCGAATATGCCGTCGAGCAGGATCACCAGGAAGATCGACTTCACCACCGAATCGGTGGTCTTGAGGCCGAGCGAGGCGGCGCTGCCCTTGACCTCGAGCCCCTGCGTGCCGGCGATGACGCCGATGACGAGCGCCATGAAGGGCGCCTTGATCATGCCGGTCGCGAAGTCCTGCAGCGAGATCGCCTCCTGCATGCGCGACAGATAGACCTCCGGGCTCATGCCGCCATAGAGCCAGCACATCAGGCCGCCGCCATAGAGCGCCGCCATCGAGCCGAGGAAGGTGAGGCACGGAACCGCGATGATGAGCGCCAGCACGCGCGGCAGGATCAGCACGTCGATCGGATCGAAGCCCATGGTGCGCAACGCATCGATCTCCTCGCGCATCTTCATCGAGCCGAGCTCGGCCGTGTAGGACGAGCCCGAGCGCCCGGCCACCATGATGGCGACCATCAGCACGCCGACCTCGCGCAGCACCAGGATGCCGACCATGTCCACCACATAGACGTCGGCGCCGAACTGGCGGAAATGGAAGAGCCCCTGCTGGGCCAGGATGCCGCCGATCAGGAAGGTGATCAGCAGCACGATCGGGACCGCGCGCCAGCCGACGCGGTCCATCTGATGCACCATGGAGGTCAGGCGGAATGTCCGCGGATGCGCGATGGCGCGCCCCAGGGCGGCCGCCAACGCGCCGATCATCGCCACCACGGCCCCGATGTCATGGCCGATCTGGCCGACCGTGCGGCCGACGACGGCGAGCGTCGCGGTGAGCGCATTGTGGCGCGGCGTCGGCGTTGCGGCGCGATTGCACTGGCATGCCTGCGCCACAAGGCCGCGGTAATGCTCCGGGAGGCCGATGATCGTCGCTTCGCCCCCGGCGGACGCGAGCCCGCGCAGCAGGCGCTCGAGCAGCCAGGCCCCGAAGGTGTCGAGCCGTTCCACCCGGCCCATATCGATGTCGACGCCGCCGACCTTGGGGTGGCGGGCGATCACCCGCCCGATCAGCCCTTCGAGCTCGCCCGCCCGCTCGGCCGTCCACGTTCCGGCGGCGCTGAGCGCCAGCCGGTCGCCATTATTCGCGCTTTCGAGCAAAGGCCCGCCGTTCAAAGCGTCAGCTCCCACCCCTGGAGATCGACCGCCCGGCCGCGGGTGCGGCACCCTTGCGGGCGGAAGATTCCATTCACCATAATCCCCATCCTAGGCCTGCACGCGTTTCGCAATTCCTAAGCCACAATGAAGCCCGCAATGAGCCCTGCCCGCCCGCTGTCCTTACGCGTCGCGACCGAGCGCTGGCCGATCGCCGGCGCCTTCACGATCAGCCGCGGCTCCAAAACCCAAGCCGAGGTGGTGGTCGCCGAGGTCGGTGACGGATTACATCGCGGTCGCGGCGAATGTGTGCCCTATGGGAGGTATGGTGAAACCGTTGAGGGGGTGGCGGCCGCCATTGCCCGCCTGGAGCCGGAGATCGCGCGGGGCCTCGACCGTGGCGGCCTTCAAGACGCCCTGCCGGCGGGTGCCGCCCGCAATGCCCTGGATTGCGCCTTGTGGGACCTCGCCGCCAAGCAGGCCCAGCGTCCGGTCCAGGCGCTCGCCAACCTGCCGCTGCCGCGTCCGCTCGTCACCGCCTACACGATTTCGCTGGGGACCCCGCATACCATGGCGGCGGCGGCCGAAAAGGCCGCGTCGCGCAGCCTCCTCAAGGTCAAGCTCGGCCAGGCCGGCGATCCCGAGCGCATCCGCGCGGTACGGGCGGCCGCTCCCCGTGCCGAGCTGATCGTCGACGCAAATGAAGGCTGGACCGCCGAAAATCTCGCTGAGAATCTCGCCGCCTGCGCGGCCGCCGGCGTCACGCTGGTGGAACAGCCGCTGCCGGCCGAGGCGGACGCCGTCCTCGCCGATATCCCGCATCCGATTCCGGTATGCGCCGACGAAAGCGTGCATGATCGCGCCTCGCTCAAGCGGCTCGCCGGCAAATATAATGCGATCAACCTCAAGCTCGACAAAGCCGGCGGACTGACCGAAGGGCTCGCGCTCGCCGCCGAGGCCGCCCGCTTGGGCCTGGGTCTCATGGTGGGGTGCATGATCTCGACGTCGCTCGCGCTCGCGCCGGCCATGCTGTTGGCGCAGAGCGCGCGCGTGGTCGACCTCGACGGCGCGCTGCTGCTCGCGCAAGACCGCGCCGATGGCCTGCGCTACGAGGGTAGCCTGGTGTATCCGGCAACTGCGGCGCTGTGGGGCTAGGGCATTTCCGGCGAAAGCATGTCGGTTCCGATCCAGCGACGCCGTGCGACGTTTTGGAACTGGCGGGTTCCCGTAACCGTGACCGATAATCCTCGTACGGAAAAATTTTTGCCGGTTCCCTGCCGAAGACAGTCGCGGCGCTGATTCAAATCTGTTAGGGAAAGGCTCGGGAGGGGTGAGCATGCATCTCATTGCAATTCTCGCTGCCGCAGCTCTTGCGGCGCTTTCCGCCACGTCCGCGCAAGCGGCGGTGCGAATCACGGACGACCCGGGCGGCTTGATGACGCAATACGCGTCGCGCTTCTCCGCGGTGCGCCAGACCGGCGAAAAGGTCGTCATCGACGGGCCATGCCTGTCGGCCTGCACCATGGTGCTCGGCATCCTTCCGCGCGAGCAGGTCTGCGTGACGCACAATGCCGTTCTCGGCTTTCATGCCGCCTGGAACTACAACGGCCATGGTCGCCGCGTCACCAGCGCGGTCGCCACGCAGGCGCTGATCGACATCTATCCGCCACCGATCCGCTCCTGGCTCGCCCGGCGCGGCGGGCTGTCCCCGACCATGAAGTTCCTGCGCGGGCGCGAACTGGCCGCGATGTATCCGGCCTGCCGTTAGGTTCCATTTGGGTCGCCGTCGCGAGGGCGGTCTCGATCGCGGATCGAGCGCCGGCAGGATTCGCCGCAACCATTCCCATGCTGCGTCACGGGCCGCCGGCGCTCACGCGGCCGGTGGCTTACGCTCCAATGCGAGCCCCACCACCGTGAGCATGACCCCAGCCGCTGCAGCCGCCGCCATCGCCCCATAGGCGAGGCTGCCGTAGGACGCGACCAGCGCGCCCGACAATCCCATGGCGGCGGCGAACACGATGCCCTGCGTCGTGGCAAAATCCCCCTGCGCGGTCGCGCCCCGGCCGGCGGGCGCTATCCGGGCGAGGAAGTGCATGCTTCCGAGATGGGTCGCCGCGAAGCTCAGCGCGTGCAGGCCCTGCAGGAAGGGCAGCGCCGCCGTCGGCGGATCGAACGCCATGGCGGTCCAGCGGATCACGCCGCCGATCCCGCCGAGCACGATCATCGGGGTGGCGCCGAGCGCCGCGACGGCACGCGCCGACACCGCGAACAGGGCGATCTCCGCCAGGACGCCGAGTCCCCACAGCAGGCCGATCGCCGGGCCCGTGATGCCCTTGGCGCTCCATTGCAGTGTGGCGAAACCATACATGACCGCATGGCTCGCCTGGATCAGGCTCGTCCCGATCACCACCGTGACGAAGACGGGCGAGCCCCATAACGAAGCGCCCGCCGGCCGCATGCCGGCCGGCTCGGGCGCCTCGGGCGCGAGCCGGGCGAGGCCGAACGCCGCCGCGGCGGTCAGTCCCAGCGCCGCCACCACGGCCCAGATCACGTCTTGCGCGCCCAGGCGCGCGAGCAGCAGCCCGCCCGCCAGATTGGCGATGATGAAGGTCACCGAGCCCCATAGCCGCACCGAGCCATAGCGGTGCGCACCCCCCTGCAGGCCGCGCAACGCATAGGCGTCGGCCAGCGGCAGCACCGGCGAGATCGCCAGGGCGGCGAGCGCGAAGGCCGCCAGAATGAAGTGGAATCCGGAACCCAGCCCGATCAGCACAAAGCCTGCGATGCTCGCAATCGAGACGGCGACCAGCGCCTGGCGCAGCACGCCAAAACGATCGGCAAGGCGGGTCGACAGCGGAACCGCGATGAGACGCACCACCAGCGGGGTCGCGAGCACGATGCCGATTTCGCGCGCGTCCAGGCCCTTGGCGGCGAGCCAGGCCGGCATGAACGGCATGGACAGCCCGGCGTAGACAAAGAATGCGCCATAAAATAGCGATAGGCGGAGGACGAATCGGTCGGCCATCGGGCGCGATCAGGCTTCCTGGCGTCCCCTACGGCACGCCCCCGGAATCAAATACATTGCACTGCGTAGTCGATCGTGGTGATTCCTAAAAGCAACGTTATGATCCGTGTCCATGTCCGACGCCCAGTACGCCCTCTCGCCGTCTGCGGCTCCGCCCCTGAGCGAGGCGGATTACGACGCCATTTTCGCGGCCGTCATGGAAACCGCGCGCGGACGCTGGTTCCTCGGCGAATTCGCCAAGCGCAACCGCAACACCGATAGCGAGCTGGTCCTCGCGGCCCTTGACCGGGTCGAGGCGGTCTGGCGTCGGCGCGACCATAGCTCCCCGACCGAGCGCGTAAAATTCGATCTCCTCGAGATGGCGAAGGCCATCGCGCAGACCAAGGCCGAGATTGCCGCGATCACGCCCGAAGGCGAAGCCAAAGGCACGCTGCTGGAGGCGACCGAAGAGCTGGACTCGATCGTACGGACCACCGAACACGCCACCTCCACCATCCTCGCCGCCGCCGAGCAGGTCCAGGAGATCGCCTGGACGTTGCGCGAACGCGGCACGGAAAGCGACGCCTGCGACGCGCTCGATCAGCGCGCGACCGACATCTACAGCGCCTGCTCGTTCCAGGATCTCACCGGCCAGCGTACCCGCAAGGTGGTCGAGGTCATGCGGTTCCTGGAGGAGCGCATCGAGGCGATGATCGACATCTGGGGCGCCACCGAGGCCGCGTCGCCCGCCGAACCCGTCGGCCATGCGCCGCGCATCGACGACGGCGGAGCGGAAGGACATCTCGATCAGCCCCATATCGACGAGATGATGCCGGGGGGCGCGCAACGGCAAACCGCAACGGCGGGAAACGGCCATGACGTAACGGGCCACGACATGGCGGCCCGCCCCGCCGCAGCGTCCGACACCGATACCCGCGCCGACGACGCCGACGTCCGAGACCCCGACGCGCATGATGCTGTCGCGCAGGACGCTCGGGTCGAAGAGGCCGGGGCGCGAGAGGCCGTAACTCAAGAAGCCGTGACTCAAGCGGCGGCGGTTGAACAGGCGGTGGCTCAACAGGCTCCAGCTCAAGACGCAGTGGCTCAGGACGCGGCGGCACAGGACGCAGTAGCTCAGGACGCGGTGGCTCAAGACGCGGTGCCTCATGCCTTCCCCGAGAGTGACGCTCCCGACGCTCACGCTGACGATGACATCCATGATGCGCCCGCCAGCGCCGTTGCCGACCGTGACAGCGCCACCGCATCTGGCGAAATTCCCCCTGGGGCCGAGCGCGAGGCGTCGCCGGCTCCGGCCGCAAGCGCGATGGCGCCCGAGCCGACCGGGTCGGTGCACGAGCCCGAACCTGAGCCGCTGTCGGTGCCGGCCCTGGACGAACTTCGCAACGATCCGGCCGCGCTCCTCAGCCGCATTCTTGCGATCATTCACGTGCCGACCGAGGGCGCGTCCGAGGAGCCGGTATCGGCCCCGGGCGCCGTCGGTTCGCCAGTCGAGGCCGATGCATCGCCGGACGCGGCCTCCGAGGCCCTCTCCGAGATTGTGGCCGGATCGGTTGACGAATCTGCCGTCATGGCCGCGCCGCCCGAGACCGAGGCGAAGCCGGCGCCGATGGATGTCGGGATCGAGCCCGAGGCGGACATCCTGCCGGCCCCGCGACCGATATCGGTCGCCGAGGCGGTCGAGGAGATGCTGCAAAAAGCGACGGCCCGCAGCGCGGCCCCGACGCGACCGGGCGAGGCGGCGCTTGCCATGATGGCCGACCCCGCGCCAACGGCCGAGCGCGGGCCCGACGCCGCCGAGGGCGAAAAGCCCGCCCACGCGCCGCAATCCTTCGTCATGGACGTGCCGGGATTCACGCTCGCGCCGGACCCGGTCCCGGCGTCCGCGCCCCCGCCGGTACGACCCGCCCATTCCGAGCGCAAAGCCCCCCTGCCCGGCGCCCCCGCGCCCGAGCATGCGGCCATGGATCCCGTGCCTGACCACGCCTTGCCCGAGGTCGCCTTGGCGGGATTCGGGCCGAGCCGGCCCGACCCCAGGCCCACTCTGCCCGAGGTCGCCCTCCCGGCTCCCGAGCCCATCCGGCCCGAACCCAAGGCCGCCCTTCCCGACATCGCCCTCCCCGAGCCCGACCCCATCCGGCCCGACCAGGACGCCGCCCTGCCCGATATCGCGCTGCGCGAGTCCGAGGCCCCCGCTCCCACCCTGTCCCAAGGGCTTCCTTCCGTGCCGGCGGCGCCCGCGCTGCCGCACTTTGTCGCGTTTCCGGAGATGTCGCCGGTGGCCGCTCCATCTTCCGCGAAACCGGCGCCTGTGCCCCCAGCGCCGCCGGTCGCCGCGGCCAGCACCGTCAGGCCGATGAAGTCGCCGGCGGCGCCGCGCACCGACGTGCTCGCCGCCATCGCGGCCCTGAGCGAGGAAGAGAAGATCGCGCTGTTCAGCTGACGCGTGATCCGGGGGCGCGCTCTCGTGATGCCGACCCGCACGACCCGACCCTTGCGCACGATTGCCGGGGCCGTCCGGAAAGCGCATGCTGGTCTTTGCTTCCAGGCCGCCAAGAACCAGCGCAAACGCGCATCATCCCAGGGAGGACGTGTCATGCAGTGTCGTGTGACGGCTTTGCTCGGCGTCGCGATCGTGGCGTCGGCCATTATTTCGCCGGTCGGGGCCGGCGCCCAGGACGTCAACAATGTCCCCAATCCGTATCGCGCGGTCGAGAACTGGGCGCAGCTTCCGGAAGGCCGCGTGTGGGGCCAGGCGATCAGCATCGACATCGACCGCGACGGCAAGAGCATATGGGTGTTCGACCGCTGCGGCTCCAACACCTGCACGGGCTCGAATGTCGCGCCGATCCAGAAGTTCGATTCGTCGGGCAAGCTCGTAGCGAGCTTCGGCGCCGGCATGTTCAACTTCCCGCACGGTCTCTTCGTCGACCGCGACGGCAATGTATGGGTGAGCGACGGCAAGGGCGCGGAGGGCAAGGGCCACACCGTCATCAAGTTCAGTCCCGACGGCAAGGTGCTGATGACGCTCGGCACGCCCGGCGTCGCCGGTAGCGATGCGACTCACTTCAATGCGCCGTCCGACGTCCTGGTGGCGCCGAACGGCGATGTCTTCGTCGCCGACGGGCATGGCGGCGACACCAATGCGCGGGTCGTGAAATTCTCCAGGGACGGGAAATTCGTCACGGCCTGGGGACGCAAGGGCGCTGCCGCGGGCGAGTTCGACACGCCGCACGCTCTGGCGATGGATTCCACCGGACGGCTGTTCGTCGCCGACCGCGCGAACGATCGCATCCAGATTTTCGACCAGGACGGAAAATTCCTCGCCGAGTGGAAGCAGTTCGGCCGGCCGAGCGGCCTCTTCATCGATCAGAACGACATGCTCTACGCGGCCGACTCGCAGTCGGGCGAGAAGGTCAACATGTCGTTCCGGCAGGGCATCCGGATCGGCAGCGTCAAGGACGGCAAGGTCGTCGCCTTCATCTCCGACAGCGATCCGACTCCGCACATGCCGGAAGGGGTGGCGGCCGACCACGAGGGCAATGTCTATGGCGGCTTCACCGAAAAACAGACGGTGAAGAAATTCGTCAAGAGCGACCGGCGCGCCCAACAATAGGCCTACGTCTCTTTCCTACTGCGGCAGGATTCCGGCGCGCGCGAAGATCGGCGGCCAGCGCCTGATCTCGTCGCGCACGAAAGCGAAGAATTCCTCGGAGGTCGTGCCGCGCGGCAACAATCCGATATTGAGCAGCGCCGCATTGAGCTCCGCATCGCGCAAGGCGGCGTTGAATTCGCGGTTGAGCACGGCGACCACGCCGGCCGGCGTTCTGGCCGGGGCGAAAAGGCCGAACCAGGCGCCGGTGTCGAGCTCGGGCATCGCCTGGCCGAGCTCGGCGAAGGTCGGAACGTCGGGAAGCAGCGCGAGACGCCTGGTGCCGGTGACCGCCAGCGCGCGCACGTCGCCGCTGTCGATATTCTGCTTGACTACCGGGGTCGCGAACATGGCCTGCACGTGGCCCGCGATCACGTCGGTCAGCGCCGGCGCGCCGCCGCGATAGACCACCGGCCGCACGTCCATGCCAGTCTTGAACCTGAACACCTCGGCGGCGAGATGAAGGGACGTTCCGGCGCCCGGCGACGCGAAGGTCACGTTCGGCACGGAACGGAATTTTGCCAGGAATTCGCCGAGCGTCTTCACGCCCAAAGCGGGATTGACCACCAGCACCATCGGAGCCGTGACCAGCAGCGTGATCGGCGTAAAATCCTTCTCGGTGTCGTAGGGCACCGTCTTGAACAGGTTCTGGTTGACCGCGAGCGAGCTCGCCCCCATCAGCAGCGTATGACCGTCGGGCTCGGCCTTGGCCACCATGGCGCTGCCCAGCATGGTGCTCGATCCCGGCCTGTTCTCGACGATGATCTGGGCATCGAGCGTCTGCGCGACCCTTTGCGCGATCATCCGGGCGGCGACATCGGTGGTGGACCCGGCGGCGAGCGGGACCACGAATTGGATCGCCCGCGCGGGGAATTTCTGCGCCTGGGCGACGCCGGCCGCGAGGAGGAGAACCGCCAGCCCGAGAACGCCCGCGATCCGGCGCCGCACGGGATTCCCCCTACGCCACCAGGCGGGAAAACAGCTCCGGATCGACATTGCCGCCCGAGAGCACCGCCACAGCGAGCTTTTGGCGCACATCTATTCTGCCGGCGAGCAGCGCCGCGAGCGCGACCGCGCCGCCCGGCTCGACCACGAGCTTCAATTCACGAAACGCGAAGGCGACGGCGCGGCCGACCTCCTCGTCGCTCGCCGAGACGCCGGCGCCGACCAGTTCGCGGTTGATCTCGAAGGTGATACGGCCGGGCGATTGCGCCATCAGGGCATCGCAGATCGTGCCGCTGACCGCGGCGTTGCGCTCGCGCCGCCCGCTCGCGAAAGAGCGCGCATGATCGTCGAATCCGGCCGGCTCCGCCGTGAACATCTGCGCGGCGGGCAGGCGCGCCTTGACGGCGAGCGCAATCCCGGCGGCCAGACCGCCGCCCGACGCGTTCACGATCACCAGGTCGGGCGCAAGCCCGAGGGCCGCCAGATCCTCCACGATCTCGCGGCCGGCCGTGCCCTGCCCGGCGATGACCAGCGCATCGTCATAGGGTGGCACCAGCACCGCGTGGCGCTCTTGCGCGATCTGGCGCGCGATCGCCTCGCGGTCGTCGCGCTCGCGATCGTAGAGCACCACCTGGGCGCCGAGCTGGGCGGTGCGCTCGCGCTTGGGCCGCGGCGCATCGGACGGCATGACGATGACCGCCGGCATGGACAAGAGCTTCGCGGCCGCCGCCACCCCTTGGGCGTGATTGCCGGAGGAGAAAGCCACCACGCCGCCGGCGCGCTCCGCTTGCGGAATGGAGGAAAGCTTGTTGTAGGCGCCGCGGAATTTGAACGAGCCTGTGCGCTGCAGGGTCTCGGCCTTGAGAAAAATGCGCCCGCCGGTCAGAGCGTCGAGCACCGGCGAGGAAATCAGCGGGGTGCGCAACGCGACGCCCTGCAGGCGCGCCGCCGCGGCGTCGACATCGGCGGAGGTGGGCAGCGCGGGCTCGGGGCTCATCGATCGAGCCTAGTCCCCCCGGGCGACGTCTCGCAAGGGGCGAAAGCCCGCGCGATGGCTTATGCGGCGTGACTTTGGGACGGCTCCTGATCAAGGCGACGGAACTGTACCAGAGTATAGACGCCGAACGGCTTGATCGGCCGGCGCTCGATCAATTCGGCGGCTCGGTGATCATGCGGCCTGGATCGCGAGCGGCGCATCCTCGTCGCTTTCGTCCTCGTGCGAGATCTGCGTCCAGGTGATGATCTCGAGACGCCCATCGTGGTGCTCGGCGATCGCTGTGCAGCTTTCCACCCAGTCGCCGCAATTGACGTAGTGGATGCCGAAATCGCGGTGGATCGCGGCGAGATGGATATGGCCGCAGATGACACCGTCGGCCGCGTGACGCTTCGCCTCGGCAACCAGCGTCTTCTCGAACTCGCCGATATAGCTCACCGCGTTCTTGACCTTGAGCTTGGCCCATTTCGACAGCGACCAGTAGCCGAAGCCGAGCCGGCGGCGCACCGCGTTGAACACCCGGTTGACGATGAGCGCCAGCTCATAGGCCTTGTCGCCGAGCAGCGCGAGCCAGCGTGCCTGCGTCACCACGAAATCGAAGTGATCACCGTGAATGACGAGATAGCGCGCGCCTTCCGGCGACTCGTGGATGGCGAAGTCGATCACCTCGATACCGCCGAAATGCGTGCCGAAATAATCACGCAGGAACTCGTCGTGATTGCCCGGTACGTAGACGATGCGCGCGCCCTTGCGCGCCTTGCGCAGCAGCTTCTGCACCACGTCGTTGTGGGCCTGCGGCCAATACCATCCGGAGCGCAATTGCCAGCCGTCGACGATGTCGCCGACAAGGTAGACCGTATCGGCGTCGTGCCAACGCAGGAAGTCGAGCAGCCGCTCGGCTTGGCAGCCGCGCGTGCCGAGATGGACATCCGAAAGGAAGAGCGTGCGAAATCGACGGGTTGTGTTGTCGGCCGTCACGAGGCGCCAATGTCGTTCGTGATCATGCGGCGCTTATGATTGAATCGTGTTGCGGTTCGATGACACGCGACGGCATCGGCGCCGCGGCCGGCGATCAGCGAGCCTATTGGTTAACGGAAGATTAACGGGTCGCGCATCCTCGATGCGTGGGCGGCACGAACCCCCGTTCGGCGTCATCGCACCGTCATCGCCGGTGCTTAATGTCGTCACTATGGCGATCGCGCTCTGGGCAGCCGCCGCGTTCTGCGGCATCACCACCCTCCTTCATCTCGTGAGCGTCGCGGTTGCGGTCGCGCGATGCCGTCGGCGGAAATCGCCCCTGGCGCCCCCGCCCGAGGCGCCGCCGGTAACCATCATCCGGCCGGTCTGCGGCGTCGACAACTTCGTCGAGGACACGCTTACCTCCTCGTTCGGGCTCGCCTATCCGAACTATGAGCTCATCTTCTGCGTGGCGCAGCCGAGGGATCCGATCGTCCCGATCGTGCGCGCCCTGATGGCGGCGCATCCCGGCACGCGCGCCCGCCTGCTCGTCGGCGACGAGCGGATCAGTCCCAATCCAAAGCTCAACAACTGCGTGAAGGGCTGGAAGGCGGCCGCGCACGACTGGATCATCATCGTCGACAGCAACGTCCTGATGCCGCGCGATTACATCCAGCGCTTGATGGCGGCGTGGCGTCCGGATTGCGGGCTGGTATGCGCGCCGCCGATCGGGTCACGGCCGGGGAATTTCTGGGCCGGGCTCGAATGCGCGTTCCTGAACACCTATCAGGCGCGCTGGCAATATTTCGCCGATACGCTCGGCAGCGGTTTCGCCCAGGGCAAGACCATGCTGTGGCGGAGCGCCGACCTTGAATCCGCCGGCGGCATCCGCGCGCTGGCCACGGAGCTCGCGGAAGACGCCGCCGCCACCAAGGTGGTGCGGGGCTGGGGCCTCGACGTCAATCTGGTCGATGCACCGTTCGCGCAGCCGCTCGGCCGCCGCCGCATGGTCGATGTCTGGCGCCGCCAGACCCGCTGGGCGCGGCTGCGCCATGCTTCTTTTCCGCATCTTTTCTGGCCCGAGCTGCTCGCCGGCGCGCTGTTTCCGCTGCTCGCTACGGCGTTCATGGCGAGCGCGGCCGAAATGCCGGTGGCCGCGAGCATCGGCGCGCTGGCCGCGCTCTGGTACGGCGCCGAGATGGCGCTCGCGCGCGCCGCCGGATGGCATTGCACGGCCCTCTATCCGGTTCATGCGGCCCTGCGCGACCTGCTATTGCCGTGCATATGGTTCGACGGCCTCGTCGGAACCGAGTTCGTCTGGCGCGGCAACCAGATGAGCATCGTGGAAGACGGCCAGCCGGTGTGACCGGCCCGATGAGCCCGTCAACGGCCCTGCGATCGCCCCGGGACTTTGCCCGTTGACAGAACGGCGCCGCGCGGCCAAAGGAATTCGCCCGCCCGGCTCGATTTTTGATCTCGCCAGAGGTTTCGCCGGGCGCTTGTGAGGAGTTCCCCCATGGATCTCGGGATCGCCGGCCGCAAGGCCATCGTCTGCGCGTCGAGCCGCGGGCTCGGGCGCGCCTGCGCGCTCAAGCTCGCGGAGGCCGGCTGCGAGGTCGTGGTCAACGGGCTTAATCGCGAACGGCTGGAAGCGACGGCGGCCGACCTGCGCAAGGCGACCGGGGCCAGGATCACGGCGGTCGCCGCCGACGTCGCGACCGCGGAGGGACAGAAGGCGCTGTTCGGCGCCTGCCCGGAGCCCGACATCCTCGTCAACAACAACGCGGGCCCGCCGTTTCGGGATTTTCGCGAGCTCGACCGCCAGAAAATGCTCGACGGCGTCACCGCCAACATGGTGGTGGCGATCGAGCTCACCCAGAAGGCGATCGACCCGATGATCGCCAGGAAATTCGGGCGCATCGTCAACATCACGTCGGGCTCGGTGAAGATGCCGCTGGTCGGCCTCGACCTCTCCTCGGCGGCGCGCTCCGGACTTACGGCCTTTCTGGCCGGCGTCGCGCGCTCGGTCGCCGGGTCCAACGTGACCATCAACTTCCTGCTCCCGGGCGCCTTCGACACCGACCGCCTGAAGGGCAACATCGAGGCCACCGCCAAGAAGCAGGGCGTGCCCTACGAGCAGCTCAGCACCGCGCGCGCCGCTTCCATTCCAGCCAAGCGCTTCGGCACGCCGGACGAGTTCGGCGCCGCCTGCGCGTTCCTGTGCTCGGCCCAGGCCGGCTACATCACCGGGCAGAACCTGCTGATCGACGGCGGCGCGTTCCCGGGCGCATTCTGAGGGGCGCTTGTGCCCCGCCTTCCCTGGACGCATGATCCACATCCAATTCCCCCTTTCGAGCAACCCAACCCGAAAATGCGTAGTGAGGAGATCTGATCCATGAAGCTCGTCCGCTTCGGCGCGCCCGGCCGCGAAAAACCCGGCATCATCGATGCGGAGGGGCATATCCGCGATCTCTCCAAAGTCGTGCCCGACCTCACGGGCGACGCCTTGTCGCCAAGAGGCCTCGCCAAGATCAAGAAGGCCGCGCGCGGGCGGCTGCCGGTCGTGAAGGGCAAGCCGCGGATCGGCCCCTGCGTGGGCCGGGTCGGCAATTTCATCGCGATCGGGCTGAACTACTCGGACCATGCGGCGGAAACCGGCATGCCGGTTCCGAAGGAGCCGATCATCTTCAACAAAGCGCCGTCCTGCATCTGCGGCCCGAACGACGACACCATCACCCCCAAGGGCTCGACCAAGCTCGACTACGAGATCGAGCTCGGCGTCGTGATCGGCTCGCGCGCGCGCTACCTGTCGAAGTCGAGCGCCATGGACGCGGTCGCGGGCTATTGCCTGGCCAATGACGTGTCCGAGCGCGTCTTCCAGATCGAGCGCTGCGGCCAGTGGACCAAGGGCAAGAGCGCCGAGACTTTCGGCCCGCTCGGCCCCTGGCTGGTCACCAAGGACGAGATCGAGAATCCGCAGAAGCTCGCGATGTGGCTCACGGTCAACGGCGAGACCCGGCAGCGGGGCTCGACCAAGACCATGGTGTTCGGCGTCGCCCATCTGGTCTGGTACTGCTCGCAATTCATGGTGCTGGAGCCCGGCGACGTGATCGTCACCGGCACGCCGCCCGGCGTCGCGCTCGGCATGAAGCCGGAGCCGAAATTCCTCAAGCCCGGCGACGTCGTGCGCCTCAGCATGGACGGGCTCGGCGAGCAGCAGCAGAAGGTGGTGCGGTTCAGGAATTAGGGAATACGGGTGGCGAATAGCGAGAGCAGCGAATAGAGGGCTTCCCTGCTCAACTACTCGCTACGCGCTACTCGCTATTCGCCACCCGCGCCCCTACCCGTCCCGCGCATCCAGCACCGCCTTGAGCGACACCCGCGACCAGGCCGCCGTGCGGCTGCGGAATTCCGCATAAGAGTCGTTGATGCGGCGCGCGATGTCGCTCCGCCCCGCGAGCTCGGCCAGGATATCGGCGGCCTGCCGGCGCGCCGCCCCGACCACGTCGGCGGAGAAGCTCATGAGCCGCACATTGTTGCGCTCGGTCAGCGCCGCCAGCGCCTGCGCGTTCAGCCGCTCCATCTCGGACAGCGCGAACGACGCCTCGGCCGCGCAGGCATGCGCGATGATCACCTTGAGGTCGCCCGCGAGGCCCTCCCAGACCTTGAGATTGACCAGGCATTCACCCGTGCCGTTGGGCTTGTTGAAGCCCGGGCCGTAATAGAGCGGCGCCACGCGGTAGAGCCCGAGCGCGATGTCGGTGCCCGGGCCGACAAATTCGGCGCCGTCGAGCACGCCCGATTGCAGGCTGGTGAGGATCTCGCCCGGCGGCGTGGTCTGCGGCGTCGCGCCGAGCCGGCGATACACCTCGCCCCCCAGCCCGAGCGAGCGGACCTTGAGGCCCTTGAGGTCGTCCAGGCTCTTGAGCTCGCGCCGGAACCAGCCGCCCATGCAGACCCCGGTATTGCCGCCCATGAAAGGCTTGACCCCGAACGGGGCGTAAAGCTCGTCCCACAACGCCTGCCCGCCGCCGGCGTCGACCCAGGCCACGTGCTCCATCGGGGTGAGGCCGAACGGCACCGTCGTGTAATAGGCGGCGGCCGGCTGCTTGCCCTGCCAGTAGAAGGCGGCGGTATGTCCCATCTCGGCGACGCTGCCGCCGACCGCGTCGAGCACCTCGAAGGCCGGCACCACCTCGCCCGCAGCCTGCACCGTGATCTGCAGGCGTCCGCCCGACAAGGCGGATATCCGCTCGGCGACGCGCTCGGCCGACATGCCGGGGCCGGGGAGACGTTTCGGCCACGACGTGACCATGCGCCAGCGCAGCGTTTGTGCGCACGCCACCGCGGGCGCCGCCACCACGCCGAGCAGCGCCAGCCCGCCGCCCCGCAGCAGCGCTCGACGATCTGATTTCGGCATGGTTCGCCTCCGGAAAACGTTAGAGCATTTTCCGGTGAAGTGGGCACCGGCTCACCATAGAAAATGCGACCAAGCATGACGCTAGAACGTGTTCTAGCGCCAGACGGCATGAAAGTGGTTGACCGGGCCGTGCCCCTTGCCGATGGCGAGGCGGTCCGCGGCCGCGATGGCGGCGGTGACATAGGCTTTGGCATCCCGCACCGCGTCGGCGAGGTTTTGGCCCTTGGCGAGACCGGCCGCAATGGCCGACGACAGCGTGCAGCCGGTCCCATGCGTGTTGCGGGTCGCGATCCGCGGCACCGAAAGCCGGGTCACCGAGGCGCCGTCGAACAAAAAATCCGTGCTGACCGCGCCGGTCCCGTGGCCGCCTTTGATCAGCACCGCCTGGGCGCCGAGCGCGAGAATCCGCTCGGCCTGCACCTGCATCTCGGTCTCGTTGCCGGCAACCTCCGTGTCGAGCAGCGCGGCGGCTTCCGGCAGGTTGGGCGTCACCACCCGCGCGCGCCGCAACAGCTCGCGCCGCAGCGTCGCGATCGCATCGGGCGCGAGCAGCTTGTCGCCCGAGGTCGCGACCATCACCGGATCGAGCACGACATTGGCCGGCCGCCAGCGGTCGAGCCCGGCCGCGACCGCCTCGATCACGCCGGTGCGCGCCAGCATGCCGATCTTCACGGCGTCGACCGCGAGGTCGGAAAACACCGCGTCGATCTGCGCGGTCACGAAATCCGGCGGCACGTCGTGGATCGCCGTCACCCCCACGGTGTTCTGCGCCGTGAGCGCCGTGATCACCGAGGCGCCGTAGACGCCGAGCGCCGAGAAGGTCTTGAGATCGGCCTGGATCCCGGCCCCGCCGCCCGAGTCCGATCCCGCGATGGTGACAGCGACCGCGGTCATGGCGAAGCCGCCCCTTCACCTCTCCCTGCGTACGGGGTCTCGTAGGGTGGGTTAGGCGCATGCAGGTAGGGCTTGCCCGACCTGCGTATATTTTGATGCCGATCTCGGGCAAGCCCGGGATCAGTGCGCCGTAACCCACCAATCGCCGCGCCCTGGTGGGTTTCGCTCCGCTCAACCCACCCTACGCAGGACGCTTTCGCTGCCACCGCGCTCATGCATTTCCTCCATGATGTCCGCCGGCGCCGACCGCGGGCGGCGTCGGCGCATATTTTTCGCGCGCCGCGTCGACGATGGCGCGCAGCTCGCGTGCCGCCGCCTCGGGGTCGGGTGCGAGCGAAAGCGCCGAGATCACCGAGACGCCGTCGGCGCCCGCCGCGATCACCTGCGCGGCGTTTGCCGCCGTGATGCCCGCAATCCCGCACATCGGGAAATTGCCGATGCGGTCGCGAAACACCCGCACGATCCGGGCGAGCCCGTCGGGGCCGATCGGGCGGCTGGTATTCTGCTTCGAGGTCGTGCCGAAAACGCCGCCGATGCCGACATAATCCAGAATGCCGAGCGGCGCCGCCTGCGCCTGCTCGACCGTCTTGATCGAGAGCCCGATGAAGGGCACCGGCCCGAGAACGGAACGCGCCTCCGCGACACCCATGTCCTCCTGCCCGAGATGCACGCCGTCGGCGCCGGCCTCGCGCGCGACGTCCACCCGGTCGTTGACGATGAGCGGCACCTCGGCCGGAAGCGCCGCCTTCACGGCGCGCGCCAGCTCCACCATCTGGCGCGTGTCGTGGATTTTGTCGCGCAGCTGCACCAGCGTGGCGCCGCCGCGCGCCAGCCTGCGGGCGAGCTCCGGCAGCGCATGGCCGCCGGCATGTTCCGGATCGACGATCGCGTAGAGGCGCAGATCGACGGTGAGCTGCTTTTCGGGGTCGGAGAAGCTCATGATTCCACCCTCGCCCGTTCGACGATCGTGGCCTGATCCAGGCCGTGGAGAGCATCCAGAATGCCGGCCGCGAAAGTGCCCGGCCCCTGCGCGCGTCCGGCCGCGGCCTCGCCCGCGACGCCGATCAGGATCAGCGCCGCCGCGGTCGCGTTCCACGCATCGGCCTCGACCGCCAGGCAGGCGCCCACCAGCGCCGAGGCGGCGCAACCCATCGCCGTCACCTTGGACATGAGCGGATCGCCATTGGCGATCGTGACCACGCGCGTGGCGTCCGCCACCATGTCGCGGTCGCCGGTCAGCCCGACCACCGTCGCATTCTCGGCGGCATAGCGGGTCAGCGCATGCGGGCTCGCCGGGCCGCCGGCGAGCGCGGAAAATTCCGCGCCGTTGAGCCGGATCGCGCGCGGCCGCCGCGCCACCAAGGCGGCGGCGAAACCCGCGCGCGGCGCCGAGCGATCGACGAAGACGGGGTCGAGGACCCACGGTACCCGTTCGCCCGCCGTCGCAATCGCGATCTCGATCGCGCCGCGCCGCTCCGGATCGAGCGTGCCGAGATTGACCAGCAGCGCGTCGGCGCGCGCCACGAAATCGGCGATCTCGTCGGACGCGATGGTCATCGAGGGGACCGCGCCGGCGGCCAGCAGCATGTTGGCGGTGAAATTCTGCGCCACCGCATTGGTGATGCAGTGCACGCGCGGACGGCGGGCGCGGATGCGCGCCAGGATATCGGCCGAAACAAGCGGAAGGTCGCGACGCGCCGGCATCTCAAGCTCCCTCCGCCGGCATGATCCGGATCAGGTTCGATGGGTTGGCGGTTGCCTCTCAGCCCGGGTTGCGCCCGGACACCCCATTGAAATGCGGGCGGAACCTATCGCGGCCGGGGCCGGGTGTTCAAGTGCGGCGAAGGCCTCATGCGCCGCCGCATCGGAGAGCCGCCCTCCTACTCAAGCGCGATATTGTTCTTGCGGATCACCTCGCCCCAGCGCCGGCTCTCCTCCTTGACGAAGGCGGCCATCTGGGCGGGCGTGCCGCCGACCGGCTCGACGCCGACCGCGCGGAACTTGGCCTGCACGTCGGGCATCGCCAGCACCTCGATCGTGGCCTTGGCGATCTGCTCCTGCAGGTCGGGCTTCATCCCGGCAGGCGCCGCCATCGCGAACCAGCCGACCGACAGCAGGCCCGGCAGGCCGGCCTCGGCGGTGGTCGGGACTTCGGGGATCGCCGCCGCGCGCGCCTTGTCGGTGACCGCCAGCACCTTCACCTTGCCGTCGCGGTAGAGCCCGAGCGCGGCCGAGATGTTGCCGAAGAAGACATCGACATGGCCGCCCAGCATGTCGTTGAGCACCAGCGTCTCGCCCCGATACGGCACGTGGATCATGCGGGTGCCGGTCATGCCCATGAACATGTTGGCGGTGAGATGCGGGGTGGCGCCGTTGCCCTGGCTGCCGTAATTCACCTTGCCGTCGTTCTGTTTCACATAGGCGATCAGCTCCTGGACCGAATTGACCGGCAGGTCCTTGCGCACGATCACCAGATTGGGCACCGCGCCGACCACCGTGATGGGGACGAAGTCCTCCGGCCGGTAGGACAGACGCTTGTAGAGCACATGGTTGATGGCGAGCGGTCCGGGCGCGGACACGAACAGAGTGTAGCCGTCGGGCTCGGCTTGCGCCGCGACCTCGGCGCCGATATTGCCGCCGGCGCCGGTGCGGTTCTCGACGACCACCGGCTGCCCCCACTTCGCCTGCAGCTTGTCGCCGACGATGCGCGCCAGCACGTCATTGATGCCGCCGCCCGGGAACGGCACGACGAATTTGACCGGATGGGTCGGAAAGCTTTGGGCGACCGCCAGGGCGGGAGCCAGCGTGGCGACGAGCACAACGAGACGGCGGGCTAAGATGCGGATCATGGTTTCCCCGGCGGCGTGAGCGGGCGAGCATACGTGGCGGCGGAGCGCGCGCAAGCGCCGGACCGGTTGTCGCGCCGCGGCCCGCAACCGGCTTGGCGAGCCGCAAAAAAAGGGCAAGGATGGCGGCACCAACAGGGAGAGGCCGGCCGTGCACGGCGCCGACGCGAAAACCACGACCGGCACGGGGCAGGCCACCCGGCACGCCATCGTGCAGCGCACCCTCAAGCAGAACGACGTCAAGCTCGTCGTCTATGTGCCCGACAATATCGCCAGATAAATATATTATTTACCAATGGGTTAGACAGGTTTCGTCGATCCAAGGCCGCATTCCGGAAAATTAACCGCCATTTCCTAAATCCCTCGCCGTCGAGAGGGAGAAAACGCCATGCCACATTCTTCGAACGGCGATGCGCCCGGCCGGCGGAGCGGCGACGCGTTCGATCTCGACGCGCTTCTGCATCCGGCACGCGCCTTTGCGCATCCGCTCGATGTCGTGCGCGACCGCGATCTGACCTCCAACGAAAAGCGGGCGATCCTCGCGTCCTGGGCTTCGGACGCCCGCGCCCTCGAGGCCGCGCCGGCGCTGCGCCGGACGCAGGAAGGCGACGCCATCCAGGTCGACGACATCATCGACGCGCTTCGAAGTCTCAACCGCGAGGCCGGCGACGGCCCGAAGCCGCCCCCGCATTACCGGCGCGTGCTCGCCAACCGGGTCGCGGGCGTGTTCGGGCGAAAGTCGCGCGGCCCGGCGTCGGACGGCCGCCAAGGCTCGATCAACTGACTCCGCTCACTCCTCCGTCACCCCGCTCGCCTTGATGGGCGGGCCCCATTTGGCGATTTCGGCAGCCACATATTGCCCGAGATAGTCCGGAGTGCGGCGCGCCGCGGGCGGAATGTCGAGGCCGAGCTTGTCGAGCCGCGCCCTCGCGGCGGGTGAATCCATCGCGCGCGAGACCGCGGCATTGAGCCTGGCCACGATCGCCGGCGGCGTTCCCTTGGGCAGGAAGATCGCGTTCCACGTATAGGCATCGACGCCGGAGAGTCCCTGCTCGGCGGCGGTCGGCAACGACGGCATCACGGGCGAGCGCTCGCGCGAGAAGATCGCGAGCGCTCCCACCTGCCCGGCCTCGACCGCCTGCGCGGCGAGCGAGATGTAATTGCACATGTAGTCGAGCCGGCCGGCCACGAGGTCGCCGAGCGCGGGCCCGCCGCCGCGATACGGAACGTGAATGACCTCGACCCCGATCGCCTGGTTGAGCAGCAGGCAGCCGATATGGGCCGAGGTGCCGGTGCCGCCCGAGCCGAACTGCATCTTGGCCTGGTTGGCACGGGCATAGGCGATGAACTCCTGCAAATTCTTGACGGGCAGATCCTTGCGCACCATCAGGACCAGCGGAATCTCGGCGACCAGGATCACCGGCGCGAAATCGCTCGCCGGATTGTACAAGGGCTTCTTCGACAACAGCGGGCTCAGCGTGTGCGTGCCGATCGACCCCAGCACGAATTGATAGCCGTCGGGAGGCGCCTGCGAGACCCGGTAGGCGCCGGACATGCCGCCGCCCCCGCTCATGTTCTCGATCACCACCGGCTGGCCGAGCGCCTCGC
>Ga0137412_10000932_pt1 | contig 21866 bp, 26 predicted proteins | sample CZODoug2_1_16fun_FD_122160 | JGI IMG/M metagenome (GOLD analysis project Ga0137412, IMG submission 122160) | Vadose zone soil fungal communities from Angelo Coast Range Reserve, California, USA - CZODoug2_1_16fungal (Hybrid Assembly) | ecosystem: Environmental > Terrestrial > Soil > Vadose zone... | reverse complement strand
GTTCGGGGAGTCGCTGTCCATCGTTCACCTTTCGAAGACGAGAAGATATAATGCATTATAGTGAACCCTGCCCATAAACTTGTGACTACCGGTGGCTCCCGATCGGGACACCGAACACCGATACGATGAGCCGGCCAGCCGATCGTGATGAGATGAAGGGCATCGTGGAGGCCACCGTGAACGCCTCCACGCGCCCCGCTGCGATTCTCGGGCCTGCTCGAGCACCCTTTACCGGCTGTTTTCGCATCGGCTACGTCGTGAACGATCTGGACGTGGCGGCAGAATCGACCTTCTCGCTGCTGGGAGCGTATGGCCGCAGCGAGGCGACCGTTAGCGGAACACTGACAGGCTCACTGGGAGGTCCCGGATTCACGATCGGCGGCAGCCGCACCGACGCAGTGTGGGGCTTCGGTGACCTGGTGCCGCAATTCAATGTACGTTGGAATAAGGGCGTCGACAATTGGATGGTCTACATCACCGGCGACATTCCGGTTGGGGCGTATGATCCAAACCGCCTGGCCAATCTCGGCATCGGCCATGGGGCGATCGATGCCGGCGGCGGCTACACCTATTTCAACCCGCAGACCGGGCACGAATTCTCAGCCGTGCTCGGCTTCACCTACAATTTCAAGAATACCGATACCCAGTACCAGAACGGCGTCGACATGCACCTGGATTGGGGCGCCTCGCAATTCGTCACCAAGGAATGGCAGATTGGCGTCGTTGGATATTTCTACAATCAGCTCTCATGCGACAGCGGGAGCGGCGACAGGGTCGGCTGCTTTGAATCGCGGGTCATTGGCGTCGGACCCCAGATTGGTCACATCTTCAAGGTCAGCGACGATTACCAAGGCTACGTGAACCTCAAGGGATACAAGGAATTCGATGCCGCGCATCGGCCCGACGGCTGGAACGTGTGGGCAACGCTCGTAATCTCACCGGCAGCGGAACAAAAGCCGGCTGAGACGAAGCGGCCGCGCATCGTGAAGTAGCCGCCGGGGCAGAACAACAAAGCTGGCGGCGAGCCCGAGTCCGGTTCATATCTGCTCCGAGCTCGGGCGATCACGATGAATGCACCGAGCAGGAGGCGCTTGCGTTGATTACGGAATCGATGAGCGACGGCCCAAGCGAACAATCAAACTTATCATGATCTCTCGAGCGCTTGGCGTCAGTGCGGTGTGGCTTTCTTGCTCACTTCACGCCTGGCGCGATCCATTTGGAGAGCAATCTCAATGGTGGCCAGCATGCTCTGGTCCCGGATTCGCCGGGTCAGCATCTCGACGGCACCAGTTCCGGTTACAGGGACGACGGGAATTTGAACATCCGCCCTGGCCAGTTGCCCATGAAACTTCGCTGGGCCAAGGCGTGGCGAACTGACATCAATGACAAGGCAAGTCGGCGCATCCGGCAACCTGGTTCCCAGAAACTTCGCTATCGAATCAAAAACCAGCACGTTCAAGCCGACCGACTGACATAATTTGGAAAGCGTCTCGCGGAAGGTCGCGTCATCACCGATCACGACCACGACCGGAAAGTCGCTACGATGTTCCCCATACATTCGACGGCCCTTGGCGGCAGCGGGATGAGAAAAACAAGCAGTCGAGCGGAATGCGCCCTCTGATGTTTCGTTTGACAGCTGAGGATCGAATTGAACTCAGACAAGACAGCAAGACAGGCATGCTGCAGCCCGCATTTGGCTGGATAGCGTCGATAGTCGTGGTGACGCTGATGCGAGCGCTGAACAAACCCTAAGCACGGCTGATCAACTCTAAAGCGTGGCCCCACAACATGGACAAGCAAATGAACGACACCGGTACTCGGCCATGGCCCTGGGCGTTTGAGCAGCCGTGGCTCGCGCCCAGGGCTTAGGTCGACCAGATGACTAGTACGAGCGAGCGCCGCCGAAGCGCCAATTGATGCCGAACAGAACCTTGTCGAAGTCGCGATGGATGCGGTCGTCTATGTCGAAATCGACTACTCGCATCGAGCTGCGATTGAGGAAGATGTGGTCCCACTCGACAAAGAACGTCCAGTTGGGAGTGAACATATACTCGAAGCCGACACCCACATCGCCGCCACTGGAGTTCCTATCCGTGCTGAACGCGTCACCGCTAATGGTGTCGGTCACCGAGAAACGCTGCTGGACCGTGCCCCATCCTCCCTTGGCGTAGAACAGGAATGACGGCGTGACCAGGTAGCCGAGGCGGGCCGTGATCGTCGCGAACCAGCGAACGTCACTGTGAAACGTCAGGTCGGTGTCAAGGACGCTGACACGGCTACGGCTGATGTCGGCACCATCGAACATGCCCTGAACACCGAACACCCAGTTCGAGGCGAACTGATAGTCGCAGCCGATCTGTCCGCCTCCGGCGAAACCACTCTTCGAAAGACGGCCGTCATCCTCCCCGAATCGATCCTCGAAGCGTGCTGACACTTGAGCCCAGCCGATGTTGCCGCCGATATAGCAGCCGGTCCAGGTGTAGACCGGAGCCGGAGCAGGCGGCGGCGCTTTCACCGGCATGTCCGCTGCTATTGCTGAATTCCCCAGCGCCGCGGTAAACGCGAGCGCAAGTATGCTACGCATCATGAAGCCCTCCACCCCTTTGTGATTCTTGGCTCTCTGCCAAGCGGCATGAAGGTAATCGCCCGGGGTTGTAGAGCGGCGGTATGCAAATGATACGAGTAGATTTCCGCCCTATTATGCTGTGGATATCGTTAAGTGTTGTTTTCCGGCGACATAGGACGAGGGTCGCGACCGTTCGGTTCGGCGCCGGCTCTGGAACGGAGGTATTGACCGACCACCTGCTTCGGAACGCTTTGGGAAACTCAAGCGCGGTCGAGTGCGAGCCCTGGTTTGGCGAGCCTTACCACTGAACCAAAATACATGGGCCTTAGATCATTGGATAAATGAGCTGCCCCTATGCAGCGTGGAGGCTTCGCGAGTGGCCGCTAGTTTGAGTTCGTCAATTGTTTCTCAGAGCGACCCAGGAGAGCAAGATGACCAGACTGATCGCAATTGCCTTCGCCTTGGCTTTTGCCTCTCCGAGTGAGGGAATGCCATTGCAGCCGCAGCAGCCTGCCGCGCAGCCTGACGAGATATTCACGTTGGTGCGTGAAGCGTGCGGCCCGGGAATGCAACGAGTGAATGGTGTGTGCCGCCGCAACACCGCCGTGCGCCGCGCTTGTGCCGCGGCGCTGCGCCTCGTAAACGGCCGATGCGTTCAGTAGTTGACGACCTATAATGTCCTTAGCAATCGTCGAAGCGTTGCTTTCTCACGGTCCTTCCGCTGACACCGGACGGCTGACCAAGCGGAGTTGCTCATATGAGAACGGGCAAGAATAAAAGCGTGCCAGGAGCCATCGTCGCGCTTGCACTGCTTCTCGCTTCGGGTGCCGCGGCGCGCGCCGAGTTGCGCATCGTATCGAGTCCAGGCGGTGAGGTTGACTCTTATCTGCGACTGTTCGCAATGGTCCGTCAATCTGGCGAGCGGGTCATTATTGACGGGCCCTGCCTGTCAGCCTGCACACTCGTGCTGAGCGCGGTTCCAGAGGACCGTATCTGCATCACGCGACGTGCCATCCTCGGCTTCCATGCCGCACGCCGGCTCGATGAGGGAGGCCAACTCTACGCGGCGCCTCACGAGACGCGCCGCCTGGCCGCGACCTATCCGGCACCGATACGGAGTTGGATCGAACGCAACGGCGGCCTGACGGAAAAACCGCTTTTTTTGAACTCACGCCAGCTTGCGGCGTTTTATCGGCTTTGCCGTTAGCCTGGCTCGGGTTGGAGGGTTCGCGCGCTCGTCGCGAAACCGAAAAGCCCGATGGGACATCGCTCATCCAAAATGAATAGGGGCCCTCAGGGAGCGTGCTGAGAGTGCGAACCTATAGCTGACGCACGAAGGTCAATTGTCTCAAAGTTTAAAATCGACGGCGACGCTGGTGAACCGTCCAATTCGCCAATGCAATTCAATGCAATTCGATGCAATTCCTGTTCAGAGTCCAAGCGGCCGCCCCGATAACCGCCAAAGCGGTTCATGCAAAAAGTTACCCCCGGCGCCGGGGGAGCAGCGACCGGGGGTCGGCAGTGTTGAGGAGAAGATGGGTCGTCAACAATTGAAAACTTAACAGACACGCTGACCGCCGCAATTATCTATAGGTTTAGGCGCGGCGAAGGGTTAACGCCGCAAGTCTGCGAACCATCTTTGTCACGTAGTCGCTACACCGGTGCAATTGATACGCGGCAAATTCTTCGCTGCGGGGTTCAGCGCTCGTTGATCGCACAAACCGTTGTTAAGATTTCTGTGAAGACTTTCTGGCCCAACTTATGCGCCAGACCGTGCACGATCGCGATCGTGATGGGACATCACCATGACCAACCAGATCCCCCATCTCGGCGCTGTCCAGAACGTGTGTCATAAGCGAAGGGGCTGAGCTGAAACCCAACGGGTCGGTTCGCGGGCCCGTTCGCGAACGAGGCAGGCGGGGCAGCCTCGCGGGCACGCCGGCGCGGATATGAACTCGCCGTTTTCACTCTCTTGCTCGAGACGGGCCGTCCCTGTTCGGTCCCCCTCACCGCTGCTGTGCGATCGGAGGTCACCAGCGGAGCCGCTCGAGCCGGTATCTCGACATTGGGATGTGCCTCGTTGGCTGCTCCGATACCGGGGCTTGTGGTCGCACGCTCTGGCAGCCGTTTGACGATGCCATCAGCGGGGACCCGCTTGGCCGTGTCAGACGTTGCGGCAAGGGAAGATGGGCCAGAACCCGAGACCGGGGTCGAATGGCTTGCCGACTCAGCAGGCGCCGCAGCCAACGCAGGCTCGGTCCATGCGATATTGTCGCTGTGCCTCGGAAGCAGGACCAAGGCGGCGCCCAAGCCGGTGATGAGACCGAATGCCGCCGCGGCCAGCCCTACGCGCACGTTTTGCCGGAGTTGACGGGACGGGCAAAGATAGCCGAGTTCTGGATGAAACAGGTGGGTGGGAAGCTGCGGTGACATTGCATGCTCCTCTGAGGTTGGCCCCCAAGCGGGCGTCGGCTACTCAATCCGCAAATGCCCCATAACGCGCGCTGCCAATTGCTCTGCTTTTGCGCCAAGCCAACGGTGTCACAATAGATTGCCTGATTGTCTCCAAACGAAAATTACCCGTTGGTTCAGGTGACTTCACCATTGGTTTAGTGCCGAGTCGGTTGCTGCGGCCTGGGGTCCAAAACATGTCCCACCGGAGGTTCATAACAATTCAGAGCTCGGGTAAGCCTCGGCCTTAACACTACGAATGTTTTCTTATTTGCAGCAGCTCTGCATTGCGTGCAGTGCTTGGTTAGTAAACGCAACGTGACTTACTGGCAGTCTGCTCAAAGTGCTTTAATGCAGAGTGAAACTCCCTATGTGGGGTGGGAGGTCAGGATGCCAACTCGACAAATGTTCGGAAACCTAACGTTTGAACCCGCCGACATTGAAGCGATGAGCCGAGCTCTTGAAGCGGCTTGTGCCGCGCTTCGCTTGTCCAAACGCGAAGAGCCGTTGCGCCAAATCGTAGCGCGCAAAGTTATCGAATGCGCGGCCGCTGGCGAGCGCGATCCTGGAGTCTTGTGCAGAATGGTCGTTTTTGAACTCCAGCGCGAGGCTCTGGATGATTTCGGTGATTCCACCAACGCTGGTGTCGCGTAGCGAGAGCCGCACCTCGCCCTCTGTCATTGCAACTTAACTCGATATGAAAGCTCGGCCTTCTTTCCGAGGCACCCCTCCTCTTTGATCAGCACTCCATCGCAATAACCGTTTTGTGTCACCGTTCCGAGACGAATTGATCGTAAGGGCGCGAAACATTCTGATTGGAAACACATTCAACGATGGCCTTGCACTTCTTTTGCCAGAGCGAACGATCCATCCGTCCGGCCTGGATGTCAAACGGAATGTGCCAGGCGATATACGAAAGGCTATTGCAATGCGCATGAGTTTAGGTGCGAAACTTTCCAGCTTGCACTACTAATCCGGCATGAGGGTCAGCTCAACAAAGTCAGCATTCAACAGCGCCCCGCTCGATCTCACAACGAGACACGTTGAGCATGGCTTTGGGGGCGCACTGGGAATTTCATTGCGGAGCTTAGAGTGCGCACGCACTGACTGCCTAGATTTCTGTCTTTCCGATCAGCAACCCGGACAAATGTCATGATGAAATTTGTGATGGTCGTCGCGACAGGAACCCTATTGGCCCTCGAAGTCCGCGCACAAGTTACGCTTGACCTCTCAAAGGTCACGTGTGACCAGTTCGTGGGCTACAAAATAACCGATCCAAAAAACATCGCGATCTGGCTAAGCGGTTATTTCAACGCAAAGCGTGGCAACACGATCATTGATACGCAAGGTTTCGACGCGAACACCAAGAAGCTGCAAGATTATTGTTTCAGAAATCCTGCGACACCGGTGATGCAGGCCACAGAGATAGTATTCAACATCAAGCACGACTAGGCTGGACCGCACACATAGCCGCTTCTTTGATTCGCGCAACGTCTGCGCCGGACATTTCACGAATGGTCGGTGGACAGAATGCAGCCGTGGCCCATCAACCCGCATACCGCATATTGCATGCAGATATTGGTCGAACCGCCGCAGGATCGCATTGCGTCAAACGAGATCCTCGACGCATTCGCCTCCTTGCTGCTAAACAGCGGACATATCTTATGTGAAGTGTAGCGCTCCATTCCTGGGTCGCAATTATCCAAACGTTCAGAACATGCGCGTGCCCATCGAACAATTTGGCTGAACCGAACGGCTCACGGCGAAGTTCCGCCGATCACGCTCGCCGCTCACTGCGAAAGTTTTTTTATGCTCGCGCTCGATTGCGACGCCCTGGACAGCGGCTTTGCTAAACCAAGATGCATCGCTCCAATATCTTTTGATATGTGCGTGCTCCCTATGCACACTGGATGCATGTAACGGACATCCGTTATGTCAGTTCCTTCAAGTGCGCCGAGTCCATTACTCAATGCATGAAGGAACTCCTCATGAGATAATGATTGCAATATTGACGTTCGCGGCGCTGCTCACCTCACCTGCTCTCGCCCAATATCAATAGGGTGCCTGGCGATCACCCTACTACAGCGCCTACGCTCAACAAGTCGGTCCCTACGCAAACTACTCGCGTTATTACCACTTCCGACGCACACCGTACGACGTATATGACACGAGTGGCCACTATGTTGGCTCGGACCCGGATCCGCGCATCCGCTCCATGTTGGCGCGCGACCCACCAAACAGAGATTGATCGTTTTGGACCGAAAGCATGTGAAGGGCCTCAAAGTCATTCCCGAGGCCCTTCACTACGCCAAATGCACGGTGAGTTACGCGGGAGTGAGAACAGATCCCATTCGTCAGAAATCCGTCGCAGTGAATGGAGGACTGCAATGACCAGCGCAACCGATACCCATCCCTCGCCAAGCCGCTCGCTCGCTCTGCAGCCCTTGCGCACCAAATGGCGCTGGATCGTCGCGCTTGGTGTTGTCTATGTAATTGTCGGCGTGGTTGCGCTTGGCAGTGTCGCTACGGCAACCGCTGCCAGTGTGCTCCTAGTCGGCGCCATGATGGTGGTGGCCGGAATCGCCGAGGTATTCAACGCGTTCCAGATCAGAACCTGGGGCAAATTTGCTCTCTGGCTTCTGCTCGGTGCATTGTACATCTTCGCGGGCATTGCCACCTTCCAAAATCCCCTGCTTGCGGCCGTGCTCCTGACCTTTTTGTTGGGACTGGCGCTGATCGCCTCTGGCGCCATGCGGCTCATTCTCGCATTTGGGATGAAGGAGAGCGCACCCTGGATCTTGGTGGCTTTTTCCGGCGCAGTGACACTGCTCCTTGGTCTTGTCATCCTGGCGCGATGGCCCGTCTCAAGTGTCTATGTTCTGGGACTTTTCCTTGGGATCGATCTCGTGATCGCCGGCACAAGCTGGATCGGCATCGGCTTGGATCTGCGCGCCCGCGCAAGACGCGCGATGTGAGATCACAAATCAATCAAGAGGAGCCGATCGTGCGGTGGTTTCATTTGGCGGTCATCGTCTTGTTCGCAGCCGTGACCACAATCTTCGCGGTGCAAAACCTTCAGATCGTCACCGTATCTCTTCTTCGCACCGGCGCTCAAATCCCGCTCGCCTTCCTGGTTGCGATCATCTATCTGTTGGGTGCTGTGACCGGCAGCAGCCTGTTCGCACTCCTGCGTCGGGCAGTGGAGCGGGCAAGAGGACGGGCTTTTGCCACCTAGAGCCACCGCTTAGCTTCGAGGACTTTGGCTATGGCCGCTCGGCGGAACCGCATGGGGCGGCGGCGCAATGATGGGCTCCGGGAGTGTTGCTGGCTGCTGCCCGTCTCTCCTGCCGCTCACACCCGTCTCATGGCCACCGCGGTTCGGGGAAATAATGGGCATCTGCGCACCTGATGCAATCCAGTGTTCGTATGTCTGCAAGCGCAGGCCAAGCTGGTCGTACAATACGATCAGGTACCCGTCCCGGCCACGTATGACAGTCTCAGGCTTCACTGTTTGCACCTCCTGTGCGATCACGCCAACATAAGCCTTGTTGCTGCCATAGTAGCTGAAGCGATAGAAGCCGAGACCATTGTCGAGATAGCCGAGAAGCGCGATGTCGTGTTTGAGCATGACATCGGACCGTCGACCGCCGCCACGTCCTCCCCCGCCACCCCGTCCGCCGCCGCCGGCGTGCATCCGCGCACCTCCCCCACCGCCACGGCTCATCCCCGATGGCCGTGAAACACTTGCGCGAGCGTGGGCTGCGCTCTGTCTGGCCCCCGCGCTTTGGCCGCTCCTCGCATTCTGTCCGGCCCTTGCATTCTGTCTGGCATGCGTCGTTTGCTTGGAGCGTGCAGCCTGCTTTGAGCCTGCCTGTTTGCTGCTCGCTGCTTTCTTGCTGCCACCCGCCTTTCCGGAAGCCTGCTTTGACGTTCCACTCTTCGCCTTCGATCCACCTTTCCCTTCGGCCGCCTTCGGCCCGCCCGCTTTTCTGTCGCCGGCATTCGGCCCGCCTGCCTTCCGTTCGGCAGCCTTGCCAGCACCGCCTTGCTTGGCGATATCGCGCCGACCGGCATCCGCCTTACCTCGAAATGCCTCTCGCGCCCCCGCTTTGCTCTGATCGCCGAAGCGCTGGGCTACATTGCCGTCGCGATACGGTACCGCACCGCGGTGCGCAGGATTGTGGTTCCAGGTATTGTTCGCAATGTTGGTCCGGTTGAATTGGTTGTAGCGAAGGGGGTTGATATTCACGTTGCGGCGCCACCAGTCTACGCCTCCCCACACCGCCGCACCCGCGATCACACCGGCCGCAAACGAGTACGCGTTGCCCGCATAGTATCCCGACGGGTACCAATAAAACGGCTGATAGTCGGCATAGGGCCATGCACCATACACGACACCGGGATCATAGATCGGCAGGTAGTATTCGTCCGGATTCGCGCTCTCGATCGTGTACACATATGCTGGAGCGCCGGCCGACCGGGGGGACGAGGTCCCCGCCGGCGCCTGCGCCACCGAGGTCTTCATCACCTTCTGCTGATCCGTCGTCTTCAAAGTGCCATTGTTGTCGGCCCGCTCGCGTAGCCGCTGCACTGCATCCAGCACATCTCCTTGTTGTGCAAGAAAAGCGTCGCCGAGCTGCTGCGTCCAATCGAGCTTGTCATTCATCATCTGCAATGTTTGGGGAATCGCCGTGAGCGACTTGACGCTCGGATCCCACTGCTGCTTTTGCATCGCATCTTCCAGCGCCCGGCCCGTGACTCCCGAATTGCTCTGCACCCAGCGAGCTGCCTCCACGACCTCCAAGGGATAGGTTGAGGCCATCAATATCTGCGAGAGCACCGAATCTGGATAAAGGGCGATCGGCGCCACCAGCTGTTCCAGTTGCGCGGCGGTACGGGGCGGCGACGCGACGCCCTCCGCCCGTGCCAAGTTCGGGTTCCCTGTCAGCAAGCACAACAAGCCGACAAAACAACAGAACGTGCTGACTGCGCGCAGCTGACTCATGATGGCGCTCCATCCTTTTGTAGTTTTGGCCACCCCACGCTTGCTGGAAGGCCCGGAGGTGCTTCGTCGTGACCACGTTCCTTTCGGGCCGCCCTTTCGATCAGTCGGTAACAACCGACCTGCTCGCCCCCTTTTCGACGACGTTGTGATTGGGACCCTTCACGCCTGCCCGTGGCGCCGTCCAAGTCAAGCAGGCGCGGTCCGCGTTAACCCAGGGTTGCTTTTCGCAGGGCTCGAACGCTGGCTCTGGAAATCGCGCCAGCAAATGGCTCGGTCGCCACGCCACAGTGACAAACGAAACCAGGAGAAGCACCACGACAAGCGCCAGAGCGCCGGCGACTGCAACCTTGGGCGCGGCATGCGCGCGGCGCGTGAGAGCCATAGACCTTCTCTCTTAGTCGCCGATCCCTTGTCCCCTGATGGCTTGCATCCTTCCACGCAGGCGGCTTGCAGGACCATTGTCTATAGGTCTACGCGATCTGTTCTTTAGTGGAGTCACATGAGACAGTCCTGAGCATTCCAGGGATCACTCGTCTTACCGGGCACCTGCTGTACGCAGGCACAATCACGCCAGCTCAACCAAGAGATATCGACCTCAACGCGGCCTGCTCTGCAGGCTTCTTCGAACGATTCAACAATGCATTGATCTGAAAGCTTCAAAAACATCCCACCAAATGAAAAACCGGCTACCCAGCGATACACCGAAGACTGCGACACTCGCGTCCCCATCATCTAAACCAAGATATATCGTTGTAGCACATTTCGGCAGGCGGAATTTCCGTTCGCATAATGGAACTGTAAAGTTGGTGGCGATAGCGTCCCATGGCTTTGGATCGTGCCTCTAAGGGAGAACCGCCATGCGCCTCATACTTGCCGCCGCTGCAACCGCGCTTGCGGCCATCATGGTCGCTCCAACTGCCGCCTATACACAAACCAAGAGCGCCCAAGCAACAAACAATCCCACAGCGACGGGAGCATCATTGAACGACAGCTACAACAAGTGCGTCTCGCTCGCGCGATCGCGCGGCTATACAGAGAGCGACCTCGATGGAAATCGAGCGGCTGCGCGAAACTTCGTCTTACGATGCATGCAAGGCAAGCAGCATTGATAGCTCGCTTGCTGCTGATTAGATGAAACTGTGACTCCACGGAATCCCCACTCTGCGGCACCGGTTGCATCGGGGGTCTCCGTCAACAGCAACCAGGCAACCTGGATCGGACATGCTCGGGGCCAGACAAGGCGCTTATGGCTCTCTGACTGCCGGCGGTTGCATCGCGATGCAACAGGCTAGCTTGTGAGATCAGAGCCGCAGCACCAGCCGCCGTCTCCTCAAAATCGTGTCCCCCGCAACTATCGATCGTGACGGCGTTCTTGTGATCAAACAGCTCAATCCAAAACGGGATGGTGTCACCTTGCGGATCGAGGAGCGGTTCAACGAGGCGAACCTCATACGAACCATGACGTGCAACGGTCGCCACCCGGCAACCATCGATGAATCCCTTCGCGTTTATGGACCAGATGTAAAGCTGCAGAATCCTCTGTTCGAGAGACTTGCCCTGACACATATGATTGCCCATCCTTCTGTTTGCGAGCGCACTTCCTCTCGGATGCTTCCAGCCTGCGCCGTCACGGCCCAGCAGCCCGGTAGCGCTCCGTTCTTGCGGTCATTGGTCATGCTTCTGCATCACCACTCCGCACCGGCGCGTATCTAAGCGACGGCCCGTGCCTTGTCCTGACATTTCGCGCCAATGTTTTGATTGTGACTGTCAGCCGTACTCGCGGGACCCGCTTCAGGCATCACAAACAATGCGCCAGTCCGACGATCTCCAGTTCGATGCGATTCCGACTGCTACCGGTTGGATTGCAAGGGCGGCATTCGCGCGCGCTTCGGCGCAGTTGAACGTCCAACCTCTCCTCAAACGGGCAGGATTGACCCTTCAACAAATCAAGGCTCCGGACGCCCGTATCGGAGCAAGAAATCAAATTCGGTTTCTCGAGGTTGTAGCATGCGAGCTGTCAGACGAATTACTCGGATTCCGCCTTGCCCAGAACTTCGATCTTCGGGAACTTGGATTGTTATATTATGTCCAGGCTTCGTCCGAGACGCTCGGCGACGCGCTGCGAAGAGTCGCGCGATACTGCACGATACACAATGAAGGAGTGAACATCACGTACCGACAATCCAAAGACATTTCAATGATATGCAACTACGTCGGCGTTGCACGCACGGCCGATCGCCACCAGATGGAATTTTTTTTCGCCACGCTTGTGCGCCTATGCCGGCAATTGACCGGCCGTCAGGTATGGCCAAGCCAGATCAAGCTTGTGCATCGTCGGGCTGAAGTGCCTCTTGAGTTCAGGACGTTCTTCGGCTGCGACATCGTATTTGGCAGCGATATTGATGAGGTCGCGTATCCGAAGGCCTACGGACGCCTATCTGTTGTAGACGCAGATCCGTATCTGAATTCCCTTCTGGTCAAGTATTGCGACGAAGCACTTTCCAGCCGTCGGCTAAAGTCAACTGCTTGGCGGCTCACCGTTGAAAATGCCATTGCTCCGTTACTGCCGCATGGCCAAGCCCGAATAGCGGAAATTTCTCAAAGGCTTGGGGTGAGCCCGCGAACGCTCGAACGCCGACTCGCCTGTGAAGGGATGACATTCAGCAGGGTTTTGGATGAGTTACGATTTGATCTTGCCAGACGCTACCTGCAGGAACGGGATATGCCCATTTCCGAAGTCGCATGGCTCCTGGGCTATCGCGAAAGCAGCGCCTTCAACCACGCATTCAAGCGGTGGACCGGTAAGACGCCAAAACAGGTTCATTCCGAAAGTTCCATCATGTCACTTCCATTGGCGAGCTCAGGCTGAGCAACCGCCTAGGTCAGGTTACCGACATGAGAGCGTCGACGGAGATCGTTGGCGAGAACGTGAGGGCTTAGCAAAAGCACCCAAAGCGGAAAAACGAGAAAGCTCCACTCCAGATAGGGATTTCCAAACAAACGGAACAATCCCAGCCCGTAACCTAGGAAGCCGATGTAGCGGGACGCGACACCGGTATAGATGGCACCCGTCGAGATCGAAAACATGAACACTCCGGCCATCTTGACGGCGTAGACATTCATGAGATCGGATATCGGTCGTTAACTCTCACACCGACAGTTTAGCAGGGAGCCCGGCAAAACTGGTTTGCCGCCATTGTCCGGAGGGAAATCCCGGATATCGATACAGGCAGTTGCGATATGCTTTGGTTTAGCCGTCGCATCGCATTTGCGCCGATGGCGCCACGATCACCGCAATTTTCCTCATCTTGCCTATGCGTCGCCGCTGATAGGTCATAACGAATGATTTTTGCACAAAGACCCCGAATTGTTATTTCCCGCCTAGATCCATTCCGACGTTCGCGATCAAACATATTTTGATGGTATCACTAAACGCAACCAATCGACTTCGATTTTAACTTGACAGTGGCTCATTTGCCGCAATCAACACTATGGCATAGTGTGCTACTCATATGTGTGTATGCGCAGTTGTCTCATCCGCATACGTGCAGTCCGTCTCTCACCAGAATGCACAATTGACGCTGATCCACGCGCAACGTGACAAACGTGTCAGATTTGAAGCGCAATGCTCTAGGTTCGGGTCGAGCGGCCGTTTTCGTCCGCGATGTTTGTTCTTGCCTGGCCGCGTGCTTGGTCTTTGGCCTGATCGTGTCTTCTGCAAATGCAGATCCTCGTGTCGAGCAGATGGCACCGCGTTCGGTCCTGGTCCTTGATCAGTCGACTTCATTCCGACCATGGCCAACTGCCATCATCGCTGGAATGCGATCGGTCTTTCGCGTCCAACTTGGATCGTCCATAGCCCTCTATGTTGAGCATCTTGATCTTCACCAATTCGGAGGTGCTGAATATCTGGAAGAGCTACGACGGCATCTCAGCGAAAAATATCGCGACCGGCGGATCGATACCATCGTCACCATCGGTCCGCGTGCGTTGGAGTATGGCATGCTGCTACGGGCGAGCCTGTGGCCAACAGTGCCGGTCGTCTTTGCCGCCGTTCCCGACGAGATGGCTCCAAATCCGTCGCCTGGCGTGACCGGAACGACCGTACAAATGAATCTTGCCAACCTGATCAAAGCGTCGCGAATGTTGGACCCCAATCTCAAGCGATTTGCGATTGTCGGCGACCGCCTGGATGCCCACCCCCATTATTATCCGTACAGCAAGGAACTGCCCATTTATTCCCGGGAACTTGAATTTATTGACTTGACGGGGCTAACCATCCGCAAAGTCAGAGAACGCGTCTCCGCCCTTCCGGATCACACCACCATCCTTTACATCGGCATCAACGCCGATTCGGAAGGAAAGTATGTGGCGGCCGACGTTCTTCCGCTCATTGCCGAAACAGCCAACCGGCCAATCGTCGTCGACGCAGAAACCTACTTTGGCGGCGGCGCCACTGGCGGTCTCCTTGTAAGTCCTGAGCAAATTGGCCAAACAGCTGGACGCCTTGCGCTCCAAATCATTCAAGGAGAAAGCCCGTCGAATATTCCGGTTACCCAGGACGACCCGCCGAGGCCTGTCTTCGATTGGCGGCAACTCCAAAAATGGAATATTAGCGAAGATAGATTGCCACCAGGAAGCGACGTGCGATTTCGTCAGCCAAGCGCATGGCAGCAATATAAATCACACATTCTTGCGGCCACCGGACTTGTTTTCTTTCAGTCCGCTTTGATCGTTCTCCTACTGGGTGAGCACCGGCGCCGTCACAGTGCAGAGATCGCAACCCGAAACACCATGTCCCAGCTCGCTCAAGTGAACCGCCTGGCAACCGCCGGCGAAATCTCAGCTTCGATTGCGCATGAGGTCAATCAACCTTTGACTGGCATTGTGACAAAGGCGAACGCGGCCTTGCGGTGGCTTGCGGCGGACAAACCCGATCTGGAAAAGGCGCGAGCCGCTTTAGCGCAAATTGTGAGCGCTGGTCATCGCGCCAGCAACATCATAACGAGTGTCAGATCGATGTTGCGAAAGGAAACGCAGGAGAAGTCACCCGTCGACATCAATAAGCTGATCTGGACGGTTTTGGGGTTGGTCTGGATCGATTTGCGGAAACATGAAATAGATCTTGATACGAAGCTCAATGAGCAGCTGCCATCTGTGCAGGGCAATGAAGTCCAACTACAACAGGTCATTTTGAATCTGATCACAAATGCAATTGAGTCCATGCATTCGGTTGAGCACCGCGTGCTGCGCGTACGGTCGGAGTCGCGAGGGCCTGACGAAGTTCATGTATCGATTGAAGATACCGGAACCGGAATCGATCACTCCAATCTCGACAGTATTTTCAAACCAATGTTCACGACCAAGGTCACGGGAATGGGGATGGGCCTCGCCATCTGCCGCTCCATTACTGAGAGCCATGGCGGTCGGATTTGGATATCGCACGGCAGCGAAAAAGGCTCCACCTTCCACTTCACACTACCGACGCAACATTAAGGTTTATATTTCGCCTCTTAGGGTTATTTTGATCTTCTAACCTTTATACTCTCCCATACATCTCAAATTCATGGCTAGTATCTTGGCAACCGCCGAGCAATCAGCCATGCCCAATCAATACCCGAGCGGCCCGGTCATTTACATCGTCGATGACGATGCGGATGTTCGCGAAGGATTGCAGAACCTACTTCAGTCCGTTGGCTTACGGAGCGAAACCTTCGGTTCAACGGCAGCTCTTCTGAAAAGCAAGCTTGCTGACGACGTGAGTTGTCTCATTTTGGATGTTCGACTGCCTGGCCTTAGTGGACTCGATTTTCAGGCTGAAGTTATCAAGGAACAAATCAAGGTCCCAATCATTTTTATCACCGGACATGCCGACGTCCCCATGTCAGTCAAAGCCATGAAAGCTGGGGCTGTGGAATTCCTCACAAAGCCCATACGCGAACAAGATCTCTTGGATGCGGTCCAAACGGCGCTCGATCGCGATCGTGCGCGACGCCAGCACGATAGTGACATGCAAGAGCTGCGTGCCAACTACGATTCACTCAGCCAGCGCGAGCGTGAGGTCCTCCGTCTTGTCGTCGCCGGCTTGATGAATAAGCAAGCGGCTGCCGAAATTGGAATAAGTGAAGTGACTTTGAAGGTCCATCGCCACAATATAATGAAAAAGCTTCGTGCGCGATCGCTGGCTGACTTGGTGCGAATGGCCGACGGTTTGGGAATTCCTCGTTGGGCATCAAAACACTGAACGAAGGCATATCCATGATGCCTATTATTTTGTTGCAACCCACCGCGGGCGTGCCTAGAAAGCGGGCGGGCGCAGGGGGATACTGATTTGTCGAGAGAGCCCGTGATCTCGATCATCGATGATGACCCGCTCGTAAGAGACGGCATCGGAGATTTGGTGACTTCGCTGGGCTATCGATGCCTCACCTTCGCTTCTTCTGAAGAATTCCTGGAATCCTGTCAGGTGAACAATACCGTTTGCCTGATCACCGATTTGCACATGCCCGGACTAAACGGGCTCGATTTGCAACAGTATTTGCAGCAGAAGGGATATTGCACGCCAGTCATTTTCGTTACGGCGTTCCCTGATGGTCGAGAGCGCGCACTAAAGGCTGGGGCGGTGGCATATTTGAGCAAGCCCTTTGAAGAGAGTTCCTTGATCAGTGCCGTGGGGTCCGCCCTAAGAGCTTCATAAGCCCGGACACTGAACGTTTTTACCGCCAAGGCCGCCATCTTAAGCGTGCATTTTTACCCTCAGCCATAAACCAAGATATGCATCCTTGATATGTTTCGACAATAGCGCAATGGCTGGTCGCTGGTTCTCACTGGCATTATCCGCGCGCCCCCAACGAATTGGCCAGATGTCTGACTGCGAACAGCAACGAGTAGCCATGGAACCAGCCGCATCACCGGTCCAATCCGACGATAACCCAATAGTCCTTGTGATTGATGATGACCCTGACGTTCGCGAGGGGTTAAAAGCTCTCTTCCAGTCCGTTAACTTGGAGAGCAGGACCTACAAATCTGCCCCGGAATTCCTTCGGAGCAAGCTGCCCGATCAGGTCAGCTGCCTGATATTGGACGTCCGATTGCCTGGATTGAGCGGACTTGATTTTCAAGCCGAGCTCGCCAAAGTGAACGTCAATATTCCAATCATTTTCATTACCGGCTTTGGCGATATCCCAATGTCGGTAAAGGCCATGAAAGCTGGCGCAGTTGAGTTTCTGACCAAGCCAATTCGTGAGCAGGACCTTCTGGATGCTGTTCGAGCAGCCATCGACCGCGACCGCACACGGCGAAACTCCGACGGAAAGATACAAGACCTACGCACCCGGTTCGATGCACTCAGCGCGCGTGAGCAGGAGGTCATGAGCTTGGTCGCTTCCGGTTTAATGAACAAGCAAGTCGCAGCCGAGATCGGCATTGTTGAAGTCACCGTGAAGGTTCACCGGCACAATATCATGAAGAAGCTTGGCGCCAAGTCGCTCGCTGATCTGGTAAGAATGGCCGATGCCCTCGGACTTCCTCGCAGTGACAAAACCGAAAGACCCACGAGACACTCAAACCACCGCGATGCCACGGGCTAGTGCCGCCGATTTGAAGTTCCTACGCCACCTGCAGCAAACTCGGTTAGGAACTTCAAACCGAAATGCGGCATTAGAACCATACTTGCATCTTCGTTCGCTCGACCGGAGGCCGTCCATTAAACCAAGAGATATCGGCCTGATATGTTCAGGCATAAGCGGATTACTTGCGTACAATAGAAATAGCGGCACGGATCATCACTAATTCCCAATCAGCTTGGGCATCGGGTTGCGGGAGTTGGGAATGCATGTCGAGCAGGTGTCAACGAATGTCTCGTGGAATCTTACGAAGTTGGAGCCAGACGTCTCGTTCCTGTTGCTGATAGCACAAGGCGACAGACGGGCAATGCATATGCTATTTGCTCGATACCGGGCTCGAGTCTACCGATATGCACTGCGGCTCACCAAAGACGATGCAGTGGCTCAAGATCTTGTGAGCGAAGTGTTTCTCGCGGTCTGGCGACAGTCTGCAAGGTTCGAAGGCCGTTCACAGGTTTGCACTTGGCTGCTTGCGATTGCCGGGAATATGGCTGCAGCGGCACTCAAGCGTCGCCCGCTCGAAAGCGTCGACCAAAGCCTGGCCGATTCTGTTCCAGACCTCGCAGACGACCCAGAAGTTGCCACCGGGAAGCTCCAGGAAAAATCAATTTTGGCCGCCTGCATCAGCAAGCTGTCACCGCACCATCGCGAGATCATTAATCTCATCTACTACCGCGACAAGTCTATCACCGAGGTTGCCGAGATCATTGGAGTTCCACGGAGCACTGTGAAAACCCGCATGTTTTATGCGCGCAACGAAATTGCAGAGCTGCTCAAGGAGCACGGGAGCGAGTGGGCTCGCCCGAAGAAGGCTTTGAGGACGTTGTGCGTGGTGCACTGAGAGATATCGAAGCGCCGACGGCGCGACATCGAACAGGCCGGACTGCTTCGTCCTGCTCCTGAGAACCGAGCGTTCGCCGTTTGACGGCGTCCGCACTCTCAGAACGTGTCCCTAAGCACAAGAGCATCGATCTGGGAGAGCCGAGTTATGACAAACAGAGAACCGATTGCATCGGCAACAACTCGGAACATCCTTCAGATCGGCACAGAGCGATTCGAATCTTTGATGGAGGTGCACAAAAAGCTGCTCGACACTTTCGGGCAGGTTCAGCGCGAGCGGATCGCTCGCACGCTGGAGGAAACAAAGCTTGCTTCCGACTTTGCCGCCAAGGTCGCAAGCGCGCGTTCCATCCCCGATATCATGGCTATCTACCAGGAATGGCTGGCGAAGTGCGGGGAATTGACCGCGGGAGACGGCCGCAAGTTCCTGCATGACAGCCAAAAGGTGGCGAATGCCGCATTGAGTCTGCTGTCAAATGGAGCGGATCGTACCTGGTCGGCCAGCTCCAATGCTTGAACGCACGCTACGACGCGAGAGTTGGGAGCCAATTGAGCAAAACGACATGTGCAGGAGGGTGGTATGAAGAGAGGTCAACTTCCACACCGAGTTGCGGACGAGACTCCGGAACAGAAGGCAGCCCGCGAACTCGTCAAACTCATTCGGAAATTGCGTTGGATCGGCCTGGAACGAGAGGCAGAACAGTTGCAAACAGCACTCAGCGGTTTCCCGTCAGACAAGCTCGCAAGCCTGCTCGCTGGTCCCCATAGCACCGATTAGACGCCGGAGGAGCGTCAAAGATGCTGTTGTGCGGCAAATCGGCAGTGATCACCGGATCGACCAACGGGATGGAGAAGGCGATATGATAGCCGATCCGTTCCTGAACTATTTCGCCCTTGGCCTTCTCTTCTTTGTGGTCATTGTGCTGTTCTACGGCATCATTGCGATCCACGACATTCCCCATTTGATCGCCAAGTCACGGGACCATCCACATCAGGATGCGATTCATGCGGCCGGATGGGTAAGCCTTTTCACACTGCACGCGCTTTGGCCATTCCTGTGGATCTGGGCCATGGCATACCGGCCCGACCGCGGCTGGGCAGTGTCGCGCGCAGAACTTCCAAGAGAACAAGCCGCCAAGGACAGAAGCGAGCTCAACAGTCTGCAGGCGCGAATAGATGCACTCGAGATGAAGCTCGCATCATATCGCGTCGAAGCCATACGACCGATCGAAGGCGTGGAAGGCAAAATCGCGACCGAGCCAACCCAAACTCTGATCAGGCGCATCCTTCTAAGAATGCGAAGTTGGCAGAACTACATCTTCATGGAAGGCCATTGAATCGACCTGCCCATTGGCCCGAAGAGTGAGCGCGGCGCCATTGCCCGCCACGACTGGTCCTCTTGTTCGTCGGCCACCGAACACTTGATCACATCATCAGGACCGCAACGATGGTCACAAGCGCGGATGTGAGTGCAACAATGTGTAGGACCATGGCAGCCCTTCCCCGCACCGGACGGCGTCGACACGCGGCCGTGCGTTCATAATTTGACTAAGCGAACCGAGATTTCGAACACAGCATTTTATGATCAGCTGTGAGGAGGGTCAGTGGTGACGCAAACACGAGTCTCCCAAGGACCTGCCGGACGGCTTCCCGCCAGCGCAGTCGAGCAACAAGGGCGGCATAGCGCCAGGCCGCCCCGCTGCGGGCTTTCCACGACCAGCACTTCAACGTCTCACACCGCTTTTGCCAACGCGTTATGGGCAGGAAACCCGCTGACCGCCGTACGAAAGATACGTCTGGCTCGCCGGATCGTACGAACGGAAACGTCGAGCGCAATCCGCGATGGCATCGGTTCCATACGCAGCCCCGTTGGCCTCGTATGCGGGCGCATATGAACCATACCCATAATTGCAGTAGCCATTGGACGCGTAATAGGGGTCACAGTAATCCGCGTTGTCTGCTGCCGTATAGGCCAGGCCCGCTCCTACAGCGGCCGCACCCCAACCATATCCCGGCCAATTGTCTCCACCCCATCCGCCGCCCCAGCCAGGCCGGTTGCCCGGTCTGCCAGGCAGACCGGCGTCAGGCCTGCCAGGCCGGCCAAAGTCGGGCCGGTTCGCGATTGGATTGGAGACTCGTGCGAAGGACCCGGCATTCGCGACACGGTTTCCTGCGAGCGTACCGCCCCTGTTGATGCCACCTGCACGCATCGCACCGCCTCCACCAAAACCGCCGGCGCGCATCCCACCTCCACCGAAGCCGCCGCCTGCCCGCATGCCGCCGCCACCGCCGCCACCGCCACCGCCACGACGAGCATCCGCGGTGTCGACCACGAGCACGGTCGCAATTGCAGATGCGATGACAGCAGCGCCAATGTGCTTGAGTGTAAGCATTGAAACCTCCTTTACTATGTCTGACAAGAGACAGCGCATCCGGCGATTTCGAGATCCTTGAGCAATGTGCCCACGCGCGCCAGTGTTTGTGCGCTGCTCACGTCACGTCGCTAACATGCTTGAGCGATGAATGGGATGCGATTTAGGTTTATGCCGAGCGAGGCTGCAGCGACAGCGATTAACGAATAAGATGAGAAACCCGACTCGGTTCTGAATGAACTAACGTATCAACAGCTATCCTTGCAGATAGTCTCGAAGCGCGAGATGCAGAGAATGTCACGCGGACCGCAAAAGGGCCATAAGGCACAGACGGACAAACGGCCTCTCAGACATCTCGCGCGCTTTATACTGATCGGGATCTACAGTGGCTCGCGCGCTGGCGCGATCGCTGCTGCTTCGCCGATTCCAGCGATCGGCAGGGCATTCATCGATTGGACCGCGGACGTTACTACAGTCGCAAACAGGGAAGCGCAAAAACGAACAAGCGCCAGCCCACTGTTCCGATTCCCTCCCGGCTGCTCGCGCATTTGCGGCGCTGGCACAGAATCGATCCTGAGGCGAAGCATTTCGTCGAGTTCAATGGCGGGCCCGTTTCGTCGATGAAGACGGCGTTCAAGAGTGCCGTACGACTTGCCGGGCTCGATAGCGGGGCCTCACCGCACACTCTTCGCCATACTGCAGCAACATGGTTGATGCAGAGGGGTGCGGATCCATGGCAAGCGGCGGGCTATCTGGGAATGTCCCTCGAAGTTCTGCTCAACACCTATGGGCACCATCATCCTGATTACCTGTCGGATGCAGTCGAGAAGATCGTGCAGCGCGATCCAGTGTCGGAACGAAAACGGCACGTATCTGGTGCGATAACTGGTGCGGTGATCAAACTGCCGACTGGAAAGCGTTGATAAGCTCTTGAAATCGTTGGTGGGCCCGGGAGGACTCGAACCTCCAACCAGACCGTTATGAGCGGTCGGCTCTAACCATTGAGC
>Ga0137412_10000929_pt1 | contig 21891 bp, 23 predicted proteins | sample CZODoug2_1_16fun_FD_122160 | JGI IMG/M metagenome (GOLD analysis project Ga0137412, IMG submission 122160) | Vadose zone soil fungal communities from Angelo Coast Range Reserve, California, USA - CZODoug2_1_16fungal (Hybrid Assembly) | ecosystem: Environmental > Terrestrial > Soil > Vadose zone... | reverse complement strand
TGAACGGCTTGGCCGCAAAGATGTTCCATACGCACCCATCAACACCTTCGACGGGGTCGTTCGCGGTCCGCAGGTGGAGCATTTGGGGCTCATCGTCCCGGTCGCGGATGCCCATGGCGCCAGCCGGTCGGTGAGGCCGCCGGTCCAATTCGGGGGCCACCGTGAAGGTTCCGTGCGCGCAGCGCCGCTATTGAACGAACACGGAGATTCGATACGCGCGGCGATCGCGCGGGGCGAGGAATGGCCCACGCGGCGCAACGAGATGGACGTTAGACACCGAGAGCAATAAGTATTGAAACGGGAGTGATGGCATATGAATACGTCAAACGGGAGATGGCTGGCTGCGGTGACGGCAGTGATTGGGGCGATCATCGCCGCACCTGCACCGGCCCAGACCAGCGATCTCACGGAGATCGTAGTCACGGCGCGTAAGCGAGATGAGTCGCTGCAGAACGTGCCGGTGACCATCGACGCCTTCACCGAGCAGACGATCAAGTCCGCGGGGATTGAATCTCCCCGCGACTTTGTCGCGATGGTCCCGAACATGACTCTGGTCGAGGTTCAAAACGTCGGCAACTCCTTCATTACCGTCCGCGGTATCTCGCAGGCGCGCAACAGCGAGCCTTCGGTCGCCGTGCTGGTAGACGGCGTGCTGGAGACCAATCCCTACGAATTCGACCAGGAACTGACCGACATCAAGCAGATCGAAGTGCTCAAGGGACCGCAAGGCGCACTCTATGGCCGCAATGCCATTGGCGGTGCCATCATCATTCATACTGCGGATCCTTCGGATCATTTTGAAGGCAACGCCAAGGTCGGCGTGGGCAACGGACTGTCCGAGAAGGCCCAGGTCGCCGTCAGCGGTCCGATCGATTCGGCCGGAACGCTGAAGTATCGCGCTTCGCTCAATTTCTACAACACCGACGGCTATCTCGAGAACACCTATCTCGACCACAAGGCTGATCCGTACAAGGACTATTCCGGCCGCCTGCGGCTGTTGTGGCAGCCCAGCGACCAATGGAGCGCGGATCTGCGGGTGTTCCGCGATCGCGTCGACACGACCGCCTACTACTACGTCATTCCGCGCAACGACGAGGCAAACGTCTTCAGCACCTTCACCACGCCTCCGAACGCGAACGACGTGACCAGCCCGATCCAGACCAACAACCTGGGCGCGGACTTCCGCGACGTGCTGGATACTGCGGTCAAGCTCGATTACAACCCAGGGTACGGGACGTTCACCGCGATATCGGACTATAACCACACCAAGGAGATCGACACCGGAGACGCCTACGATTTCCGGCCCATCAAGACGTCCATCGCGTACAACGCCTTCTTCACGTTCGTCCCGCCTTCCCTGGGCGGGACGTTCGATGAAAGCCAGAGCCAATTCATCGACGAGAAGACCTATAGTCAGGAACTGCGTTTCACGTCGGTGAAGGCCGGCGGCTTCTCGTGGATCGCCGGGGCGTATTACGTCCACACGGAGCGGTTCATCTCCACCGGAAATTTGGTGGACCGGGGACTCGGCATCCCGCCGGTGTATGAGACTCCGCGGGTCGACCCGAACAATCCATTCGCGACCAACACCAGCGTCACGTTCCTAGCGGACTCGCAGAACAACAACGCCTGGGCGGTGTTTGGCGATGCGACCTACGAATTCAACCAGCAGTTCGAATTCGATGCCGCGATCCGCTACGACGAGGATTCGCGCCGCAACACCACCGATACGCCGCAGCACTTCCTGCCTGATCCAACGGCCCATACCGGGGAGGTGCGCCACGCCACTTTCGACGCGGTGCAGCCCAAAGGCACGCTGCGCTATAAACCGACCGACAACCTGACCTTCTACGGCGGATGGAGCCGCGGGTTTCGCAGCGGCGGCTTCAACCAGACCGGCGTGGGTGCGGTCGCGATATCCGAAGGCAAACTCGGCGTTCATGACCTGTTCAACGCCGAGGTGGCCAACACCTGGGAAGTCGGCGCCAAGAGCCAATTTCTCGATCGTCGCTTGAGCGCGAATCTCGCTCTCTATCACACCGAGTCCCGCAACGGCTATTTCTTCTTCTATGACTCGGTGACTTCGACTCAAAATCTCGGTAATCTCGATGCCACGTACAAAGGCGCCGAACTCGAGCTGACGGCGAAGGCGACCGACTGGCTCGATCTATACGCGAACTTCGGGTACACGGACGGCAGGATCACCCGCATGGAAGATCCGACAGTTGTCGGCAACAAACCGCCGCTGCTGACGAAAAATACCGTCAACGCCGGCTTCCAGTTCCACCAGCCGGTCGGCGATGGGCTCACCGGTGTGCTGCGTCTGGACTATCAGGAAATCGGCCGCACTTGGTGGGATCCATACAACGTGACTTCGCGCGATCCGGTGAGTCTGATCAACCTGCGCGCCGGCGTCGAGGCCGACCGCTGGACCGTGACCGCTTGGTCAAAGAATCTGACCAACAAAATCTACAACGCCGAATTCTCTCCGGGCGGCTTCCTCTGGAGAGCACCGCCGCGCCGCTACGGGGTGGATTTGACCTTCAAGTTCTGATGCTCGGGAGACACGCCATGGCCCAATCACAAACACTTCCGATACGGCTGCATCACAATGCCTACGTCACGCGCGACCAGGAGAAGACGCGCCGGTTCTACGAGGACGTCATCGGCATGCCCCTCGTTGCGACCTGGTGCGAGACGGACGAACTGTTCGGCAAGATGCGTACCTATTGTCACACCTTCTACGGCATGGCAGACGGCGCCGCCCTCGCCTTCTTCCAATTCGAGGACCCCAAGGACCAGGAGGAATTCGGACCCAAGATGCCGGCATCGCCGTTTCATCACATCGCACTCGCGGTAAACACCGAGACTCAGGCTGCCATTGAGAAACGCATTGCGGCTGCGGGCATCCAGCCGCCGGATACCTACGTGCTGGAGCATGGCTACTGCCGCTCGGTCTACGTCGCGGATCCCAACGGGCTGATTCTCGAATTCACGCTTGACCATCCCGAGGCGGAGGAGATTTCACGCGATCGGCAGGCGGATGCGCACCGGGAACTCAAGCGATGGTTGGAGGGGAATCACAAGTCGAACAACACGTACCGGTGAAGCTGGCACTGAAGCCGGGGCCCACGGCACGGATCGAGAGTGAACATGCGCGAATTCGATGAGAGGAGCATTACTCAGGCCGTGATCGGGCGCCTGTCCGAATGCGACGACCCGCGATTCAAGCGCATCATGACTTCGCTCGTCACTCATCTTCACGACTTTGTTCGGGAAGCCAGGCCGACCGAAGCCGAATGGCTCGCGGCCATTCAATTTCTCACCGATGCCGGCAAGACCTGCACGGACAAGCGTCAGGAGTTCATCCTCCTGTCCGACACGTTGGGTGTGTCGATGCTCGTCATCACGCTCAACCATCCCGCCGACCAGGGCAGCGTCGAATCGACGGTTTTGGGTCCCTTCTACTGGGAAGGCGCCCCCGATCTTCCTCTCGGCAGCAATCTTGCCGAAGGGGTGAAGGGTGAGCCCACGTTTTATTCTGGACGCGTGCTCGGCGTGGATGGCCGGCCGCTCGAGAATGCGCTGCTCGACATCTGGTCGGGCAACGGCGAAGGCAATTACGACATGCAGGTGCCGGGAGAGACCGGCATGAAGGCGCGCGGGAGAATCCGGACCGACGCCGAAGGGCGTTACTGGTTCCGCTCAATCAAGCCGACGTTTTATCCGGTTCCCACGGACGGGCCTGTGGGACGCATGCTGCTCAAGATGGGGCGCCATCCGTATCGGCCCGGCCACATACACATGATCGTGTCGGCGTCCGAACACGTCCCGGTGACCACCCACCTCTTCGTTGCCGGGAGCCAATACCTGGAATCGGATACCGTTTTCGGGATGAAGGAATCTCTGGTGGCGCAATTCCACCGATATCCGCCGGGAGTCGGCCCCAACGGAGAGCGCATGGACACGCCGTTTTACACGGTCAACTACGACTTTCGGTTGAGGCCGGAGGCCCGCTACGCCGCGGCAGCGCCCGCATCGGGCGCGTAAAGCATCCACAATCAACGTTTTTTAAGGTCGCGACTCGCGTCGCGAAAGACAGCAGCCGCGCTGCTCTTGGATGGGCGGGCAAGCCACCGATCCGTAAGAGCAAAAAACGCAGCAGTCGCCGGCCTTTGGCTTGAGCAACGCTTTGCAGCTCGTGCACTCGTAAAAATATTGGCAGGCGTCCGTAGGCATGACTTCTTCCCGCTTCTGTCCGCAATGCGGGCAGGTGAGCACGGATTCCAGGATAACGGTGCTCACGCGACGCAGCAAAGCGAACCGACAATGGCCGCCAACCCGCTGGCCCACAATTGTTTGGTTGCGGTTTGCATGGGCTGTAGCCTACAGGATGGCCCTCGTCTTCGCTGGATGGTCGCAATTCATCTGAGCTTCGTTGTGTCCGGCGTCTTGATGGCGTTGATGGATTGGATCGCCTCGAAGGCGGAAAAGCACGTTCCTTCGGAAGGATGAAGCGGTCATGCCGCTTTCATCCGGGCAGTTGTTGCTATATGCTTCGCGCTTCTTTGGGGAGTAGCTGGCTCTCGTTGTCGAGAGCGAATGCATCAACATACTTGGCCTTCCAGGCCATGGTGCATTCAGCCGTGAGGCTTGGCGAGACCATTGACGTTAACTCCTATCCGGGCTGGACGGGGGATGGCGTCATGGCTCGCTCGGTTCGGCCCCGGAGAAAATCCCTTGAGTTTATCGATACTGTCAGCCGCAGGCCTCCTGCTGGTTTCTGCGGGCTTTATCTATTGGGCGTGCGAATATTTCGTCAACGGTGTCGAGTGGGTCGGCCGCAAGACAGGGGTCTCTCAGAACGCCGTTGGGACGGTGTTGGCGGCGTTCGGAACGGCACTTCCTGAAAGCGTGGTCACGTTTGTTGCCGTTGTGTTCGGGCACGATGCAGCTGCTAAAAGCATCGGAGTCGGCGCAGCGTTAGGCGGGCCGCTCGTTCTCGCGACGATTGCCTACCCCGTCGTTGGGATCATGCTGCTGCTCACCTTGCCGACGGCGTCCCGACAACCGGTCGACGTGAATGCAAAGCGCCTTGGCCGTGATCAAAGCTGGTTCTTGCTCATATTTCTATTCAAGATTGCGCTGGGCTTTGTCGCTTTCACCATGAAGCCATGGTTTGGCTGGTTGTTCCTGACGGCCTACGCGGTTTATACGTGGATCGAAATGCGCCATGAAGGTGGTACATCGGAAGGCGAGCTGGAGTCCTTAAAATTCCAACCTAAAAAGCCGGTACCCAGTACAGCGCTCGCCGTGCTCCAGACGTTGCTTGCGCTCGCGGTTATCTTTGCCGCCTCCCATGTGTTCGTGACCCAGCTCGCGGTCGTCGGGCCCTGGGTGGGAATTCCCCCTGCAGTGGTAGCGCTGTTGTTGAGTCCCATCGCTACTGAACTTCCCGAAACCATGAACGCGATCATTTGGATCCGACAGGGAAAGCACCGGCTTGCGCTGGCGAATATCAGCGGAGCGATGATGATTCAGGCAACGATTCCAACAGCGCTGGGATTGTTCTTTACCCCATGGCTGTTCGACAGCGCACTGGCGCTCGCGGCGATGGTGACCACGGCGGCGGTTTTGGGATTGATGGTGTTCCTGCGGCGCAATCGACTGACGCCCATTCGTCTCGCGCTATTTGCGATTTTCTACGCTATTTTCGCGATAGGCATCGTTATTCTGCGGCATGCAGGACGTCTGACCTAGCAGGCTCCTCATCCCGCATGCCGATCGACGCCGAGTTCATGCAGGATTGCAACGCGTAGTTCCTGCACTTCGGGACTGGTCAGCCTGCGCGGATGCGGCAGATCGACATTGAACATCGCTTGAATTCTCGTGGGTCTCGGCGACAACACCATGATCCGATCAGCCAGGTGAATGGCCTCCTCCACATCATGGGTGATCAACATGACCGTGTGGCGCTCCTCCTCCAGGATACGCAGCAGTTCATTGCGCATGCGCAGGTTCGTCAATGCATCCAGCGCCGAGAACGGCTCGTCCATGTACAGAATCTCGGGCTTCACCGCGAACGCCCGTGCCAGTTCGGCTCGTTTCAGCATCCCGCCCGAGAGCTCGTGCGGATAGCTGCCTTCAAAGCCCTTCAATCCCACCATGGCCGCGTAATGATCGGCCACTCCCTTCTTGTTGGCCTCCGGATGATCATTCAGTCCGAACATTAGATTCTGCTGCACGGTGAGCCAGGGGAAGATCGAACCCTGCTGCGAAATGAGAATGCCCTTGGCATTGGGTTCAGCGCGCGGCGCTCCATCGATGAGGATCGAACCCGAATCCGGCTGCACGAACCCTGCGACCATGTTCATCAACGTCGTCTTTCCGCACCCCGACGGACCGACGATTGCAACGAACTCGCCGTCCCCCACGGTCAGGCTGACGTCTGCGACGACCTGCAGTTCTGCACCGTTCGACGCAAATCCCTTGCGGATGCCGCTCACTTCGATCTTAGTGCGCATAACGCCACCTGACCGATTTCAGCCCCTCGAGCAATCGCATCACGCCATCCAGCAACAATCCAATCAATCCGATGATGATCATTCCGGCGATCACCAGATCATATCGATTGCCTGCGTTGCGGGAATCGATGATGAGATATCCAAGTCCCGAGCGCAGGGCGATCATTTCCGCGGCGACCACCACCAGCCACGCCACACCCAGTCCGATCCGCATGCCGACGATGATCTGCGGTAACACAGCGGGGATTACCACCTGACGAAACAGCGTGTAGCGCGAGACGCCGAAATTCTCCGCGGCGCGCAGGTATCGACGCTCAATGGTGTGCACACCGGCGGTCGTTTGCACGATCATTGGAAACACCGACGAAATGAAGATGAGATAGATCGGCGAGGCATTGCCGACGCCAAACCACAGAATGGCAATGGGAATCCACGCGATCGGCGAAATGGGCCGCAGGATCTGAAACAGGGGATTGAGCGTGGAGTAGGCTCCTTTTACCCAGCCCAGCCACAGGCCCAACGGCACGGCGACCAGAACCGCCAGTGAGAACCCAACCCCGACACGCATCAATGAAGCACCGATGTGCATGAACAGGGTGCCATCCTTGATCAGCTCGGCGGTGCCCGTCACCACTTGCCAGGGTGTGGGAAAAATGACGCTGCGGGTTTCAACGACGATCAACCACCACGCAGCCAGCAGCGCTGCGATGACGGCCACCGCCGGCAGGACCTCTTTTATTCTTTTCATTATGCAACGACCCTGAAAATTCTTTTTGTTCTCCACACGAGCCGCCGCCAGGCAGTGTCCGGTTGCTCATCCACGACCACGGTCATTTGACCGCTCGCATGTGCCGTGCAGGCAAATTGATAACTGCTGGCCACTTCGAACGGCAAGCGGAAGCTTTGGCCCGGCATCATCAACGTCGGGCCGAATATCTGCGGCACATCATCCAGATTCTTCAGCAGCAATACGTCCCTGATGCCGAGCGTGAGAAAAACGCGGGACGGTAGAATCTCCACCTTGTTCCCCGCCATGCGCTGCGCCCAGGTCCCCTTCGGGATTTCGAAGGGTTCTTCGCGCGAAGCAAAGGTGATGGGGGCGAACGCCGCCCAGGCAACGGCGCCCAGCGTGGCCACGGTGACTAGACCTAAGATTGGGCTCTTGTGAAACGGGCGCACGATACCCGCTCAATTCAACAACATGGAAATATCGTGGACGTAGTCTTCCGCCTTGTGCCCGAACGGCATCAACGCTCGCAGCTTGCCGTCACGGGTGATGAGATAGATAAACGACGAATGCGCAACGGCGTAGTCGCTTCCGGTGCCGATCTTCTCGGCCGTGACGCCATAGCTCGTGCGCACCGCTGCCATTTGTGCGGCGGTGCCGGTGCCGCCCAGGAAGGTCGGGTCGAAGGCGGCCAGATATTGCTTTAGCCGTTCGGCGCTGTCGCGCTCGGGATCAACCGTGAGATAGATGACCTGCACCTGCGATCCCAGCGCTCCCAGTTTGCGATGCGCCAGCGCGAGCACCGCCAGAGTGGCTGGACAAACATTGGGACAATGTGTGTAACCAAACCCCAGAACCACGACCTTGCCGCGATAATGACTGAGAGCGAGAGCGGCGCCGTCGGAAGCGCGCACGGAAAAATCCGGCGCCTCTCGGGGCGGATTGAAAACGCCGGCTTTGAGCGCCTCGATGTCGTTGGCTTCCGCCATCATAGGCATCAGCATGCAAGCCAATACCATGCAAGCCAACAGCACAGGGCCGGTGGCGTATCTCACGACGGCTCACAAGGAGATGGCGGCGGCGCGTGCATTTTTCGCAAAGGTCTCATCCACATAGGTCTCGTACGCGATGGAGTGCTTGATCGTGCCCGCAGCCATCGACAGCTGCATGAGGTCTTCGAACTCGGCGCGGATCATTCGCAAATCCCCGTAGGTCACCCGATCCACGGGATTCTCCATCACGAACTGAATGATCTTCGGATCCTGATTGAAAAACTCGCGGCCTGCGGCAATAGCGACTGCCTTGGTGCGATTCTCCTGCTGCTGATCGAGCCATACGCCGGCACCCAGCACCTGATTGACGAGGTCCTGAACCATGGCCGGATTTTCCTGGATCAACTCCTCACGCACCGTCAGCACGCAGCAGATGTAGTTGCGCCATTCGTCCCGGGTCATGCGCAGCGGCCGCGCGTAGCCGGCTTGTTGAGCGGCCGCGCCAAAGGGTTCGCCGGTACAGTAAGCGTCGACGGCGTTCGCATAAAGCGCCGCCGGCATATCGGGTGGCGCCATCTCGACGATTTGGATGTCGCTCGGCGTCATGTTCTCCCGGGCCAGCATTTTTCTCAAGAACAGAAAGTCTACGGCGAAGCGGCTGGGAATCGCGATTCGCTTGCCCGTCAGTTGCTTGAAGGTGCGGTACGGCGAATCGCTCCGAACCATGATGACGGCACCGGAGCGATGCCCAAGCGATACGATTTTTACAGGTACCTTCCTGTCCGCCAAGTCCATCACCAGCGGGGCAAGCATGTACGCCGCCTGAATGCGGCCGGCCATCAAGGATTCCTTGACCTCGGGCCAGCCGTTGTACTTGCTGTACTGGAATTCGAAACGCGGCTGGCCGGCAGGGAGGGCGCCGTTGCTCCGGGCCTTTGAGACACACGCCACCGGAAGCGTGAGATTGCAGGTTACCGGCAGTCCACCCACCACCAACGGCTCGCCCTTGGTATTTCCGCCCGACCCCTTTCCGCACGATAGCGTGCCGAGGGGCAAAGCGGCCGCCATGAGCCCCTGCAATACTTGTCTACGATTTAAGGCCTGCTCATCCACGGTGTACATCAGTTGCGAAGACGCAACATCATAGGCAGCGCATCCTGACAGAAACAATCGAGGCCTGATAGATTTTCGCTATCGCAATGCCGCCGGCCTCGCTGGGGGGCGACGAAGCTGGGTCGCCGAGTGGGCTGAAGAACCAACCGCCAGCTGTCGTGGGTCGAATGACTAGCCGATTTGCGCTCGCAGGAATTCCTCGTGAGTCGGCAAGTGGGCCACCATGCCGGCAATGGCCGCCTTGGCGGTGATCAACGAGGCCGCGATTTCCGCATAGTCCACACTCTCGACGCGCCGGCAGTACACATTCGGACTGATGCCCATGCCTTCGAATACAGATTGCCAACTGGAGCCCCGAAATAGCTCATCGACCCCCTCGCGCAGCGCACCGTGGCCCTTGAACAGCTCGATTCGCTCCTGCAATGAATCGGGCAGCTTGATGTTCTTGCACCATTGCCAGAAAGGCGAATCGTCGCGGGCGGTGGCGCTGTAATGTAGAACGATGAAATCACGAATTTCCTCGTAGTCCGCCACCATGCGGCGGTTGTATTCCCGAATCAGCGCGGAGTCGCAGTCGCAGTCCGGAAAGTAGCGCAGGAAAAAATCCATCCCACGGGCAATCATGTGTATGGATGTCGCCTCCAACGGCTCGACGAAGCCGGAGGCCAGGCCGATCGAAAGGCAATTGTGTCTCCACAATTCTCTGCGATGCCCAGTGGTGAACGGGATGACGCGGGGATCCTCGAGGGCAGTTCCTCCGAGGCTGCGCATGAGCGTCGATTTCGCAGCGGCGTCGCTGCAGAACCCGCTCGAGTACACATAACCCTGCCCCATGCGATTTTGCAAGGGTATCTGCCAGCTCCATCCCGCAGGCTGAGCCGTGGCGCGCGTGGAGGGGAGCAGCGGTCTTTGGCCGGCCGTCTTGGTCACGATGGCGCGGTCGCATGGCAAATAATTCGACCAGTCCACGGAACCTACCCTAAGCGCCTGGCCGATTAAAAGCCCCTTGAAACCCGTGCAGTCGATAAAGAAGTCACCTTGAATTTCTCGGCCATCGGCAAGCATCACGCTTCGGATGAAACCGTCGTCCCGTTGCATCACCCGGGTCACTCTGCCACCGACGCGCTTGAGGCCGCGCGCTTCGGCGTAACTGCGCAGATAGCGGGCCACCAAAAGTGCATCGACGTGCAGCGCATAGTTTGCGCCGCCAATGGGGGTGTTACGCGCCTCGGCCGGCGGGAAGAACCGGCCATTTTCAGCCATGACATTGCAAGGTGAAAAATCCAGCAGTGAAGACGTATCGCCGTGGGCTCGCGCCTTGAGCCAGCACTGATAGAAATCGTGATTTCCAATCGCTCGGCCGATGACGCCAAAGGGATGGAAGTATTTTTCGTTGCGCTGATGCCAGCCGACAAATTGGATGCCTAACTTGTAGGTTGCCTCGGTGGCGCGAATGAACTCCTGTTCATTGATGCCGAGCCGCTGAATGAGACTGACGAAAGGCGGTACCGTGGATTCGCCGACAGCAATCGTCCCAATCTCTTCGGATTCGATCAGCTGGATCTGGCACAGCTCGCGTTTGAAATGATGGCAAAGCATGGACGCCGCCAGCCATCCCGAAGTGCCGCCGCCGACGATGACGATTTTGGATATGGGGCGCATTACCAGTTCCGATTTTCCACCAGCACACCCGGCGTGTCCGGACTGCGAGCGGTACTATAGTTCCAGAAGGCCGAGCTGCTCGCCTGAATAGTGCGGCGCAGGACATCGATGGCCTTGTGCCGTGGGAAACTGACCCGCCACGCCAATATCAAAGTGCGTTTGGGCGCTGGGTTCTCGAAGGGGCGCGTTATTAAAAGGTCGGGTGCGTACACCGGTGCCTCCGCCGCGGTTTGCGGCAGGATCGTCAGCCCCAACTTCGACGCCACCATGTGACGCAGAGCCTCCAGTGTGCTCCCGCGCGTGAAATTGCGAGCAGCGCCAGCCCCCGACGCTTGCAGGGGACTCAGGCATGGGAAGGCCGCCAGCACTTGGTCGCGGAAACGATCGCCTTCGCCCAGCAACAAGATCTCGGCGGGATCGAGATCGGCGGCGGCGATGACCGCTTTGCTTGCCAGCCGGTGATCGGCGGGTAACAGCAACACGAAGGGCTCGTCGAACAAAGGCTGGGACACCACGTCAGGTTCGCAGAACGGGGCGGTGACGAGAATGGCATCGAGCTCGCCGTTGCGCAGTTTGAGCGTCAGCGAATCTTGACTTCCCTCCTCGACATAGAGCGAAAGTTGGCCGGCCGTCTTCTGCAATAGCGGAATGAATTGCGGCAGAAGATAGGGGCCAATGGTGGGCAAAGTGCCCAGCGCCAACGGCCCCCGCAGCTGGTCCCGGTCCGCAGCGGCGACATCTTTGATGGCCGCGGTTTGATGGAGTACGCCGCCGGCCATCGCAACGATGCGCTCGCCCAAGGGGGTGATCTGAACGCCGTTCTTGCAGCGTTCAAACAGCGTGACGTCCAACTCCTCCTCCAGTTTCTTCACGGCAATACTCAGCGTGGGCTGGCTGACGTGACAGCGCTCAGCGGCACGTCCAAAATGCTGTTCCTGCGCCAGCGCCACGATGTAGCTCAACTCAGTCAGAGTCATGAGGTCACAGAGCCTTCTCGCGCGACATCACGCCGCGAGTGCCTTCAATACGGCTTGGGGGTTGTTCTTAATAGCCCTCAAGAGTGCCTGAGCAGGCCCCGTTGGCTCGCGCCGCCCCTGCTCCCAGTTGCGCAGCGTTCCAACATCAACGTGAAGAAGTTTCGCGAATTTCGGCTGGCTCAAGCCCGTGATGGCGCGAATCTCCTTCACCTTCGCGGCATCCACGTAGAACCCGCGCGAGGGGGCCCTCGCTCCGTGAACGATTTCGTCCATCTGACCCATGCTCTCCACCAGTCGCTTGAAAAGCTTCTTATGCAATGTCACCGCTCCGCGTTCATTTTCCGCAATGCCGTCTTCTTTTATCGTACGCCAATGACTCAGTGTCCGTCAATGACGTATGGCGACGGAATCGGGATGAGTGAGCTCAGTGACGCATCCGGCGACAGCTGATCGAAGGCCACTTCCGGCACCTGGGACAGTCGCCTAACATCTTCTATCACCGTCTAACTGGCCCGGTCACCCGAATTCAGGAATGATCCTGAGGCAGTCGGCGGTACTCCTCTGAACCAGATCCGGAGAATCGTCGCATGGGAACGCTCGTCAGCGAAGACGGCACACAGGTCTATTTGAACGGCTGGGATACGGCCACTTGACACATTGGAGATTCGATCATGACCACGAGCAACGCTCTCAGTGCCGCCGAGCGATCCATTACCATAGCTCTTGCCTGTCTCATCTCTTACTGGATCATGACAGGTGTGCTCAATAAGGTTGTTTCGCCGGATGACGATCTGTTGGGAGGTATGTGGGCGGCCGTCGCCGCGGCATTCGTCTTTCGCGACGCGCAGCAAGCCAGTCTCGCGGCGGGGATCGCTCGCCTGATCGCAACCTTCATCAGCTTCGCGCTCTGTCTCGTTTACCTGGTTATCGCCAGACCTACTGCCATCGGCATGGCGCTGTTGGTAGCTGCGGGAACTTTCATTTTGGTGCTGCTCAATCGCCGCGACGAGATCATCACGACGGCCATCACCACGATTGTAGTGATGGTGGTCGCCGTGGTGGACCCACCCGACGCCGTGAAACAGCCGCTTCTACGGATGCTCGATACGGTGGTGGGTGTCGCTGTAGGTGTTGCGTGTAATGCGGCGGCAGCGTTGGTGTTCAGAAGGCGGGATGTTGAGACTTGATGCTCGCGCTCAGGGGCAAATGCAGACTTGCAATGGCAGCAGTCTTTGCCGCAGGTTTGGGTCTGGCGCACGGCGCAGACTTTGACGATCGTCTGCTCGGAGACTGGTGGGGCTTGCGTTCCAGCCTCGCTGCTCATGGTCTCGATCTGGAGTTGAGCTATACGGATGAATTCGCCGCCAACGTGAGCGGCGGAGCCAGCCGCGAGCAGGCCTACGCCGACCAGATCTATTTGGGCGGCTCACTCGACCTGCAACGCTTGTGGGGAGTCCCAGCGCCGAAGATCGTGTTCTCGTTCACTGACCGTAACGGCGAGAGTCTGTCGGTCAAGGGTCAACTCAATACACTACTGGAAGTCCAGGAGATCTTCGGAGAGGGCAACTTCGCCAGGCTCAATCAACTCTATTTGGACCAGTGGCTGTTCGGGAACACGGTTGAACTCAAGTTCGGACGCATCACCGGCACCTTCGATTTCATGCCCTTCAGCTGTTATTTCCAGAACATCACGTTTTGCGCGACCCTGCCATCCCACAATGTGATCGCGAACTGGGTTGCGTTTCCTGGCAGCACCTGGGCGGGGATAGCGCGAGTTCAGTTCAAGCACGACTGGTACGCGCAGGCAGGAGTCTACGAGGTAAACCCGGCCTTTCAACAATCCAAGTACCGGTTTGCGTTCGGCACTCCATTTGGCGGTTCGGGTAAGCGCACCGTCGTGGAAGTCGGTTGGAATCCTGGGAAGGCCGGCTCAGAGGGTGGCTACAGCCTGGGCGCCTGGTACGACGACGTCGGTGGCCATGACTTGTATTTGAATTCAGCCGGACAGCCGCTGGCCACGGCTGGCGGCACGCCGTTGCCGCGCTATCACCAGAGTGGATTCTACGCGATGGCACAGCAGCGAGTGTGGGCAATAGGTGGATCGGATACGCGCGGGCTCTCGGTGTTTGCGAACTTCGTGCAAGGCGACCGCCGTATTACGGCACTGGAACAGATTGCGGAGGTAGGTCTGTTTTGGACCGGCGTGACCTCGTGGCGTCCCCAGGACGATCTCGGTGTTGCCATCGGTCGGGTGCACGTCAACAGCCTGGTCGCGCAAGGGGAGGCACTCTACAACTCGCAAGTCGCGCTGCCTGCGGGATTACCGCCACAGGCCCAGCAGCGCAATGAATATCCGATGGAGATTCACTACAGCGTAAATGTCACGCCGGCAATTGTGGTTCGTCCGAACGTCCAGTTCATCCACTCGCCCGGTGGAGTCGGGGAGCGTGCCGACGTGCTGGTGTTCGGGGTGCACTTGGGTATCCAGTTTTGAATTCAACGAAGGAGAGATCACATGACGAGCATGAGAACTGAGAACGACAGTCTCGGCGCGGTTGAAGTGCCTGGTGACAAGCTCTGGGGCGCGCAAACCCAGCGCTCACTCGAGCACTTCAGCATCGGCAGAGACTTGATTCCACGGGAAATGATTACTGCCTATGCGACTCTGAAAAAAGGAGCTGCGACGGCGAACCATGCCGGCGGGCGCCTCGATGAGCAACGTTATAAGTTGATTGTTCAGGTATGCGACGAGATACTGGCGGGCGAGCATCATGACATGTTTCCGCTGCACGTCTGGATGACGGGCAGCGGCACACAGTTCAATATGAACGTCAACGAGGTCATCTCGAATAGGTGCAGCCAGATCGCAGGCACTCCGATCGGGAGCAAGAAACCGGTGCATCCCAACGACCACGTCAACATGGCGCAATCCTCGAACGACTCCTTTCCGTCGGCCATGTATATGGCCGCGGCGGTTGGCGTGAAGCAGGACCTGATTCCCGCCGTCACTGCCCTGCGCGACGCGATCGCGGAAAAGGCGAACGCATGGAAGGACATCGTCAAGATCGGGCGGACGCACATGCAGGACGCGACTCCGCTCACCTTGGGCCAGGAATGGTCTGGCTACGAGGGAGTGCTGACGGACGACCTCGAGCGGATCGAACTCGCGCTGCGGGGCGTCTATCGTCTTGCCCTAGGAGGCACGGCGGTCGGAACGGGCATTAATTCCGCGCCTGATTTCGCGGAAGCGGCCGCCGCGGAGATCGCCAAGCTCACTGGTCTACCTTTCGTTACGGCACCCAACAAGTTCACGGTCCAGGGCGCCCACGACGCACTCGTGCAACTGTCCGGGACCCTGCGCACGTTAGCCGTATCCCTGTACAAAATTGCCAATGACATTCGCCTGATGTCGTGTGGGCCACGGGCAGGATTTGCGGAATTGGCAATTCCGGAGAATGAGCCGGGCTCTTCGATCATGCCAGGCAAGGTCAATCCGACGCAGTGTGAAGCACTCACGATGGTCGCTGTCCAGGTAATGGCGAACGATGTCGCCGTAGGCTTTGGCGGCGCCGGCGGTTATCTCGAGATGAACGTCTACAAGCCGCTGATCATCTTCAACATCACCCATTCCATCAGCATCGTGACCGATGGTTGCGTCAACTTCCGGAAGTATCTCATCGAGGGAACGAAGCCCAACCTCAAGAAAATCAATGAGTACGTCAACCGCTCACTGATGCTGGTCACTGCTCTGGCACCCGTGATCGGCTATGACAAAGCGTCGAAAATCGCCCACTACGCCGAGGACAATGATCTGACGCTGAAGGCGGCCGCGCTGAAACTGGGTTTCGTCACGGAGGCAGAATTCGACCGCGTAGTCGATCCGAAGAAGATGGTAAGGCCGTACGTGGCGAGCGGCCCAGCCGCCAGCGGTAGGGCCTGAAGCGCAGCACGTGCCGACGGTGGATCCGGCTCGAGCCGGGCCGGACCCACGCTGCCGCAAACCAAACGCATCAACTGCGAGGCGCATATGACACTGCCGGAACATTGCGAGTTGGTTCTCCGCTTCGCTCGAGTTCTTTTCGTCAATGGTCAATCGACCGAGCAGACTGTCGCTGCCGCGGAGCGGCTGGCGAAGACACTCGGAATTCGCGCCGAGATCATGCCGAGCTGGGGTCAGATGCAACTCGAGGTAGAAGCGCAGGAGGGCAGGTTGTATTCGGAGGTCGCAGCTCCGACGGGCGTCGACATGCACCGAGTAGCCGCCGTGATGAGCATGATCGCGAATGTGGAGGCAGGCAGGCTCGCACCTGAGTCTGCTGTGTCCGCGATCGAGGCGATAGCGAAGGCGCCACCCGCTCCCACATGGCTCTTCACGCTCGCGGCGGCCGCAGGCGCGGTTGCGCTGTCCGTGATTTTTGGCGTCGAGCATCTCGCGGCTGCCGGGCTAATACTGTTGAGTGCCGCCGCCGGGGCTGTCGTGCGTCGATCCCTGGCACAGCGGACCACAAATGTGTTCGTTCAGCCATTCAGTGCCGCTGTTCTTGCAGGCCTTGTTGGTGGTCTGGCGGTACGCTACGACCTCAGCTCGTCATTGCGCCTGGTAGCGGTCTGCCCATGCATGGTGCTAGTGCCCGGACCGCACCTGCTTAACAGCGCGTTGGACCTCGCGAACGGCCGCATTCCGCTCGGTGCTGCACGACTGTTGTATGCCCTGCTCGTTGTCGCAGCAATCTCGACGGGATTGCTGCTCGGCCTGACGCTTCTGGGTGTCTCTTTACCGGTCGATCCCATCGGCAGGGCAGTTCCGCTATGGCAGGACGTAGTCGCTGCCGGCATCGCCGTATTCGCCTATAGCACCTTCTTCTCGACGCCTTTGAGCATGTTGCCGTGGCCGGTGGCGATCGGCATGCTGGCCCACGCCCTGCGTTGGGTGGCGCTGTCCGTCCTCGGCATGGGGGTGGCGACCGGCGCCCTCGTAGCCTGCGTTGTCGTAGGTGCGATTCTCACTCCTGTATCGCATCGCCGCAAAATGCCTTTTGCAGCCATCGGTTTTGCTTCGGTCGTATCGTTGATGCCTGGCGTGTATGTTTTCCGGATGGCAAGTGGTCTGGTGCAAATTTGTGGAGGCTTGCCGATAAGTCCGGATCTGCTGAGTGAGACCGTTTCGAGCGGCATGACCGCGCTGATCATCATTCTCGCAATGAGCCTCGGTCTGATCGTTCCGAGAATGTTGATCGAAGCGCTCACAACTTCTAACGTGACAAGACAGCTCGGTAGGGGTTAATTACCATTGCATGAACCACCCCCCCTCCACTCGATCCCGCATTCCCGCCGAGGCTCCCACACAGGACTCGCGCTGTCTGACGTTTTTAGCAGATCGTCAGAGCATTGCCGATCTCATGACCGGCTGGATCCATCGGGATCTGGCCGAGTGGGATCAGCTGCGCGAGCTGTTTCATCCAGACGGCACCATCGAAATATCGTGGTTTGAGGGGCTGGCCAGCGATTTCGTCGATGGCTCGATGCGAATGGGCGAGTCGGATCTGCGTACCAAGCACTTCATTGGCGCACCCGTAGTGGCCCTTAACGGCCACAAGGCCACCGTCGAGACCAATGCCGTTGTCGTTGCTGAGAACGTGCGCCTCGATCTGGGTTGCAGCACACATGCGCGTTTCTATGACCAAGTCGAGAAGCGCAATGGCGCATGGAAGATCGCGAGGCGCCAGGGTATCTACGACTTCAGCTACTTCAATTTTCCCATGGGCATGGTCGAGATTGACCGCGCTCTTGTTAAGAAATATCCGCGTGAATACGCTTCACTCGGCTATCTCTTGGAAAAGAGTGGTTTTCCAGTCAAGCGCGTCTTTGCCACCAAAGGAAGCAATTTGGAAAAAACGATGAAGGCGAATGGTGAGGCATGGCTGGCAGCGTGATGCAGTTTGGTCAGCAGTCCTTGGAGGAATCAGAACGAGCCCTCCTCACACTGGTGTCCGCCGGTGATCGCTCCGCGATGGAAAGACTATACGTTTTGTACTTTGCGAGACTCGCCAATTTCTTTCTGCGCCTGACTGCCAAGAGGGACCTCATCGACGACCTGGTCATCGACACGATGGTGGAGGTATGGACAAAGGGTGCGGCACTTGCCGCCAATATACCCGTCTCGGTTGCGATGATGCGCTTGGCCTATTCGTGTGGAAAGAACCGTATCGTCGAAGCCGGCGAAACTCGGCCACATCTCCGCCGTGCGATAGCGGATGCGGATCAACACAGTAATCTCCCTATTGAGGAGAGGGTACTGTTCCACCTCGTCTATGCGCTCGGGCACTCGCGAAGTGACATCGCGTGCATAATGAACATTTCGTGCGAATGCGTCGACGTGCTCTTGGATGATGCACGGCGTCGGCGTCGCCTCATTCCTTGAATTGACCGGAGACCCACATCAAACGCCACAGGAGATGCACACTCCCGTACATCGGACAGAAGCCGCAGACATCACGGGACGAATCGGGTGACGGAATGACGCGGTAAACAGACTACGAAGGAGATGAAAAGTGACGAAATCGACACCCCTCTATGCAGTGGCCATTTCCATTCTTCTGTCGGGATTTCTTCCCGGATGCGCGGTTGAAAGAAAGTGCGGAGTCGAAGGCTGTCCCGGCGATGCGAAGATCAGGGCGGACGTGCTCGCGTCGATCAGTCAGCATCCGGAAGTCGGGCCTCGAGTCCACGTGCAGGCGCTGGACCACGTGGTATATCTCAGCGGCTTGGTCGGCGCGGGAGAGATGAAGGACGTTGCCGAAGACGCCGCCCGTCGCACTCCTGGCGTGGCGCGTGTCGTGAACTCGATCGCCGTAGCGCACTAATGGCTTGCTTCGCGATTATTGGTAGCATGTCGCAATTCGACTGCAGCGGCTTCGCCGCTTCGGATCAGCTTGCCTAGTGCATAGCTGCGCGTGGTGTCGAACAGTCGATACCGTGCCGACGTTGGGCCGATCTCCGTAACAACCAGGGACTTTGCCACGAGGCTGGCGAGTGCTTCGACGACCTGCCCGCCTTCGATAAGAGTCTCCGCCGCAACCGACCGAGCCGCTTCGAGGGAAAAGGTACCGACAAACACGGCGAGCCGGCGCAGGACCACACGCGCGAAGTCCGACAGCAGGTTGTGGCTCCAATCGAGCGTGGCGCCGAGCGTCTGATGGCGAGGCGGTGCTGTGCGCCGACCCTGCCAGAGGAACCTTAATTGGCCATTCAGGAGCGCAGCAGTCCCACGGACTCCAAGAGCAGCGACGCGGCTGGCGGCAAGTTCGAGCGCCAGTGCGATCCCGTCGACTCTGCGACAGAGGTCAGCGACGATTGGAGCATCGGCATCTCTCAACACAAAGGGAACTCCGCTGGCAATGACGCGCTCGACGAAGAGCCTCACCGCCGGGAAACTCATCGCTTCACCGGCTGTGAGTCCGACGGCAGCCTCAGGTGGACACGGCAGCGGCGGCAGGCGATAGACTTGCTCGCCTTCAACCTGCAGCGACTCACGGCTCGTTGCCAGAATGTAAACTCGAGGTGCTTCACTGAAAATTCTCTCGGCCACCGGCGCCGCCGTCTCGATGAGATGCTCACAGTTGTCGAGCACCAGCAGCATCCGCCGATCGCGAACAAAAGACAGAAGATCTTGCATCGGACTATCGGAATTGACCGGAAGATCCAGCGTCGACGCAATCGCGCGGGGTACGAGAGAAGGGTCATCGATTGCTCCAAGATCGACGAAATGAATCGCGCCGCCAAACTCCGAGATCTTGGCATGAGCGACCGATACCGACACCGTCGTCTTGCCGATGCCACCCGGCCCTACGATTGTCACGAAGCGTCGGCCAAGGAGTTGTTCGGAAACCGCTTGGACGGCTTCGTCGCGTCCCACCATCCGCAACAGGCGAGCGGGCAGCTTGGCGTTTCGGTCTGCAACCCAGCTTTCGGCAAGCGCAGGAGAGCGCCCAATGGGCGCCACGAAGCAATAGCCGCGGCCCGCGACATTGGTCACGTAGCGGACGCCCGATTGACCGTCGCCGAGGACCTTCCGAAGAGAGGCGATATGGAAGCGCAGGCTGCCCTCTTCGACGATGAGATCCGGCCAGACCCTCGCCATCAGCTCCCTCTTGCTGACGACTTCGGCTGCACGCTCAATGAGCATGCTGAGAAGGTCGAGCGCGCGGCTGCCCAGATTGAGCGGGACGCCATCCTTCTCGAGAAGTCTTTGCGTCGCGAAGAAACGGAAGGGACCGAACGAGATGAAGTCTTTACGTTGAGGAGGTGCCTCGTCGAGCATCCGTTCTTCCGGCTCAACGAAGGCTGATTCGCTGTAGTGAAGCATGGACCCTCCCGTTGCTAATGCATCTGAGTCCGTCAACTTTAGCTGCGCCTTTCCCTAACTCGAGCCAGTTAGCTGGCGATTTCCAAGTGGCTTTTGCTCGTCGCCACCGGGACGACAGCGTAGTTCGACCGGAAGGGGCCAGTCGATTCTACTGAGGTTGTCGCGCCTGGCTCCTAGTTGTGCTGAACATATACATAGGTTCAGGAATGCGCGCACCAGACTGTCGGCCGCAAAGTGCGAAGAACGGAATCTCAGCGGCTGCTTGGGTTGCAACGTGTCACCAGTGCCGCTTCGATGCATCTGATCAAAGTGGTACCATCGAAGGGTTTAGCCAGAAAGCATATTGCTCCGTCACTCAACGCCCGCACCCGGATGGCCTCTTCGGGAAACGCCGTTATGAAAATTAACGGTACGCCGCTTCCCTGCTTGCGCAGAAGGGACAGCAGTTCAATACCGCTCATGGCCGGCATTTGAACATCCGCGATCACACAACAGGTTTCATCAAACTGGGGCGAACGTAAAAACTCCGCAGCCGAGGCGAATGGACGGACGGTGTATCCGCGGGCCCTGAGCAGGCTGTCGACCGCGGTGCGGACCGACGCATCGTCGTCAATGACCGTGATTACGGGAGGTGTATGCAAAACGGCTTGTCCTTAAGGGTACCTACTTGTCCTTAAGGGTACCTATGGTAGCGTTGCTCAACGGCAAGTGCGCTGGAGCGCGGTATCGATGCACTTATACGAAGGTTTAGCTGCGCTGCGGCTTGTCGCGGCAGATTCCGAGGGAGTCGACGATTCTCGCCAGCTGGGCCAGCGACCGGGTTTGCATTTTTCGCATGACGTGGCTGCGATGCACCTTTACCGTGATCTCGCTGACACCTAGTTCCGCCGCGATCCGCTTGTTCACGAGTCCGGCAGTAGCGAGGACCAACACTTCCCGCTCGCGAGGGGTCAGCGATTCGAACAAGACCCGTAGGTTTGAAACGGTCTTTTCCTCTGTCCGTCTCTTTCGATCCGCCGCGAGCGCCCTGTTCACCGCCTGGAGCATCTCCTGATGGCGGAACGGTTTGGTCAGGAAGTCGACGGCTCCGGCCTTCATCGCCTGGACAGACATCGGAATATCGCCATGACCCGTCATAAAAATGATCGGGATGTGAATACCCGCCTCGGTCAGTTCGATCTGAAAGTCGAGGCCACTCACCTCCGGCAACCTGATGTCGAGCACCAGGCAACTCGCGACATTCGGAAGTTTGCTTTGCAAAAATTCAGGGGCCGAACCGAACACCTCGACCCGCAAGCCGACTGACCGAAAAAGGCTCTGGAGCGCCTCGCGCATGGATGTATCGTCGTCGATGACAAAGACGACGGGATCTTGGGCTGCAGCAAGCTCGCTCGGTAATGTCGGGTGTCCGGTCACGATGCAGCCTCTGGATGCGAAGGCAGGGTGAACTGGAGGGTCGCGCCGTGAGGTACATTGGAGGTAGCCCAGATGCGGCCCCCGTGCGCGTTGATGATCGAACGGCAAATCGACA
>Ga0137412_10000928_pt1 | contig 21897 bp, 20 predicted proteins | sample CZODoug2_1_16fun_FD_122160 | JGI IMG/M metagenome (GOLD analysis project Ga0137412, IMG submission 122160) | Vadose zone soil fungal communities from Angelo Coast Range Reserve, California, USA - CZODoug2_1_16fungal (Hybrid Assembly) | ecosystem: Environmental > Terrestrial > Soil > Vadose zone... | reverse complement strand
ACTTCCGACATTTCCGCGAAATTCGCAAACGTGAACAACGACGTCTGGACGATGGCGGGCACCACGGCCTGGAAGGCATGCGCTTCTTCATCGTGGGCGACCAGGCGTCGTGCGCGCGCCAAAATATGTTCTCGCGAGTCCGGCACCCGTTTCCTCCCGAAGATGATCTAAGATTACCGCCCCATCACGGAGATCAACATGGCCATGCACTTGAATCTCAGTATCGCCCCGCTCGTCGCCCTGCTCGCAGGCATTCTCATCCTCGTCATGCCGCGGCTATTGAATTACATCGTGGCCCTGTATTTGATCATCATCGGGCTCCTGGGCCTGTTCGGCAGTCACCTGCACTAGGAGCTAGAGAACGCCTGACAGGGATTTGCCGTTCGGACTGCCGAGGCCTGTGCAAGCGTCCCAGCCGGCAACGGCATCAAAGTCACCGTTGTCGCCCTGCGTGACATCACGCAGGGCGCCGGGGCTCGCGTAGAGTTGCGGATTCAAAAAGCCGGCCGGCTTGCCTTTGATGCCATTGATGCGCGCGATCAGCGCCGCCCACAGCGGCGCCACTGCGCTCGTTCCACCGATGACGGTGTCGGTGCCGTCGACGCGCACGTCATAGCCCGTCGCGGGGTCCGCATCACCGGCAACGTCGGGAACGCCGCGCATGGTCAGCGGAACCGACTGGCCCTGACTGTTGCGCGCGCTCAAGCCCTTTTGCCACGTGGGTAGGGGAAAGAAATTGCTGATGCCGCCGCCGCTGGCGCCGCCGCTCGCGCCGCCATTCCAAACGGTCTCGCTCTCGATGGCCGTCTGCGTCGCGTGCAGGCTGGTGCCGCCGCACGCCAGTGCGAAGGAACTCGAGGCCGGAAAATCAACATGGTCGCCGCCACCGGCCGCGCCGTCGCTGGAACCGTTGTCGCCGGACGCGGTGCATACCGTAACGCCTAGGGCCGCGGCGGCCTGAAAGGCCTCGTCCATCGCCGTCATGGCTTGGGCTGTCCACGAAGATTCCGGAGCGCCCCAGCTGATCGAAATGACGGATGGCTTATTGGTCGTATCATGAACGGCCGTGGTGATGGCATCGAGAAAGCCGGCGTCGGTATTTGGCGCAAAATAAACGGCAATCTTAGCCTTGGGTGCGATGGCTCCCACGACCTCGACATCGAGCATGACTTCGCCGTCCGGGCCGTTACCATCGCCGGTTGGGCTATTTTTTCCTTTATCGACCGACACCGCGACCACCGTGGGAGAGCTCAATCCCAGACGTGCGAAATAAGTGTCCAGATCCGCCTGACGGTAACCGCCGCCGAGCTCGATGAGCGCCACGCATTCACCGTCGCCGCCGCCGTCGGGAAAGCCATAGAGTTGGGCAATCTGCGTCGGGGTAAAGGAAACGGACGGTGGGCTTGCGGCGCGGGAATTCGCGTCGCCCGGCCGCACTCTGAAATGGGCTCTTGCCTGAGGCCGATTATCCAAGCCAAGAACCGCCTCGACGATGCCATCCAATTCGGGCGGGAGCCGGATTTCGCCGGTCCGACCGCGATAGGTTCCGCCGGCGTGCCCCATGCGATGCAGCTGCACGGCGAACGCCGCACAGAACTGCGCCACCGTGCCCGAAAGAACCACCGTCCGGCGCGCTGCATGTTCCTGGAGCACTTGAAGTCCGTGCGCATTGGCGAACGCCCGCACCGCCGAAAGGTCCGCCGCTTCGGCGCCATGCGCCTTGGCGAATTCCTCTCTGCTCATGAAATTGGGTGATCGATTGCCGGACGCCAGCGATGCCACGCGTGACTTGAGGTCCCCTGCGGCGCGGCATCGTACGATGACGGTGACCTCCATCCGCTCAGTGGAGTCAGCGGGCGCAAGGTCGCGGGCGCCGGGCAACGAAACGCGTTTACTGCCTTTCAACACAACTTTGGCCATGACCGTCCTCAGCGAGTTGGAGCGTGTGCAAAGTGTATGTAACAACGCTCACGGTAGCGAGCCCGAGCGTCGATACGTTCTATCAGCGGACGCCGGGCCCGCTATGCGTCGGCGGCCCCGCGCAGAGGCCGGCGCGCGTACCAGCCAAAAGCGAGAATCCCGCAATAACACACGGCGGGGACGCTGAGCGCGGCGTTGAGGCTCCACAGATCCGCGGTCTTTCCCGTAATGAGGGGCACGATGGCGCCCCCGACGATCGCCATGCAAATGACTCCCGACCCTTCGGCGGCGCGCTTTCCCAGTCCCTCGCTTGCCAGCGTAAAAATCGTCGGAAACATGATGGAGTTGAATAGACCAATGGCGAGCAGCGACCAACCGGCCACCGCGCCGGTGGAGGTCGCCGAAATCGCGAGCAGCGCAATGACGATGCCAGCGACACAGGCCAACACTTTGCCGGGAGCGAACAAGCGCAGGACAAAGGCTCCGATGAAGCGGCCGACCAACGCACCTCCCCAGTAGAACGGCACGTGTTTTCCAGCCTCTTCGGCCGCCATGCCGAGGACCGAACCCTGCATCAGGTAACTGACGATCAATGAGCCGATGGCCACTTCGCCGCCGACATAGAGAAATATGCACGCCGTGCCGAACGCGAATCGCGGACGGGTCAGCAAATTGAACGCCTGCAGGATGGGCGTTTTGGTCGCCGGGGTCTCGACCAGGCCCTTGCGGCGCAGGAAGACTACGGCTGCGAGCACCAGCAAAGCGGCCGCCAAACCCAGATACGTGTGCGCGATCACTCGTGTCTCGACGCCCCGAAAAGCATCGAGAGCAGCGCCGGAAAGCTTCGCCGGATCGACCGTCGCCAGCGAGCCCAGAATCAGTATCGAGCCGACATACGGAAAGATCGTCGTGCCCAGAGAATTGAATGCTTGCGCGAACGTCAGGCGGCTGCTCGCCGTCGCCGCCGGCCCCAGCATGGAGATCAGAGGATTGGCCACCACCTGAACGGTTGTGATGCCGGCCGCCAACACGAACAAAGCGACGAGGAACAGCCCGAAGGAGCTATTCGACGACGCCGGCACGAACAGCAGGCAACCCGCGGTCATCGTCACGAGTCCGACCGCGGCCGAGCGCATGTAGCCGATGCGGCGAACCAACTCGGCGGCGGGGATGGAAACGATGAAATAGGCCAGGAAAAAGGCGAACTGCACCAGCATCACTTCGCCATACTTCAGCGTGAACAACCCCTTCAGTTTCGGTATGAGCACATCGTTCAAGCTGGTGATGCCGCCGAAGGCGAAGAACAGCGCGAATACGAAACCCTGAAGGTCGCGCGAATAAGAAGTGGGCGCATCGGCGCCGTTGCGATCACCGGAGCCCACCGACGCCGCGACTGTAGTTTCAAATGCCATGGTTATTTCTCGTTGTATGCAGCGATGACAGCCCTCGCCCCCCCATCAATACTCTGCCGCCAGCCTTATAGCACGCCGCCATCCCGCCGCGCGCGCCTCAATGGAACGGATTTTGCCGAATGATGGTCTGGTCGCGGTCGGGACCGGTCGAGACGACATTGATCGGAATGCCCACCAAAGCCTGCAATCGCTCGAGGTACGTGCGGGCATTCGCCGGCAGATCCTCGTATCGTGTAATGCCAACGCTGCTCTCCTTCCAGCCCGGATGTTCTTCGTAGACCGCTTGGCATTCGCCGAAGTGTTCGGACAGAAGCGGCGGCGTGAGCACCGTCTCGCCGTCTATCTTATATCCCACGCACACGCGGATTGTATCCAAGCCGTCGAGTACGTCGAGCTTGGTGACGCACAATGAGGAACAGCTGTTGTGTACGATGGAGCGCCGCAGAGCGACGGCATCGAACCAGCCGCAGCGCCGGCGGCGGCCGGTGACCGAGCCGAATTCATGGCCGACCCGGGACAGATGTTCGCCGAATTCATCGAACAATTCGGTGGGGAATGGTCCCGCGCCGACGCGCGTCGCATACGCTTTGACGATGCCTAAAACTTCGTGCAACCGGCGCGGTCCCAAGCCGGTCCCGGCGGCGGCTCCGCCGGCGGTCGTGGTCGATGAGGTTACGAACGGATACGTGCCCAGATCGACATCCAACATCGCCCCTTGGGCGCCTTCGAACAGCACGTTGCGGCCATCGACGCTCAACTGTTCGAGAATGCCGGTGACATCCGCCACCAACGGCTTCAGGCGCTCGCCGAGTTCGAGATTCGATTCCAGCACCTGCTGAAAGTCGATGGCCGGACTCTGGTAGTAGCGCTGCAGGATGAAATTATGATAATCCAGAATCTCGCCCAGTTTGGCGGCGAACCGTTCGCGGTGAAATAGGTCGGCGACTCGCAGCGCCCGCCGCGCCACCTTGTCTTCGTAGGCGGGACCGATTCCGCGCCCGGTCGTGCCGATCGCATTGGCGCCCTGCGCCTTTTCACGGGCGCGGTCGAGCGCCACGTGGGAAGCGAGAATCAACGGGCACGACGGGCTGACTTTGAGCCGCTCGAACACCGGTATTCCCTGGCCGATCAGCGTTTCCGCTTCCTTGAACAGCGCCTCCAGCGACAACACCACGCCATTGCCGATCAAACACTGCACATGAGCGTGCAGTATCCCGGACGGGATGAGCGACAGGATGGTCTTCTTGCCGCCGATCACCAAGGTATGCCCGGCATTGTGCCCGCCCTGGAAGCGCGCCACCGCCTGCGCCTGATCCGTCAGCAGATCGACGATTTTACCCTTGCCTTCGTCGCCCCACTGCAGCCCGATCACGACCAGGTTCTTACCCATTGCGCGCCATCCAAAGGAGTGCAAGGCCCGCCACCATGCTGATCAATCCGCCCCAACGGAGCTGCTTAGTTTCGGTCTGCGCCAATTTAGCCATCAGGCGCTGCGCAGCGCTCGGATTCACGAACGGCAGTACGCCTTCCAGCACCAGGTACAGCGCAAAAGCTCCGCCGAGATAACGCGTCAATTCGCCCCAACCGATCTCCATCGTCGTGACCTGTGCGCCTAGTGCTGTGGCTGGGGCGTTTTGAAATACTTGAAGTAGGCGCTGTCCGGTGCGACGACCAGCACATCACCCTGGGTGCCGACGGACTCGCGATACGACTGCATGCTGCGGTAGAAACTGTAAAACTCCGCATTTTTCGAATACGATTTGGCATAGACCTCGCTCGCCGACGCATCGCCCTGCCCACGGGTCTGCGCAGCCTGGCGCGCAGCGTCGGCCAGGATCTCGGTCTGCTGCTTGTTCGCTTCGGCGCGCATGCGCTCGGAAATCTCGATACCCTCGGCCCGAAGCTTCGCCGCCTGCGCCTTGAACGTCGCACGCATGCGATCGAAAACCGAATCCCGGACCTGCTGGGGCAGATCGATTTTCGTGATGCGCACGTCGATGAGCTGCACGCCCATCTGGTCGGCGGCGGGTCGCGAGTTCTTCATCATGGCATCGGTGAACTCCGCGCGCTCGGCGGTAATCACTTGCTGCAGCGTACGCTGCGTCACCACGCTCTTGATGCTGTCCTTGATGGTTTCACCCAGCCGCGCATTGGCAACCTCTTCGGCGCCGCCGGTTGCCTCGTAGTAACGGCGCAAGTTGCTGATGCGCCACTTGACGTAAAAATCGACGTTGAGCTGCTCCTGTTCCCGTGTCAGAAACCGCTCGGCCGGATACAGCTGAGTGATGATGCGCCTGTCGAACAGTGCCACTTCCTGCACCAAGGGAATGCGAAAATGCAGCCCCGGCGCAAAATTCGAATCCACGATCTGGCCGCCGACGGATTTGATGGCGAGTTTTCCTTCGGCCACGGTGAACACACTGGCACGGATCAGAAGAATGGCCGCGACCAGGCCCAACAGAGTATACAAAACCTTGTTTTGCATCATCGCACTCCGCGCGCGCGCGCCGGATCTTCGACCGGAGTCACCTGCACGTCGGGCAGGCGCGCCGGGGCCACCGTCATGGTGTCGTTGGGCATCGAAATGGATTGCGGCCCGGCCGCGATCAACTTATCCAGGGGCAGGTACATCATGCTGTTGCCGTTCTTGCTGTCGACGATGACCTTGCGGGAATTCCTGTACACATTGCCCATGGTATCGAGATACATGCGCTCACGCGTCACGGCCGGAGAACGTTCGTACTGTTCCAGCACCTGGTCGAAGCGGGACGATTCGCCCTTCGCCACCGCGAGCACTTGCAGCTCATAGGCCTCGGCGTCCTGCAGCTGCTTGGCGGCTTCACCGCGCGCGCGCGGCAGCACATCGTTGCGATACAGTTCCGCTTCTTGTTGGTAGCGCTGCCGGTCCTTGTCCGCCTTGAGGGCATCGCGTTGCGCGTCCTGAACCGCCTCGGGGACGTACACGTCCTCGAGATTGACGCTCACGATATGAACTCCCATGTCGTACGAGTCCAAGGTGTGCTGAAGCAACATCCGCGCGCGATCCGTGACGGAGGGGTCGCGCGCCAGTGCCTTATCGAGCGATGCCCGCCCGACTGCCTCGCGCATCGCGCTTTCGCTGACCTGGCTCAGGGTCTCCTCTACGTCGCGCACCTTGAACAACAGCTTGAGCGGATCGGGCTGGGTGTATTGGACCGCGGACTTCACTTCGACCAGGTTGGTGTCGGCGGTCAACATGGTGGCGTCATCCGTGACGCTGTAGAGGTGCGACACATTGACGATGATCTTGCGTTCGATGGGCCAGGGGAGATGCCAGTTGTATCCCGGGCCGGCGATTTGTTCATACTTGCCGAAACGCAGAATGACGGCACGTTCCTGCGCGTCGACGCGGTAAATACCGCTCCCTATCCATACGGCAGCGATCAGCACCAAAGCGCTGCCCAAGCCCCTATTGACGTTAGCCGAACGCGGGCCGCCGCCGACTCCCCCGCCGCCACCGCCTCGCCCGAACAGCGCCGCCAGGCGACGCTGAAAATTGCGTAACACATCGTCCAAGTCGTTCTGCGACTGTTGCGGGCGATTCCACGGATTGCGCTTCTCGCCGCCAGGTTCGTTCCAAGCCATGCGTAATGCCTAATATGGGTTGCAGACTGATTATTTCATTTGTAAGCAGCCGGGCATTCTAACAGCCGACCCGGCGCTCACAAGTCGGCTATAGTCGGCTATGCTACGCGCTGTTCGCGGCTTGTATTGCAAGGTTCCACTAAGTTGACTCCCCGAGCGCCCAGCAATTTGGCAACCTCGGTCAAATCGAGTTCGACATCCAGCTCCCAACTGCCATCATCGCATTGGCGTTCCGCACGCACCGCATTGCGTCGATAGAGGTCCGAACGCACCGCAGCCGCGGGCAATTCCAGGTGCAAAGTGCGGCGTACCTGATTGGGCCGAACGGCGCGTGCCAGGGTGCCGCGCAATTCATCGAGTCCGGCGCCGGTCGCCGCGGACACCCACGCCTGCGCCGCCACTCCATCGGCGTCCATGACGATTCGAGGCGCACAGGCGCCCTGCGTAGCGACGCCCGGTTCACCCCCCAGGAGATCGACCTTGTTGAATACCAACAACGACGGAATATCGCCCGCGCCGATGCTCTTCAAGACCTCTCGCACCTGATCGATGCGCTCGTTTCGCAGCGGATCACTCGCATCGACGACGTGCAAGAGGAGGTCCGCGTCCCGCGCCTCCTGCAGCGTCGAGCGAAACGCTGCCACCAACTCGTGGGGCAAAGCCCTCACGAACCCCACGGTATCGGCCAGCACCACCTCGCCGACATCCGCCAACTTGATCCGCCTCACCGTCGGATCCAGGGTCGCGAACAGTTGGTCGGCGACATAGGTCGCCGACCCGGTCAATGCATTGAACAAGGTCGATTTGCCGGCGTTCGTATAGCCCACCAGGGCTACGGTCGGAACCGGGACCTCGCGCCGCACGTGCCGACTCGTATCCCGCTGGCGCGCCAGTTTTTCAAGACGGCTTTTAAGGGTGCGGATGCGCTTGCCAACGAGGCGCCGATCGGTCTCGAGCTGTGTTTCGCCGGGGCCCCTCAAACCGATGCCGCCCTTTTGGCGTTCGAGATGGGTCCAGCCACGCACCAGCCGGCTCGCGAGATGGGACAGCTGCGCCAACTCGACCTGCAGCTTTCCCTCAAAACTGCGGGCGCGTTGCGCAAAAATGTCTAGAATCAAACCGTTACGGTCCAAAACCCGGCGATTCGTGAGTTTTTCGAGGTTGCGCTCCTGACTGGGGCTCAGCCCCTGATCGACGAGCACCACGTCGGCGTCGTGTTCATCCGCGCAGGCCTTGATTTCCTCCGCCTTGCCGGAACCGACGAAATACCGGGGATCCGGCCGCGGCCGCGCCGCCAGAACCACGCCAACGCTCAGCGTGCCCGCTGAAGCGGCCAGCGCCTTGAACTCAGCCATATCATGTGGATCTACGGGGTGTCCGATTCCGACGCCCACCAAAATGGCACGCTCGCCGCCCCGGGGGCGTTCAAACAATTGCAGAGCGCCGCCCAATTGACGTCATTCGACGATCGCCGGTTCCGTCACTTCGCCGTCTTCGCCGGTGGGTAATCGCACATTGCGCGCTGGCACCACCGTGGAAATGGCGTGCTTGTAGACCATCTGACTCACACTGTTTCTGAGCAAGACGACGAACTGGTCGAACGAATCGATCTGACCTTGTAGCTTGATGCCGTTCACAAGATAAATTGAGACAGGCACGCGTTCTTTACGCAGGGCGTTTAAAAAAGGGTCCTGAAGGGACTGGCCACGGGCCATGAGAGAGCTCCTTGTTTTTAGTGTCACTTGCATTGCGCGTCACTTCCTTGTGGCACAAGGCACATACCAATTGAATGCTAGCACAGCCGCCCAGGGCGGCGTTACACCTAATATCATTCTGAAAATATCATTCTGAAATACCGCCCTCGGACAGTGCACTCAACACTCGATCCGCCACATCAGGATGCGCGGAATCGAACCATTTCGCCCGCTGGCGCGCGCGCAGCCAGGTAAGTTGGCGCTTCGCCAGTTGTCGCGTCGCCGCAATCGCCTGTTCACTGGCCTCGTCGAACCCACACTGCCCTGCTAAATATCGCCATACCTGGCGATATCCGACCGCACGCATGGACGGATGTTCCGCATCGAGATCGTTTCTTTCACGCAATCGACGAACCTCGTCGAGAAATCCTGCCGCCAGCATCGCTTCGAACCGCGACTGGATGCGCGCGTGCAGGATACTTCTGTCCTGCGGCGCCAACGCAAATTCGAGCACGTCGACTCCGGTCAGCACCGACACACGCGACTGCTGCAGACGCGAGATGGGTTGTCCCGTCAATTCATACACTTCGAGCGCACGTTGAATGCGCTGAGGATCGTTCACATGAATGCGTGCGGCTGCTTCCGGATCCACCGCGGCGAGTTCCCGATGCATCCCCGCCCATCCCACCACCGCCGCGCGCGCATCGATATCCGCTCGAACCCCGATATTCCCCTCAGGCAATGCCGCAATTCCTTGAGACAACGCATGAAAATAGAGCATCGTGCCGCCGACGAACAAGGGTTGGCGGCCGCGTCGCCAAATATCTTCCATGGCGGCCGCCGCATCCAGCACGAATTCGCCCGCCGAATAAGTCATGGCCGGATCGCGAATGTCGATCAGGTGATGCCTCACGCTGCGCCGGGTCTCGAGATCGGGCTTCGCGGTGCCGATGTCCATTCCGCGGTAAACGAGCGCCGAATCGGTGCTCACGATTTCGAGCGGCAGCGCTCGCGCCAGGCGCACGGCAAGATCCGATTTGCCGGCGCCCGTCGGACCCATCAGCAGCACCGCAACTCGCCGCGGCATCAACGTCCGCGCATGAACAGCCGATCGAGATCGTTGAGCGACAGCCGCACCCAGGTTGGGCGGCCGTGATTGCACTGGTCGGCACGCTCGGTACGTTCCATTTCGCGCAGCAGCGCGTTCATTTCCGGCAGCGTCAAGCTGCGCTGCGCGCGAACCGCAGCATGGCAAGCCATGGTGCCGAGCAGATGATTGACCGACTCTTCCACGTGCCGCGAGTGGCCGGTTTCCACCAGGTCCGACAGCACATCGCGCACCACGCTGGCCGGATCGCGGGCCGCCAACAGACTCGGTACCGCTCGCAACGCGAGCTGATCCGGCGCCAGCCGCGTCACCACGAATCCCAACGCGGCGAATTCCGCTGCATGCACTTCCGCGGCCTCGGCCTCCGCCCGTGTGACGGCCAATATTTCAGGGACCAACAACTGCTGCTGCGCCGTCTGGCCCTTCAATAGTTTTTTCATGCCTTCATACAGCACGCGTTCGTGCGCCGCGTGCATGTCCACCAGCACCATGCCGTCCGCGGATTGCGCCAAAATGTAGACGCCATGGAGCTGCGCAATCGCATAACCCAGCGCCGCAGCGTCCCCGGCGCCGGCCCGCGATTCATCGGCGACAGCGCCCTCTACGACAGAGGTTTCCAGGAAGCTGCGATAGGCATCGGCGCCTGGGCGAGGCGCTCTCGACTCCGGCAACACGAAATGCGCCTGAGTGGGTGCAACCTGCGTATAGGTGGCACTGGCGGTGAGCCAATCGAGCGGCGCGCTCCCCGCCGATTCCGTCGTCGGCCGCGTGTCGGCAAGCGCGCGCTCGACGGTGCGAAAGAGGAAATCATGGATGCGGCGCGACTCGCGAAAGCGCACTTCCAACTTCTGTGGGTGTGCATTGACGTCGACCATGGTCGGATCCAAGTCCAAGTAGAGCAGATAGGCAGGGAAGCGACCGTTGAACAGCACATCGTGGTACGCGAGCCGCGCGGCGCCGGCCAGTAGTTTATCGCGCACGAATCGTCCATTCAGGAACGCGAACTGCAGATCGGACTGACTACGCGAAAAAGTCGGCAGCGCCAGCCATCCGCTCAAGCGGAGATTTTCGGTATCGTGGCGCAATTCAATGACATGGGCGGCAAAGTCCTCGCCGCAGACCTTCGCCACCCGCACCAGCCTCTCGGCGGGTGAGCGCGCGGGCGGCAGCGTCCAAACGCCTTTGCCGTTGTGCGACAGCGTGAAGCCGACATCGAAGCGCGACAGCGCCAGGCGCTCCAGCATGCGCACCACATGCTGATACTCGGTGGCTTCGCTGCGCAGAAATTTGCGCCGTGCCGGGACGTTGAAAAACAGGTCGCGCACCTCGACGCTCGTGCCTGGCGGGTGCGAGGCGGGGGTCGGCGTGGTCACCTCACCATCGCGCGCCTCCACCGCCCACGCGTGCTCCCCCTCGGCGGAGCGCGAGGTCAGGGATAAGCGCGACACCGAGGCGATACTCGGCAGCGCCTCGCCTCTGAATCCCAAGGTCGCAATCCTTTCGAGGTCATCGAGGGAAGCGATTTTGCTGGTTGCGTGCCGCGCGAGCGCAATCCCGATCTCCTGCGGCCGGATTCCGACGCCGTCGTCGCGCACGCGTATCAAGCCGCAGCCGCCGCGCTCGAGTTCCAATTCGATGCGCCCCGCCGCCGCGTCCAGGGAATTTTCAACCAGTTCCTTGACCACTGACGCCGGCCGCTCGATGACTTCGCCGGCGGCGATCTGATTGATGAGTTCGTCGGATAAGACTTGAATCGACAACGGGGCACCTCGCTCGCGAATTTTGCATTTTCGCACAGCGTGCCCAGCAGGAGTGAACAACGGCGGGCCGCCCTCAGGAGCCTGTCTAGCCGCCCGCGCCGCCCTGGGCGGTGGCCAATACCGGACGGGGCGCCCCGGAACCCGCCAGTTCCGCGATACGCGTGCCCGCCGGTGGATCAGCATAGAAATAGGCACGCAGTCCCTGATGGATGGCGCCGGCGAGCTTTGCTTGCTGAGCCGCGCCGCGCAGACGCCGTTCTTCCCGCGGATTGGAAATGTAGGCGGTCTCCACCAGCATCGACGGAATATCCGGTGATTTGAGCACCATGAAGCGCGCTTGCTGTACTAGCGGCTTGCGGATCTCACCGACCTGATTCAGTTGACGCAGCACATGCTCGGCGGCAGCTTGACTGGCGCTCAAGGATGCCGACTGGGACAGATCCAGCAACACCGAGGCAAGCACATCGCCTTTGTCATCGAGCGAAACCCCACCAATCAAGTCCGACGCGTTTTCGCGCTCGGCGAGCCATCGCGATGCTTCGTCGGTGGCCCCCCGTTGCGACAGGATGTACACACTCGACCCGTCGACGCTGCGGTCGCGTATCGAATCGGCGTGGATCGACACGAACAAATCGGCTTGCTGCGCACGGGCCCGCCGCATCCGGTCACGCAATGGCACGAAGTAGTCGCCATCGCGGGTCAACACCGCTCTCATCCCAGGCTCGCCGTTGACCCGCTGCGCGAGTGCGCGGGCGATGGCGAGCACCACATCCTTTTCCCGAGTCCCGTTCTTGCCGATGGCGCCAGGATCTTCGCCGCCATGGCCTGCGTCGATGGCGATTATCAGGTTTCGCGCATCCGGCCGCGCGTGTTCCACCTTGACGGGGGTGTCCGCCGCCGCTGCACCTCCCAGATCGATGACCAGTCGATAGCCGTAATGATTATTGGGTGGGGTGAGAAAGCTCTTTGCCCGAATCGGGCGAGCAAGATCCAAGACGATGCGCAGTTCGCCGGACGGCCGCTTGGCCATTCGCACCTGCTTGACCGCTCCGGCGCCGCCGAGCGCCGCACGTGCGCCTGGGCCCAAGCGCGCACCGGCTACATCGAGTACCACCCGATCCGGATTTTTCAGCACCGCCAAACTGTGCTGCGCCCTGCCCGAAAGATCGAGGACAACCCGGGTGCTGTCAGGACCGGCCCACAGCCGCACGTCGCGCACCTCCACGGCCTGCACGCGCGTTGCGAGCACCGCCGCAAGCAGTAGCAGCGCGCCCAAGTATCGTAAGGAAGTGGCCATCAGGCAATAAGTTAACCCTTACCGCCAACATTTTTCAAGTTAAATTAGATACATAGAGGTTTAAGCTAGTGTCATGCCGTAACTTATCGAGCCAGCGGCGACCCTGCGCGGTAGACGCGGCCAGCCGCGCGCGCCGGGAATTTTCAAAATAGGTGAGAGTCAGTTCCATATCCGCAGGCGGCAGCGCCGAGCCGCCCTTCTCCGGCCACTCCACCAACAGCAGGTAGGCGGCGCCGAGATAGTCTCGCAACCCGAGTTCGTCCACTTCCGCCGCGCCTTGCAGGCGATACAAGTCCACGTGAACGCAAGTGATGTCCCCGGGCGTGTAGGTCTCGACCAGCGTGTAGGTGGGGCTTCGGATCAGTCCGACGACGCCAAGCGTGCGCAGCAGGCTGCGCACGCAGGTGGTCTTGCCGGCCCCTAACTCTCCATGCAAGTAGACAACCGCGCTTCCGTGGCCGCCGCCTGGGAGGTTTCGCGCAAGCGCCGCGCCGAGCGCCTCGGTCGCATGCGCATCGCCCAACACGAGTTCTAGGGAAGATTCGGACATGCCGCGTCATTCATGCACCGGTTTGCGGCGTTATCCAGCATTATAGCGGCCTTATGCACAATCACGATGCCGTCGAACGACTGGCCGGGGACATCAAACGCTGGGGCGCCGATTTCGGCTTTGCGAAAGTGGGAGTCGCCAACATCGATTTGTCGAGCGATGAAGCGCACTTTCGCGATTGGCTGCTCGCCGGATTCGACGGCGAGATGGAGTACATGTCCCGCCACGGCAGCAAGCGCTCACGCCCTGCCGAACTCTTGCCGGGAACCGTCAGTTGCATCAGCGTGCGGATGGACTATTGGCCGAACGATGCCGCCGCCGCGGACGAAATCTTGGCGGATGGCCGACTGGCCTACGTCTCCCGCTACGCCCTGGGCCGCGACTACCACAAGCTCATGCGCACGCGGCTACAGAAACTCTGCGATCGCGTCGCCCAAGCCGTTGGGCCTTTCGGCCATCGTGTATTTACCGACAGCGCCCCCGTTCTTGAAAAGGCGCTGGCACGCAATGCCGGTTTGGGTTGGATCGGCAAGCACACCAATCTGATCGACAGCGATGCCGGCTCCTATTTTTTCCTCGGCGAGATTTATCTCGATCTCGAACTTCCCGCCGACGAAGCCGGCAGCGCACACTGCGGCAGCTGCAGCGCCTGCATGCCCGCCTGCCCCACCGGCGCCATCGTGGCGCCCTACCGGCTGGACGCGCGGCGCTGCATTTCCTACCTCACCATCGAACTCAAAGGCTCGATTCCGCTCGAGCTACGGCGCGCCGTCGGCAACAGGATCTATGGCTGCGATGACTGCCAGCTCGTCTGCCCGTGGAACAAATTTGCGCGCCCCACTCGCGAGCGGGATTTCGCCGTGCGGCACGGCCTCGATCACGCCGAACTCGTTACTCTGTTCTCGTGGAGCGAAGCGGAATTCGCGCAGAAGACTCGCGGCAGCGCCATCAGCCGGATCGGCTACCCGCGTTGGCTGCGCAACGTGGCCGTCGCGCTCGGGAATGCACCGAGATCCCCAGAGGTCGTGGCAGCGCTTAGAGCGCGGGCGGAGGATCCTTCGCCGCTGGTGCGTGAACATGTGCAATGGGCGCTGGCCGAACACGATCGCGCCGGTTAGTTTGCCGACAGTAGCGTACTGCCGCTGGGATTGAAGAAATGGCGGCCACGCCGCGTCTTGGTGATCTGGGTGAACAGCAATTGGTAATCTATGTCGTTGCTCACCGGATCGATGGCGGCCGAGTTGACGATGAGCAAGGGCGAGGCATCGTAGCTGTGGAAAAACCGCGCGTAGGCCTGGGTGAGCTTCTCGAGATAGCTGCGTTCGATGTGTTGTTCGTAGCGGATGCCGCGCTTCGCGATGCGATCCACCAGCACATCCACCGGCGCCTGCAAGTACACGACGAGGTCGGGTTTCGGCGCGTCCACGACGACGCGCTCGTAGACACGCTCATACAAAGCGTATTCCGCATCATCGAGGGTTACGCGCGCGAACAAGCGATCCTTGTCGAGCAGATAATCCGCGATGCGAACCGCGCCGAACATGTCTTCCTGCCGCACTTCCTCCAATTGCCGCGCGCGCTGGAACAGGAAAAACAGCTGTGTTTGAAACGCCGCTGCGCGCGGATTCTTGTAGAAGCGCTCTAGAAAGGGGTTCTGATCCGCCTGTTCCAGCACCAGCTGCGCGCTCAAGGATTGCGCCAGCCGCCGCGCCAGGCTGGTTTTGCCGACCCCGATCGGGCCTTCAACGACGATAAATTTCTGCGGAATTGCGCTCACCGTAACAACCCTTGTGCTATTCCAGGACAGAAATTCCGTCGCTTTCCACACGCGACTTGAGATCCACGACTCGCCCGTGTCCCGGAATCAACAAGGTCGGGGCAATATCATCGAGAGGATACAGGACGAAGTTGCGCTCAGACACTCCGGGATGCGGCAACGTCAGCCCCGGTTCATCGATGGTCGCGCCGGTCATCCAGAGGAGGTCCAAGTCGACGATTCGGGGACCCCAGCGCTCCTGCCGGTCGCGTCCCATCGCGCGCTCGATGTCGAGCAACGCGTCGAGCAGTTCGCGCGCGGAGAGTCGGGTCATCAGTCCGGCTACGGCGTTGACGAAGTCCGGCTGATCCTGAGGGCCCATGGGTCGGGTGAGATAAATTTGCGACCGAAGTTCGAGGCGCGTCTCGCGCAACGTTGCGAGCCGCTCGAAAGCCTCGGTGACCCGCTGTCGAGGCTGATCGAGATTGCTTCCGACCGCGACATAGGCGGGGCGCCACAGAGGTCGCATGCGGCTAACTGCGAGCAGCTCCGCCGCGTCGACGTCGACGCCGTCGCCGGCCCGGTGCTGCCGCTGAACCTTCCGTTGCCGCACCGGCGCCCGGCGCGTCGGCGGGACGCGCTTGGACCAGTGCGACGCGCTCCTCCTGAGGCAGCAACTGAACGTCGGTCCACCACTGCGCCAATTCGGGATCGGCCACTCCCACTTGCGCCCGCAGCAGCAGGAAATCGTAGGCCGCCCGAAAGCGAGGATGCTGCAACAGACTCAAGGATTTAACGCCGCTGCGACGGCTGAACCGCGGCTGCAACATCAGCAGCTCGCGCATGGGAACCGTGAAGCGCCGCGGAACCGCTACACGCGATTGCTGCGCTCTCAATACCGTGTCGCAGGCTTGCATGAGTTGCGCCAGATCCGGCGCCGGGCCGGCCGACTGCTCGTTGAGCTCGCGCAGCACCGCACCCCACAACAAGACGGCGAAGAGGAACGTGGGCGTAACCGGCTTGTCGGCGGCGATGCGCGCATCGGTGTTGGCCAGGCCCACCTCGAGCATCTCTTGCGCGTAGGCATAGGGCGGCAGCTTGACCGCGGCCGCCGTCATGGGAAACAGATGTTCAAACAGTCCATATTGCTGCAGCAGGCGGAAGGATTTCGCGCCGAATCCCGACAGGAACAACTTCAGGCACTCATCGAACAGCCGCGCGGGAGGTACGCCATCCAGTAGGTACGCCAGCCTGCGGATCGGTTGCTCGGTACTGGCTTCGATCGAAAAATCGAGCTTTGCCGCGAACCGCACCGCACGCAGCATGCGCACCGGATCTTCGCGAAAGCGTGTCTCCGGATCGCCGATCAGTTTCAGGCGGTGCGCCTTGACGTCGGCGACGCCGTCGACGAAGTCCCAAATCGAAAAATCCTCGATGTTGTAGTAGAGCCCGTTGGCCGCAAAATCGCGCCGCCACACGTCTTCTTCGATCGTTCCGTAGATGTTGTCTCGCAGAATTCGCCCGCTCGTATCGAACGCGCGGTTCGTGGAATTTTCGGGCGCCGTCACCGGGATTGCCGCTGCGGCATCCTCATCGCCGTCGTCCTCCGCATCTTCCCGCTCCGGCGCGGCCGCCGCGCGAAATGTGGCCACTTCGATGATTTCCTGACCGAAGTGCACATGGGCGAGACGAAAGCGACGTCCGATGAGGCGGCAATTGCGAAACAGACGACGTACCTCTTCCGGCAGTGCATTGGTGGCGATGTCGAAGTCTTTGGGTGTAATTCCCAACAACAGATCGCGCACCGCGCCGCCGACCAAGAACCCCTGATAGCCAGCTTCTTTGAGCCGGTACAGCACTTTCAAAGCGTTCGGCGAAATCGCCGTGCGCGAAATCGAATGCTCGGACCGAGGGATTACCAAACACGGGAATTGAGTCGAAGGTTGGTTCAAAAAAAGGGGTTCCGCTTGAGTCCAAAAAATTGGTCCGTATACTACCAGCCCGTTTGGGTACCGGCGGGCTAAGATCAACAGACCCCGCTCCCTTCGTCTAGAGGCCTAGGACACGGCCCTCTCAAGGCTGTAACACGAGTTCGAATCTCGTAGGGAGCGCCATATCAAACCAAAAAGGCCGGCATCGCTGGCCTTTTTGGTTTGACCTGACCCCTACGAGATGAGAACTCGAGCGGGCGCCAGCCCGCGTACGAGTTCGACAACTCGCCCATCCGGGCGAGTTGGACGCCGGAGCCCCCGGGCGACGGCGGTCCCGAGCCTTCAGGCGAGGGATGAGGCGCGTAGCGCCGAACAATCTCGTAGGGAGCGCCATTAAATCAATGGGTTACGCCAAGCTGCGTTTCTTGGCAAGTCCGTCAATTTAATCGTTTGACGCTCGCGGCGGGGATGGGGGATATGTATGACGGATCGGCCACTGCTTCCAGCCCGACGTTGCGGAAAAAGCAGCCTTCGCCGGGCCGTAGCGAGCTACTGGGGGGTCGCCGAAGGGTGCGCCGCGACCCCGTGATCAGGATGATCACCGTAACAAAACATCACGCTGACCCACAGAGCTGAGATCTTGATCTTCACGTGAACCTTGATGTCGTCCAGCGCCGTCATCGTCGTCTCCCTTCCATCACAATGTCTCCAGCCAGCGCAGCAAAGCTGCGCGGGCGCGAGGTCCGAGATTCATGAACTTATACCTAGCGTACGCCGCCTCACCCCCGTGCCACAGAATCGCCTCTCCGGTGGAGATTGCGCGGCCGTCATGCAGAAACGTGGGATAGTTTTCAGTCTTCAGGCGATAACCCAATCCCCAGAGCGGCGCCGTTCGCCAGCGGCTGGCGACCTTCACCCCCGACACAGTCTCGTCCGCCATGGGGGCGCCGAGGTCATGAAGCCTCAAATCGGTGTAGGGAGCGATGACGGACGAGGCGACCGTTCCATCGACGCGCAGAAGCTCCACCGGCAATTGGGGCCGGTGACACGCGCCACAGCCGATCTCCGCGAACAGCTTGGCTCCCAACGAATCACTCGCTGCACGCGTCGGCGATTCGGGTACCGCGAGCGTTCGCACGAAAGTGACCAGGGCGCTGAGCAACTCCTCAGAAACCTCCGGCGAAGCTCCGTCAATGCGGGTTCGGCAATTCATTTCGGCCGGCGTACAGTCATCGTCCGGGTGGTCGGTCGACGTCAGACCCATTTCGCGCGCGAACGCGTTCATCGTCTGATCGCGGACCGAAACCGCATTCGCCTGCCATCCGAAACGTCCAAGCAATCGTTTACCCTGACGTAAACGCCAAACCGCTGCTCCGGTGTTTTTCCCGGCAGCCGGTTCAGCCGGTGCAGCGACGATCGCTGCTTCAGGGACCGCCTCGAGCAACCCCACGCCAAATAAGGCGGGCGAAAGTCGGGGTTTGATGACGGTGGTCGATGCAAGGATGCCCTTGTTGAGTCCACCCAGACGGTAATGCGGCACTCGCATAGTCCATCGACCGCCGAAGGGATAGTAGTATCCAGCAGTTTCGCTATATCGTACTGTCACCGTGCCCTCAACCTGCGCAGGGTCCACTGCCGACGTATTGAAGACACGCCCGTAGACGGGATCGCCGATGGGTTCTGCATTGGCATCTGTGGACGCCGACTCCAGTTCTATTACGAGTGACGCCGGCACCGGACCGTTGCCCGTAGGACCTCGCCCGTGCGCTCCCTCGGCGTGACACGCCGTGCAAGACGTGGCGTTAAATAGGGGCCCTACGCCGAAGCGATCGTGGAATCCGGGCGCGCCGGCCGCAACCCATTCGGTGTCGAATACCAACTTACCGAGCGCACCTTGCGCGGATTCAGCCTCGCCGATAGACCCATCGGAGTTCGAAGCGTGAAAACCCACGCTTATGAGTATCGCTACGCGAAGCCACCTGGGACATTCGGGAGATGTCACTGCTTTAGGATCAAGTCACGTGTGAGAGGCCGGATAGGCCAAACTCTACCACTTCCTAGGACATCGACCATCGACGACATCGAGAAAGGTGAACCAGTCGCATACTTGCGGCTTTCACGCCGCGAGCGCTTGGATACCCATCCGCGCCGGACGCGTGATTCATTATCGTTCGATCATCGCGTATACCTTGGCGCCGAGGGCATCCAGAGCGAAAGGCTTGGTCAGCATGTCCATGCCTGGATCGAGGAAGTCGCCTCGGAAGGTAGCGTTCTCAGCGTAGCCTGAAACAAAAAGTACCTTGAGGTTCGGGCGCAAGCCCCGCGCCATCTCCGCAAGTTTCCTCCCGTTGACATGAGGCAAGACCACGTCAGAGACCAGAAGGTCGATCCGCTGATCGGATTGCAGCAAGGTGATGGCGGGACGAGCATCCGCCGCCAAAAGGACGTTATAGCCCAGATCCTTGAGTACGTCGCTGATGATCGAGCGCACGGTAGCATCGTCTTCCACGACAAGGATGATTTCACCTTGGCCGCGCGGAGTTTCAGCGGTCGAGGTGTCCAGATTGACGGCGTTTTGCAACGCTCGGGGCAGATACATCTTGACGGTCGTTCCATGCCCGAGCTCGCTATGAATACGCAAGTGGCCTCGGCTTTGTTTAGCGAAGCCGTAGATCACGGAAAGGCCCAGGCCGGTTCCCTCTCCCACAGGCTTAGTGGTGAAGAATGGATCGATCGCCTTCGCCAGCACCTCGGGTGGCATGCCGATTCCGGTATCTGAAACGCCGACAACGACGTAATCGCCCGGCTGCACGTCCTCGTACAACGAGGAGTAGGCCTCATCCAGCTGAACATTCTCCGTTTCGATGGTCAACCGGCCGCCATCCGGCATGGCGTCCCGAGCGTTGATAGCTAGATTCAACAGAGCGTTCTCAAGCTGATTGGCGTCGGTGAATGCCGTCCAGAGGTCCGAAGCAAAAATGAAGTGCAACTCGATCCGCTCGCCCAATGTGCGTTCAAGAAGGTCTTCCATCCCTCCGACAAGGCGATTGATATCGTTGGGCCGACTGTCGAGCGACTGGCGGCGGGCGAATGCGAGGAGCCGATGCGTGAGCGACGCCGCACGCAGAGCGGACGTGGACGCCGCGTCCATGAAGCGGGGGATATCGTCCGGATTATTTGCCGCCATGCGTCTACGCACCAGATCGAGCGAACCCAAGATGCCGGTCAAAAGGTTATTGAAGTCATGGGCAATGCCGCCTGTTAGCTGGCCAACCGCTTCCATCTTCTGAGATTGTCGAAGGGCTTCTTGCGCTGCCGAAAGCTCGACTTCCGCCGCTCTCTCAGCCGTGATGTCCCTACCGGTGCAATACACAAAACCGTCTTCCGGAATGCCGACCCAAGAAATCCAACGGTAACTGCCATCCTTGCATCGATAGCGATTGATGAAACGGATCGCCGGCTGACCAACCAGAGTCAGCTCAAAGCCCGCCCGCGTGTGCTCTACATCATCCGGATGCAACAGCTCGAAGATCGACGTGCTCGAAACTTCGGCTTCCGACCAGCCGAGCACGGTTTGCCACGCCGGGTTGGACGTCTCGAAATATCCCTTGGAATTGAGAGCCCCGAGCAGGTCGGGACTTAACTGCCACGTCAATCCGCGCGCCTGCGCGCGCTCGATCACTTCTCGTTCGAGGGCGCCGTTCAGTTCGCGGAGCCGGGCCTCCGAGGTCCTCAGTGCATCCTCCGTAGCGCGCCTCTCGGTGATGTCCGACCCTTCGACGAAGATCGACGTGACTTTGCCCGATGCGTCTTTGATCGGCTGAAAGACGAAATCCAAAAATCGGGTCTCCGCAATACCTCCGGGCGTGCGCTGCAGAACGATCCTCGCGTCCCTACCGATGTAGGATTGCCCCGTGACAAACACGTTGTCGAGCAGATCAATACATCCCTGACTTGCAGCTTCGGGAACGGCCTCGCGGACGGTCAGGCCCACGACATCGCGATGCCCTATGAGCTGTTGATATGCAGGATTGATCAGCGCAAATCGGTGTTCAGGTCCGTCAAGAAGCGCGGAGAAACTCGGCGACCGGGCAAACATCTCCCGCAAGCGCTGAAGCTCTTCAGCGTAGTGCAGCAATCCCAAGGAATGATTACTCCCCATTTGCCAATTTTCGCTTATTGAAATGAGCCGGTCACCGCCTCTGGAACACGACTATGCGCTTGAAAATGCAAGCCCGTAGCTCGGCGTATCCGATGCGGGGATCATAAATGCGATTTTAGCCGCCGGGTACCAGAGCGCCTACGTAACTTGCTGATTGATAATATAATAAGGCTCTTCGTCGATTTGTGTGGGTAAAAACGGACATAGCTCCGAGGGTGGAGAATGCCGGTCAGGTCGGCAGATCGGCGCCGCCGCGACTGCTTTGAGACCCACCTGGATCGATGGAACGGAAAGGCGACCCGAAGGTCGCCTTTTTGCTGTCGAGTCTGACTCTGGCCAGGCTTACGCCGCGCTGAGCCACATCGCCGTGTCGAACGCGCTGCTCATGAGCGGCATGTTCATGCCGAAACTCGAATTCGCTGCGCTCTTCGATGCCGCCTTGGCGGGCTTTTCTGCAATGCTTGGGGCCACTTCTGTCGCCCGCTCCCATGACCCTTGTTCTTGGGAGCGGGCTACTGAAAAGAATAGAAGCACCTGAAGGCAATTTTGCGTTCCCCCCAGAAGTCAGCGGCATCGCGGAAGACGTCGAGCAACTGCTCGCGCGACTCGCGATCGAATCGGGGGTTGTCGGGCAACTGCTCCAGCACCACGACGAAGCCCGGCTGCGAGCCCGACTTGTGTAC
>Ga0137412_10000927_pt1 | contig 21908 bp, 18 predicted proteins | sample CZODoug2_1_16fun_FD_122160 | JGI IMG/M metagenome (GOLD analysis project Ga0137412, IMG submission 122160) | Vadose zone soil fungal communities from Angelo Coast Range Reserve, California, USA - CZODoug2_1_16fungal (Hybrid Assembly) | ecosystem: Environmental > Terrestrial > Soil > Vadose zone... | reverse complement strand
AACCACACCGAGTACTCGATGCTGGACGGTGCCGCGAAGATCACGCCAATGCTCGCCGAAGTGGAGCGGCTTCAGATGCCCGCGATCGGGATGACCGACCACGGAAACATGTTCGGCGCCAGCGAGTTCTACAACTCGGCGACAGCGGCCGGGATCAAGCCGATCATCGGGGTCGAGGCATATATCGCTCCCGGCTCACGCTTCGACACCCGGCGCATCTCCTGGGGCGACCCCAGCCAGAAGGCCGACGACATCTCGGGCGGCGGCTCCTACACGCACCTGACGATGATGGCCGAGAACGCCGCCGGCCTGCGCAATCTGTTCAAGCTGTCCTCGCTGGCGTCCTTCGAGGGCCAGCTGAGCAAGTGGTCGCGGATGGACGCCGAGCTCATCGCCGAACACGCCGAGGGCATCATCATCACCACCGGCTGTCCCTCCGGGGAGGTGCAGACCCGCCTGCGCCTGGGCCAGGATCGCGAGGCGCTCGAGGCTGCCGCCCGGTGGCGCGAGATCGTCGGCGCGGACAATTACTTCCTCGAGCTGATGGACCACGGGCTGTCCATCGAACAGCGGGTCCGCGAAGGGCTGCTCGAGATCGGTCGCAAGCTGGCCATCCCGCCGCTGGCCACCAACGACTGCCACTACGTCACCCGCGACGCCGCCCACAACCACGAGGCGTTGTTGTGCGTGCAGACCGGCAAGACGCTCTCGGATCCCAACCGGTTCAAGTTCGACGGCGACGGCTACTACCTGAAGTCGGCCGCCGAGATGCGGGCGCTGTGGGATGACGACATCGCCGGTGCATGCGACTCGACGCTGTTGATCGCCGAGCGCGTCCAGTCCTACGCCGACGTATGGACGCCCAAGGACCGGATGCCCGTCTTCCCGGTTCCGGACGGCCACGATCAGGCGTCCTGGTTGCGTCGCGAGGTCGACGCCGGGCTGGCACGCCGCTTCCCGTCAGGCGCGACGCAGGAATACGTGGACCGCGCCAGCTACGAGATCGAGGTCATCTGCGACAAGGGCTACCCGTCGTACTTCCTCATCGTCGCTGACCTGATCGACTACGCCCGTTCGGTCGACATCCGGGTGGGCCCTGGCCGCGGTTCCGCAGCGGGGTCGCTGGTGGCCTACGTCCTCGGCATCACGAACATCGATCCCATTCAGTACGGGCTGCTGTTCGAGCGGTTCCTGAACCCTGAGCGCGCGTCGATGCCCGCCATCGACATCGACTTCGACGACCGCCGTCGCGGCGAGATGCTGCGCTACGCGGCGAACAAGTGGGGCAGCGACCGGGTCGCACAGGTCATCACCTTCGGCACCATCAAGACGAAGGCGGCACTGAAGGATTCGGCCCGCGTGCACTACGGGCAACCCGGTTTCGCCATCGCCGACCGCATCACGAAGGCGCTTCCGCCGCCGATCATGGCCAAGGACATCTCGGTGGCGGGTATCACCGATCCCAACCACGAGCGGTACAAGGAGGCCGCCGAGGTCCGCGCCCTGATCGACACCGATCCCGACGTGCGCACCATCTACGAGACCGCCCGCGGCCTGGAGGGTCTGGTCCGCAACGCAGGCGTGCACGCCTGCGCGGTGATCATGAGCTCCGAACCGCTCATCGAGTCGATTCCGTTGTGGAAGCGGCCGCAGGACGGCGCCGTCATCACCGGCTGGGACTATCCGTCGTGCGAGGCCATCGGCCTGCTCAAGATGGACTTCCTCGGCCTGCGGAACCTGACGATCATCGGCGACGCCATCGAGAACATCAAGGCGAACCGGGGCATCGACCTCGACCTCGACGCGGTGCCGCTCGACGATCCCGCGACCTACGAACTGCTCGGCCGCGGTGACACGCTCGGCGTGTTCCAGCTGGACGGCGGGCCGATGCGCGATCTGCTGCGCCGCATGCAGCCGACCGAATTCGAGGACGTCGTCGCCGTCATCGCGCTGTACCGGCCCGGTCCGATGGGCGTGAACGCCCACAACGACTACGCCGACCGCAAGAACAACCGGCAGGCGATCAAGCCCATCCACCCCGAGCTGGCCGAACCCCTCGAAGAGATCCTGGCCGAGACCCACGGTCTGATCGTCTATCAGGAACAGATCATGCGCATCGCGCAGAAGGTGGCCAGCTACTCACTGGCCCGAGCAGACATTCTGCGCAAGGCCATGGGCAAGAAGAAGCGTGAAGTGCTCGACAAGGAGTACGAGGGCTTCTCCGACGGGATGAAGGCCAACGGCTTCTCCGCTCCTGCCATCAAGGCCTTGTGGGACACCGTTCTTCCGTTCGCGGACTACGCGTTCAACAAGTCGCACGCCGCGGGCTACGGGCTGGTGTCGTACTGGACGGCCTATCTCAAGGCCAACTACCCGGGCGAGTACATGGCGGGCCTGCTCACCTCCGTCGGTGACGACAAGGACAAGGCGGCGGTGTACCTGGCGGACTGCCGCAGGCTGGGCATCACCGTGCTGCCGCCGGACGTCAACGAATCGGTGCTGAACTTCGCGACGGTTGGCGTCGACATCCGATTCGGGTTGGGGGCGGTGCGCAACGTCGGCACGAATGTCGTTGCGTCGCTGATCAGTACGCGCACCGACAAGGGCAAGTACACCGACTTCTCCGACTACCTGAACAAGGTCCACATCACCGCGTGCAACAAGAAGGTGACGGAGTCGCTGATCAAGGCGGGCGCATTCGACTCGCTTGGGCACCCGCGCAAGGGTCTCTTCCTGATACACACCGACGCCGTCGATTCGGTGCTCGGCACCAAGAAGGCCGAGGCGATGGGTCAGTTCGACCTGTTCGGCGGCGCAGACACCGCTGCGGACGCGGTGTTCACCATCAAGGTGCCCGACGAGGAGTGGGAGGACAAGCACAAGCTCGCACTCGAGCGGGAGATGCTGGGCCTCTACGTGTCCGGGCATCCGCTCAACGGTGTCGCGCATCTGTTGAACGCCCAGGTGGACACCCAGATCCCCGGCATTCTCAACGGCGACGTGGCCAACGACACGCAGGTCAGGGTCGGCGGCATCCTCGCATCCGTGAACCGGCGGGTGAACAAGAACGGGATGCCCTGGGCCTCAGCGCAATTGGAAGACCTCACCGGTGGCATCGAGGTGATGTTCTTCCCGCACACGTACACCACGTTCGGCGCGGACATCGCCGACGACGCCGTGGTGCTGGTGGCAGGCAAGGTGAACATCCGCGACGACCGGGTCTCCCTGATCGCCAACGAGCTCGTCGTGCCGGACTTCTCGAGCGCCCAGGTGGATCGGCCGCTCGCGGTCAGCCTGCCGACGCGCCAGTGCACCGTCGACAAGGTCAGCGCCCTCAAGGCCGTGCTGGCCAACCATCCCGGCACGTCGAAGGTGCATCTGCGGCTGATCAGCGGCGATCGGATCACCACGCTGGAACTGGATCAGGCGCTGCGCGTGACGACGTCCTCGGCGTTGATGGGGGACCTGAAGGCACTTCTCGGTCCCGGTTGCCTGGGTTAGAAAGCGGGCACTTACCGGATTAGACGTCGTCGCCTGGGACTCTGAGGCCGAATCGACGGTTGGCCAGGCTGGGGTTCTTGGCCCGGACCTCGTCCAGCCGCGCGTGGTCGATCCAGGCGGTCACGAAGCCTGGTGCTTCGCCGGCCCCTGCGACGATCTGACCCATGGGATCGATGATCGCGCTGTGCCCGACGCTGACCGGGCCGGTCTGCCCGCACGCCAGAACGTAGACGGTGTTCTCGATGGCGCGTGCGCGGAGCAGGGTCGTCCAGTGATCCTCCTTGGCCGGGCCGGCGACCCACGCGGCAGGCACGATCAGTACTTCGGCTCCGGCATCGACCAGAAACCGCGCCATCTCAGGGAAACGCAGGTCGTAACAGGTCATCACACCGAAGCGCAGGCCGTCGCGGTCGAAGACGAGGGGCCGCGGTGCGTGCGGGACGATGCGGTCGGATTCGCGGTAGCCGAAGGCGTCGTATAGGTGCACCTTGCGGTAGACGCCGATCGTGCGTCCCTGCTCGTCGATCGCGAGCACGGCGTTCGTGCACCGGTCGTCGCCGCTGGGCGCCTCGGTCATGCCGGCGATCACCGCCACGCCAGCGTTCTTCGCGGCCTGGGCGATCGACTGCGCGAACGGTCCGTCCACCGGCTCGGCGGCGGGCCGGACGTCGCCGGTCGGATCCGGGTCGGAGTACATGGCGTTCTCGGGAAGCACGACGAGGGAAGTTCCCCGCTCGGCGGCGTCGGCGATCAAGCGCGTGGCCGTGGCGAGATTCTGTGCCTTGTCCTTCGTGGCGGCGAATTGGGCGACGGTGACATACATGGGGATTGGCTCCGTTCGGATTCTTGGCGGTTCAGGGTTTCGTGCTGACGGGCGCGCTCTCGGCCATCGCCCGGGTTTCTGTCAGTGCGGCGCCGAAGCCCGCCACCAGGGCGGTGTGGTCGGCGATCAGCACCACTGGGTCCGCACCGTGGACGAGTGCGAATTCCTTCTCGGCCTGCGCCCAGGCCGGCAGCACCCACGGCTTTCCTGCGCGGCGCGCGGCGTCGGCCACGGTCCGCAGGTCGGCGAAGTCGGCGTCGGTCCTGGAATAGGCGCCACGTGCCCTGCGCAGCGACAGATCGCTTGGGCCGACGAACACGCCGTCGACCGTATCCAGGGCCAGGATTGCGTCGATCTCATCCAAGGCGCCCGCGTCCTCGATCATCGGGTAGACCTGGGTCCTGGCGTCCTGTGCGGCCACCCAGGCGTCGTCGAAACCGCCGTAGCGCGCGGTACGGCCACCGGCAAAGCTGCGATCGCCGCGGGGCGGGAACTTGCCGTATGCGCAAACGGCGACGGCATGAGCGAGGTTCTCCACGTGCGGGATGACCACCACGTCGGCGCCGAAGTCGAGCGCCTGTTGGATCGGGCCGCGCTCGGGTGCAAGGACTTTCGCGAGCACCCGCAAACCGATGGCCCGCAGGAACGGTACGAACCGCTCGAGGTCGGCGAGATCGAACGATCCGTGTTCGATGTCGAGTACGACTGCTCCGTATCCGAGATCGCGGACGATCTCTGCGGCCGCGGTGTTCGGTCCGGACAGCCACGCTGCCCAGCGGTGGGACGGGTCGTGCTGTTTCATGGTCACCTTGTCGTATACTTCGTGTATTCAAATACTGGGAGGCCAGGATGACGTCCAACGATCTGCAGGCCTCGGCCCGCGACCGCGCCTATGAGTGGACCCGCGACGCCATTCTGCGCGGTCACTTCCCCGAGGGTTCGTTCCTTGAGGAAAAGGCAGTGGTTGACCAGACCGGGGTGTCGAGGACTCCGGTGCGCGAGGCTCTGCACCGGTTGGCCGCCGAGCGGTTCGTGGAGCTGCTGCCCCGTCGAGGCGCCCAGGTGCACCGGACGACGGCCGCCGAACTCTTCGAGACCTACGAGATGCGGATTGTCTTGGAGGGACACGCGTTCCGGGTGCTGTGCGAGCAGACCCTTCCGATCCCCGACATGTCCGCGCATCTGGAGCGGATGGAAGAACCCGAACGGCTTGCCCAGATCATGGCGGGCGACAGAGCAGTCATCGCCGAACATGCGTTGGAGGACTACGAGTTTCACTTCTCGTTCGTCCGAGCGACCGGAAACTCGGTGCTGATCGATCTTTACTCCAGCCTGCGTTCGCGCTACCAGCGGATCGGCGTCAACGCGGTCGCGCTTCGACCGTCGCGGATGTCGGTGATCGTTCCTCAGCACCGGGCGATCTTCGAAGCCCTGCAGCGGTACGACTCTCAGGGAGCGATCGATACGTTGCGCGAGCATCTGCGACCCGATGCCGCCGTTGTCTCGGGTCTGAATTGATCGCAGCAGCCGGGCCGTCCTCATGCGCTCATCGCTCGCCAGGCGCGCCGGCGCTCGGCTTGGGCCGCCGGATCGGGGACCGGGGCTGCGGCTATCAGCCGCTTGGTGTAGTCCGAGCTTGGTGACCGCAGGACGTCGCCGGCTGGGCCGCTTTCCACCACGCGGCCGTGTTGCAACACGGTGACCTGATCTGCCAACAGCTCGATGACTGCCAGATCGTGACTGATGAACAGGCACGAGAAGCCAAGCCTCTCCTGCAGTTCGGAGAGCAACGTCAGCACGGTTGCCTGCACGGAGACGTCCAAGGCGGAGGTGGGTTCGTCGGCGATCAGGAACTCGGGGTCCAGCGCGAGTGCCCTGGCGATGCCGACGCGCTGCCGCTGGCCGCCTGACAGCTCGTGGGGGAAGCGATCGACCCAATTGGACGAGACCTTCACGCTATCCAGCAGCGCGCACACCCGGTTCCGGATCTCGGTGCGCGACCCGAACTTGTTGATCACCATGGGTGCCGCCACGGAGTCGCCGATCGACAGCCGCGGGTTGAGCGACGAGCCCGGATCCTGGAAGACCATCGAGTAGGTGCGACGCAGCCTGCGCCTGTCGGCCCGACTGGCCGTATACGGGTCGATCCCGCCGATCCGGATCGTGCCCGCCGCGGGCCGCACCAGCCCGGCGATCGCCCGCCCGATCGTGGATTTCCCCGACCCCGATTCGCCGACAAGCCCATGCACACTGCCTCGCGAGATCGCCAGGTCGACACCGTGCACCGCATGAAAGGCCTTGCGGCCCAGCCCTCCCGGGTAGACGACATCGAGACCCGACACCTCGACCGACAACTCGGAGTCGATGGTGGCGGCGTGTTCCTGCTGGGCATCGGGCCGCGGCACTGAGGCCAGCAGGTGCGCGGTGTACTCGGCCTCCGGTGCGGAGAAGAGCTGTCGGACCGGTGCCGCTTCGACCACGGCTCCCGAGCGCATCACCACCACGCGGTCTGCGAGGTCGGCCACCACTCCCATGTCGTGGGTGATCAACAGCACCGCGGCCCCGAGGTCCTTCTGCAGACGCCGCAGCAGGTCGAGGATCTCGGCCTGGACGGTGACGTCCAACGCGGTGGTCGGCTCATCGGCGATGATGACCTCCGGCGAACCGGACACCGCCATCGCGATCATGGCCCGCTGCCGTTGACCTCCGGACAGCTGGTGGGGGTAGCTGTCGATCCGCCGCTCGGGTTCCGGAATCTCGACCAGACGCAGGAGCTCGAGAGTCCGTTCGCGGGCCTGCTTCTCGGTGACGTCCTCGTGGCTGCGGATCGCCTCGACGATCTGTTGGCCGATGGTGTACACCGGGTTGAGGGCGGTCATCGGTTCTTGGAAGATCATCGCGATGCGCTTGCCGCGCAACGCCCGTAACGGCTCGCCGTGAAGCTCGCTGATCTCTTCACCGTTGAAGCGGATGCTGCCCTGGACGCGTGCGTTCGGCGCCAGCAGCTTGAGGACCGACATCGAGCTGACGGACTTTCCCGATCCCGATTCGCCGACCAGCGCGAGGACTTCGCCACGGCATACCGAGAAGCTCACGCCGCGCACTGCGGGCACGGTCTCACCGCCGACCTGAAAGTCGACGCTGAGGTCACTGACCTCCAGCACCACGTCGGCAGTCATCGGCCCAGGGTGCCTTGTTTGAGGGAACCCTTGCCGCCGGCGGTGTTCCGCTCGTACTCGGCCAGGTAGTCGCTGCAGAATGAGAGCACCCGTTCGATCCACACCTCGCCGATCTTCGGGTCGCCAAGCGAGACGTCACCGGTGCAGCCGCTCTGGCTGACTTCGGAGAAGTCCCATAGGACGGTGCCACGCACATCCTGACCGGGGATGGCCGCTTCGCCGTAGCTGACCGGAGTCCAGCCTGCGGCGGAGCGCAACCCGGTGTCGGCCGTCGGGGCCGCCTGGACCTGGTCGGGGAACATCGCCAGCATCGCGGAGTGCTCTGGTTCGGCGCCGTGTCCGTAGGCGGTGGCGGGGTCGGCGTACTGGTCGCGCATCAGGGCGTACCCCAGCGACCACGGGTACAGATGTCCGACCAGGATTCCGAGGTCCCGCCGGGCATCCATGGCGGCGCTGGTGACGGGTGCAACGTTCCCGCCGTTGTTGTCCAACAATACGATTCGTCGGAAGCCGGACTGCACCAGCGCCTCCAACAACTCGTAGGTGACGGCGCGCAGCGTCTGGGCGGACAACGACAGGTTGCCAGGGTAGCCGCGGAACATCGGGGAGTGGCCGTAGTGCAGTGCGGGCGCGACCAGGTATCCGTTGCGGAGGGCCAGTTGATCGGCGACCCATTCGGCGACGATCGAGTCCTCGTGGACCGGCAGGTGCGGCCCGTGCTGTTCGACGGCACCGATCGGCAACAGCACCACCGGGTCGGTGGCGGCCACGTCTCGCACTTCCGTCCAAGACAGTTCGCCGAGCCGATGGGTCCTGAGGTGGCTGGTGGTCGCGGTGCTCACGGTGTCATCCTTTGCAGTTCGGGTGCGGGTCATCGGACATTCCCCCGTCGCTTCGCTCGCCCCGGGTAGAAATTCCCCCGTCGCTCCGCTCGCCCCGAGAGTGCTCCGCGCTTTCGCGGATCGAGCAGGTCGCGCAGTCCGTCGCCGAAGACGTTGAGTGCCAACACGACCGCGACGATCACGATCGACGGGTAGATCAACAGCGAGGGCTGCACCTCGAGGAAGTCTCGACCGGTGCCGACCATCGAGCCCAGCGAGGGCAGTGGCGGCTGCGCACCGAGACCGAGGAAACTCAGGCCCGCCTCGAGCTGGATCGCAAAGCTCACCGACAGGCTCACCTGCACGATGATCGGAGCGGAGACGTTCGGAAGGATGGTGCGCAGCAGGATGTTCGGGGTCGATGCGCCCATGATCTGGGCCGCTTCGACGTACTCGACGTGCCGCAGCGCCAGCACCTGGCTGTACACGATCCTGGTGAACCGCGGGATGTAGAGCACGCCGATCACCAGGACGACGTTGACGAGCTCGTCGCCGAGTATTGCCACGGCGGCGATGGCGAGCACCACGGGCGGAAAGCTGAGCAGGATGTCGATGGCCCGCATGATCACGGTGCCCACGATGCGTCCGGCGTAGCCGGCGATCAGTCCGAGGGCAACGCCGATCACCCCCGCGATGATGACTGAGCTGACGGCCACCGACAGTGTGGTTCGCAGGGCGATCAGCAACCGGGAGAACACATCGCGGCCGAAGTCGTCGGTGCCGAGCAGGCCGTCGGGACTCAGTGGCAGCCCGACCATGTCCCGGTAGTCGTACGGTGCGATGAGTGGCGCCAATAGCGCGACGAGGGTGGCCAGCACGAGGAAACCGCCTGCGATCGCCGTGCGCCGATTGCGTAAGGCACGGCGCCAGAGGTTTTTTGGGCGGACAGGCGGAGCCTGGACGGGCGTGTCGGTGAGGATGCCGTCGGTGAGGGTCATCTAGCTCTCCGTTGTCCGGGGGTCGAGTGTCCGAACGGCCATGTCGCCGATCAGGTTGACCAGGATGACGACGGTGGCCGTGGCGAGCACGACCGCTTGGATGACCGGATAGTCGCGCTGCCCTACCGCGTTCATCAGCAACGAACTGATGCCCGGCCAGCCGAAGATCGTCTCCACGAGGACGGTGCCGCCGATCAGGGTCGTCAGCTCGACGGTGGTGACCGCCACCACCGGCACCAGCGCCGTCCGCAGCGCATGCCTCCGGACCACCATCTTCTCGGCGACGCCCTTGGCGCGGGCGGTGCGCACGTAGTCGGCGGACAGCGTCTCCAACATTGCCGCCCTTGTCATCCGGGTGATTACCGCGCAGGCGGCCCCTGCCAACGTGATCACCGGCAAGATCAGAATCTGTAAGTGCCCAAGGGGATCCGCCCACGGCGTGACGAACCGCCGCGGCGGCAGAATCGGGATCCAGAAGGTGAAGACCAGCAGCAGCAATGTCCCGATCACGAAGACCGGCAGTGAGATGCCGAATATCGAACCCCCCACCAGCAGATGGTCCGCAGGGCGATCGGCGTGCGTAGCGGCAATCCGGCCGAGAAGCACACCGATCAGCACGGCGATCGCGAGTGCCAGCAAGACCAGCTCCAGCGAGTTCGCCAGCCGCGATGGCAGGTCCTGCATGACCGGGCGTCCTGAGATCAGCGAGGTGCCGAGGTCACCTTTGAGCAGCCTTCCCCAGAAGCCGAAGAACTGACCCATCAGCGGCTCGTTGAGGCGCATCGCCTGACGCGCGGCGGCCACCTGTTCCTCGGTGGCCGACTCCCCGAGCGAGGCCCTTGCGGGATCGCCAGGGATGAGGCGGATGAGGAAGAAGACGATGGTGCCGACGACGGCCAGCTGCACGGCGGCAAGCCCTAGTCGGCGAATCACGTACTGGCTCATTGGCTTCGCTCCAACCAGGTGCGCCGCAGGGCCGTCCCGGTCCAGGCTCCCTTCGGGGGATGCGCGTAGCCCTTGACGTAGGTGTGGAAGGCCTCTCCCTGCTCGCGGCGCACGGTGTAGGTGAACGGGACCAGGTCCAATGTTCGCCGCTCGATGTCGGCGTAGATCTCCATCCGCAAGGACGGGTCGGCTGTCTTCTTGCCCTCGCTCAGCAACCGGTCGATCTCCGGGTCGGAGAACGAGAAGGTCTTCGCGAGAACGCCTGTGCTGCCAAGGAAGTCCGCTAGCGACGCCGGGTCGCCGAATTTCGGCGCCGTGCCCCAGGCATGGACCGGGAACTCCTTGTTGGTCACGCTCGCACGGAAGGTGAGCCACTCCTGTGGCACCAGATCGATGTCCAGCCCTGACGACCGCAGCGACGGCAACATCGCCTGGGCCGGCCGGAAGATGACCGAGTACGAGCTGGTGGTGACCATCGGGGCCCGCAGGCCCTCGACTCCCGCCTGACGAAGCAGAGAACGCGCTTGATCTGGATCGTAGGGCATCGCGCCGGCGAACTTGGTGGCGTACGGTGCGAAGTCCTGCGGCATCAGGGAGCCGTTCATCGCAACGCCGTGACCAAGGAATGCCGTGTCCAGCACCGCATCCCGGTCGATCGACATCGCGACGGCCTTGCGGACCCGTACGTCGTCGAACGGCTTCTGCGCCAGATCGAAGCCGACGTAGCCGAACCCGAAGTTCTTGTCGGAGGCGAACTGCAGCTGTGGATTTCGCTGAATGACGTCCACATGCGTGGCCGGTACATAGTCGATCATGTCCACGGTCGCCGCACGCAGGGCGGTCACCCTGGCATAGTCGTCGCCCATCGGCTGGAAGACGATCCCGTTGAGATACGGCAGGTCCGGTTCGAAGTAGGAGTCGAACCTCTCGTAAGTGGTTGCGACACCGGGGATCCGCTCGACGAGGCGGAACGGGCCCGTACCCATCACGGTTGTCTTCGGGTTGGCGCCCGATTCGATCCAGCGCTTGCTGACGATCAGCGTCGGCGGCAGGGCGAGCGCGAACGGCAACGCCACATCGGGTTCGGCGAGGCGCATTTCGACGGTCCGCGGGTCCCCGGCGACCACGTCGACGATACCGGCGAGCAGTGGAGCCGACGAGGCGGCCGTTGCCTTGTCCTGCATGCGCCGGATGGAGAACACGACGTCGTCGGCGGTCAGCGGAGAGCCGTCGTGGAACTTCACACCTTGGCGCAGGCGCACGACATAGGTTCGGGGGTCGGTGAACCCGTACTCCTCGGCGAGGTCCCCGGTGATTTCACCGTTCGAGTCGAACTGCAGCAGGCTGTTGTAGGCGAGCTGGCGCAGGTAATCCGACGCCGCGCCAGTCGAGACGTGCGGATCGAAGTTTGCGGGGTCGGTCGACAAGCCGAAGTAGAGGATTCCACCGCGGCTCGGTGTCCCGGCCGCACCCGGCCGAACCTCGTTCGCCGAGTTGGGCAGCGCAGTCGGATTGCCGCATCCGCTGACGATCGCCGACGAGACTGCAGCCCCTGCTATTGCGGCACTGGCGGTTATGAAGCTCCGCCTACTGAGAGCGCCCACCGGACCTCCCTGTGGTGACCGGGCGTTGGTCGAGGCCTCGGATCGTCGTCGAATCCTTGGCGTATGGATCATGTATACGTGACGCCCACACGGTTCGCAAGACGAATGAGGAATTAATACATCCGCCTCTTTGAGATTCTCATCGGTCGGCGACTTGGGGTCCGGCCGTTAGTGCTTGTCGACCGTTCGGCTCGACTCGATACCCAATTCCCCTGGGATGTCCGGGATCTCGGCAGCGGTTAGAACGCGTACCGCAGGATCCGGGCCTTGCGGGCGCCGGACTTGGTCTTGCCCATCAGCTTGGTGGGCACCCGGATCCAGCGCGGGAAGAGATCGACCTCTGGCGCGTCGGTGAGGCTGGCCTCCTCGACGAGGACCATCCGTGGATTCCATGTCTCCGGGTGATGCGCGTCCTTGAAGCCGGCATAACCCCACTGGCTTCCGACGTCCTTGAACATCTTCTGCGGAAAGACCTTGATCGCCGCGCGGCTGAACCACCCGATCCCGCCATAGTCGTTGAAGGCGAGCTCGCCGGATCCGAAGTGCTCGGTGATGCGCCGGAAGATGCCGGCGATCACCGGCTCGGTCAGGAAGGCGAACAGTCCGTCGGCGATCAGCATGGTCGGGCGGTCGGCGGGGATGGCGTCGGGCCAGTGCTCGTCGGTCAGTGACACCGGCACCGAATGCGACTGCGGGTTGTCGGGCAGGACCTCGTCGCGCACTGCGCTGATGCCCGGCAGGTCCACGTTGTACCAGTCGACCAACGGTGGGGGGCCGACGCGGTAGAGCCCGCTGTCGAGTCCGCCGCCCAGATCGACCACCACGGCATCTGGGTGCGCGGCGACGAAACGGCGCACCCGGTCGTCGAGCATCTTGGCCCGCAGGGCGGTCTGCAGGACCACGCTGTTCTGCACGCCCAGCCCTGCGAAGTCGTAGTCGATCTTGCCGACCACTTCGCCGGCCAAGGTGTCGCCGAGGATGGGTCTCGGCGAACGGCTGTCCAGAGCCCGCGCGTACTCGGTGAGGAAGGCGGTCTGTTCGATGGGTGTGAGTGTCGACGTCGTGATGCCCATGACGGCAACATACTCCATTTTCTCCGCTGAACGTTTTGCCCAAAACGTTCACCGCCCTTGCGATTACGAGCGGCGAGCGGCCGTCCACGGCTGTTCGTTTCTGCTCCGCCGTTCAGCTTCGTCGGCGCGCTCCTTGGCCCACATGTCCTCGAACTCATCTCCAGGGTGCGCGTTGGGTAGGCGGTTCATCACTCGGCTGAGCCACTTGGGCGCCGAGGCCGGCTCCCACTGGGGCAGGGCCATGCTCAGCGCGTTCAGGGTCTTGAGGACGATGAAGACCCCGAACAACGCGGACGCGTCGGTCATGACGGCGCCGAACATGCCGAGTACGAGCGTGAGATGCACGACGGCGATTCGACCGAGGCTGCGATTCGCGGTCTGCTCGACCTGCCAGAACGTCCACCGGCGAAGCCCTGGCAGGTCCACCGCGAATTCGATGGCGAGGACGACGAAAACGCCGATGCACCCGTTTCGGACCTGGTGCCAGTCGACGTTTGCGAGGGCTGCCTGGCTGTTGTGGTCGAGCACGAACAGGATGACTCCGAGAAACACGCCGTGTGCCGCGGAGAAGGCCAGGCTCGTCACCAGGAATCCATTGACGAATGAGGTCTGCGAGCCACCGGCTGATTTCGGTGCCTGGTACTTGAAGTGCCCACGACGTGGGCTCGTGCGCTGATTCACGATGATCCGTGCCGCAACGAACAGACACACCGCCACGTTCTCGAACCAGTAGACCACCAGCGTCGTGCCTGCCGACCATTCGCCGACGAACCAACCGGCCGCAGGAATCGCGTTGACGGCCAGCAGCGCTAGCAGATGAACGGTTCGGGGCATCGCGTCATCGTTGCACGGTTAGCCCAAAACGTTCACGGCCCTTGCGATTACGAGCGCAATGGTGGTAACCGCGACGAGGCTCTGCACGGACATCATCACCTTGGCCCAGCGGGCCAGCGGCATGGTGTCGGTGGGGGAGAAGGCCATCGAGTTCGTCAGGCTGACATAGAAATAGTCGATGAACGTCGGGCGCCAGCCCGGCTTCACCAGCTTCGCGGTGTCTGGGTCCATCTGCGGGAACATGAAGTCCGGGTAGGGCGTGACGCCTGCCCGCCGCGCGAATGGGCCGCCACGGTCCAGTTCCCAGTACCAGATGCCGAACACGATGATGTTGGTGACGAAGATCGCCGCGCCGCTGCCCAGCAGAAGACTGGCGTCGTTGCTGACCTGGCCGGACAAGATGTGCGTGTCCAGCACGATCGCCGAGAGCGTGTTGTCGATGGTGATCGCCCCCAGCAGAATCCAACTCGCGTACTTCCCGAGCGTGGTCGACCGGGTCAGCCGGATCGGGTTCAGCCCGATCAGAACGGCGAGCAACAACAGTTCCATGGTGATCAGAGGCCACCGTGGAACGAGTATGTAACTGTGCGCGATCGCCAGTTGTAGGACCATGGTGGTGACCAGTGCGACGAGCACGGGCAGGCGGCTCTCCGGGGCGCCGGGCCGTAGCCACGACGGCACGTGGTGTTCCGCCTCGCTGGCCAGCCGCTCCGCTCGCTTGAGGAACTCCTCGGTAGCGGGATGTTCAGGCGTGTTGTCCATCAGCCAAGTGTGTGCGCGACGATTGATCTGTGGACGACGACACGACTGACAGTTTCCTGGGCAAGTCCCGCCACATCGGCGTCTGGATCAACGCCAGCCCCGACGCGGTGTACGCGCTCGCATCGGATCCGGCTGAGCTGTCGCGCTGGGCGGCGGGTCTTGCCGATCCCGCGTTGTCCGACGCGGTCGTCGACTTCGCGCCGCAAAACGAGTTCGGCGTGCTCGACCACGAGGTCCGGCTGCCTTCTGGTGAGGCGGTCTACAACCCGATGCGAGTGATCCCCGGTGGATCGGGGGAGACCGGCTGCGAAGTGGTGTTCACGCTGCGCCGCCGGCCAGGGGTCACGGACGCGGAGTTCGAGGCCGACGCTGCAGCGGTGGCAGCGGACCTCGAGACGTTGCGGGGACTGCTCGAGGACTAATCGTCCGAGGACTGGAACACGCCAAGGCCCAGCCAGGCCACGGTGCCCGCGGCCGCGGCAGCGACGACGGCAGGGCCAGGGTTCATGGTGACGACGCCGACGACGAGCAGCACCAGAAGGCCCACACCGAGCGCGACCAGCTTGTACACCGGCCACGGGACACCGGCGATCCGCACTTCGGTGCCTGATGTCACTAGCTTGACGCTGGGGGCCGTCATGGGATTAACGATAGCTCGTATCCAAGAGTTCGGGCAACCGAAACACTGGATCAGGTCCGTCCCTGCGCTTCGCGGAAATAAACTGACCGGATGCCACTGACCGGAGAATACGAACCAAGCACGTCGGATTGGGCCCGCGAGAACGCGGAGACGTACATGAAATCGGGCGGGACCGACGGCACCGAGCTGAAGGGCAAGCGCGTCATCCTGCTGACCACCGTCGGCGCCAAGACCGGAAAGATCCGCAAGACGCCACTCATGCGGGTGGAGAACGACGGCGAGTACGCCGTGGTGGCGTCGCTCGGCGGGGCGCCCAAACACCCGGTCTGGTACTGGAACATCAAGAAGAACCCGCGGGTCGAGCTTCAGGACGGCGAGGTCACCAAGGACTACGAGGCCCGCGAGGTCGTCGGTGACGACAAGGCGGTGTGGTGGGACCGCGCGGTCGAGGCCTGGCCCGACTACGCCGACTACCAAAAGAAGACCGACCGGCAGATCCCGGTCTTCGTGCTGACCCCGGTCAGCTAAACCGGTTTCCGCCCGCCGCCCACGAGGTGGCACCATTGATCGGTGTCCGCTGAGTTGAGCCAGAGCCCCCGCACGTCATCGCCGCTGACCGCGGCCGACATCGATGCGGCCGCTGAGCGAATTTCCAGCGTCGTCGCACTCAGCCCCCTGCAGCTCAGCGATCGGTTGTCGGCGGTCACCGGTGCCAGCGTCTACCTCAAGCGCGAAGACCTGCAGGCGGTGCGCTCCTACAAGCTGCGCGGTGCCTACAACCTGCTGATGCAGCTGACGCCGGACGAGATCGCCGCAGGCGTGGTGTGCTCGTCGGCGGGCAATCACGCCCAGGGTTTCGCGCTGGCGTGCAGGTCGATGGGCATCCATGGGCGGGTCTACGTACCTGCCAAGACGCCGAAGCAGAAGCGTGACCGCATCCGCTACCACGGCGGCGAGTACATCGAGCTCATCGTCGGAGGCAGGACCTACGACGTCGCGGCCGCCGCGGCGCTCGACGACGTCGCCCGCACCGGTGCCACCCTGGTACCGCCGTACGACGACGTGCGCACCATGGCGGGGCAGGGCACCATCGCCGTGGAAATCCTGGATCAACTCGACGTCGAACCCGACCTGGTGATCGTCCCGGTCGGCGGCGGCGGATGCATCAGCGGCATCACCACCTACCTCGCCGAACGCACCACCAGTACCGCGGTGCTCGGGGTGGAACCCGCTGGCGCGGCCGCGATGGTCGCCGCGCTGGCCAACGGTGAGCCGGTCACACTCGACCACGTCGATCAGTTCGTCGACGGCGCGGCGGTCGCGAAGGCGGGTGCGTTGCCGTACGCCGCCCTGGCCGCTGCCGGTGACATGGTGTCGATCACCACGGTCGACGAGGGCGCAGTGTGCTCGGCGATGCTCGACCTGTACCAGAACGAGGGCATCATCGCCGAGCCGGCGGGTGCGCTCTCGGTTGCCGCGCTCCTCGAGGCCGACGTCGCTCCGGGATCGACGGTGGTGTGCCTGATCTCGGGCGGCAACAACGACGTATCGCGCTACAACGAGGTGGTCGAGCGCTCGCTGGTGCACCTCGGGCTCAAGCACTACTTCCTGGTGGACTTCCCGCAGGAGCCCGGCGCCTTGCGCCGCTTCCTCGACGAGGTGCTCGGCCCGAACGACGACGTCACCCTCTTCGAGTACGTCAAGCGCAACAACCGGGAGACGGGTGAGGCACTCGTCGGCGTCGAACTGGGCTCGGCCGCCGACTTCGACGGCCTGATGGAGCGCATGCGGGCGTCCGACCTCCACGTCGAGGCGCTCGAACCGGGTTCACCGGCGTACCGCTACCTGACCTGAGCGATGGACGATCTCGCGGATTCCGAGACGCCCGATCTCGAACACCTGCGCCGCCAGTACGAGGAGGCGGCCGACGAGGGAGACACCGACGCCGAGTTCGCCCTCGGTGTGCTGTTCTCGGAGTGGATGGATCCGCCGGACCTGGATTCGGCGTGCCGATGGTACGAGCGTGCCGCCGATGCGGGGAACGTCGACGCCATGGTCAACCTCGGGCTCATCTGCGCGGAGCGGATGGACCCGCCCGATCTCGATGCGGGGCGCCGTTGGTATGAGCGCGCTGCCGAGGCTGGGCGCGGCGAAGCCATGCTCGGGCTCGGCTGGATTCACGAAGAGCTCGCCAGGCCTCGGGAACTCGACGAGGCGTGCCAGTGGTACGAACGTGCCGCCGAGACGGGAAACGTCGACGCCATGCTGAGGCTCGCGTACCTGTACCAGGAGTTGATCAGCCCAGCCGATCCCGATGCCACCCGGCGCTGGTGGGAGCGTGCCGCCGATGCCGGCCACAGCGACGCCATGCACAACCTTGGAGTGCTGCACCACGCTTTCATGGATCCGCCGGATGACGAAGCGGCGCGGCAATGGTGGGAGCGTGCTGCCGAGGCGGGGGAGAGCAGGGCCATGAACAGCCTCGGTCTGCTCTACTCGCACTGGACCGATCCGCTGGACCTGGATGCGGCACGGCACTGGTACGAGCGTGCGGCCGAGGCCGGGAACTACAACGCCATGAACAACCTCGGGTGGCTGCTCCACGAGCAGATGGACCCGCCGGACCTGGACACCGCACGGCGCTGGTACGAGCGCGCCGCCGACGGCGGCCACCGCCGGGCGAAGATCAACCTAGTGCGCTGGCGGATCGACGCGGCGCGCAGGCGTCTGCATCCGGCATCGGATCGGGAGAGCGAGAACGGGTCGGAATGACCGGGGCTGCGGTCAGTCTGCGACGCGCAGGATCGCGAACGAATGCCCCGCGAGGCGCGTGCCTTCCGCGCCGACGGCAGGCTCGTCGGAAGCCGAAACCACCTCACCGGTGACGGGTACCGACACCGCTTCCGTGCCGAGATTGCACGCGACGGCGAAAGCCCCGCGCCGCAACACGATCCAGCGCTGATCCTCGTCGTAGTCCACGCCGAGGTGGTCCAGCCAGGGGTCGGCGAAGTCCGGTTCGGCGCGCCGAAGCGCGATCAGCCCGCGGTAGACGTCGTGTAGCCGCGCGTGCTCGCCTGCGTCGATCTCGTCCCACGCCAGCTTGGAGCGCTCGAAGGTCAGCGGGTCCTGGGGGTCGGGCACCTCGTCGGCGTCCCACCCGTGCTCGGCGAATTCGGCCTTGCGTCCCTCGGCGGTGGCTCGGGCCAGCTCCGGCTCGGGGTGGCTGCTGAAGAACTGGAACGGGCTCGACGCACCCCATTCCTCGCCCATGAAGAGCATTGCGGTGTAAGGAGATCCGAGGACCAGCGCGGCCTTCACCGCGAGCTGTCCGAAGGTCAGGCTCTGCGACGGACGGTCGCCGACGGCGCGGTTGCCCACCTGATCGTGGGTCAGGGTGTAGGCCAGCAGCCGGGTGGCGGGGATGGTGGCGGTGTCGAGGGGCCGGCCGTGCCGTCGACGCCGGAACGAGGAGTAGGTGCCTGCGTGGAAGTACCCGTGCTTCAGCGTGGTCGCGAGGACCTCCAGCGAGCCGAAATCCGAGTAGTACCCCTGACGCTCGCCGGAGACGGCGGTGTGGATGGCGTGGTGAATGTCGTCGTCCCACTGCGCGGTCATGCCCAATCCGCCGTGATCGCGCGGCGTGATCAGCCGCGGGTCGTTGCGGTCGCTCTCGGCGATCAATGACAGCGGCCGGCCCAACTCGTCCGCCAGAGAATCGGTTTCGCCCGACAGCTCCTCCAAGATGTGCACGGCCGTGGTGTCGACCAACGCGTGGGTGGCGTCGAGACGCAGCCCGTCGGCGTGGAAGTCGCGCATCCAGCGCAGGGCGCATTCGATGATGTAGGTGCGCACCTCGTCGGAACCGGCGTCGGCGATGTTGATCGACTCGCCCCATGGGTTGCTGCCGGTGGACAGGTACGGCCCGAACCGGGGGAGGTAGTTTCCGGAAGGGCCGAGGTGGTTGAACACCGCATCGATCAACACGCCGAGCCCGCGGTGGTGGCAGGCGTCCACGAAGCGCACCAGGCCGTCAGGGCCGCCGTAGGGCTCGTGCACGGCGTACCAGAGCACGCCGTCGTAGCCCCAGCCGTGCGTGCCGCTGAACGCGTTGACGGGCATGAGCTCGACGAAGTCAACGCCGAGATCGGCAAGGTAGTCGAGCCTGTCGATCGCGGCGTCGAACGTGCCTGCCGCAGTGAAGGTCCCGATGTGCAGCTCGTAGAGCACCGCACCTTCGATGGAGCGGCCACGCCAGCCGGCGTCGGTCCACGTCGCCGTCGACGCGTCCCACAGCTGTGAGCGCTCGTGCACGCCGTCGGGCTGTCGAGGGGAGCGCGGATCGGGCAACACCTTGCCATTCCCCGTCGCTTCGCTCGCCCCAGCGTCATCGTCATCCAGGACGAAGCCGTACCTCGCCTCCGGACGGGCATCGACCACCGCGCGCCACCAGCCGTCGTCCGATCGCGTCATCGCGTGCAGCGTGCCGTCGACGTCGAGTCGCACCCGGTCGGGTCGCGGGGCCCAGACGGCGAATTCGTGGTCAGGGCGAGCGAAGCGACGGGGTACGACGGGATCAGGCACGCGTCTTCTCCAGCAAGGCCACCGGCAGGTCCGCGTACAAGTCGGTCGCCTCGACCCGCCCCGAGAACCGCAGTCCCGTCAACCGGTCGGTCCAGTCGCCTGCGGGCAGCGCCAAAGACGTGTCGCCCCAGCCGGTGTCGGCCAGCCGGACCGTCCAGCGGCTCACCGCCACCACGACGTCGTCCCCGCGCTGGAACGCAACCACGTGCTCGCGCGCCTCTCCGCTGGCCAGTACTGGCCGGTGGCCGCCCGAGGCGAAGATGTCGGGCCGCTCGCGGCGCAACCGCAATGCCGCGGCGACGACCCGGATCTTGGGGTCGGTCATGGCGCGCAGCGCCTCGCGATGCGCGCCGAAGTCGATCGGCCTGCGGTTGTCGGGGTCGACGAGGCTGTCGTCCCACAGTTCGGTGCCCTGGTAGACGTCGGGCACGCCAGGGGCGGTGAGCTGCAGCAGTTTTTGGCCAAGGGCGTCACTGTGACCGTGAGCGTCGAGCCGGGCCACCAACGAGGTCAGCTCCGCGGCCACCGGCCCGTCGATCACCTCGTCGAGCCAGGTATGCACGGCGGACTCGAAATCGTGGTCAGGATCGTTCCACGTGGTGTGGGCGGCGGCCTCGCGGATTGCCTTCTCGGTGTAGGCGTGCAGCCGGCCGCGAAGGTCATTCGTGACCGCACCGTCGACTGGCCAGACGCCGAACGCGTTCTGCCACAGGAACAGTGCCGTGCCGGCGTCGGGTGGCGGCGCCAGCCGCATCCACTTTCCGATGAGCTCACCCCACAGCGACGGCACCTGCGACAACACGCCGATGCGGGCGCGGACGTCCTCACCGCGCTTGGTGTCGTGGGTGGACAGCGCCGTCATCGTCGACGGCCACAGCCGTGCCCGGACACCGGCGCGGTCGTGGAACTCCGCGCCTCCGACGCCGAACCACTCGGGCTCGCCGCCCACCTCGTTGAGCGACACCAGCCGCGCATCGCGATAGAAGAGGCAGTCCTCCTTGGACTTGGCTGTGGCCGCGCCGCACAGCTGCTGCAGGCGGACCGCCGCCTCCCCACCGGCCGACACCGCGGTGGCCACGATGGCCAGGGGTTCGGCGAATCGTGGTGTCTCGACCGCGGTCTCGGCCAGCGCCACCGGCAACACCGACGCCAACGACAGGTAGTCAGAGCGGTACACGCCGACGTGACTGATCAACGCGGCGACTGCCGCGGCGAGGTCCGGGTGATCGGTACCGGTGGCCGCGACGATCGCCCTGCACAGGCGACCCAACTCGCTGTGCAGTGTGTTCGTCACGGCGTCGACCTTGAGCTCATGGGCAAGCTCGGGCGTCTCGGAGTAAGCGGTGCCCAAGGAGTCGACGAGCTCGGTCAGTGCAGTCTTGCCTGAACCGACGGGACCGCCGATTCCAACCCGCAGGGGACCGGTGCCTGGATGATTTGCAGTGAGCAGGGAATTCATGAGCGAAACAGCCTCGTGTACTGAGTCTCGTGGAGTGCCGAGCAGCGCTCGAGTCCGGGCGCGGCCGTGCCCAGATCTTCGAGATCGACGCGTTCCGCCTGCTGCGTGACGCTTTCAACAATGGGAAGCAGGTGAGCAACAGCAAGTTGCCCGTGTGTCTGGCCCAGCGGAATCAACCTCACACCCGCAGATACCAGGTTCGCCGCGACTGCGTGCAGATACGAGCTCAGCGCCGGCTGCAACGCAATTCCGTGCACGGAGCAGGTCAGGCCGACGACCACCGCATGTGCAACGTCTCCGGTCGAACCACCCTCCAGAACGCGGCTCATCAGCTGCTCGTGGAAATCGATCGATGCCTGTAGCCGGTCGTAACTGACGTCCAAGAGTTTCTTGGCGGTGGTGATCTCGCTCATCGTGTTGACGGTGTCCCGAAACACCGAAGCGTTCTCGATCGCGATGGCCGCGTAGTCGGCCAGCGAGGACAGCAGCGAGATCTCGTCCTGGGAGAAGGTACGTGCTTGCCGATCGGCGGCAAACAGTACTCCCAAGAGTCGACGGTCGATCTTGAGTGGTACGCCGAGAATCGCAACTAGGTGCTCGTCGATCACGACGTCGTCGATGTGGTGGACGAACCGATGGTCGCCGAGGTAGTCGGCTGTCCAGTGCGGCGAGCACTCCTCGGCGACGA
>Ga0137412_10000925_pt1 | contig 21931 bp, 14 predicted proteins | sample CZODoug2_1_16fun_FD_122160 | JGI IMG/M metagenome (GOLD analysis project Ga0137412, IMG submission 122160) | Vadose zone soil fungal communities from Angelo Coast Range Reserve, California, USA - CZODoug2_1_16fungal (Hybrid Assembly) | ecosystem: Environmental > Terrestrial > Soil > Vadose zone... | reverse complement strand
CGAACCGATGGTAATGAGAACAAGGCTCGGCGGAATGGTCTCGGTTTGCGCGCCGGTGGCCGCGAGCAGGGCGACGAGATCGCCGGGCTTGGCACCCCGTTGCTTCATTTCCGGAAACAGCACGGGCGCGACCGCCGCCATGTCGGCGGCCTTGGAGCCCGAAATGCCCGACACCAGATACATCGCACCGACCAGCACGTAATGCAGCCCGCCACGGACATGGCCGAGCAGGCTGGCCAGGAACGCCACCATCGCCCGCGCCATCCCGGTCATCTCGATCAAAAGGCCAAGGAACACAAACAACGGCACCGACAGCAAAATCAGGTGACTCATGCCCTCGTCCATGCGGCCGACCAGCACCATCAGCGGCGTCCGCGTCGTCAGCGCCAGATAGCCGAAGATCGCTAAGCCGAACCCGAACGCGATCGGCACGCCCGCGAACACGCAGAAGCCGGCGACGCCGACAAAGAAGATCACGAGATTGATATTGCCGAGCGGCCGCAGCAGAGGCTGCGCCAGCCAGAACAGGCCGATCAGGATCGCAACCGACAGCACCGCCGCCAGCAGCACCTTGATATCGCCGGTTCGCGCCAGCCGCAGCAGCGAGAACAGCGCCATCAGGCAGATGCCGACCGGCAACGCCGCGGCGCGCCAAGTGTTGGAAATCTGCAGCGCCGGCGTGGTGATGAAGCTCTCGTCATAGGCATAGTCATAGGCCGGATGCACGACGAGAAGCAGGAAGGCCAGCGCGGCGCAGGTCGCGACCACGTCGAGATAGGCGCGCATCATGGGCCCGGCGCTGCCGATCACCGCCGTCATCCGCATGTGTTCGGAGCGGCGGAACGCCACCGCCGCCCCCAGCATCGCCAGCCAGAGGAACAGCATCGAGGCCAGTTCGTCCGACCAGATCAGCGGCTGGTGCAGCACGTAGCGCGCGATCACGCCTGCGAACAGGATGACGATCTCGGCCACGACCAGGACCGCCGCCGGGATCTCGACCAGGAATCCGAGCCATGCCTCGATCGATGCGACAAGCGACCGAGGGCGAGGGGACTGGCGATCGGACTCCAGCCTCAGCTCGGTGACGGAAATCTCCGTCACTTCGATCTCTGTGACTTCTACATGAGCCATTGGCGGCCCCACACCACTACGACAGCTTGCCGACGGCCTTCTCCAGAACGTCCCAGGCGTGGTCGCCGTATTTGCCTTTCCATTCGGCATAGAATCCGGCCGTACGCAGCTTGTCGCGGAACGGCGTCACGTCCGGCTGGTTGAACACCAGCCCCTTGCCCGCCAATTCCTCCTTCACCGTCGCGTTCAGCTTCTCGGTGTCGGCGCGTTCCTTGACGGCGGCCGCGTTGACGTTCTTGGCGACGATGGTCCTGATATCCTCAGGCAGCGCCTGCCAGGCGCGGCGGTTCATCAGGAACCAGAAGCCGTCCCACATGTGGTTGGTCAGCGAGCAATATTTCTGCACTTCATAGAGCTTCGCGGTCGAGATCAGCGCCAGCGGATTTTCCTGGCCCTCGACGATCTTGGTCTGCAGCGCCGAATAGACTTCGGCGAAGTTGATCGAGGCGGGCGAGGCGTCGAACGCCTTGAACATCGAAGTCCAGAGCGGCGACACCGGCACGCGGATCTTGAAGCCCTTGAAGTCGTCCGGGCTGGTGATCGGCTTGCTCGACGACGTGGTCTGGCGGAAGCCATTGTCCCAGATCTTGTCCATGACCTCGAGGCCGGCCTTGTTGATCTCGGAGCGGACATAGCCGCCGAGATCGCCATCCATGGCCTTCCAGACCGTGGGATAGTCCGGAAAAGCGAAGCCGATGCCGTTGATCGAGGCCGCCGGCACGAGCGTCGCCAGGATCAGGCCTGAGAGCGTGAAAAACTCGATGCCGCCGGAGCGCAACTGGCTCAGCATGTCGGTATCGGAGCCGAGCTGGTTGTTCGGGAAAACCTGCAGGTCGAACCGGCCATTGGTCTCGGTCTTGATCGCAGCCGCCATCTCGCGGGCGCGCGCCACGAACGGATGGGATTCCGGGAGGTTGTTGGCGAATTTGTAGGTGAACTCGGCCGTCTGCGCCCGCGCCACCAAGGGCGCGCCGACGCCGGCAACGACCGCTGACGCAGCGGAGGCCTTCAACAGCGTGCGTCGTGAAAAACTCATCTCAATCATCTCCCTCAAAGCTTCTTGTTGTTGTCGCTGGCCCACCTATACGGGCCACCGCCCGTCAGGTCATCTGCGATCTCGCAAACCTTGGTGAGGTTTTATCGCAGCGTCCTCAAGCGGCGGCAATCTCGGCCGCAGCGCTGGCCAAACGACGCGCCGGGGGCGCGATCGGCGCGCGGCCCAAAACGCCGCCCAATGACCCGGATTTTCAGGAATTTCGGCTAAATCCTTGATCCGTCTAGGGATAAATATATTCCATAATATACCTTATGCGAATCGGCTATATCAGGATGCGGCGTTTCGAACGGTCTCATCGCCACGCGCGTGATAGCTAGCCACGCCATCGCCCGGGTACCTTGCCAGGAATGCGGCGAGCCTGACTTTTGCGGTCGCCGCCGGCCCGTCGCGAAGCGCGTCGTAGACCAGATCCCAATGCCGGCAGAACTCGCACTCGGCGTCGTTGGCGGCGTTGCGTTCGCACCGCAGTTCGTGGATCTCGACGGCCTCGCCAAATCCCTTGGGGCGGATTCGGTCGACGCGCCGGAACAGGAAACGCGACGCCACGCGCTGCTGCAGCGCCGCCGTGACCAGGACCTGTGTGCCGTAGTTCTTGTTGAGGCCTTCGAGCCGCGCGGCAAGGTTCACGGTGGCGCCAAGCGCGGTGTAGTTCATGCGGTCCTCGGAGCCGATATTGCCCACGACGGCGGGACCGGTATGGAGCCCGCATCGGGTGTGGTAGGACGGCCATCCCTCCTCCCGGAACTGGTCGTTCAGGCGGTCGTTGGCGCGGAGAAACGCCAGCGTGGCGGCACAGGCATTGGCGGCATGGTCGGGATCGTCGGCCGGCGCGTTCCAGATCGCCATGATCGCGTCGCCGATGAACTTATCGACGGTGCCGGAATGGGCCATGATTTCCCCTGACATGGCGGCGAAGTAGCGCGAGGTGTGCTGCATGACCTTGGCGGGGTCGGCTTGCTCCGTCAGTCCGGTGAAATTGACGATATCGGAGAAGAACAGCGTGACTTCCCGACGTGTCCCGCCAAGCTGGAGCGGTGTCCCCGTCTCGATCAGCCGCTCGACGAGACGCCGGGGCACGAAGCGCGAGAATGTCTGCGTCACCGAGCGCATGGTGGCGACGGATCGGCTGAGATCGTCGATTTCGCGGATCAGCGAATGCACCTGCGGCGCTGCGGAGGGCAGGAAGCGTTGGATGCGGTCGGTTTCGTCAGCCAGGCTGCGGAGCGTGCGCGACAGCAGCGCGCCGATGAAGAAGACGACCGGAACCATCAGCGCCACGAACCCGACCGTGGCGGCGAACAGCCTCCCCCGCTCGGATAGAATGCTGGCGAAGAACTCGTCGACCGGCGCGACGACGGCCACGCGGAGATTGGCCGGGCCCGAATGCGGGATCGTCTGGAAGGCCGCGGCGTGCAGCCTCCCCGCCGGGTCCTGGAAGAACTGTTCAGAGATCCCGCTCACGCGCCATTCGCGGATCGCCTTGAGCACGCCCCCCATGTCGGTTTCGCGAAGGCTGGGAATCGTACCCGACACCTCCCGTCCAAGTATTTCGGACATCCGCGGATGGGCCAGAATGCGATCGTCATCGTCGAACAGGAAGGCAACCGATGATGGCGTCAGCCGCTCCCGCTTCAAGAGTTCTTGTGTCACCTCCAGCAGCATGTCGCCGGCGATCACCCCGCCTCTGCCCTGCTCGATCGCCAACTGGACGGTGTAGCCTTGCTGTCCTGTCGCGAAGAATACGTAGGGCCCGGTCAGCCAGGTGCCGTCGCGGCGATCGGCGTCTTTGTACCACGGCCGGTCGCGCGGATCGTAATCGAGAGGACCCGGCAACTCCCTGACGGCTTCCAGGCTCTCGGACAAAAACAGCCGCCTCGACCTCACCCGGGCCGGGTCGGATTTCGATATGACGACAAGGCGGAAGGCGGCCCGTTCGGGCGCCTCGAGCCGTGCGCGGGTGTTTCGCCCCGTGCCGTCGATGGCGTCCATCTCGATGAATGAACCGTCGTCATAACCGACATAGAGATTGAAGAGCTGGCCGTTGCTTCTCAGCATCGCCGCGAGCAGGGCATGGAGCTGCGGATTGTCCTCGATCTCGGCGGATTGAATGGAAGGCATCGCGCTCAGCACAGCGAGATTGTCGCGGACCAGCTTCAATTGCGAACCGATACGGTCCGCCGACAACTCGGCCACCTCCCCGATGAACTTGCTGGCCGCCGCATTCGTGATCGAGGTGATGCGCGAAAAGCTTAGATAAACGAGCGTGAGACCGATGACGAGGACGATCGCGACGAACAGCGCGATGATGGACGTCTTGAACCCGAATTGCATCGGCCGGCCTCGCGCCGGCGCCTGCGGGTTGATCAGCGCCATCGGTGTCCTCCTGCAATGCTGCGGCCGACCTGGCGCCGTGCATCATGCCGGCCTGCGATGCGCAGGCCGGCACGTACGCGACGCCCGTTACTTGACGCCGCGCTGTTGGAGCTGCTGTTCGATCATCCGGTTCAAGTTGCCGCGGATCCGGTCGAGATCCAGACCCTCCGCCAACGCCTTCTTCTGCTTCATGGTGTCCAACGTGCTTTCCATGATGTTCGCGGGATTGAAGCTCGGCGGGAACGAACGTGGCGGGAAGTCCTTGAACGTCGCCACGAACTGGAAAACCTCATCCATCGCACCGTAGACTGCCCCGACGTGGTTGAGCTGCCAATCCCAGAAGGTGTTGGACGTGATGTCGGCACGCTCAAACGGGTCCTGCATCAGGTTGAAAATCTTCTGCAGGCGGAGTGTCGTGAAGGGCTCGGCCCACAAGCCCATCGTGCCTTCCTTGCGCTGCTCGGAAAACACGTACTTGTAGTCGCCCATCCTGTAGCCCACCAGTAGGCCGTCGTCATCGGAATAGAAGAACTTGTCACGGGCGCTTTTCGTCCCGTTGTTATTTGCTGCGCTCCCGCTCACATTCCTCAGGAAGTTGGATTGGTCGTAGCCGTCGAGGTGAACCTTGTAATTAATGCCGTTGGCGGTGTATCCGGCCTTAAGCTTGTTGACGATGTCTGGCTCGCCCGCGACGGCGCAGAGCGTGGGTATCCAGTCGTTGTGGCTCATGATCTCGTTGCTCACCGTGCCGGGCTTGATGGCGGCCGGCCAGCGCACCAGGCAGGGCACGCGGAAGGCGCCCTCCCAGTTGGTATTCTTCTCGCTGCGGAACCAGGTCATGGCGCCGTCAGGCCACGTGTTCATGTGGGGTCCGTTGTCGCTGGAGTAGACGACGATGGTGTCGTTGGCGACGCCCATGTCGTCGAGCGCCTTGAGCAAGGTACCGACCGTATCGTCATGCTCCAGCATGCCGTCGACATACTCGCTGTCGCCGTGCGTATAGCGGCCACGGTGATCGGCGCGAACATGCGTACGCAGGTGCATGCGCGTGCCATTGAACCAGCAGAAGAACGGCTTGCCCGCCGCCTGTTGACGCTTCATGAAATCGATCGCAGCGGTCGATGTCTCGTCGTCGATCGTCTCCATGCGCTTCTTGGTCAGCGCACCGGTATCTTCGATGGTCTGCTTGCCGACCTTGCCGGAGCGCGGATCGACCGTCGGGTCGTCCCGATCGGTCGCCGTGCATTTGAGGACGCCGCGCGGTCCGAACTTGGCTTTATAGGCCGGGTCCTTTGGATAGTCGGGTAATTCCGGCTCTTCCTCTGCGTTGAGATGATAAAGATTTCCGAAGAACTCGTCGAACCCGTTCACGGTCGGCAGCGACTCGTTGCGGTCGCCGACATGGTTCTTGCCGAATTGCCCTGTCGCATAGCCGAGGTTCTTGAGCAGTCCGCCGACGGACGGATCCAACTGGCTCATACCCATCGGCGCGCCGGGAAATCCCACCTTGGTGAGCCCGGTACGAATGCCGTGCTGACCGGTGAGGAATGCCGCGCGCCCCGCGGTGCACGACTGCTCCCCATAATAATGCTGGAGCTTGATCCCCTCGCGGGCGATGCGGTCGATGCTCGGGGTCTCATAGCCCATCAGGCCGTTCGAGTAGGCGCTGATATTGGCAATGCCGACGTCATCGCCCCAGATGATGAGGATGTTCGGCTTGCGGCCGGAGGGAGTGGCCGGCGTCTGGCCTGGCGCAGCCGGCGCCGCTTTCTGCGCTTGCGCCAGCGCGCCGGAGGTCAACGTCGCCGCTGCCACCAGCGCCGAGGAACCAAGCAGGATTTTGCGGCGGCTGAGGGCGCGCTCCTCGGTCTCGTTCAATGATCCTTCGCGGCGTTCCCGTTTCTTAGTGTCGTCGGGCATTTTTGGCTCCCTCTTCACTATGAGGACTGACAATTATTCCGCGGTCGGCGTCCTCTTTACGCAGCGGAATCCGACATGGCTGGTGGATGTGTCGATCGGCTCGGCATGGCGCGCGGCCGGCCGGTAGCGGCGGCAGTAATTCGGTGCGCAGAGGTGCGAGCCGCCCTTCAGCACCTTGCGCGGGATTCTGATGTTAGGCAGGCAGGGATCGTAGCTGGCCTCTTCGCAGCCGCCGCGCGGATTCTGGGGAATGCAGCAGGCCTTCGGCGCATCGACCTCGTGCTTCGTCGAATACCAGTCCGCCGTCCATTCCCAGACATTGCCGATCATGTCGTGCACGCCGTAGCCGTTCGGCGCAAAGGCCGTTACGGGCGAGGTGCGCTCGTAACCATCGACGTTCAGATTCTGCCGGGGGAATTCGCCCTGCCAGGTATTGGCCATGTGCGCGCCGCCGGGCGTGAACTCGGTGCCCCAGGCGAACTCGGCGCCGTCAAGACCGCCCCGCGCGGCGAATTCCCATTCGGCTTCAGTCGGAATATCCTTGCCGGCCCATTTGGCGTAAGCGAGTGCATCGGAAAAGGAGACGTGCACGACAGGATAATCGTCGAGCCCTTTGATGTTGCTCTTCGGGCCGTAGGGATGGCGCCAGTCGGCGCCTTTCATGAAGGTCCACCACTGGCTCCAGTCGCGCAGATCGACCGGGGGCGGCGGCGGCACGAACACGAGAGACCCGGCATAAAGCATGTGGGGCAATGCGCCGGGATACTGCCTTGGGTCGGGTGGAATTTCGGCTAGCGTCTTGTGGCGGGTTGCTTTGACGAAGCGCTTGAATTGCCGGTTCGTCACCGGCATGCGGTCGATCCAAAAGCCGTCGACCGTCACCCGATGGACCGGCGCTTCCTCCGGATAGTGATCGTTGGAGCCTATGCGGAACGTGCCGCCGGAAATCCAGACCATGTCGCCGGTCCGGCCACCTTCCGGTTGTCGATCGTTCCGCTCAATGTCCGGCCACAGCAACGTCATGACAGAAAACTCCAGACGTACGTGCCAGCAAAACTCCCATGCCAAACCGGAGGCAGCCGCAACAAATCTGATCGCGGCGCCCACGGCGATCCGCGGCCAGAAGCCAACGGGTCAGCATCCCTTCCCTTCCGTTGCGATACCGGCAGCTTCTCGCGCCTGATCAGGGTGGTCAACCCTAAATAGCGCCTGCTACTATGCGCCGCTGTGAGTTGCCATCTTGGGGAGTGCGACCGTCGGTCGATCGATCTGCTTCATTGAGGATCGGGATCGCCACGGTCCGTGGATGCCGCGTGGAGGTTTGTAATGGTATCCATCGCTTTGAAGAAGCTGCGCATAGGTTGCGCAATAACGCTTGCGGCTCTCGTGCTCTATCCAGACGTCTCGCACGCCGATGAGAGCGGGATTTCGTTCTGGCTTCCCGGGCAGGAAGGCAGCCTCGCGGCCACGCCAACGACGCCGGGCTGGTCGATTGGCGCGATCTACTACCACACCAACGTGAATGCGACAGGCGCGGCCGCAGCGGCGCGGGAATTCCAGGTCGGACGTTTCTCGCCGACCGTCAATATCAATCTAAATGTGAGCTTGAGCGGCCAAGGCGACCTCGCATTCGTCGCGCCGACCTATACTTTCGCGACGCCGTTGTTCGGTGGCCAGGCGTCGATGACTTTGGCCGGCATCTACGGCAGAAGCGCCGCCAGGATTGCCGGGACTCTCACGGCGGCCGCCGGACCGATCGTGACCACGCGCTCGGGATTCCTGGAAGATGCCCTCACCTCCTATGGAGATCTGTACCCGACCTTCAAACTGAAATGGAACAGCGGCGTCAACAACTACATGTTTTACGCCACCGGCGACATTCCGGTCGGCGACTACAATCCCAGTCGCTTGGCCAATATCGGCACCGGTCACGGCGCCATCGACCTCGGCGGCGGCTACACTTATCTTAATCCGGCAACGGGAGACGAATTTTCAGGGGTCGCCGGCTTTACTTACAATTTCAAGAATCCAGACACGCAATACCAGAGCGGTATCGACTTCCATTTCGACTGGGGCGTGTCGCATTTCATGTCTAAGCAGGTGTTCGTCGGCTTCGTCGGATATGCCTACCAGCAGATCACCGACGATTTCGGCCAGCCGGCGGTGCTGGGCGGCTTCCGCTCGCGCATCTTCGGCATCGGGCCGCAGCTTGGATATATCTTCCCGATCGGAGACAATCAGGCATTTCTTGGCGTGAAGGGTTATGGCGAATTGGACGCCGCCAACCGGCCGTCGGGCTGGAACACCTGGTTGACGTTCTCGATCTCCGAGGCCGCGCCGAAAACAGTGACGCCGACCAGACATCTGGTCACGAAATAATCGTGGCCGGCACGGGACGCTTCACGTGAGTTACTTGTAGTGGCATGCTGCGGTCGATCACGCGTTGAGGGAGGAACGACGATGCACCGTGACGGTCCGCGCTCCGGCGCCATGTCGCTTCTCCTTGGACTCGCCGTGATGATTGCGAATCCTTGCTGGGCTCAGGACCAGGCCGGAAAGGCCGTCGGTGGTCCGGTGGCCTCCCCGATCGCCGCCTGCAAGGAAGCCTCTGCGACCGCGCTGGATGCAGGCTTCGGTCTGAGGTGCGGCACCGGCATTCCGGCCGGGATATTCCTCGGCTCGTATGTGGCAGCGATCGTCGACAGCATCGGCGATTGCGTCAAGCGTTGCGTCGGCAATGAGAGCTGCACTGCCTTCTCGCTGACGGCGCATGAGGCCTCCTCCGGCACGGAGAAGCCGGCCGCGCCGATCTGTACGCTGTACGGTTCGGCCGAACGCTTTGTCGACGAGCCGAGCTCGGTGGCGGGAGTTCGCGTCAACGTTGGCGCAGTCGCGGCAAGGGCTGGCGGCGGCGCGCGCCATTATTCGCACCGGCGGCTGATGGCTGTGAAGAAGAGTTCGAAAAGCGCGTCACACGCCGTTCCGGACGACGCCAAGGTCGAACTGACGCCCGACATGACCGCCTTGCAGCCGGTCTATTTCGCGACCGATCGGGTGCCGGCGACCGGCGCGCCGCTGGAGGCTTCGTTCACGGCCGGCCGCGCCTCCACGGTCAGTTACGGGCTGACGGTGGTGAGCATTCCGAAGAACCATACCGTGGGCAATGTGGAGCGGCCCAAGTTCAGCTATCTCAAATGGCGCTACCAGGCGGAAACCGACGCGGATCATTTCCGCATCAAGGCGCTCACCCCGCTCGACCATGACGCCCTCGTCTCGGAGCTTGCAGACGGCGACGCCAGCGTGCTGCTGTTCGTTCACGGCTACAATGTCACCTTCGCGGACGCCATCTACAAGGCCGCCCAGATCGCCTACGACGCCAATTTCCCGGGCAGCGTGCTGGCGTTTTCCTGGCCATCCGCGGGCGCGCTGCTGAAATATGACGAGGACCGCGAGAGCGCGGAATTTGCAGCACCCGATCTCGGACAGGTCTTGCAGATGCTCTCCGCCGAGATCGGCGACAAGAAGGTCTACATCGTCGCCCACAGCATGGGCAATCAGGTGCTTGTCGGCGCCTTGCAGCAGGCGGCGCTGAGCAAGACCGACCTGACCATCAACGAACTGGTGATGGCGGCGCCGGATGTCGACACGGACGTCTTCAGCAGAAAGGCCGAGCAAATCCGCTCCGTCGCCAAGAACGTCACGGTGTACGCCTCGGCCGCCGACAAGGCGTTGCTTGCTTCGGGCGAGAAATCCTACGGCACCCGGCTCGGCTTTGTCGGCCCCAGCGGGCCCAACATCTTCCCCGGAATTGAAGTCATCGACGTGACCGCCGTCGGAGACGACATGCTGGGACTGGATCACGGCACATTCGCCAGCAGCAGCGCCGTGCTGGCGGATCTCGGACGTCTGATCCGCTCGGTCAGCCATCTCGAACCCGACATCCGCACGCCGACGCTGGCCTTGATGCCGGACAAGGCGCATCTCAAATATTGGCGCTATCCTTGAAGGGATAACCGCGAGGCTTTGCCCCGTCCCTTGGCCCTGCCCCTTGTGAGATCAGAGCTCCCGCATCAGGACCGAAGAAGCGGCAGCACCGGATCAAGCTCTTCTTGTTCCAGCCATTTGGCGTTGTCGTTCTGTAGATAATTCACAAGCTCCGCAATCGCCGAATTTTCGGCTTGCCTTGGCGGCCGGACGGCCTCCTCCGGAACCCGTCCGAACGCCTCGGCAAGATCGGACGTCATCAAATGCGGGCACAGCGGCCGTTCGACGATCCGTTCGATCGTTCGGAAAATCCAGGTCCCGTCCGGATCGATATCCGACCAGTGGAAAAACGGGATCTCGGCCGGAAGCGTACGAGCCAGGAATCGAAGCGCATCCTGCGTCGCCAAGGAGGGATATCCGCCGACATAGATCGTCAAGCCGCAGCGCGCCGCATCCGCCTCGATGACATGCCGATTGAAACTCGCAAAATTCTCGACCGTCAAAAGATATCGCGGCTTTTCCCTGAGCCGAACAAGATGGGCTTCGGCGGGCGGAATACCGAAATACGTCGAACGCACCCGCGATAGATCGGCGCCGTCGAAATCGACACGGCCAGCCAACAGCATCGGCGGCGCGAACTTCTCCAGCCCCAGGGTGCGAAGCGCATCCTTTGGGCGCGCGGCGGGCGGCAGTTCGAGTGCGGAGCTCAGGAGCCTGACGACCGCCGCCTCAAGCTTCTCCAGGGCTTTGCTGTCGCCGGCGATCCTGCGTGAGAACGTCCGATAGTCGACGCCTCGGTGCCTGCCCTCCAGAATGGCCTTGGCCAATAGCAGCGCGGTCCGAAGCCGATCCGCGTCTTGCGCGGCGAAGCCCTGCCAACTGCGGCCCTTGTCCCACGCCGCGCGAATGGCAACACAGGGCGCTTCGAGCTCCCGCGGGAGATCGAAGCCTTCGACCAGACGGAGGCCCGCCTCCGCCGCAAGCTCACCGGGTGGGCGTCGGCCAAGCAGCTCGTACAGACGTGCGGCAACGCCCAGTTTGACGTGCGCGATCTGATCGCCGTTTCGTCCCCTTCCCTTTGCAAGACGAATGGCGCCGGCTGCCTCGGCCTCCTCGAGTTGCCTGACGAACCTGTCGATTGCGGAAACGTCGGCAAATTCCAAATAGGCCGGGTATCCGATCGGACTGGCGGCGCCGGCTTCGTGACGATCCAACAGATCGCCCATCAACTTGCGGGCATCGGCGAAGCGTCGTGCCATGCTACTCCGCGGCCAGCTTCTTCAGTTCGTCGTCCGACAGCAGATCGGGATCCATCGCGCGGAGTTCCGCACGGGCTCGCTCCTTCAGGTGAGCGACGCTCGCACGGGCGCTCTCGCCAATCCGGTCGACCTCGATCACCGTGTCGATGTGCTCAAGCACGGCGATGCGCTTTTCGTTCGGCGCCGCGATGATGATCTGCAAACCGAGCTTCTTGTAGAAGCTCATCATCTGGCGCTGGTTCTTTCCGTCCATCTTGGAAAAGGCCTCGTCGAAGATCGCAAGCGACATCCCCGACGCGTGGTTGCCCGGGGTATTTCCGCTTCCATAGACCGACGCCAGCGAAGCGCCGATCGCCACATAGATCGGGACCTGTTGCTCGGCGCCGGAGCCCGTTCCGCGTCGCGTTTCCCATCGCGTCGTTCGACCGCTGACGACATCCTGCATGTTGATCTCGAAGGTGAAGAAGTTCCGGTAATCCTCGAATTCGCTGAAGTCCTTGTCCGGATCCTCAAGCAAAGCCTCGATCTCGCGCAGCGTATCCCGATGCGGAAACTCGTCGGGCATTTCATCGCCTTTGAACAGCAGGTCGAGCGCCTCGGGAGACGTCTTGCCGATCTCGATGATCTTCAGGATGGGTTGAAACTCCACCAGCCTCGTATGATGAAACGAATATTTCTCGTTATGAAACGGGTGATCCGCCAGCCCCCGATTCATCGCCGTCAGCGCGCGTTCCATCTTGCTGATTCTCGACGTCAGGGCGTTGATGAACTCGCCGCGCAGCAACGTCGCCGCCTTCTCGGCGGCTTCGCGGGCCTGCCGCTCGTATCTTTGCAGCTCGTTGGTCTCCATCTCCTGGATCAGCGAATCCATCCATGGCTTCACTTCCCGCAACGGCTCGCTTTCGGTGCCCACCTGGGAAACCACGCCGAACTTGTCGAAATACTCGCCAAGACCTTGGCGAACCTGCCGCTCGATCCTGTTGCGATCTGTCTCGGCGACTTCGGCCGCCTTCGTGGCGGCATCCGCGATCACGCGGTGCCGATCGGCATCCGGCCTTTGTGGAGAGGCACCGTGCCGATCCCGGTAGGTCTTGCGGCCGGAGAGCCTGTCGTAAAGGAAAAATATCTTCAGGTACAAAGACCACGCCAGCCTCATGCCAAGCCTGGAGCCGGGCATGCTGTCGCCGCCATCGAGCGTGCTTTTGGCCTTCTCGGCCTCGGCGAAGTGCGTCGCGTACACGCGCCGCTGCGTCTTGCGCTCCTCGTTCCGGATGCCCTTGAGCCTGTGCTGCTCGCGCTGCTTTTCGCGCAGCCCGCCGTCGCCCTCGCCGTCCAGCGCCGCGATACGGTTTTCGATCTCGGCCTTTTCCCGCGTGGATTTCGTGAAGTCGCCCATGATCGATTCGAAGTCGGCGGACGCGTCCTCGAACAGGCGGCGGAGTTCCACATAGGCCATATCCGCAAGCCGTGCCGTGGCCGCGCTGCGTTGATGCTCAGCCGACAGGCGTTCGATGTCCTCGGTCAGGTCCCGGAGCAATCGAAGCTGTGCGGTCTTGCCGATCTTGAACGTCGACGGATCGGCCGCGCGATGCGTGCGGACCAGGCCGTCATCGTACAGACCATCCTTCATGATGGCCCGGCCCGGCTCGTCGAATTGGACCAGCGTCTCCGCGAGCCGGACCGATCCGTGCCGGCGGACGATGAAGGCCAGCGCGTCGGCATCGTCCGTCCTGAAGATGGTTGGAAACGTGCCTGGCTGAGGCGCCCCGCTCAGCCGGTCGAGCTTGTTCAGGCTCACCAGCGAAGCGCCGCGGAATTCGCGTCGTCCCTCCTTGAACAGCGCCGTGGCCCGCGCGATGTCCGGACGATCCACGAAAATGGCCTCCCGGTCGCGGCCGAGGAGCCCTTCGGCCGCCGCCGTCCAGGCGTCGTCGGACACTTCGACCAGGTCGCACAGAACACGCGGCGCCATGCCGGCCTGCCGGAGTTTCTGACAGAGCCGCACGGTGGCCGCGTCCAGATGGGCCGCGCCGCCTCCGCTGGAATGAATATGGAGCCGTTCTCTGAGTTGCTGAACCTTTGCTTTTTCGTCCTCGGCCTGCCTGATCAGGGTTTTGCGCGCTTCGTCGACCTTCTCCAGCAGGGCCGGATCGCAAGACATCACCTTCCGCTCCGCTTCGACCAGCAGCGTGGCCGATCGGTCGATCGCCGCATCCTTTCCGGCCCTGGTCAATTGCGACAGTGCCGGAATGAAGTCATCGAAGCCAGAACCTGGCATCGCGCAGAGAGGTTCGAGCGCTCGCACCGTCCTGAGCCGGTTCTCGAACGCGGTGACGGCGCGCTGCATGTTACGGGTCGCGGAATCGCGCGATTGTGCCAGCGAATTTCGACCTGTCTTGGCGTCGTGCTCGCCGATCGCCCGATCCAGCCGCGCGATCTCGGCGTCGATGGCGGCGATATCCTCGTCCAAATGATCGAGTTCGGTCTTTGCAACGTCCTGCTTGGCTGTTTCGTCGGCAAGTTTCCTGACCTGAGCGTCGTAAGCCGCGCGGGCGGCGAACCAGTTCGCCCGCCTCGCGATCCATTGTTCGCGCGCTCGGCGGTCATAGGCGCCGGCCAATTCGTCCATGACGCCGCGCAAGGCGAGCAGCGCCTCCAGCTTCTCACGCATCGTCTTGATGGTTTCGTTGATATTGCGATAGGTGCGGATCGACTCGCGCAATTCGCCGACCTTCATATTGTTCTTTTCGAGGATGTAGTTGCGCACGAATTCCGTCGCCGTCTGGTCGTGGTCGAGCGTCATCGCGTTGACGACCGCCTTCTGCAGCGAATTCGCGTTCTGCTCGCCGACCACCGACGCGTGGGGGACGAGCTTGCGCATGTATTCGCGGACGTAATCGATGGCCTTGTCGCGGTGGTTGACGAAGTTGCCCTGCCCCACCGCCGCAACAATCCTGTTCCGAACCTCGTCCCATTCGGCGGGAAACATCTTGCCGTCGCGCTTCTCGACGAAATCGTTCGAGCCCAGGATCTTTCCTGTGACCACGAAGCGCCCGAGCACGGTCTCGTTGCTTTCCGAACGGCGCGCCTCGATCGCCATTCCGATCGACACAGGTGCGCGCTTTCCCTCGCTGTCGACGAATCCGAGGCAGATGTAGGTGCGCGCCTGATCGCGCTTGCGCTGGTCCTCGCCCAAGGTGCCCAGGCAATAATCGACCACGCTTCGTTTCGATGCGCTGCGGCTCTTTCCCTTGTCGCCCGCCACGGCATTCAGACGCTGGACGTTGCGATTGCCGCCGGTCAGAACGACCTGCGCCATGTCGAGGATGGTCGATTTGCCCGACCGGTTCTCGCCGAAAACCCCGACATGTCCGGTGATCTCGATGTCCTCGACGTCGAACAGGTGCCAGTTGACCATGGCGACGTGACGCAATTCCATCATGTGTCGTCTCCGCTGGCCTCGGACAGCCCGACCTCCTGCGAACGCACGTAACGCTCCAGTCTCAACAGCGCGTCGGCGCCGCTGATCAGCTTGATCATCGGGCGTATCTCGACTTCGACGTCCTGAGCCTCGGCGTCGTAGTCGCCGATGTCGACCAAGCCGCGCTGCGCGGCTTCGGCCAGTATCTCGCGGAATTTCGACAGTGAGACCGAGCTCGATCCGTTCTTCTGCACCATGTCCTTGTAACGGTCGAACAGGGTGTTCAGCGTCGTGACGACTCTGGCCCGGTCCTCGACCGCCCCCACATTGACCTCGTCCTGCCAGTGCGCGGCAAGAACGAGCACCACGATGGTCTCGTCGAGCTTCATCCGTGGCAATGGCACGTCCTCGCCCATCGCCGTGATCCCCGCCCATTGCGCCTCGGCGTCGCGGTGGACGCGGTATCCGCAGCTGTCGAAGAAACCGTCGATGACCGATCTGAAACGGCTATCCATCACGACGTTGTAGATCGTCCCCGTCCGATGATCTCCGGCAAACACGAATTGCCGCCTCAACAGGAAATGCAGCGCCTTTCGGAGATCGCTGGCCCTTTCCGCACCATATGTCCGCTCGATCGCTTCAAATTCGCTAAGCATGCAACCGCCTCTGCGAAGCGGCGCGTCGCCTGATGATGAAGTTGGCGCATCGCAGCCACTCGCAATCGTGCGGCGGCAGCTCGGGTGCAAATTCGAGTTCGAACTGCCGGGCGATCTCCGTGGGCAGCTCCTTGGTCAGGGCAATGCGGCGCGCCGCATCGAACGCCAGAAAATCGTCCACCGTCTGGAGCAACATGAAGCGCGCTTCCCTGGTCGCGCCCGCCGGGACCTGCCTTTCCAGGAAGCTCAATATCTGCGCCGGGCCCGGCGCTATCCGGGCAATATACTCCAGGCGAAGCTGCTTCCTGATTTCATAGAGCGGATCTGCCGGTCGCTCTCCCAGCGCCTGCGTCTCCATGGGCTTTCTCGGTTCGCGGCTCGGCGCGTGATGAAATTCGGACCATGGCGCCCATAGCGGCTCGATACTCCATTCCACGGCCGCTTTCGAATGTCGCTCTTGGCCGAGCAAGCGATCGAGCCGGCTTACGAGGTCGCCTGCGCGTCCGACCAGTCCTTGGCTGCCCCGTTCGGCATATTTGATCGTGTTCCGGACGCGGGCTTCCAACTGACGGCGGAATGACTCGATTCGCTCGAACATCTCGCCGATCTGCCCGAACGTGCTTTCGATCGCCAGCAGGTCGCCTTCGACGTCGAGCGCCGCCTCCGACAGGGTGGGCGAAATTCCCGCGGATCGATACTCCTCCGAGAGAACCTGCATCGTCGCCGGCGTGTGGGCGATCCGCTTTGCGAGATCGACAATGGCGTCCCTGAAACGATACGGGTGATTGAAGGTCAGGATCGATTCGAAATCCTTCAAAAGAAGCTGCCCGACAAACTCCTCGAAGAACGCCTCGAGGCGGTCTCCGACCGTCTTGGATTCCATGACGGTGCGGCGGATGCGCTTGAGATCGGAAAGAATGGCGCGAAGACTCCGGGTGAACTGATCGACCTGGTTCCGCGCTTCCTTCAGAGCCAGCGCCACCTCGCGCTGCCTTCGGTCCACGATATGCGGGTTGAGCTTTTCCACCGCTTCGAGGTTCAGCCGCACGGTCACGATCAATCCGCCAAACCGCTGCGAGACATCCCGGTTGAGGCTCGCCAGCCGCTGGATCACCAATAGCGGCCCCATCGACATATCGACGGTGACGCGCAGACCATACTCTTCCTGCTCGAGCCACCCCCAGGCGATCAGGCGGCCATAGATCTGCCGAGCGATCACAAGCGCCTTGTCCGCCGTTTCCGTGGGATTGGCCGCCGCCCGCCGGATGCGCCGACGGCCGGCCGAAATGACCTCCGGGAGCGGGTCACCGAAGTCATCGCTTTCGTTCCAGAGCGTGGGGTTGGCGCGCATCACGTCGTAGATGGCGTGCGTGACCACTTGCGGCGTTGGAAAGGCTGGAGCGCCGGTAAAATAGCGCTCGTACAGATCCAACAGACAAGCCGCATAGAGATGCTTGTGCTCACGCGAAAACGCGAGAAACGCATCATCTTCGAGATATCGAAACAGCAATAGCCCGCTCTCCGAACAGATGCCGCTGACCAGAAAAGGTCACTTCACTGAGATTGTTCCCTATTCGTTCAGGCTAAAGCGGCCGATAACGATTGTCCACCACGTCCGGGCCAAGCCCCGGCGCTGCGCATCCCGGAACTCAGAATTCCGAGTTCGCCCAGGATCTTACGGGCAATCAGACGCTGCCCTATTCGATGCCAATTCCTCACGGACGAGCGACTGCGCTCCCTGGCGTCCCGAGCGTATCGATTTCCGCGTGATTCGCTAAGGCCAGATCGTGTTGAGAATTTCCGCCAGCCGCGCGCCGCCCTTGGCCAGCTGCCTGCGCTTCGTGATGTCAGCCTCCCAGAGATAGGCGGTGTGATCGTCGAACGACACCTTCCATTGCGGATTCTGCGGCGCCGGCGGCGGGTCCGGATCTCGGTGTTGGAAACTCACGCCTTCGAACGCATGATGGGCGACCAGGATCGTGTCGGTTGCCCAATCCGCCGGCCAGTTCTCGATCGGGCCTCGGCTTGGCGGCACGGATTGGGCTACCGCGAGCAGCTCCGTGGTCGCGGCATCGCCGATGTCGGTCGGGATATCGTCCCATTCGCCGTGCATGTTGACATTCTGGTCGTGGATGGCGTTGCCGCCGATGGTCGAACTGTTCGGTTCGACCGCATGCGCAGCATCGGGATCGACCAGCTTGCCATCGAGGTCAAGGTAGACCGAGCCGACATGGAGCGGCTGGTGCAGGTCGCCGACGAAATGGGTCAGCAGCATCAAGGCTTCCTTCTTGTCCTTGATCGAGAACGGCGGCGGCGCCGGCTTGTCCTGCAGCACGGCAATGGCCGCGACGATCGCGGCGACGAGGTCGTGCTCATTGGTCCCCTGAAAACTTCGATCGAAATGGTCGCGCTGGATCGCCACGTCATCAAAATGGTAGGTGCTGTGGCATGGGGATGGATCGGTGTCGCCCGGCTGATGCGGGCAGTTGGTCCAGTTGCGCGAGGCATAATCCACCATGCGCGCCCGCTCCGCCTCCGACTTGAACGGCCGGCACGGCACTTCAAAGTCGTAGTGCTCGGGATCGATGACATATTCGAAGGTGTCGTTGCGATGCTTCACGCTCTTCACGCAGTCCGCCCACGGGCCGGACAGCCGCAGCGTAAGGTCGTGGGAATCGCCGGCGTTGAGAATCTGCTGGACTTGCGCGGACGCGTTCGGTTTCAGCAAGTGATCGGCGATCGAACCGACCACCCGATGCCCCTCATAGCCCCACGCCCAGGCGCCGGTCGAATACAGGCAGAACAGGCCGGCGAGAACGATCTCGGCCAGTACGAACCGCGACATGGCCGTCGTGGAGAAGGCTGTCCTTCGCATGTCTGCCTCGCGCATGTCTGCCTCGTTTGATTGCCCCAGGAGACGTCCGCTATCATTAGTTGCAGATATTAAAATCGCAATCCGGCGCTTCGAAAATTTATCGCATCATCTTCGCGGATTTTGCAGCGATCATGTGACACTTGATGTTGCTGTTGTTGCGCCGTCCAAGCGGCTCATCCGCGTCAGGAATCGGCCAATACCGCCTCCCTGCCTTGTCCATTTCGCAGGCGACAGCGCAGCCCGCCGCCTCGACATCGCCGGAATATTCCGCCTATTGTGTGGGCATGAGCGAGCATCATCACCATGACCACGACCATTCCGAATTGTCCGAGACCGAGCTGCGCGTGCGCGCGCTCGAGACCGTGCTGACCGAGAAGGGTTATATCGATCCGGCCGCGCTCGATCTGTTGATCGAGACCTACGAGACCAGGGTCGGCCCGCGCAACGGTGCGCGCGTCGTCGCCCGCGCCTGGAGCGATGGCGCCTACCGCGCCCGCCTTTTGGCCGATGGCAGCCCCGCAATCGGCGAACTCGGCTTTGCCGGGCGCCAGGGCGAGCATCTGATCGCGGTCGAGAACACGCCGGACCTACACAACATGGTCGTCTGCACGCTGTGCTCCTGTTATCCCTGGCCGGTGCTCGGCCTGCCCCCGGTCTGGTACAAATCGGCGCCCTATCGCAACAAGGCGGTGAAGGACCCGCGCGGCGTGCTCGCCGATTTCGGGTTCGAATTGCCGCAGACGACGAAAATCCGGGTCTGGGATTCGACCGCCGAGATCCGCTATCTGGTGCTGCCGATGCGCCCGGCCGGCACCGAGGGCTGGAGCGAGGAGCGCTTGGCCGACCTCGTCACCCGCGACAGCATGATCGGCACGGGATTGCCGAAACAGCCGCACGAGGTCGCCTGATGGATGGCGGACAGGACATGGGCGGTGTTCCCTGGTCGGGACCGGTGGCGCCCGAACCGAATGAGCCGACATTTCACGCCGAATGGGAGCGCCGTGCGTTTGCGCTGACGCTCGCGATGTCGATGCCCGGCGGCTGGAATATCGACATGTCACGCTTTGCCCGCGAGAACCGTCCGCCGGACGAATACCACGCCATGAGCTACTATCAGATCTGGCTCGCCGGCCTCGAACGGCTGATGCTGGAGCGCAAGCTGATTGCCGAGGATGAGGTCGCGGCGGGAAAATCGCTGCACCCGGCCAAGCCGGTGACCCGGATACTCACCTCCGACGGGGTCGCCGCGGTGCTGCACCGGGGCGGGCCGACCGAGCGCGAGACGACACACCCTGCGCGCTTCGCTGTCGGCGCCGGCGTCCGCGCCAAGACGATGAACCCGCCCACGCACACGCGGCTGCCCGGCTATGTGCGCGGCCATGTCGGCACCATCGAGCGCGTGCTCGGCTATCACGTGTTTCCCGACAGCAACGCCACGGGCAAGGGCGAAGACCCGCAATGGCTCTACACCGTCAGCTTCAACGGCGCCGAGCTGTGGGGCAAGGATTCCGATCCCGCGCTGGACATTTCCATCGACGCCTGGGAGCCCTATCTGGATCCCGCCTGATGGCAGCGAACCGCGAAGCCGTGCTTGACGTCGCCCGCACCGTTCCCGGCATCCCCCGCGATGCCGACGGCCCGGTGTTCCGCGAGCCCTGGGAGGCGCACGCCTTCGCGATGGCGCTGACCTTGCACGAGCGCGGCCTGTTCTCGTGGCCGGAATGGGCCGCGACACTCGCCGAAGAAATCCTCCGCGCGCAAGGAGCCGGCGATGCCGACACCGGCGAGACCTATTATCGGCACTGGCTTGCGACCCTGGAGCGCCTGGTCGCGGAAAAAGGCGTGGCGTCGTCGGACACGCTGACGCGCTACCGCGACGCCTGGGACCACGCCGCCGACCGCACCCCGCACGGCTCGCCGATCGAATTGAGGCCGGAGGATTTTCCCGGTAGCGCAATCCAACGCTGATTAGCTTTTCGCTATGCGTCGGTTCGAACAAACCGATCGCTTCACGTACCTCGCCAGCACGCGAGAAGCGCACCCGTCAAGCGTTGCGGCGGCACGCGCGCGCGGCGTTTACGCAAGGCTCAGCCAAGACTTGGGCATTGACGTCGATCAGCCGCGTGGGACATTTTGACTGCGGCGCAGGCGACCCGAGAACCCGATCATGGCAGTCACCCACTTCAAGAATTTCGCAATGCTCGATCCTGAGTTGGGCGAATTGCGCGGCGGCCACGAACTGGTCGTCGAGGGCGACATCATCAAGGAGGTCTCGGCCAAACCGATCCGGCTTGAACAGGCTGATGTGATCGATTGCGGCGGACGAACGCTGATGCCCGGGCTGATCGACAGCCATGTCCATGTGGTGCTGTCCGAGGTCGTGATCCGCAACATGGAAAGCGTGCCGCTGACCCTGATGACCGCGCGCGCCGCCGAATTGATGCGGAGGATGCTGGACCGCGGCTTCACCAGCGTGCGCGACACCGGCGGGGCCGATTGGGGCCTCAAGGAAGCCACCGACAAATGGCTGCTCACGGGACCGCGGCTGTTCATCGCCGGACGCGCGATCGGCCCGACCGGCGGCCACAGCGATGGCCGCCGCCGCACGGATTTTGGCGTGCGCTGCCAATGCTGCAACGCTCTGTCGTTCTCGATGGGGGTCGCCGACGGCATCGCCGAAGTCCGCCGCGCCGTGCGCGAGGAAATGCGCCAGGGCTGCGACCAGGTGAAGATCATGATGTCCGGCGGCGTCGCTTCGCCCTACGATCCGCTCGATAGCCTGCAGTTCTCGGTGGACGAGGTGGAGGCCGCCGTCGAGGAGGCGCACGCCTTTGGCCGCTATGTCTGCGCTCACGCCTATACGCCACAAGCCATCACGCGCGCGGCCAACGCCGGCGTACGTACCATCGAGCACGGCAATCTCATCGACGATGCGTCCGCGAAGCTGATGGCCGAGAAGGGCATGTTCCTGGTCGCCAATCTCGTCACCTATTTCGAGATGAAGAAGCATGCCGCCGGCTCCGGCATGAGTTCGGACATGCTGGCCAAGAACGATCTCGTCATCGAGGGCGCCTTGAAGTCGCTCGAAATCTGCAAGCATCACGGCATTCCGGTCGCATACGGCACCGATCTGCTCGGCCAGTTGCAGGTGGCGCAGTCGGAGGAGTTCACACTCCGCGCGCAGGTGTTGTCGCCGGCCGACATCATCCGTTCGGCCACTACGATCGGCGCCCAGGTCGTCCGCATGGAGGGCAA
>Ga0137412_10000924_pt1 | contig 21948 bp, 19 predicted proteins | sample CZODoug2_1_16fun_FD_122160 | JGI IMG/M metagenome (GOLD analysis project Ga0137412, IMG submission 122160) | Vadose zone soil fungal communities from Angelo Coast Range Reserve, California, USA - CZODoug2_1_16fungal (Hybrid Assembly) | ecosystem: Environmental > Terrestrial > Soil > Vadose zone... | reverse complement strand
CGCATCGTCGTGGTGTTGTTGACGGCGGCGACCTTGACGCCGGGCTGGTCGAGCGTTGCGAAATTGGTGACCGGCGAGCCGGCTTTCACGATGTAGGTGGCGTCCGCGACCTCATAGATCGGGCCGAACGACATCTTGGTCTCGCGCTCCGGGTCCTGCGGCAGGAAGGTGACGTCCCATGCGCCCTTCCCCGCCGCGTCGGTGATCTGTCCGGAATTGGGATAGGCGACATATTCGACCGGCACGCCGATTTGCGCCGCCATCTCCTTGCCGAGGTCGACCGGCACGCCGGCATAGCCGCCGGATTCGGTCTTGTTGGACCAGAAGGCGCCGCCGGCCGCGCTGATCCCGATCGCGACCCGGAGCTTGCCGGTCGGCGCGATCTCGCCCCGCAAGTCGTCGGCGTTCGCGGGCATGGCCATCATGATCGTTACTCCAAGAATGAGACTGGCGCGGCGCAGCCAAGAGCTCCTGGACATTGGACTTCCTCTCCCGGATTTCCCATCGGCTGTTCTGTCGCCGCGGTTGTGAGAGCCATTTTGGTCGATCGAGGCCAAGGTTGAAAGCCAGACTCGTGTTCGAGACGACAAAATTGTCACCCCCATGATCATGGCGTGTCGCGCTGCAATGCGTGCGCCTAGGGTCCTGCAGCTCCCGGGTTCCACTGGGCGCGGATTGTTGCTATTGAGAGCGAGCGGGCCGGCCTGCTCGCAGGCGTTGAACAAACGGGGCACCGCATGAAGCGTCCGCTTGGTCTCGGGCTGATAGATCGCAGGCATTTCGCAACCGCGAGGCGGACCGCCGCTGCAGCGCTTGCCCTCGCCATGCTCGCGGGCTGCGATCAGAATACGTTCCAGCCGCCGCCGCCGCCCAAGGTCGACGTCGCCGTGCCGGTGAAGCACGCGATCACGCGCTATCTGGACGCCACCGGCAATACCGCCCCGATCAAATCCGTCGATCTGGTCGCGCGCGTGCAGGGTTTCCTGGAATCGATCAACTACAAGGACGGCGCCTTCGTGAAGGAAGGCACGACCCTGTTCACGATCGAGCCCGAGACCTACAAGCTCAAGCTCGAACAGGCGCAAGCCGCCGAGGCCGGCTCGCAGGCCTCGGTCAAGCAGACGGAAGCCGATTTCAAGCGGCAGTCGGACCTGGTTGCCCGTCAGGCGGTCTCGCAGGCGACGCTCGATACCTCCACCTCCACGCGCGACAACGCGCAGGCCAATCTGCAGCAGGCTCAGGCCAATACCAAGATCGCCGAGGTCAATTACGGCTACACCAAGATCACCGCGCCGTTCGACGGCTTCGTCACCGCGCATCTGGTCTCGGTCGGCGAACTGGTCGGCGCGGCATCGCCGACGCAGCTCGCGACCATCGTGGCGCTCGACCCGATCTATGTGAACTTCACCGTCAACGAGCAGGACGTGCTGCGAATTCGCGCCGAGGCCGCGCGCCGCGGCATCACGGTCGCCGAACTGCGGCAGCTCCCGATCGAGGCCGGGCTGCAGACCGAGGACGGCTATCCGCATGCCGGCAAGCTCGATTATGTCGCGCCCACCATCAACCAGTCGACGGGAACGCTGGCGGTGCGCGGCCTCGTTCCCAATCCCGACCGTGTGCTGCTGCCCGGCTATTTCGTCCGGGTCCGCGTTCCCATCGACCGGCAGGACGACGCGCTGCTGGTGCCCGACACCGCGCTCGGCAGCGACCAAAGCGGGCGCTATCTGCTCGTCGTCAACGCAGACAACGTCGTCGAGCAGCGCAAGGTGCTGGTCGGCCCGCTGGATGGCGGCCTGCGCGTGATCGAAAGCGGGCTGAAGCCCGACGACCGCGTGGTCGTTGCGGGCCTGTTGCGGGTGATCCCCGGCCAGAAGGTCGACCCGCAACTGCAGAAGATCGAGCCGTCCACCGCCTCCAGCAAATAGGACCGGACGCATGATCTCCAAATTTTTCATCGAGCGGCCGGTTCTTTCCAACGTCATCGCCATCCTGATGATGCTGATCGGCGGCGTCTCGCTGTTCGAACTCGCGGTCGCGCAATATCCCGACGTGGTGCCGCCGACCGTGCAGGTCACCACGCGCTATCCCGGCGCCAGCGCCAGGACCGTGATCGACACGGTGGCGCTGCCGATCGAGCAACAGGTCAATGGCGTCGAGGACATGCTGTACATGCAGTCCTATAGCGGCGCCGACGGCTCCTATAGTCTCACCGTGACGTTCAAGATCGGCACCGATCTGAACTTCGCGCAGGTGCTGGTGCAGAACCGCGTCTCCAGCGCGCTGTCGCAACTGCCGCAATCGGTGCAGAACCAGGGCGTCACGGTCCAGAAGAAGTCGACCTCGATCCTGCTGTTCGTGACGCTGACCTCGCCCGATTCCAAATATGACAGCCTCTATCTCAGCAACTACGCCACCATCAACCTGAAGGACGAACTGTCGCGGCTGCCGGGCGTCGGCAATGTCACGGTGTTCGGCGCCGGGCAATATTCGATGCGGATCTGGCTCGATCCGAACAAATTGCAGGTGCGCGGACTGATGCCGCAGGACGTCATCCAGGCGATCCAGCAGCAGAGCCAGCAGGTCACCGCCGGCCAGGTCGGCGCGCCGCCGACACCCGCCGGCCAGTCGTTCCAGTACACGCTCAATGTCAACGGACGTCTCGACGACGCGCGGCAGTTCGAGGACATCATCGTCAAGAGCGGCAATAGCGGCGACGTGACGCGGGTGCGCGATGTTGGCTCGGTGGATCTGGGCGCACAGACCTACAGCCAGGTGTTTTCGCTCAACAAGCTGCCCGCGACCGGCATCGGCGTATTCCAGTCGCCCGGCGCCAACGCGCTGGAGGTCGAGCAGGCGGTCGGGAAGAAGATGACCGAGCTCGCGCGCGCCTTTCCCCAGGGCATCAAATACGACACGCCGTTCGACACCACGAAGTTCGTCAACGCGTCGATCCACGAGGTCTACAAAACCCTGATCGAGGCGGGCCTGCTGGTGCTGGTGGTGATCCTGGTGTTCCTACAGGACTGGCGCGCGATGCTGGTGCCGGCGACGACCGTGCCCGTCACCATCATCGGCGCCTTCGCGGCCATGGCGGCGCTCGGCTTCACCATCAACCTGTCGACCCTGTTTGCGATCGTGCTGGCGATCGGCATCGTGGTGGACGACGCCATCGTGGTGGTCGAAGGCGCCGCGCACAATATCGAGCAGGGCCTGTCCAGCCACGACGCCGCGATCAAGGCGATGGACCAGTTGTTCGGGCCGATCATCGGCATCACGCTGGTGCTGATCTCGGTGTTCCTGCCGGCGGCGTTCCTGCCCGGCCTGACGGGGCGCATCTATGCGCAGTTCGCGCTGGTGATCGCGGCGACCGCGCTGCTCAGCGCCATCAACGCCGCGACCTTGAAGCCGACGCAATGCGCGCTGTGGCTGCGCCGCCCGTTGCCGCCCGAGCAGCGCAACTGGTTCTACCGCGGCTTCAACAACGTCTATGACCGGCTCGAACGCCGCTACGCCCGGCTGATCGGCGCGCTGGCCAGGCATGCCAATGCCTCCGTGCTGGCGGCGCTGATCCTGATCGGAATTGGTTTCTACGGGCTGTCGCGGGTGCCGACCGGTTTCCTGCCGATCGAGGACCAGGGCTACCTGATCGCCGCCGTGCAGTTGCCGGACGGCGCCGCGCTCGACCGCACGCAGAAGGTGCTCGACAAGGTGAGCGAGATCGTCGGCCCCTCGCCCGGCGTCGCCCAGGTCATCACGATTGCGGGCATCTCCGCGCTCGACAACAGTGCGAGCCTAGCCAATGCCGGCGTCGCCTATATCATCCTGAAGGACTGGGAGGCGCGCGGCCCGGGCGAGGATCTCCGCTCGCTGGTGGTCGGATTGAACCAGAAGGTCAGCACCATCCTGGAAGCTCGCGCGCTGGTGCTGCCGCCGCCGCCCATTCAAGGCATCGGTAACGCCGCGGGCTTTGCCATGCAGATCGAATTGCGCGACGGCAACAGCGATTACGCCAAGCTGCAGGCCATCACCGGCGCGGTGATCGCCAACGCGCAGACCCAGAGCGCGCTGCAGCGGGTGCAATCGCCGTTCCGCGCCACGGTGCCGCAATTCGATGTCGAGGTCGACCGTATCAAGACCCAGACGCTGCATGTCACGACCGACCAGATCTTCTCGACGCTGTCGTCCTATCTCGGCTCGTCCTACATCAACCAGTTCAACAAGTTCGGCCGCGTGTTCCAGGTCTATACGCAGGCGGATTCGCAATTCCGCCTGACCCAGCGCGATATCGCCAACATGATGGTGCGCAACCAGAACGGCGACATGGTGCCGATCGGCACCGTAGCGAAGATCACGCCGTCGGTCGGCCCGTCCTTGATCAGCCTGTACAATCTCTATCCGTCCGCGACCATCGTCGGCCTGCCCGCACAGGGTTACAGCTCCGGCCAGTCGCTGAACTTGATGGAGCAGATCGCGGACAAGACCTTGCCGCCGGGCACAGGCTACGAATGGACGGCGATGTCGTACCAGGAGAAAGCCGTCTCCAACCAGATCTACTACACGTTCGGCCTCGCGATGCTGCTGGTCTATCTGGTGCTCGCCGGACAATATGAGAGCTGGTATGCGCCGGTCTCGGTGCTGCTCGCCGTGCCGTTGTCGTTGCTCGGGCCGATGGCGGTGCTGCGCGGCCTCGGCATCGACAACAACCTCTACGTCCAGATCGGCCTGATCCTGTTGATCGCGCTGTCGGCCAAGAATGCCATCCTGATCGTCGAGGTCGCTCTCGAAATGCACGGGCGCGACGGCAAGCCGTTGATCGAATCCGCGGTCGAAGCGGCGCGCGCGCGATTCCGTCCGATCCTGATGACGTCTTTCGCCTTCATCCTCGGCGTGCTGCCGCTGGTGCTGGCCACCGGCGCCGGCGCCAATGCCCGCAAGTCGATCGGCATCACGGTCTTTTCGGGCATGCTGGCCTCGACCTGCCTCGCGGTGCTGTTCGTGCCCGCGTTCTTCGTGGTGGTGCAGGGCTTCGAGAATTGGCGCGCGGCAAGGAAGAAAGCACCGCCGCCCAAGACGATCGCGCAGCCGGGCCATTGAGTAGCGCTTACGCCCTTCGACAGAGCCAGGCAGTCCGTCCCCCGGCGGCCGGATCATTCGCCTTGTGCAGGATCACCTCGAAGCCAGATCGGTCGAGGAGCGCCTGGTATTCCGAAGGTGCGAGGCTTGCATGGTACAGGGGATCGCCGCCGAACTCGCCAATCGCCTCGCCGTGCTCCGGACCGGCATTGAACATCAGCACTGCTCCTGCAGAGGCGTGCGCGTCGAACACCGCGAACATCTGCCGCTGGGCGGCGGGATCGAGATGAAAAAAGCCGTCCCAGGCCAGGATGCCGTCGAAACGGCGCCCAAGCGCCAGTTGACGCATGTCGGCCACGAGCCATTCATGGCCGGGCAAGCGCTCGTGGCAAAGCGCGATCATCGCCGGAGATGAATCGATTCCGGTAACGCGCAAGCCCCGATCGATCATGTGCTGCGCGATCGGACACCCCGGACCGCATCCGAGGTCCAGAACGTGCGCACCCTGTTGCAGGCCGTCGATGAAACGGTCGTGCCAGATTTTATCGTTCCACGGGCAGCTCTGACGCAGGGCATCCCACGCTGTCGCGTGCTTCTCGTAGTGTCCGATGATCTTGTCTGCGAGGCCGGTCATTCCGGATAAATAACAGTCCTCGCAGATCGGGCAAGTCCGGAAAAAGCCACCCGCGCCCTAATTCGCCTGCGGTGCGGGCACGCTGATCTCGCGCGGCAGGATGATCGCGGCGGCGATCGCCAGCAGGCATAGCGCTGCGAAAGCATGCAGCATGGTGACGAAGCCGCCCTGCTCGTACAGCCACGCCACGAGCCCGACCGAGACCCCCGCGGCGGTGAAGCCGACGAAATAACGCACCGCATAGGCGCGCGAGCGCCATTCCTCGCTGGTGTATTTGCCGACCATGGCATCGTTGACCGTGACCTGGCCGAACGCGCCCATCACGATGCCGATCGAGGCCAGGATCAGCGGCAGGTTCGACAAGGTCGCGGCGAGATAGAGCAGCGGCGCCAGCACAAAGGAGAGCGGCAGCGCGACCGTCTTCAATGAATGCCGGTCCAGGAGCCTGCCGATGGTGTATTGCGTCATCGCGCCGAACACATAGACGCAGGCCGCGATCACGCCGAGCAGCGCCGGGCTTTGCGTCAGGCCCGCCAGCCGCTCGGCGAACAGTTTCGGCAGCGCCACCGTGACCGCGTTGAAGGTGGTGGAGATCGCGATCACCACGATCAGAAGCGCCACGATCACCCGCCACATGTCCTGCCGGGCGACGCGGGCCTGCGCCGCAGCCTGCTTCGAGCCTTTGCGATCCTCATGCACCACCGACAGCGCGAAGGCGATGCCCACCGCCAGTGTGACCACCCCGGGGACGACGAAGGCGAAGCGCCAGCCGAAATATTGCCCGACCAGCCCGGTGACCAGCGCCGAGGAGGCCACGCCGAGATTACCCCAGACACCGTTCAGTCCCATCTCGCGGCCGAGCCGGTCGGCATAGGAGACGAGCATCGCGGTACCGACAGGATGGTAGATCGAGGCGAACACGCCGATCGCAAACAGCGCGGCGCCGAGTTGCACCGGCGTCTGCACCAGGCCGACCGAGATCATCGAGAGGCCGATGCCGGCAAAGAAGATCACCATCATGTGCCGGCGGCTCCAGCGGTCGCCGAGCCAGCCGGTGATCAGCGAGCCGGCGCCGAACGCCACGAAGCCCGGCGTCGCGTAGGGCAGCAACTCGGAATAGGACATGCCGAGCGCGGGCCCCATGATGATGACGGCCGCGGCAAAGATCAGCATCGCATAATGATCGATGAAGTGGGCGGCGTTGACGAAGCCGATCACCCTGGTGGGGCTGTTCATGATGAGTCCCGGCGATTCCCGTTATTGGCTCAAATCGGTTATAGGGTCTTATCCTGACGGGATGCCGCCAATGATCGTCGCAGAAATGCCAATCACCGAAATCCGGGCCACGCACCGCGCGACCGGCGACGGGGTGCATCTGGTTGCCCGCAACTACCGCAAGGGCGTCCGGCTCGACACCCACATGCATCGCGAGGCGCAACTGGTCTACGCGGCGAAAGGCACCATGCAGGTCACCACGCCCAAGGGGCGCTGGCTGGTGCCGCCGGACCGCGCGGTCTGGGTCCCTGCCCGGCTCGAACATGCGATCGATGTGCTCGCCGATATCGAGATGCGGACGCTGTATTTCGATCTGAAATGGCTGAAGCGCGCGAAGCGCAGCGGCAGTCTCTCGTCGGAATTCGTGGTGCGGGTTTCGCCGCTGCTGCACCAGGCGATCCTGGCTCTGTTCGACCATCGCAACCAGCCCGATCGCACCGCGCTCCTGATCAAGCTCGCGATGCTGGAATTACATCAGGCGGAGGATTCCGCGACCTTCATCCCGCTGCCGCATGAGCCGCGCTGCCGCCGCGCCGCCGATATCGTGCTGCGCGCGCCGCAGGCTTCGCACGAGATCGAACGGCTCGCGCACAAGGTCGGCACCTCGGCGCGCACGCTGTCCCGGTTGTTTTCATCGGAAACACAACTGAGCTTCAAGAGCTGGTGCCAGCGCGCTCGCATCGCCGCGGCGATCGAAAAAATGTCCGAGAAAATGTCAATGGGTAAAAGTGTCTCGGTCAAGAAGCTCGCCGCCGAGCTCGGCTATGCCAGCGTGCCGGCGTTTTCACACGCCTTCCGGCAAGTGACGGGCAAGACGCCGACTGAATTCGTGGACACGAAATAGACCTGCTTGCCTGCTTGATTGTGATCGGATTTGCCATAAATCCAATGTAGGATTCCGCCGATTAGAACGGATTCGACCAGCCCCCATGGCCAACGCCTATTTTTCCGACTTGCTTGCAACGATTTCCGAACGCGGCCGCATCCTGCTCCGCCGTGCCAGTCCCTCAGAGGAGAAACCGGACGCCGATGGCCTCGCCGAGCTGTGCGAAGCGCTGTTGTCCGGCCGTGGCGAAGCCTCCGGCACCGCGATGGCGCGCGAGGTGCTCGATCACTATCAGGACCTCGACACCGATGGCCGCCTGACCTTCTTCAAGGCCCTGGTCCGCGACTTCGGGCCCGACCGCAAGCGGCTGGAGACGGCCATCGAGGCTTGGCGCGCGACGCCGAACGACGATGATACCAGCGACCTGCATTTCGCCTCGGAGCCGCGGCGACAGGAATTGATTCGCCGCCTCAACCGCGCGCCCAACGGCACCAGCGACCTGGTCGCCATGCGCGCCGATCTCTTGAAACTGATGAACGGCCACAAGGACTTGGCGGCGCTCGACCGCGATGTCGTGCACCTGCTCAGCTCATGGTTCAACAGGGGGTTTCTCGTGCTGCGTAGGATAGACTGGTCGACGCCGGCAAATATCCTCGAACAGATCATCCGCTACGAGGCGGTGCACGAAATCAGCGACTGGGACGATCTCAGGCGCCGCATCGACCCCGCCGACCGCCGTTGCTACGCGTTCTTTCATCCGGCGCTGATCGACGCGCCGCTGATCTTCGTCGAGGTCGCGCTGACCGAGACGATCCCGTCGGCGATCGCGCCGCTGTTGGCGGTGGACCGCCAGCCGGTGCCGACCGATCGCGCCCGCACCGCCGTGTTCTATTCGATCTCCAACACCCAGCGCGGGCTGGGGGGCATTTCCTTCGGCAATTTCCTGATCAAGCAGGTGGTCGAGGAACTGCGCCGCGAACTGCCGAAGCTTGACACTTTCGTGACGCTGTCGCCGGTGCCGGGCTTCATGCAATGGCTGAACAAGACGGACGAGGTGACCGAGGAGGATCGCGCGGCGCTCAAGCTGCTCGATGAGCCGAAATGGTTTGAGAATCCGGAGATGGTTGCGCAATTGCGCGGCGTTCTCGAACCGATCGCGGCGCATTACTTCCTGAAGGCGCGCACGTCGAAGGGACGCCTGATCGATCCGGTGGCGCGTTTCCATCTCGGCAATGGCGCGCGGTTGGAGCGGATCAACTGGCTCGGCGACCTCTCGCCGAAGGGCCTGCGCGAATCCGCCAGCATCATGGTCAACTACCTCTATCGCCTCGAGGACATCGAAAAGAACCACGAAGCCTATGCCAATGACGACGAGGTGGTGGCCTCGAGCGCGGTGAAGCGACTGTTGAAGGCCGAGGGCCGGCGGCTCTTGGATATGCGGCTGTCTTGAGGTTCCCCCCGTCATTCCGGGATGGTCCGCAGGACCAGACCCGGAATCTCGAGATTCCGGGTTCGACGCGTCGCGTCGCCCCGGAATGACATTTCGTTACGCCGCCAGCGCCTTCATCTCGGCGTAGAGATCGGATTTGCCCTCGAAGCCGATGCCGGGCAAATCCGGCATCGTGATGTGGCCGGCCTCGACTCGCACGCCGTCGGGGAAGCCACCATAGGGCTGGAACAGGTCCGGATAGCTCTCATTGCCGCCGAGGCCGAGACCGGCCGCGATGTTGAGCGACATCTGATGGCCGCCATGCGGGATGCAGCGGCTGGGCGACCAGCCATGGGTGTGCAGCACGGCCAGCGTGCGCTGATATTCGCAGAGCCCGTAGGACAGCGCGCAATCGAACTGCAGCCAGTCGCGATCCGGCCGCATGCCGCCATGGCGGATGAGGTTGCGCGCGTCCTGATGGCTGAACAGGTTTTCGCCGGTCGCCATCGGCGCCGGATAGAATTCGGCCAGCGCCGCCTGCAGCGCGAAATCAAGGGGATCGCCGGCCTCCTCGTACCAGAACAGCGGATAGTCGCGCAGCATCTTGGCGTAGGCGATCGCGGTCTCCAGGTCGAAGCGGCCGTTGGCGTCGACCGCGAGCTGCGCATCCTTGCCGATCTCCTTCAGCACGGCCTCGATGCGCGCGCGATCTTCCTCGATCGGCGCGCCGCCGATCTTCATCTTCACGACGTTGTAGCCGCGGTCGAGATAGCCGCGCATCTCCGCGCGCAGCATCGACAGGTCCTTGCCCGGATAATAGTAGCCGCCGGCGGCATAGACGAACACCTTCGGATTGGCGGTTCGCCCGTGGCGCTCGGCCAGCAAACGAAACAGCGGCTTGCCCGCGATCTTCGCCACTGCGTCCCACACCGCCATGTCGATGGTGCCGACCGCGACCGAACGTTCGCCATGGCCGCCGGGTTTCTCGTTCGACATCATCGCCGACCACACCTTGTCCGGATCGAGATTGTCGCCGGCCTCGTTCAACAGCGACTTGGGATCGGCCTCGCGAAGGCGCGGCGCAAAACGCTCGCGGATCAATCCGCCCTGCCCGTAGCGGCCGTTGGAATTGAAGCCATAGCCGACCACGCGCTTGCCGTCGCGCTTGGCGTCGGTGACGACCGCAACGAGGCTCGTCGTCATCTTGGTGAAATCGATATAGGCGTTGCGGATCGGCGAAGAGATCGGTTTTGTGATTTCGCAGACGTCGACGATACGGACGGACATGGTTTTGGCTTTCAGAATAGTGACAGTGATCGCGGGCATATCGCGCCCATACCGTCATTGCGAGCGAAGCGAAGCAATCCAGAGTTGGATATCGCGATCCTGGATTGCTTCGTCGCTTCGCTCCTCGCAATGACGGAAGATGCAATGACGGAGGAAAGACCTAGGACTGCGCCTTGTCGCGGAAATATGGCTACACGGGGCCATGCACCTTGATCGTAAGCGGGTTGCCGTGGCGGTCCTTGGCGTTGCCGGCGGTCACGCGCACCCAGCCTTCGCTGATGCAGTATTCCTCGACATTGGTTTTCTCCACGCCCTTGAAGCGGATGCCGACATCGCGCGACAAAATCTCCTCGTTGTAGTACGGGCTGCGCGGGTCGACCGACAGGCGGTCGGGAAACTGGTCATTCATCGTTTCGTTATTGTCGCTCATAACAGGGCCTCGATGTCTTGTCGCAGTCCTTCCGGCCGTGCCGTCGGCGCGTGGCGCGCGACCACTTTGCCCGCACGGTCGACCAGGAACTTGGTGAAATTCCACTTGATGGCGGAGCCGAGCAGGCCCGACTTCTCTCCCTTCAGGTATCGATAGAGCGGATGCGCGTTACCGCCATTGACGTCGATCTTGTCGAACATCGGAAAGCTGACGTGATAGTTGCTCTCGCAGAATTCGGCGATCGCCTTCGCATCGCCCGGCTCCTGTCCGCCGAACTGGTTACAGGGAAAACCGAGCACCGAAAAGCCGCGCGGGGCAAGCTCGCGCTGCAACGTTTCCAGCCCCTGATATTGCGGCGTGAATCCGCAGGCGCTCGCTGTGTTGACGATCAACAACACCTGGCCCTCGAACCGCTGCAGCGGAACGTCCTCGCCGGAGAGCGACTGGGCGCTGAAATCGTAGACACCTGGCATCGCAATCTTTCAAAGATTAGCCTGTAAAAAAATCAACCCGCGGGATCGATCGGCGACGGCGGCGTCCCGCCGGCTTCGATCGCCTCACCGGCCAGCAGGCACAAATCCTCGCGGTAGCGCCCGGAGACGAGTTGCACGCCGACCGGAATCCGGCCGACCAAGCCGGTGGAAACCGTTAGCCCAGGCAGCCCCATGAAGGGAATAGCGATCTGCGGCAATTGCGCATGCCAGACCCGGGCAAAGGACGCCTCGTCCTTGCGGTCCAACTGATCGGGAAACGGCAATTCGCCGGACACCGGGATCAGCAGCACGGCGTAGGTTTCGAAAAATTCCAGCCATTGCCGGGTCAGCGTCGCGCGGCGGGTCAGCGCCTTCGACAACGCCGCCCCATCAAAGGACGCGACCTTGGCCCGGTTGCCGCGCAGGCAGGCCAGCGCGCCGGGGTCGCCTTCGCGCTCGGCCATTTCGAGTTGCGCCTCATAGCCGTCGCCGAGCCACAGCTTGGTCTGCAGGTCCGCGGGCTCGCGCATCGGCGGGGTGTCAGCGATCTCCTCCACGATCCAGCCCGCGCGCACCAGCCGTTTGCCGGCGTCGGCGACCGCGGCCTTCACCTCGGGGACCGGATCAAGCCCGTCCGGATTGACGCACATCGCGACCCGCTTGGGCATCGCGGGCCCTTGCAGCGGCGCCGGCACCCACCAGGGATCGCGGAAATCCCGTCCCGACATCACAGCCAGTGCGATCCGGATATCGGCGATGGTGCGCGCCAGCGGACCGGACACCGCGCTGATCTGCGGGCCGATCGGGCGCTCGGGGAGCACCGCATTGAACGCCGCGACCCGCCCCATGGTCGGCCGCAATCCGTGCACGCCGCAGGCATAGGCCGGATAGCGGATCGAGCCCGCGATATCGGTGCCGTGGGCGATGTGGCCGATGCCGGCGGCGACCGCCGCCCCCGCGCCGCCCGAGGAGCCGCCCGGCGTGATCGCGGGATCGCGTGGATTTTTGGTGTCGCCATGAGCGAGGTTGGTGGTGAACCAGCGGTAGGAAAACGCCGGACAATTGGTGCGGCCGAGCACGACGGCGCCGGCCTTGCGCAGATTATCGATCACCGGATTGTTGCTCTTGGCGATCGCGTCGCGCTGCAGCTTCAGGCCATTGGTGGTGGCGAACCCTTCCTGGTCGATATTGACTTTCACCGTCACCGGAACGCCGGCCAAAGCGCCCATCTCCTCGCCGCGTGCAATCGCCGCATCGACGGCGGCGGCCTGCTTGAGCACGTCCTCAGGACGGTGCTCGATCACGGCGTTGATTTTCGGATTCACCGCGTCAAGCCGCGCCAGCGCCGAGGTTGCGGCCTCCTTCGCGGAAACCTTTTTCGACGTGATGAGGCTCGCCAAATCCTTTGCCGGCAGGCGCCAGAGATCATCCATTCCAAAACTCCGTTTTGCCGCCGTCTTTTAGCGTTCAGGGAACGGCAAGGAAACGGGCAGACCTACCGCACCCGGGCGATATAATAGGCAAGATCGGAGATCTGCTCTTTCGTGACCGGCGCCATCACCTCGGCCATGGTGCCGTCATAGCCATGGCGGCTGTTGTCCTTGTATTCCGAGAGCGTCTTGGCGAGATAATCCTCGCGCTGGTCGGCGATGCGCGGGACGTTGTCGCCGCCGGAGAAATCCGGCTTGTGGCAGGCGTTGCAGTGGTTCTGTGTGGCCAAGGCCTGCGCGCGCTGCATCCGCGCGGGATCGCCGGCATCCTCCGGCTGAGGCGGTTTCGGCAAGGTCGCGATGAAGTCGGAGAACTCGCGCAGGTCGGCATCGCTCAGCGGCTTTGCCGTTTCGTTCATCGGTTCATAGGTGCGCAGCTTTTCGCGAAACATGAAGAGCTGGATCAGCGCATAGGGCGCCTGCTGGCCGCCCAGCGAGGGCGTGTTCTCGGTTTGCGATTGCCCGTGTTCGCCATGGCAGGCAAAGCAGGCCACGGCGCGCTCGGCGACGGTCTCGGCGTTGGCGGTGGACGCGACCAGAGTCAGCGCCAGTGCCGTCATGATCCTTCGCATCGGCCATTCCGACGTTTCGTTGTTGAGAGCTCAGATGTTGCGAGCCAAAATGTTGAGAGCCTAGATGTTTTCGCGTGGTCATCCGGGGCGCGCATGAGCGCGAACCCGGAATCTCCAGATTCCGGGTTCGATGCTTCCGCATCGCCCCGGAATGACTCGGTGATTATTGCTCTACATGATGACGCTTACTGTGTCGCCACCTTCTGCTTGCCATAGGTGACGCGATAGACGGCGCCGTTCCAGTCGTCGGAGACCAGCACCGAACCGTCCTTGAGCTGCAGCACGTCGACCGGCCGGCCGACATAGCTGTTATTCTCCAGGAAGCCGGTGATCAAGGGCTCCATCGACTTCACCTTGCCGTCCTTGTCGAGCTTGACGACGGCAACGTCGCCGCCGAACTTCCTGGTCCTGTTCCACGAGCCGTGCCGGGCCACGATGATCGTGTTCTTGTAGCTCTTCGGGAACATGCTACCGGTGTAGAACCGCATGCCGAGCGAAGCCGCGTGCGGGCCCATCAAGCCGACCGGCGGGGTGAACTCGCTGCAGGAATGGCCCCAGCCGAATTCGGGATCGGGAATGTTGCCCTGATAGCAATAGGGCGCGCCGAAATCCTCGCCCACCTTGGTGACGCGATTGAGCTCGTCCTCCGGCACGTCTTCCGACAGCCAGTCGCGACCATTATCGGTGAAATAGAGCTGCTTGGTCTCGGGGTTCCAGTCGAAGCCGACCGTGTTGCGAACGCCGAGCGCCACCACTTCCGCGCCCGACCCGTCGAGATTGATCCGCCGGATCTGGCCATGGGCGTCGTCATGCAGCACGTTGTTGCCGGGCTGCCCGACCGGAACATAGAGCTTGTTGTCCGGCCCCACCGCGATGAACTTCCAGCCATGGGCTTCGTCCTTGGGCAGGTTGTCGTAGATCACCTCAGGCTTCGGCGGATTGTCGAGCACGTCCTCGACGTGATCGATCTTGGAGATCTTCGACAGTTCGGCGATGTAGAGCGTGCCGTTGTGGAAGGCGACGCCGTTCGGCCGGTAGAGGCCGGACGCCAGCACCTTGACTTCGCGTTTGCCGTCCTTGTTGACGATGGCATAGACCTTGTCGACCAGCCGGCTGCCGACGAACACGGTGCCCTTGTCGCCCAGCGCCATCTCGCGGGCATTGGTCATCCCGGCGGCGTAGACCTCGATATTGAAGCCGGGGGCGGCCTTGAGCTTGGCCAACGGCAGCTTGTCCGGGGCTGAGGCCAGCGGCGGCGGCGCCACCGGCGAGAGCTTGGCCGCGGCCTCATTGGCCGGCCGGCCGATCAGCGGCGAACCCGGCGGAAGCGGCTGCGCCGCGGCCGGCGGGCTGGACTGCTGCGCGGAAGCGGAACTGCAAAAAACACCAAGAAAAACGCCGGCGAGCAAAATACTCCGCGGCGACGAGCAAGCGATCATGTCGTCCTCCCTGAGTGGTGGCCGTCGTCCTTGCGCGGGCAGACGATGCCTGTGCAGGTGCGGCCTTACCAATGCGATAATCTCCGATATTTCTCAGCTCTTGCGCAATCGGAAACATCGGGCCGTGCGCGGCGGCCGGATCAATGCTTTGTCACCGAGTCGTCCGGCATCTCAAGGATCGCTTCCGTGAACGGAAACTCGAGCACGATCTCGCCTTCCTCATCGGTCACTTCAACGACCGCGTTGACCAGGCCGGAATGCGTGCCTTCAACCTTGAGGATTTCCCAGATCATGGCGCGCGCGACTTCCCACGCGCGATCGGGATTTCGCAGGATTTCTCCGTCGGGATCAACGACCAGCTCGTCGCCGATCCGTGTATTGAAAAAGTAGCGGGGCATGGGCTTGATTCAGTGGGGCACAGTGCGCGGAATTGGAAGCCTGACGAATTTCACAAGTTCTTTATTCGCCTTTCCCTGCATACCTTCGGATGACAATCGGCAAGGTTGCTAGCGATCTGCAATGATGAACCCCTTGATCCCATTTAATTCGATCCTCAGTCAATTTGCCCATCAATCTGGCATTGCTTCATTCGATGCCCAAATCGATGTTCCAGGCGAGCAATGCCCGCAGCACTGTCGCGTTGCAGCAAAATAACACGCGTGGGTTTATAGCAAAAGATTTCGCTGGCGAACTTTTCTTTGCGCGGTAGTTTAACTGTCAGGGCGGAAGTTCGTCCGGTTAGCAAGGAGAGCCATAATGGCCTGGAAAGCACCGAAAATCGTCGAAGTGCCGGTTGGCATGGAAATTAACATGTACGCGTGTGCCGCCCGCAAGTAATCGCGGACGACCTCTTGACGTAATGACGCAGGTGGACCTCCGGGGCGTAAGACGTCCCTGATTGGTCTCTGATTATCAGGGCGCTATCGGGCCGGTGTCCACCTACGTAAGTCTAATCCAGGAGACGGATCATGCTTCGTGTCGTCGTCCTGGGCGCCGCGGCGGGCGGCGGGGTTCCGCAATGGAACTGCGGCTGCCGGATCTGCCGGGCCGCGCGAGGCGACCATCCCGAGCTCAGGAGCACCCAGGCCTCCGTCGCAATCAGCGCCGACGGCGATCACTGGTTTCTGATCAATGCCTCCCCCGATCTTCGCCAACAACTGCTGGCGACCCCGCAGCTTCATCCGAAGGCCGGCCAGTTGCGTCATTCGCCGGTCGCGGGTGTGATCCTGACCAATGGCGAAATCGATGCGGTCGCGGGGCTGTTATCGATGCGCGAGGGTTCGCCCTTCACCATCTATGCCCATGCCAAGGTATTGGCGATCCTGAAGGCCAACAGCATCTTCAACGTCCTGAACGAGAAGAACGTGCGGCGCGAGCCGATCGAGCTGGACCGGCCGTTCGAGCCCGCTTTGCCCGGCGGCGCGCCGTCCGGCATCGAGGTGCTGCCCTTCACCGTGCCGGGCAAGGCGGCTTGGTATCTGGAAGGCAAGGCTCACCCCGGCGGCAGCGACGATGCGGGTGATACGCTGGGGCTTCGCATCCTGGACAAGGCGACCGGCAAATATCTCTACTTCCTCGCCGCCTGCGCCGACATGACGGACGAGCTGAAATCGCGGCTTGCCGGCGCGCCGCTGGTGCTGTTCGACGGCACGGTGTGGCGCGACGACGAACTGATCGCAGCCGGACTTGGCAACAAGACCGGGCAGGCCATGGGGCATATTGCGATGTCGGGCGAGCGCGGCGCGATCGAGGCCTTGGCCGGCCTCGATATCGGCCAAAAGCTGTTCCTGCATATCAATAATTCCAACCCGGCCTTGTTGCAGGGATCAGCGGAGCGCAAGATCGCCGAGGCTGCGGGTTGGCAAATCCCCTCCGACGGAACGGAGATCGTGCTGTGAACGTGGTGCCCACCAACGGAATGACGACCTTGTCGATCGGCAAGAGCATATCGCTCAACAGCGCCGGCGAACTGGAAGCAACCCTGCGCCAGATCGGCGCGACCCGCTATCACAGCCTGCATCCGTTTCACCGCTTGCTGCATGGCGGCAAGCTCAACAAGGGCCAGGTGCAGGCCTGGGCGTTGAACCGCTACTATTATCAGAGCACGATCCCGATCAAGGATGCGGTGGTGATCTCGCGTTTTCGCGACCGCGGCATCCGGATGGAATGGCGGCACCGCATTGAGGACCATGATGGCGACGTCGGCGCCGAGGGCGGCATCGAGCGCTGGCTGAAACTCACCGAAGGACTCGGGCTCGACAGCGCCTATGTGGAATCGACCGAGGGCATTTTGCCAGCGACCCGCTTCGCGGTCGAAGCCTATGTGCATTTCTGCCGCGACAAGACCCCGCTTGAAGCGATTGCCTCCTCGCTGACCGAACTGTTCGCGCCGAACCTGCACGAGGAGCGCATCTCCGGCATGCTGCAGCACTATGATTTCGTCAATCCGGACATCATGAGCTATTTCAGCCGCCGCCTGCAGCAGGCGCCGCGCGATGCCGGTTTCGCGCTCGAATATGTCCGGGAACACGCCACCACGCCGGAGCAGCGCGCCGCGGTCTGCAACGCGCTGATCTTCAAGACCAACGTGCTCTGGGTGCAGCTCGACGCGCTGTACCACGCCTATGTCGAGGGCCATATTCCGCCGGGCGCCTTCGTGCCCGCGGGCGCCTCTTTGCCCAAAAGCAGCGGTTGAACCGATGGCCGGCCCACGCCATATCAGCGTCAGTGAGGAAAGCCGGCCGGTCTTGCCGCGCCATGCCAAGCTCAAATTCGACGAGACCCGGCAGGTCTGGGTGATCCTGGCGCCCGAGCGCGTGCTGGCGCCGGACGAGATCGCGGTCGAGGTGCTGAAACTCTGCGACGGCCAGAGGAGCGTTGGCCAGATGGTGGATATGCTCGCCGAGAAATATGCCGCCCCGCGCGAGGCGATCGCGACCGACGTCGTCGCGATGTTGCAGGACCTCGCCGACAAGGGATTTTTGACGCAAGCGCGCGAGAAGACGTCATGAGCGTCACCGACACCAGCCCCGCGCCGGCTGCCGCAATTCAAGACGGGTTGGCGGTGCTGGAGCAGAACAAGTCGACCGCGGAAACCTTCGGCATTCCGCTCGCCGTGCTGGCCGAGATGACGCATCGCTGCCCGCTGCAATGTCCCTATTGCTCCAACCCGCTCGAACTCGATCGTGCCAGCGGCGAACTGACGACCGAGGAATGGAAGAAGGTTCTTTCCGAGCTGGCCGAGATCGGCGTGCTGCAGATTCATTTCTCCGGCGGTGAGCCGACCGCGCGCAAGGATCTCGTCGAACTCGTCCAGCATGCCAGCGACGTCGGGCTCTACAGCAATCTCATCACGTCCGCGGTGCTGCTGACCCGCGACAAGCTGGCCGCGTTAGCCGATGCCGGGCTGTGCCACGTCCAGATCAGCTTCCAGGGCAATGAACCCATCATCGCCGATCGCGTCGCCGGCCTGAAGGACTCCCATCGCAAGAAGATCGAGGTCGCGAAATGGACCCGCGAGCTCGACCTGCCGCTGACGGTGAATGCGGTGATGCATCGCCAGAACCTGCATCAGCTCGCGGACATCATCCAGATGGCGGTCGATCTCGATGCCGACCGGCTGGAAGTGGCCAACGTGCAATATTACGGCTGGGCCCTGAAGAACCGCGCGGCGCTGATGCCGACGCTCGATCAGATCGAGGAAACCACCCGCATCGTGGACGAGGCGCAGGCGCGGCTGAAAGGCGTTCTCACCATCGACTATGTGGTGCCGGATTATTACGCCCTGCGGCCGAAGAAATGCATGGGCGGCTGGGGCCGGCAGTTCTTCAACATCTCGCCGACCGGCAAGATCTTGCCCTGCCATGCCGCCGAAAGCATCACCGGGCTCGAATTCGAATCCGTGCGCTCCAACCACTCCATCGCCTGGATCTGGCAGAACTCCGAGGCCTTCAACCGCTATCGCGGCACCGGCTGGATGCCCGAGCCATGCCGGAGCTGCGAGTTCAAGGAAGTCGATTTCGGCGGCTGCCGCTGCCAGGCCTTCGCGCTGACCGGCGACGCCGGCAACACCGATCCGGCCTGCGCGCTGTCGCCGATGCATGACGCGATCTTCAAGCAGGCGGAGCTTGAATCGGCCGGCGCGAGCAACCGTTTCCTCTATCGCAATTTCGCGGGCGGCACGCTGGAGGCCGGCGACGATGGCGCCTGACGCCGACGCCGGTAAAGTCAATCGCGCCGATCCCTTCGCGCCACTGACCTCAGAGCAACTTGCCGTCGGCGACGGCCACGAGATCTATGTCGAAAGCGTCGGCCGCGAAGGTGGCGTCCCCGCGGTCTATCTGCATGGCGGGCCTGGCTCAGGCTGCCAGCCGGATCATCGCCGGCTGTTCGATCCCGAGCGCTTCCACGCGATCCTGTTCGACCAGCGCGGCGCCGGCCGCAGCCGGCCCAAGGGCGGCCGCGAGCACAATACGCTGCCGCATCTGATCGCGGACATGGAGATGATCCGCGAAAAATTCGGTTTCGAACGCTGGATCGTGGCCGGCGGCTCCTGGGGCGCGACCCTGGCGCTGGCTTATGCCCAGGCGCATCCGCAGCGTGTGAGCGGCCTCGTGCTGCGAGCAACCTTTCTCGGCACACCCTGGGAGATCGAGAACGCGTTCACCGATGCGCTGCCGCGCTTCTATCCCAGCCTGCACGAAGATTTCCTGGCCGTGCTGCCGGCCGAAGAACGTGAGCAGCCGATCGATGCCTATTGGCGGCGGATTCTCGATGCCGACCCCGCCATGCATGGCCCGGCCGCGCGGGCCTGGCACGACACCGAACGCATCCTGTCCGAGCATACGCCCGGGCGCACCCGGCTCGACCCGGCCGCGTTGAAGTCGAACGGCGCCCTGCCCGGTTCGCCCTTCATGGAAGCGCATTATTTCATCAACGACTGCTTCATGAAGCCGGACCAGCTTCTCGACGAGGCGGCGAGGCTCAAAGGCATTCCCGGCATCATCGTGCAAGGCCGCTTCGACTTGTTGTGTCCGCCGTCGACCTCGCATGCGCTGGCCGCGCGCTGGAGCGATGCGGAAATCCGCATTGTCGAGGACGCCGGCCATTCGCTATACGACCCCGGCGTCCGCAACGCCGTGATGAAGGCGATCGCGGACATGGCGTCCAAGAATCTGGCGTCCAAGGATCTGGCGTCGAAGGATCTGGCGTCCAAAGTGACGGGATAAGGATATCCGAGAATGCCGCTCGCCGGAAAAGGCATGTTGCTGACGTCGATGGACATCGACGCCGCCGATGAAGCCGATTTCAACCGTTGGTATGATCGCGAGCATCTCGAAGAGCGCGTCGCGATCGAGGGTTTCATCGAGGCGCGCCGCTATGTCGCGCACACCGGCAGTCCGAAATATCTCTGTCTCTATTCGACGACGACGATCGAGGTGCTGGACAGCCCGGCCTATCGGGCCAGGCTCGCGAGCCCGACGGACTGGTCGAAGACCACCATGGCGCGTTTCAAGAACATGATCCGGGCCGTCGCCCGCATCACCGTCAGCCGCGGCCAGGGCCGCGGCGCCGTGCTCGGCATCGTCCGGCTACGCCCGGAAGCGGGCAGACAGGCCGCCTTGCGCGAAGCTCTGAAGCAGAAGCTCGATCCGGCCTCGCTCGACGGGATCGTCTCCATGCATCTCATCGAGAGCGATGCGAAACTGTCCGGACCGACGGCGGAAATCCCCTCAGCAAGCACCGGTGCCGGCGATTGGTACGTGCTGATCGACGGTACGAATTTCAGCGCAATCTCGACACTTTTGGCGGCGCGGTTTTCCGCCACGGCTGCGCTGGCCGAGGCCAAACAAATCTCGTCGGGTGTTTATGACCTGATGTGGGATCTTGCGCAGCGCGACATTCCGCGATCGTAGACAAGGCAAAAAGCGGCATCACCGAGACGTGTATGCTGCGGTGCCGCATCCCGACTGTTGCAGCATTAACGTTACGGCACTGCACCGATGAAAAAGCAGGGCAATCAGGCAATTTTGCCTTTGTGCATCATGCCGAATGGTCCTAATAAGGGAACCATATCATGCAATCCAAAAACCACAAGAACGCCACCTGAGCACGATCTTGCAGGCATGATCCTGAGACAGGCTTGATCGTGAGAGAACGGTAACGCGTTCCAAAGGCAAAAAGGCCGCGCTGTTTCTTCATCCTTGCGCGGACAAGGTAGGAATGAAACCGACTGATATTTCGGCGCCTGACTACTTTCATAAAGTGGTCGACTGCCAATGGGCCTGTCCCGCGCACACTCCGGTTCCCGAATATATCCGCTTGATCGCCGAAGGCCGCTACAGCGACGCCTACATGATCAATTGGAAATCGAACGTGTTTCCGGGGATCCTGGGACGCACCTGCGACCGCCCTTGCGAGCCCGCCTGCCGCCGCGGCCGGGTCGAGGAAACGCCGGTCGCGATCTGCCGATTGAAGCGCGTCGCTGCCGACTTCAAGGACGACATCAAGCATCGCCTGCCCCGCCCCGCCGCGAAGAACGGCAAGCGCATCGCGCTGGTCGGCGGCGGTCCGGCTTCGCTCACCGTGGCGCGCGACCTCGCGCCGCTCGGTTATCACTGCACGGTGTTCGATGCCGATCCGAAGGCCGGCGGCATGATGCGGTCGCAGATTCCAAAATTCCGCCTGCCGGATTCGGTGATCGACGAGGAAACCGACTACATCCTGAGTCTTGGTATCGAATTCAAAGGCGGCCATCGCGTCGACAGCTTGAAGAAACTGCTGGCCGACAAATATGACGCTATCTTCATCGGCTCCGGCGCGCCGCGCGGCCGTGAGTTGGATATTCCCGGCCGCAAGGAGGCCGCGGCCCACATTCACATCGGCATCGATTGGCTCTCCAGCGTCTCGTTCGGCCACACCGACAAGATCGGCAAGCGCGTGATCGTGCTCGGCGGCGGCAACACCGCGATGGATTGCTGCCGCACCGCGCGCCGCCTCGGCGGCGAGGACGTCAAGGTG